>Ga0302319_10010796_pt1 | contig 17392 bp, 20 predicted proteins | sample Bog_T0_2_FD_203319 | JGI IMG/M metagenome (GOLD analysis project Ga0302319, IMG submission 203319) | Peat permafrost microbial communities from Stordalen Mire near Abisko, Sweden - Bog_T0_2 | ecosystem: Environmental > Terrestrial > Soil > Wetlands > Peat | place: Sweden: Abisko, Stordalen Mire...
ATAGTTTCACGGTCATGCCACGAACCGCAAGAGTCGCACCGGGGGGGATGTTGTTTCACGTGCTCAATCGCGGAGTTGGGCGAATGCAGATTTTTCCGACCGAGGAAGATTACGACGCCTTCCAACGCGTGATCGAAGAAACGCTGCGTGTCGCGCCGATCCGCGTCTGTGCCTATTGCTGGATGCCGAACCACTGGCACTTTGTCTTGTGGCCCGAACGCGACGGCGACCTCTCGACGTTCATGCAACGGATGGCCAACATGCATACCCAACGCTGGCAACGGGCAAAGCTCCGCGTGGGCTATGGGCACCTGTATCAGGGCCGGTTCAAGTCGTTTCCCATTGAGAACGACGAGCATTTCTACTGCGTGGCGCGGTACGTGGAGCGGAATGCCTTACGGGCCGCGCTTGTTCCGCGCGCGGAGGATTGGAAATGGGGAAGTTTGCAGCAGCGTGCGCGGGGAGCGCGCGGCCCGTTACTGGCCGAGTGGCCGTTGCCCGAACCGTCCGACTGGATCGAGCAAGTCAACATGCCGCAGACGGAAGCAGAATTAGAGTCCGTCCGCCGATGCGTTTGTCGTGGGAGTCCTTATGGCGACGTCGCCTGGGCCGAACAAGCAGCCGAGCAACTTGGCTTGCAATCCACGCTACGTCGCCGTGGTCGCCCACACAAAAGCCATCTATAAACCGCCCGTGCTATGCATGTTACCGAATATATGCGACTGTCCCCTTTACCCCCCGCCGATTTCCGCGGCCGTGCCCGCACTCGCCGCGAGCGCGATTTCAACCACCGTAATCCCGATCAGCAGTAACATTCGCATGGTCCGACTCCTTCCTCGATTGAGGCAATCAGCGACAGTTTGCAAAGCTAGCAGTTGGGCCAGCGGGGAGGCGGCCGCCTGTGGCCGGCCAGCGGCATGCATTTGCCCTCGGCGGCGGCTGGTCGGATTCTCCCCAGCGCCCCGGCTCAGGGCATCATACCACGAAGCGGCCCGCAGAAGAACAACGGCGAGATAACCAACGCCAAAATGCCCCTCGGCGCCTCATCTGCCGGTCCGCGGCGCCCTTGATGACCGGCGGAAATGCCGCGGCAAAGGCAATTGCCGCGGTCACACGATCTCCACAATGCGATCGCCTTCCTTGTGAAGATGCTTGCACCGCAGGCCCCAGTGGATCTTGATGGCATTGTGTGGGTTGCCGCGGCGAATCCGCGCGCAAAACGCCGCATCGTGCCAGGGGCAATTCCCGTCGTCGTTGACCGAATAGTACAGGGGCATGTGCCTGTCCCACGACTCCGCTCTCCATAACGTGCAGTGCATGCCGGTCGCGCCCACCGCCTGGATCCCTTGCCCGCGCGTGAATCGCTCGTACTTGTAGGGATCTTCGCAGCGCACGCGGTGGGCGATCACCGTGGGCTCGCCGTCGATCTTGACGTAGCGGCTCCTCACGATGCCCGACACCGCTTGCGTGCGGCTGTCCATGCCTTCCAGGAGCAGCGGGATGGCGCGGTCCGTAAGCATCTCGATGTCGTCTTCGATGGTCAGCACGAAGGCGCACTGCGACGGCAGCAGCCGCCGCGCTTCCACGGCGTAAATCCGCGCCAGGTGTTGCCCCATTTTTTGTGCGTGCGCCGTACGATGGGCCGCCGTGTTCGCCAGCTCCTCGTTGGAAATCGCCGCCACGGGCCCGCCGCGGGCGCGGGCCACGGTCACCGTGCTCCATTCGTTGCACGCTCGCAGCAGCTTCGCAACCAGCTCCGCGTGGAAGTTCTCGTCGTTGCTGTTGTCGATAAATATGCCGTGCAGACGGGCGGGATCGACGCCCAGCCGCTTGTAATTGCCGACCACGTTGTCGAGACACCAGCGCCGCCCGCAGAACGGCGTGACGACGGCGTAGTCCAGCGCCGTGCGATAGACATCGACGCGAGTCCGCCCTCCGAAATCCTTCATGCGGCGGGTGAGTTGATCGTCATGGACGCGGTAGGCCCACAACCGCTCGTGGAAATACTTCACCTTCCAGCCCAGGGCGGTGATGCGGAGCATCAGGCTCCAATCCTGGAGCATGGGCAGGGGCCGCCCATTGCTCCACAGTCCGGCATCCTCGACCGCCGTTCGCCGCAGCACGGCGCAAGTGTCGATCTGGTTCTGTTTGTGCATCGCGTGACGGTCGTACTCACAGACGGCGCGACGCGGTCCGATGACGTTGCCCCGCGCGTCGACGCGAACCGCCGCGCCATAGGCGATGCCGCAGTCGGGCTCCATGGACGGCAGGATCGTCTGCAGATAGGTCGGAGCGAGAAAATTGTCCGCGTCGAGGAACAGCACGTGCGTGGACGACGTCCGCGAAAAACCGAAATCGCGCGCCGCGCATCCGTTGCGAAACTCCGTTCGATGGTACGACGCGTCGAACATCCTGCAAATCTCCCGGATCTCCGCGGGCGATTTCGAGGCGTCGTCCACCACCGCCACTCGGCGGAACTTCAACGTTTGCGACCGCACGCTCTCGAGGCACTGTCGCAGATAGCGCTGATCGTCGTGACAGGTGATGATCGCGTCGCACGCGTAGCAGCCATTGGGCATTTTGCTCACTCCGTCCGAAAAAGTTCCTCGTATGCCGCCACGTCTTCGCCCATGCGATTGCGGATGTACGCCAATTCGGGATCGTGGACATATTTGGCCGTGGGTCGATGGCCGCCGGCCAGTCCCGCCCTTCCCGGCAGTCCCTTCATGCCCAGGCACAGCGGCGGGTCGCCGCGAAGCACTCGTTTGCCGCCGACATCGCACCGCCACAACCGCATGTCAATACGAAAGCTGTTGGCGGTCTTGAGGACGTCCAGGAGCACCTCGACGGCAGCGCCGCGAAAACCCGTCTGGCTCAGGCTCGCATGCCGCCGGTTACGGTACCGATACCACATCCGCCCCGGGAAGTTGTAGTAGATCGCCTTCCCCTGACCCACCAGCACGGAATCATCGAGCGCCGCGCTCATCATGGCCACGTAATCGGGATGGTACCAATCGTCGTCTTCGATGATCAGCACCTTGTCGAAGCGGATTCGCTCCAGGGCGGCCGCGAGGTTCAGCACCAGAGATTTCCATCCCTGCCCGGGCTGGGGATTCCGGCGAATGTAGTCGGCGCCGTCGGTGAGCCGGCTCGCGAGCGGCTCGTGGCCGTCGTCCACGACGATCCATTGCGCCGGAACCACGGATTGCCGCAGCAGCCACTTGCGGCATAGCGCAAACGTGGCCGGCCGGTCGCCGGTCGGCGTGATCGCGGTTACTTCCGCAGCGCCGAACGGCTCCACCGGGCCGCCGCCGTTGCGGTATGCGGCCAGACCGACGTTCCCAGAAGTGCTCGTCACCGTACCGTCTCCTTCGCGGGCTTCCCCTGCAGGCCGACCCGGCCGGGCGCAATAAAAGAGCCCGCCGCCGGAACGCCCCGGCGACGGGCTCTTGCGATACCTGGAAACCAGGCCCTACCGATACCCGCGACACGGCCTCGACCTTACCAGAAAGGCCGGCCCGATTGCAAATCCTTTTTGGGCCATTGCCTTCTTGACAACGCACGACATGACCTCACCGCCGCGGACCGGGCCGCCTTGGCGCGATGCGCGGCGCGGTAAAACGGGTCGGGTGTGAACGGCTTGGCGAACGCTCCGGAGCCGACCGATGCGCGGGTTTCATCTCAAGTGCGTGGCGCTTCTCACACGTACGTTGTTCCATCGTATTGCGGTTCGTTGAACATTTCTCTTTCTGGGAAGCGGGGCTTCACGGTCATCGTTCCCCGGGAGCATCGAGCGGTCGTGCAGGAACTCCTCGTAGCGCGCCCGCGCGCGACCGTAAGTTCGAGACGGCCGGGTGGTCCGCGCGCCGCCCGGTTGGCCTCGCAGCGGGAAGCATAGGAATCAAAAAATGCGATCCGCGACGGTGACTCGATCCACGTTGGGGTTGTTTCTTTCGTCCTGCGTTGCCGTGGGACTGTTCACTCCCACTCGCGGGCTACCGGGGGCGAGCGAGCCGCGGAAGCCCGCAACGTTCCGTGCGGCCGCCGCTCTCGACGCGGCAGCGAAGGAAGCGGAGGCGGCGCTTTCGAACGTGGGCGGAAGTTTCGTCCCTGATGGCAATGGACGCCACTCAGAGCATCTTGACACGTTTGCAAATCGTCGTCCGCCGCCTGGAGAGCGGCTTGAGCCGACGCGAGTGCATTCGACTGGCCTGTGCAATCGTACGCGGGAAGCGGATTCGGCTCGCCCGGGTCGCACGTGGGCGACGCCTCGCAGTTCTCCAAGGCGTTCTCCGCCGCCGGCGCCACCTTGGCGCAGCCGGTTCGGAGCGATAAAATCGGCTGAGCGAGCATGACTTTGGGGCTGTCGGGGAGAATTTCATGCGGCGGTTCCTTGGTAAGGGCTTGATTGCGGTTCTCCTCATCGTGGGCACGGCCGCATGGCTGCTCTTTTCGGTAGCCGTCGCCCGGTCTCTCGATCCGAAATACTTCTGGCTGGCGTTTTTCGAACTGCTAGTGACCGGCGTGCTTGCGGCGGCGATTCCGGCGCTTATGCATTGGTGGCGAAATCGTTTGCTGGCAAAGGCCGGGGCGCTGATCCTGCGCGTCGACAACGAACCGCCCGGGTCGGCTTTATTCATTTTGCTTCTGCTCCTGGTGTTCGCGAGGCTTCTGGCATTGCGGCTTCAAAACGACGGGGGGCTGTCGATTAGCGCGTTCTGTACCGACTGGGCCTTCGGCGGGGTGTTCGGCTTTTCCATCGACTACCTTCTCGCCAAAAAGGCGGGGATGGGTCGGACGACGGTCGAGTTTCGCGCCCGGGGAGTCTTGATTCGCGGAGGAGCCGCCTTCAACGCCTGGACGCGACTGGTGGACTACCGTTGGGTCAGCTACGCCGGGTTGAAGCTATTTTTTTCCCGGAAGTTACGGGGGGTGAAGGTCATCCTTCCCATGGAACACAGGGCACTTATCCAAGAGCTGTTGGCCGCGCACCGGCCCCCTGGCGGGTACAATTGTGAAAGAATCCGCTGATCCGCGCGCCGCGACCATTGCGGGCCGCTGGGCTGGTTTCGCGGCGTTAAACATAGCGAGCGAACGATGCGACGCACGACGGTTATGCGATCTACGTTAGCGATTTTTGTTCTGTTCTGCGTTGGCGCGGGGTTGTTCTTCTTTACGGGCGGACTGCCGCATGCGAACACACAGAGGAAGCCCGCGCCATCCGCCGCGGACGTCGCCGACGCCGCCGCGAAGGAAGCCGAGGCAGCGCTTTCGAACGTGGGCGGAAGTTTCGTCCCTGATGGCAATGGACGCCTCGAGGCCGCATTTCTGACCGATCGTCGAATCACCGACGCCGCACTAACCTGGCTTGGTAGGCTGCCGAAGCTCGAAATGCTGTACCTCCAGCACTCGAAGGTCACCGACAAAGGTCTGGCGGAGGTTGCCAAGCTCCCCGATCTGCTGGTGCTCGGGCTCGACGGAACGGCAATCACCGACGAGGGCCTCAAGGCGCTCGCTCCCTTGAGGACCCTCCGCACGCTCCAACTGCCACGGACGCACATCGATGGATCGGGGCTGCCGAGCTTGAGCGGAGTGTCGACCCTTTCCGAATTAGACCTCGGCGAAACGTCGATCACCGACGAGGCGCTGCGGCATCTCCAGGTGTTTCCAAAGCTCGCTACGTTGAGTCTGTACGGCACGCGAATCGGCAACCGCGGCGTCGCGGCACTGTCCGCAATGAAATCGCTCAACTATCTGGATTTATCGCGAACGAAGATCACCGATAGCGCGCTCGCAGAGGTGGCCAAGCACTCCAACTTGCGGGGCCTCATTATCGACGGAGCGGCAATCGCCGATGAGGGCCTCGGCGCGCTCGCTCCGCTGAAGAACCTCCACGACCTCAGGCTTTCCCGGACCAACGTCCGTGGACCGGGGCTGGCCGGCCTGGGCCGGATGTCGTCCCTCGAGGTATTGTGCCTTGACAGCACGCCGCTCAACGACGAGGCGCTCCGGCATATCCTCGGGCTCCGCAAGCTGGGCACGCTGGGCCTTGGGGACACCCGGATCGGCGACCGTGGCGCCGCCTCTCTTGCGAAAATGGAATCGCTCTACAGCCTGGATCTATCGCGAACGAAGATCACCAACCAAGGATTGATCGCGCTGGGAAGCCTCGGAAAACTCAAATACCTCGACATTTCCGGCACGGCGATTACGGATTCGGGCTTGAGCGTTTTGGGAAAGTTCCCGCAACTGCGGACATTGAACCTTTCGGGCACGGCGATTACCGACGCCGGCTTGAGCAGCCTGGCACCGCTATCCAAATTGTGGATATTGGATCTCTCGCGCACGTCGATTACCGATCGTGGTTTGGAAAAGTTGGCGGAGCTGCGGAATCTCAGCTCTCTGCAATTGGTGGCGACGAAGATCACCGCCCGGGGTCTTAAGAGTCTGGCGGCGCTGCCGAAGCTTTCGCTCCTCGATCTCAAGGGCACCCATCTCGGCGATGGTGCCGCGGACGCGATCATGAGTATCCCGACATCCGTCGGTGGCAGGGTCGGCACTGGAGAGATGAGCGAGGCTGCCCTACGCCGCCTCCGAGCAGCGGGCCATCATTTTGAAGCCGTCGCCCAATCGTCTACATTCTAAATACCTACCGCTGACGGTTGAGCGCCCGCGCTGGCCGGGGCCTGCGGGGGCCGCGCCGTCGGGCCCTCGGCGACGCGGCCGCGGGCCCGACGACTGCAACGCGCTCGGCGCGGGCCGGCCCGCTCGCGTCGAGCTTATCAGTCCGAGTCCGAGAACGCCTCGGCTAGGCTTGTGCACTCCGCCAGCTCGATCTTGTCGCCCAGGACGACTTCGTACCAGGCCTCGTCCGCGTCCTGCGCGGCAGCGACGTCGCTCAGCGCGGCGAGGAACTTACCGCACGCCGTGTCAAAGTCGCTCGTTGCGTCTTGCATCTGCTGGAAGTAGCCGAAGAAGGTCGTCGAGGCTGCACGCGTGGCGAGATATAAATTGTGTTCCACCGCCAAGAGCGGCGCCAGGTTTTGCTGCTCTGCGGAGATGTTTGCGTACAACTCATTGGCCTTTTCAAACAGCTCGTTGTAGGCGTTATTCGTTTCGTAAATCGTTCTTATTACCTCAAGGATCTCCGCCGTGACATTTATGAGCGTCCACACCGTCGCAGTTTCTTCCGTGAGCACCACTACCACCTCGGGCAGCGTAAGGCCCGCGGTATAGAGGCTCGCCCCGGCGAGCAAGATGCTGGTAGCGATCTTGTCGAACGTCAATTCGGCCGCCTTGAACTTGGCAACCGGTCCAACAAGACTATCGTCAGCGCCCTTCTCCGCCTCGAATGCACCCGCGTACAACAAGAAGCTGCTCTTCAACAAGGCGCGCGCGGCGTTTACCGCCTGCTCCATCGCGTCGAGATTGTCTTGCGCGGTACTCAGAGCATCTTGACACCTCTGCAAATCGTCGTCCGCCGCCTGAAGAACGGCTTGAGCCGACGCGAGCGTATTGGACTGGCCTGTGCAATCGTACGAGGGAGGCGGATTCGGCTCGCCCGGGTCGCACGTGGGCGACGCCTCGCAGTTCTCCAAGGCGTTCTGCGCCTCTTCCGAGTCCCATTGGGCCCGTTGCAGCGCGGCGTTCGCCGACGCCCAGTCGGTACCCGCTTGGACCATCGCGTCCCCGCAAATCGTATATTGAAGATGCGCCTCCGCCTCGTCGCTCAACCTCTCGTCCAAGGTCGCCATGCCCTGGTCGAAATCAGATAGGTCCCCGGCGTGATTGACGTAGGGAGTACAATATGCGATGCTGTTCGCGACGGCGGCGTCCGCGAACCCGATCTGTTGCAGGTCGAATACCGGGTCTACGGCGGCTGGAGGGGAGGTGTTCTTCGTGGTTTGGAGATTCGCATACGCCGTCTTGTACGCCTGCAGTGCCGTGTTGGTTTGCCCCGTGAGCGTGACAAGCATATTGCGAAGCTCTTGATTCGTACCCGGAGGCGGGTTCTCTTTGTTGGGCAATTTGTTCAACCACTCGTTGTACGCGTCCGTTACGCCTTGCAGTTGCCTTTGAAGTGAACTGAGAGCGGACGCCGCTTTGCCAAGCGCCAGAATTTCCCCCATTAGCGTAAGCTCGTAGAAATCGCCGAGTATAAGAAGGCGGTCTGCCTTTGCCATTTGCAGATCCAAGGTCCTTAGTGACGTGTAGCCGTTGAGGACATCCCCGCGAAGCGCATCATAGAGATCCACCACGCCCTTCACAACCTGGCCTTCCTTGAAGCCAAGGCTATCAACCGCGTAGGCGGTTGCGGCCTCCGTGTCCCGAAGGTCAGATGCGCTGGAGTCAAAGTCGTCGGTCGCGCTGTCGTAGGCGCCCTGTGCCTGAGTCTCCGCGGACTGCGCGTCCGCCACGTCCTGCTGGCAGGACACGACCTCTGCTTCGTACTCGCTGCAATCACAGGCCGAACTGGTCGAGCTGCTCGCCGCATCCGCAGCGCCCAGATTCGCTCCGTCCGTGGCAATTCCTTCCCACCACCTGTCGTTACTCATCACACGCTCCTCGATCTAATGGTCCATGACACCGGGCCGCCCACCATGGACAGCCGAAAACGCTCGATCCCAGCGGCGGCGGCAACGCGCCCCACGCCGCATGACGTCCTTCCTTTGTGCGCCGTTAGTGGCGGCCGCTCTTCCAGTCCCACTACGGCTCGATCGCCGGCCACTGTTGCCGCGAACAGCGAAAGGCCCGGCCGCCCGCCTTCAGCGCCAAGCGGCAACCGCACTCCCGGCAGCGGTTTCCCACCCGCCGCGCGCAGCCGTCGCAAATCTCCAGGCGTTGCCGGTACTGCTCGGCCGAGACCAGCCGGCAACCGTCGCTGACGAAAGCCGCTAACGAGCGGGCCAGATCCCAAGCCTGCCGCGTCACGCGCGGCGTCGATCTGGCATCTTGTTCTTTCCGAAACATCGCCGTGCCCTCCGTTGATCTAGGATCTGCCGCGCGGGGAATAATCGCGGCGGCGGCCATGGCAGATCGCCGCCACGCTACCACGGCTGATTGCCAACTGCGTGGCGATCTTCCGCTGGCTGAGTTGGCCTTCGGCCAGCAGCCGTCGGACCTTCTTGACTACGGCGGGCGACAACATGCGAACCTCGCTTTCTCTGGGGCGCGGGCCCGCTCCGCGAAAACAAAAAAAGCCCGCCGCCGGAACGCTCCGGCGGCGGGCTCTTGAGATACCTGGAAAGCCAGGCCCTACCGATACCCGCGACACTTCTCAGACCATACCAGAATGGTTGGCCCCCTTGCAAATTGTTTTTGAGCCATCGCCAACTTGCACTTGCGCGGCGACTTTTGACCGCGCGACCGCCGTTGCTCGCGTCAATCTCCGCTCGGCGGGCTCGCCGTGGCCCCGCGCTGTTCCGACGCGGAAGAGAAAGACGAGCCGGCGCCGCGCTGCTTAACCTCGGCGCGCGCCGCGCGGTCGTACATGCCCGCGGTGTTCATGGTCGCGGGAAAGGCGGCCGTGGCCTCGGCCACGGCCTCGTCGAACGGCAGGAAGGGAAATACCGTGAGGCCGCTGCCGGGCGTGCAGTTGAACACCTGGTACCCTTCGCGCTCGAAATGCGGCCGGAGTTGTTGCAGACGCGCGTTCAGCACGCGGTAGGTATAGTTGTTTCCCCGCACGGAGGCCGGGCTGCGGTCTTGCGGAAAAGCGTAGTTGGCAGCGCCCTCTTGCATGCGGAAGTCGCAGCCCAAGAGGTACAGCCGCCTCACGCCCAGCACGAACAACAGCCGCAGCGCGGCATACATCACCGATCGCGAGCCGCGATTGCCGTACGCGTCGACGCGGGCGCCGTTGTTTCCCCAGTTGACGGTGCTCTCGTAGAGCCAGCGCTCCGCCACGAAATCCTCGTTGACGCGGAAGCCGAACACGGCCGGCATGTCGGCGGCGGCCGCGGCCGACGGAACCAGCCGCTCCGCCTCGTCGCGGCGATAGATGGGCTTCAATATTTGCGGCAGCGGAACGAACTTCAGGATCGCCGGGTCGCGCCACACGCCGTCGCAAAAATTGGCCGGCTCGTCGACCATGATCCACAGATGCGGGCGAAACACGGCGGCCGCGTTGTTCACCGCGCAGCTCAGCACGCCGCGCTCGCGGAGCCGGCCCAGGTCGTGACTCAATAGCGAGGGACCGCCGCACAATAGAAACGCTGCCCGGCCGCGGTACATGTCGCCCAGGAAGGCGTTGTGTCCGTCGGGCGTGAAGAGCAGCGGCGGCGACTGCACGCGGGTTCGCAATTCCATCCGCGCGTCTGTGGCCGCGAAGTCCGCGGCGGCGGCCGTTTCCGCCGGCTGCGGCTGTGCGCGCTCCGCGGCGGCGGCCATCGTGGTGTTGGAATGTGACATGATCGGTCTCTCGATGACGGGCTTCGGGGCCATTCATCCTAGTTCCGTTGCGACGGGCCACAATCGCGCTTTTGTGCCACACTGTGCCGCGGAGGGGTGGCCAATTCTTCTCTCGACAACGCAAACCAATCGTGAAAGAATCCATTCCATCGCGTTGAGGCGGCAATCGCTCGTGTCGTGGAATAGGGAAGGAAGGGACGATGCACGAAAACTTTGCAAACGGCCTCGCGCAGGGCGCCATAGGCCTGGAGACAGTCGTGGGGTTTCGGCCCGCAACAGAGGCCCAGGCCGGGCCCGCGGCGCTGCGAATGTTGCGGCGGCAGCGAGAGACGACCCATGAGCCAATTCATAAGGAGCGCTGCCGGCCCCTCGACGGTCGAGCGGCACAACTTGCCGCCGCGCACGAGCGCCGGCAGACGCAGTGGAACGTGCCCAAAGATTCTGGCCCGGCAGCCTCTGCCACGATCCACAAGGCCTGGGGCGCCATGCGAGCGATCTATCGCGACCGCCGCCATGAAGTCGTTCAGTTCAGCGCCGTCGACGGCGGCTATTCGTCGCTCCACCGGCATCGCCACAAAGACAATACGTTCGCCGTCGTTCGCGGGTGTCTGGCCCTGCTGATCCTCGACGCGGATGATTGCCCGCGGGAAGTGCTGGTCGTCGACGGCGGAATCTATACGGTGCCCGCGCCGCTGCGCCACCGCTTCGTCAGCTTGGGTCCGACGACCGGATACGAGGTCTATGCTGCGGTCGGCGGCCACGCGATCGATCCGGGCGACATTATCCGCGCCGACCAGGGGGGCTTGCTGGACGGGGACTTTCGTGACCAGGCCCGGATCTTGAACCGCCCCTGGGGAGTCCCCACGCCATGAAAATCGAAATCGTCACGCATTGCTGGCGATACTCGACGCTCCTGACTTACCAGCTCAGCTCGCTGGTCCTCTATCCCCCACGGCAAGCGACGGTCCTGGCAACCGTGTTTTTCACCGAAAGCGATAGGGCTACCGGCGATGTGCTGCGGTACTTTTCCCAATTGGACAAGCCGGCGAACGTCACGATTCGTGGGTGGAGTCTTCCCCGCGAGCAATTGCTGCGCAGAGCGATCGGCAGAAACATGGCCGCATTGGCGACCGCCGCCGATTGGGTCTGGTCCGCCGACTGCGACTACGGTTTCGGCGAGAATGCCCTCGATACGCCCGGCGACCTGCTCTCGCAAAGCGGCGAGGACCTGGTTTTCCCGAGGTTCGTCTGGTCAAACTGCTTGGAGGAGGCGGGCGACGACACGATTGACCGGGCCCGCGGCGGCGTTCGCATCGTGGGCATCGATCCGCGGAGTTTCGTCGTCATGCCGTTAGATCGCGCCATCGGCGGCGTGCAGATCGTTCGCGGCGAACTCGCCCGCGGGTTTGGCTATCGCACGTCGGACCGCCGGCAGCAAAAACCGGCCCCGCGCTGGATGCGGACCTTCGAAGACGTTCAGTTCCGACGTTGCCTCGGAACCGAGGGAACCCCGATCGACCTTCCCCATGTCTTCCGCATCCTCCACAGCCGCCGCGGCCGGGTGCATCCCGACGCGCGGCTGTAATTGACAGTGAGCGCTGTCAAAAAATAAATTTTGCCTACCCCTCCCTCAGCATGATTGTCACGATTATTCCGCGGGTGATATATTCGGGGCCGTTCCGGGGTGGTGTGGGCGGGTGCGTTCGAGGGGGTGGTTGATCTGCTCTCTGGACTCTTCATTCTTCCGGGTTCTCCGGTATACCGAGGAGCGCGATCATGGCAAAGCGACAATCGCTGGGCAAGCCGTTGGTGCGTGGTGGGGGAAGCTGGGTTTCCACGTTGCTCGAGGCCGTACGCCGCGGCATGTTGACACGAATCCTTTAGGAGAGAGCATCCGCGGTCGGCTGGGGCGGGTCTACGACGCGGCCGACATCGAACGCCTCCGGCACAACCATCCCAAGTAGTATAACCGACCGTCGCTCCTGGCTGAAGGGCGGGAACGCCTCTGCCGCGTCCCTCTCACGGCCGCCGGGGCGAAGTTCTTTTCACCCGCTAACGAAGCACAATGCCCGCAGGGAATGACCCCTGCGGGCATTGGCATGACCCGGAAACATCAGTTGCTTTTCAGGTCAACTCTACCACGGGTCGGAGCACGGTCAAGCGGACCACTAACGCCCCTACACCTTCTTGACGCCCGTATCGGAAAGCATGGCCTCAGCTTGCGCCAGAGGGCCGTAGACGGGCACGTATGGCGGGTACGGTCTTGTTGAGCGCCTTCGGCCAGAATCGACGCCAAGGGGTTCGGCGGGGCCGCAGTCTTGTGACACCGATGCCACGGCGGCTGATCCGGGCATCGAGAAGGTCGCCCGGCCCGTTACGTCGGCCAAGAGCGTTTATACGGTGTGTCGGAAATACGCTGAAAAGAGATGCTGTCCTTCCAGGCGCGACGAACGGCACTGCCGCAGCCTTCGGTGGACTTGCTACAGTACCATTGCCGCTAGTCGGTCTGCCACCGAGCACCATTACCCGGCCATCTGCCCGATGTAGACGAAGATGTGGTCGGCAACCTCGAACAAGTCGATTCGGCCAACCGCGCTGGCAAGCAGCGGGGCGAAAAGGCGGCGGGGACCGGCCTCGTGGAAGAAGTCCGGGGAGTCGCCAAACTCCCATTCCTCGGAATGATTGTAGTCCGGCGCGAATTCTTCTGCCCAACCGGGAATCGCCTCTTTTAGCATATTCGCCAGTTTCCAACGCATTCGGTGGGCAAGATCGTCCTCCGACCCACCTTCGGACATCGCTTCCGAAACGGCTTTGTCGGCCAGCGCGAGCGCATCAACGTACCCGCTGTGAAGAACCCAGTTGACGAAATGGACGGTTTCGGGGCTGCCGCTGTGCCTTATCATGTCTGCTTTCTCCGAGGTTGTTCAGGGCCACCGCACCTTGCGGCATCTTGGTCTCCAATAATGAAAGCGTCAACGGCGAGCGAAAACCGAGTCGGTTTTCCGATTTCGCCAGACAAGGCTACGTTGGGCAGCCTATCACAGGCCGGCTGTAATGATTGTGGCGGACCTGCGAGATGCTCGGGTGCCATCCAACGCGGCCTCTGCTCAGGCCCCAGTGCGGCGGCACGGATGATTGCGACAAGAAACCGTGCGGGGTTTGTCCCAATCAAGGATACCTTACGGCGGCAAGGGACGCGGGGGGGGTAGAACCTTTTCGATTCTCTGGTTCCTGACTCACTTTCTCGCCGTGCCTTGGATAACGGCGTGGAATTCTCACTACTGCTGCTCTCTCAGCACGTTTACCGTCCGACTGAATCGCGTGGACTTACCCATGATCGTCGGAGCCGTGCGTCCCGATAAAGCGCCGCAAGGCTGCGTTCTGGGGACTACCCCCTTGGAATCAAATGGATCGCTGGAGCCTTGAGCAGGGCCGTCACGGTCTCGCCAACCCGAAGGCCCAGTTCCTCACTGGCGGGACGTGTGACCAGCGCCGTCAGCGAGAAACCGCAGTCCAGTCCAACACGTACCAATGGCCCCTCGGGGACGATGGAAGAGACCCTCGCATCCAGGCGATTACGGGGGCTGCTGGGACCGGCTTGACCTCGTTGGAGCACCACCTCCTCAGCCCGAATGCAGACGTAGGCTTCGCGGCTCAGTCCTGCCGGAGCCAAGGCGACGAGTTCCACCGGACCAACAGTGACGGTGGCAAGCCCCTCCCTCACTTCAAGAACTCGGGCCAGTTCCACGGTCTCAACGCCGACGATCTGGGCAACGGATAAGTCAGCCGGCCGGGTAAAGACATCGTGAACGGTTCCACTCTGGCAAGTCGCGCCGCCGTCAAGAACGATGACTTGATCTGCAAGGGCGATGGCTTCCACGCGCTCGTGGGTTACCATGACCACGGGGATGTCGAACTCGCCCAGGAGGCGGCGCAACTCACCACGGAGTTCTTCCCGAAGTGAAGCGTCAAGGGCAGACAGCGGCTCGTCCAGCAAGAGAAGTCGAGGGCGACGGGCGAGCACTCTTGCCAGGGCAATCCGCTGCTGCTGCCCGCCGGAGACCTGATGCGGATACCGCTCTCCCAATTCACTCAGCCCGAACAAGTCGAGCATTTCACCCACTCGACGGCGACGCTCAAGGGCCGCTGACGAACCCAGTCCGTAGGCGACGTTCTGGACCACGGTCAGGTGCGGGAAGAGGGCATACTCCTGGAAAAGGTAGCCGATGTCTCGCTGCTGTGGTGAGCGGAAGACTCGCTGATCGCCGTCAAACCATGTTGCCTCTCCCAAACGAATGGCCCCTGACTCCAGTCGTTCCAGTCCCGCCAAGCACCGCAAGATCGTCGTCTTGCCGCAACCGGAGGGGCCGAAGAGCACCGTAATTGAGAACTTCCCCGCCTCTTGTCGCAGGTTGCCTTGGATCGGCCCCTTGCGGGAAACGCTTCTCGAACTGCGCGACAAGCTCCACGGTCATACCGGCCACCCCTTTCGTCGGAGCAGGCATGGCACACAGAGGACAGCGAATGAGAACACGACGAGAAACAGGGCCGTTTGACCGGCAGAGGCGTAATCCAGGGCTTGCACGTCGTCGTAGATGGAGATCGACAGCGTGCGTGTGACGCCGGGGATGTTGCCCCCGACCATGAGAACCACGCCGAACTCGCCGACCGTGTGGGCAAAGGTGAGCACCAGCCCGGCCAGAATGCCCGGCCAGGAAAGCGGAAACATGATGCGCCAGAAGGTAGCCAGCCGGGACACGCCCAAACACCAGGAGGCTTCCACCAGACGACGATCAACGCCGGTGAAAGCCGAGTTAAAGGGCCGCACGGCAAAGGGAAGATTGAAGAGCACCGATCCGAGCAGGATGCCGGGGAAAGAGAATGGCAACATCTTGCCGGTCACGAATTCATACGACCGGCCGAGCGGACTGTTGGGACCGGTTGCCACGAGGATGTAGAAACCCAGCACGGTCGGCGGCAAGACCAGCGGCAGGGCAACCAGGGCTTCGATCAGGAACTTGCCACGCCATCTCGCTGTCGAGAGCCAATAGGCCAACGGCAGACCGACGACGAACAGGATCGTCGTGGTCGCAACGGCCAGCCGCAACGTGAGCCAGATCGCCGTCGAGTCCAAGCTCACTTCTCCGGGAAAAAGAAGCCATACTGCTTCAAAATCTCCCGGCCCCGCTCCCCGAGCACGTAAGACCGGAACTGGTCTGCCGCCTCCCGATCCTTGGCCCAGGAGAGGATGATGCCGCCCTGCTCCAACGGCGGATAGCCGTGAACCTGATTCAATACGGGAGTGCCAAAGGGCAGAAGTGGGAAGTGGTTACGATGTCCGCCAAATGAGTTGGTAGACGACCTCAAGCCAGGGGTTCCAGAAGAGTGGTATCTCGAAGATGTACTTCAGGGAGTAGTGGATTCCGATTGCCAGGCAGACCACTCCCGCAGCTCGCTGCACCCACCAGACCGTCTGCGTCAGGACGTTGAATGCCTTTCCTACCGCTCGGGCACCGAGCGCGACCAGAACCGCGAAAACAACCACCGGCAAGGCCGTGCCCACACCGTAGACTGACGGCAGGATGATTCGCGAATCGTAGCTGGTCAGCAGCCGGAAGAGAGCGATGAAGAAGTACGCCGCCGAAACGGGGCAAAACGCGAGAGCGAAGAACATGCCCAACGGCAAGGCAGCCCAAATACCCAGGGTGTCTACTCGTTTCTGCATCTTCTCGCTGACCCCTGGCCCCGACCAAGCCACCGGTAGCAATTCCAGGAAGAGCATTCCCAACAGTACAAGCACCGGCCCCATGAGCCGGTTCCCTTGCGTTTGAAGGAAGACCGACACGTGAGCGGCCCACAGACTGCCGAGCAGAACGATCGCCAGAACCACGTAGACCAACGACTGCCCCAAGGCGTAGAGCAATCCCGCCAACAGAACCCAGCGCGGGCTGTCAGCCCGCCGGCCAAGGTACGAGATGGCCGCGATGTTAGTAGCCATCGGACAAGGCTGGAGGGCCGTCCAGATTCCCAGTCCCAACGCTTCCACAATCGCCGGCAACAGGTCCATTACTTCGCGTTCAGGAAAGCCTGAATCTCCTTCTGAACGAAAAGGACGAATGCCGGCTTGTCACCGACAAGCTCCCACACTTCTGGCAGATTCTTCCACCTCTTCCGCACGCCACCCCGCATCTCGACCAACACAACGGAAGGAGCAATCAACTCATACTCCTTGGCGAAATACTGATTCTCCGGCAATTCAAAATCGACTACCCTCCACTCGATCCGGCCGTCACCAACTTCGACCGGGAACCCCTTGATGACCGCCTCGTGGGAGTAGACCTCGATGTTTCTACAGGCTGGACAGCGAGCCTTGCGGTGGAAGTAGTAAACAATGAGCCCGTCGAAATGGTCGTCAGCCGTCGTGGCTGGTTCCCCTTGCCGCAGACTCTTCACGACAAGGACGACGATGCTGGCCGCGATGAACATCAGCAGGACGGTGGTGCAGGTGTTCTTGAAGTTCATCGTTGCGCGGTTCCTCGTATCAGGTGATGTTGGGGGCGTGGTTCTACTACGCCAAGAAGGCTTTGATCTCCTCCGCTGTTGGAACCCTGCCCACTGCCTTCACCTCGCCATCAATGACCAGGGCGGGAGTCGTCATAACGTTGAAGCTGATGATTGCATTGATGTCAGAGACTCTCTCGACCCGTGCCGGGATACCCAATTCGGCCGCGGCCGTCTCGGCGTTCTTCTTGAGCCTCTCGTTGAGTCTCTCGCATCTGCGGCAGCCGCCGCCCAAAACCTGAATCAGTTTCATAATAGAGCACCAGCCGGCGATACCTTTACGGACAGCAGGACGGAACCGTGTTCGGTGCCGCCTTGACTTTGGTTCCCCACTCGAACGCCACCCTCACGTCCACATTGTCCTGCACAGACAGGTACACCAACCAAGGGGTGGTTTTCTTGCTCAAGAAAAACTGGGGTG
>Ga0302319_10010801_pt1 | contig 17388 bp, 11 predicted proteins | sample Bog_T0_2_FD_203319 | JGI IMG/M metagenome (GOLD analysis project Ga0302319, IMG submission 203319) | Peat permafrost microbial communities from Stordalen Mire near Abisko, Sweden - Bog_T0_2 | ecosystem: Environmental > Terrestrial > Soil > Wetlands > Peat | place: Sweden: Abisko, Stordalen Mire...
GAGTCACGGCCGTGCGCTGCGCCCATTACCAGCACAGTGATTATTTTTATCAGCTATGCGACGAGGAGGGCATTCTGGTCTGGGCGGAAATCCCCCAGGTCAATGTCGTGCGCGACACCCCCGAATTCGAAAACACCTCGCGTGGTCAACTGCTGGATTTAATCCGACAGAACATCAATCATCCGTCCATTTTTGTCTGGAGCCTCTTCAACGAAGTCGGCGGTGCGCGCACGGACGATCCGCATCAGGAATTGCAGGATTTGAATGCGGTAGCGCATGGAGAGGATCCCACCCGCCCGACAATTGCCGCCGCCTGTATTACCAATCTGCTGCAAATGACGAAAATTCCGGATTTGATCGGTTGGAATTTTTACCCGGGCTGGTACGGCCCCAAGGGATCACTGGAAAATTTCGGTCCCTATCTGGATGGTTTCCGTTATACAAGCCGTCACGGCGGATTCTGTCTGAGCGAATATGGCGCCGGGGCAAACATCCGGCAACACGCGGATCACCCCCGTCAGACGGCGAGCCAGGGTCCTTGGCATCCCGAGGAATGGCAGAGCGCGGTTCACGAAGCCGACTGGGCCGCGATCAGCTCCCGGCCTTTCATCTGGGGGAGCTTCCTCTGGAACATGTTTGATTTTTGCGTGGCCACCCGGAATGAAGGTGACCAAATTGCCCTGAACGACAAAGGCCTGGTGACCTACGATCGGAAGACGAAAAAGGATGCGTTTTACTTCTATCAGGCCAACTGGTCGCCGGGCCCAGTGCTTTACATTACCAGTCGCCGGTTCACGGAGCGTACCAATGCCGTCACGGACGTGAAAATTTACTCGAACGCCGCCTCGGTTGATTTGTTGGTGAACGGTGTTTCGCAGGGCGTCCATTCCTCCGGAGGAAACGCGGTTTTCGTGTGGAAGAATGTGTCGCTGGCAGCCGGGGAAAACCAGATCGCGGCCAAAGCGGAGCGCGATGGTGTGGTTTTGAACGACAGTTGCGCCTGGCATTGTTCGGTCGTAAATTAAATCGCGGTCATTCCCGCCGGAGGGCAGGGGACCAGACGGCCAATTTTTTGAAACTTAACCCGCGTACTGCACGTCTTGAAGTTCATTATTCGGCGCGCCGAACATTGCCAATGTAATGAGAAAATCCACTAATGTTTCACGCACGCCGCAGGCTGGTTATGTCGTCTGGCTAACCGGTTTAAGCGGGGCCGGCAAAAGCACGATTGCCACCGGTTTGCATGAGCAATTAAAGCGCTCCGGCAGGAAGTCATTTATTTTGGATGGCGACATCATGCGCCGCGGATTGTGCTCGGATTTAAAGTTTTCCCAGGCGGATCGCCGCGAAAACGTCCGGCGTATCAGCGAGGTGGCCGGTTTGTTTGCCGATGCCGGGATTATCTGCATCGTCGCCCTGATTTCGCCTTACCGGGTGGATCGCGCCGCCGCCCGGGGGATTATCGGCTCGGATCGATTCATTGAAGTCTTTGTCAACGCGCCGCTCGCGGTTTGCGAACAACGGGATCCGAAAGGGCTTTATGCCAAGGCCCGAGCCGGTCAAATCCCTGAATTTACCGGGATTTCGGCGCCTTATGAGCCGCCGACCGCCCCGGAGGTGGAAATCTGGACCAATCGGCTTAATGTGCCGGATTCCGTGGCCAAGATCCTGGAGTTTCTCGCGCTCGGCCGTCAACGCGGATCAATTAAATAGGTAGCCGATAGTCGGCAGAACTGATGGCAACGTGCTGCCGGCATCTCCTGTCCGCCGTAGCCTCGGCGAAGGCGGATGCCGGAAGATCATTATTGGCCTTGGTTTTCTTTTGCCTGCCCCGACATAGAACAGAGAGCTTTCAGGCTAGAGCCATTTGCTTGCGTGATAAGGCCGGTTCGGCAAATTGCGCCTTCACCTTGGCGACGGTATTTTCGACGCTCAGGCCGTATTTGTTGCGCAGCTCATCCTGTGTGCTGGCATGTTCGATAAATTGATCGGGCCAGCCAATCCGCACGACCGGCGTGGTGACGCCCAGGTTGCTGAACAACTCAAGCACCGCCGAGCCATAACCCCCCATCAGCACATGATCCTCAAGGGTAACCACCAGATCCGCCTCATGTCCGTAGGTTTCATGTGCCGCGGCGTCTAGCGGTTTGGTGAAGCGCGGATTGATGACCGCCACATCGTAGCCCTCGGCCGAAAGTTGCTGGGCTGCCTTGCGCGCAATGGTGTTCATTGGTCCGAGACCGAACAGCGCAACTTTGCGTTTCTTGTTGTTGGCAAAGGTCTGAACGATTTGGGCTTTGCCGATTTCCACGGTCTGGGGAGTTTCCTTGACGGGGACGCCTTCGGCCGCCCCGCGGGGGTAACGGATAAAGACCGGGCAATTCGCTTGCGTCGCCGTGAGCATCATGTCCGCGAGTTCGTCTTCGTTGGCCGGGGCCATGGCGATGACGTTGGGCAGGCAGCGCAGGTAGGATATATCGAATAATCCGTGATGGGTGGGCCCGTCGTTGGCCGACAATCCAGCGCGATCCATGCAGAAAATCACCGGCAGATTTTGGAGGCAGACATCGTGGTGAATGCAGTCGTAGGCGCGTTGGAGGAATGTTGAGTAAATGGCCACCACCGGACGATAACCCATGGTCGCCATGCCCGCGGCGAAGATGACGCCGTGTTCCTCGGCGATGCCGACGTCGAAATAACGGTCCGGCATGGCTTTCTCCAGATGCTTCAAGCCCGTGCCGGTGGGCATGGCAGCCGTCAGACCCACCACATTCGGGTTTTGGCGGCAAAGTTTCACCAGCGTCTGGCCCATGACATCCTGATACATGGGGGGAGAGCCGGGCTTGGCCGCCGGCGTTTCGCCGGTTAGGGCGTTGTACGGTCCGAGGCCATGGAATTTTTCGGGCTGTTTCAGCGCGGCTTCAAACCCCTTGCCCTTTTGGGTCAAAACATGAATGACAATCGGATGATCGCATTGTTTGGCAAATTCCAGGGTGCTCACGAGCAGCGGCAGATTGTGACCGTCAATGGGTCCGAGGTAACGCATTCCCATTTCCTCAAACAGGACCGGATTGCCGAAGCCACCGCGGCCGTCGGTACCCATAGCCACTTCGTTCTTCTGGTGCATACCCACGCTGAGGGCGCCCTTGAAACCTTCCTCGGCCTTATGCGCCAGCCTGAGGGCGACCTCACCTTTGGGAAAGCGGCGGACAAAAGCCTCAAATTCCCGAGCCATCGAATTGTAGCGAGGGTGCGTAATGAGCTTGTTCAGGTAACCGGAGATGGCCCCGACATTTTTAGCGATGCTCCATTCATTGTCGTTGAGGATGCCGATGAATTTTTTGGTGGTGTGAGCGATGTTGTTGAGCGCCTCAAACGAAACCCCGTTGGTCAGGGCGGCGTCCCCGAAGATGCACACCACGTTTTCGTCGGACCCGCGTTTATCCCGCGCAGCTGCCATGCCCAGGGCGGCGGAAAGGGCTGTGCCGGCGTGACCGGCACCGAAGCAGTCGTGCTCGCTCTCCGAACGCAGGGCAAAGCCGTTCAGGCCATCCGTCTGGCGAATGGTGCGGAACCGGTTTTTGCGGCCGGTCAGGATTTTGTGCACATAAACCTGATGGCTCACGTCCCAGACAAACTTGTCCTTGGGGGTGGTGAACACCTTGTGCAGGGCAATGGTCAGTTCCACGACGCCCAGGTTCGGACCAAGATGTCCGCCACCCTTGGCGAGTCCCTCAATCAGCTCATTGCGGATGTCCGCCGCAAGTTCTTGCAACTGGGGGATCGTGAGTTTTTTGACGTGCTCGGGCCCGTCGACCATGTCGAGATATCGGCTCATAATTTTTGACCAACCAAACTACGGATAAAGCAAAAGCTGCAATCTATTGTGTTATGACTCGGCGGACAATTCAACTGGCTTGAGTTTCATGTCCCCGGCCGCGTTTTTTTCCAACAGCTGAACTTTCAATTCGGCTTCCGCCAGTTTCTCCTGGCAGATTTTAACCAGCTTGGCCCCTTCCTCGTACCTTGCCAGCAACGTTTCCAGCGGCAAATCGTCGGATTCCATGGCCTCAACGATGCCCTCAAGCTTTTGCAACGCCTCTTCAAAAGGCGGATGTTTCGTCGGGCTGTTGGCACCCGCGCTTTTGGACTGGTTAGGCACGGAACAAAAATAAAGGAATTGCCGGGTTTCGTCCAGTTTACAATGTCGTGACTTGGCGAAAAACTTTGCCCCGGCCGGCCACACGAGCCGGCACCTTAATCCGCGATTTGGCTCGAAATCTCCCCTTTTTGCAAACGGGTCCGGAGGCGCTGGCCCTTGCTCGTCTGCCTGGCTTGGCGCAGCACCGTCCCGGTGGCGGCATCCATGGTAATGGAATAGCCCCGGGCCAGGACCTGCTCCGGGCCAAGTGCGTTCAATCGGCGTTCCAATTGGTGCAGGGCTTCCCGCCGGGCTTTCAGCCGCAGGGAGGGTTTGGCGCGACTGAAACGGCCTGCCACATGATCCAACAGCAATGCCCTCGCGCGGGCACCGGATTTCAGGTTGCGCAGTAATCCTGCCTGTAAATCATCCAAACGCTGAAGGGAATCATCCAGCCGCCGGCGCGGATGAACCCGGCCCAGCCTTTCCGATAGCGCCACCGCGGCTTCCACCGCCGTGCTGAATCCGCGACGCACCGCGCGGCGCAACCGCAAAGAAGCTTCCCCGATGAACTCCCGGCTCGCCACAAAATGCCCGGTGATGATCTCGGCGGCGGCGCTCGGCGTTGCCGCCCGAACATCCGCCACAAAATCCGCGATGGTAAAATCAATTTCATGTCCCACCGCCGACACGACCGGAAGCGCGGATTCAAAGATGGCCCGCGCGACCACTTCCTCATTAAAGGCCCAGAGATCTTCGAGCGAACCGCCACCGCGCGTGACTAAAATCAGATCTAATTTCAGATCGACAGGGCCCAGGGGGTCCGACCGCGAGGCATACTCATTCAGCAAGCGGATCGCGCTGGCGATTTCCTCTGCGGCGCCGCTTCCTTGCACGCGGGCGGGTGCCAGAATGATTTCCAGCGCCGGGTGACGGCGTTGGATGACGTGCAGCACATCGCGGATGGCGGCGCCGGTGGGTGACGTGATCAGTCCGATACGGTGGGGGTAAGAGGGCAGGGTGCGCTTGCGTTCCGGGGCAAAAAGTCCTTCGGTCGCCAGTTTCTGCTTGAGCTTCTCAAAGGCTACCTGCAAGGCGCCAACGCCCTGCAATTCCACGTCGCGAACAATCAGTTGATATTGTCCGCGCGGTTCGTAGACGGTGAGTTCACCCTGCAAAAGCACTTTCTGGCCGTCCGCCAGCAGGCTGCGCTGCGACACTTTTTCGCGGCTGAACAGGACGCAGCTTAATTGCGCCCCTGCATCCTTGAGCGTGAAATAAAGGTGGCCTGAGCTCTGCGCCCGGAGGTTTGTGATTTCGCCGCTCACCCATACCTGGCCGATCTGTTTTTCCAGGAGGTTGCGGACCTGGGCCGTTAGTTCTGAAACCGAGTGAACTTTACGCGTCGCGGCGGTCGAAAAAAGTTCACCGAAATCCCATTGTGATTTGACCGGCTTGCTCATAAACGGTTTCTGAGGATTGGCTTTCGAACGGGATAGGTTAGTCCGCGCATTATGATCTCCGAGGTTGGTTCAAGCCGCGGGTTAAAAGTTCAATGCCAGCCGCCGTTGCCATGGTCAACGCGGCTACCCGGGTTGGCAGCGGAAAATCAGACGGGGCCTCCAGAGTGTAGCCTTGGGGTGATTTGTGGCTGATCAAATAAAAAGCTTCCGGCCAATCCGGACGGTCTTGCAGTTTGACGACGGGGCGGATGATGCCGTCCCGGGCCGTGCGGCCTTCAATCGTTGCCGACGGATCAATCGGGCAACACCTACGCACGGCACTAATCATGGATTCCGCCAGGGAGGGATTGCCGCGCGGGTTTTGCTCGTAAAGATAAAAACCGTGAGATTCCCAGTCTTCATGCAGGCAGAAATAACAATCAAAAGTTCCCTGCCGTTCCAGCCAGGCAATGTGCGCGCGGGACTCGGCCGTTTGGGGCGTCCGATAGTCGCGGTTTAAATCCACGCCGTCGGCATTTTCCCGCCGGTTGAGAGTGAACCCGACGGGGTTCAGGCAGGGCAGGAGCCAGAAATCCAGATTTGCCGGCCACGCATTTTCCTGAAGCATTCGCAAGGCTGCCATCGGTCCGGCGGGTTCATCGCCGTGAATTCCGGCACTCAAGTAAAGTCGCCGCAATGGCTCCTGAGAATGCGTGGCCGGAAGATGCCAGGCCATGATGGGAAAGCCGCCGGTTTCACAAAGGGTTTCCCCGGCCCAGCCGTGGGCCTGCGCCGCCGTCGCGATTTGCTCCAGCACGGAGCGTATCTCAATGGTTTGGCCGAGGTAGCGACCGTGATTTTTGCCGAGTTTCTGCACGTGCCAATAAATTCACGCAAAAACGCGGTGACGCAAATACATTTTAGGGTTTACCGCAGGCGGTCATCGTCTCGCCGCACGCCGCTCCAGCTTCCTGGCCGCAGTCCGCCTGATCCGAGAAGCCGTGGTCCTCCCAATTCGGATCCAAGCCGAGGTCCTTGATCATTTGCAAATCCTTTTCGACGGGCTGATTCAACGTGGTCAGGTAGTTGCCCACCATGAGTGCACTGGCTCCGGCCATGAAGATCATGCTTTGGGCGTCCCGCAGGTTCACGGTGCGTCCCCCCGCAATCATGATTTCCTGGCGCGGCAGGATAAACCGAAAGCAGGCGATAGTTTTTAAAATTTCCATGACGGGAAGCGGCGGGTTTTTCTCAAATGGAGTGCCGGGAATCGGGTTGAGGATGTTGATGGGCACCACATTGGCGCCGATGGCGCGGAGTTCAAAAGCCAAATCGCAACGATCCTCCCGGGTTTCGCCCATGCCGATGATGCCTCCGGAGCAGATCTTGATGCCGGCTTTTTTCAAATAACTGATGGTCTCCAGCCGGTCATCAAACGTATGGGTGGAGCAGGTTTTAGGGAAGAATCGGCGCGAACTTTCCAGATTGTGCCCATAGCATTCCAGCCCGGCTTCCTTCAAACGGTCGGCTACCGCTTGCTTCTTGATGATTCCCAGCGACGCGTCCGGACGGGTTTTGCCACCGGCCTTGATTTCCCGGATGCGGTCGCACACCTCATCCAGAATGGGTCCCTCATTGAGTCCCTTCCAGGCCGCCACCAGACCAACCGCCGTTACGGCATTTTTGCCGGCTTCTTCCGCCGCCTCCATGACTGGTTCCGGATCAATAAAACCGTATTTTGGCGAGCCCGTCTGGTAAAATGAGGACTGAGCGCAAAAACTGCAATTTTCCGAGCAGGACCCCGCCTTGGCGTTCACGATTGAACACAGGTGAATTTTGTTGCCTTTGAAGAACTCCCGAATGCGATTGGCCCACGAGAGCAAATCCAATATGTCGGCTGAAGTTTCGAGATTGAACAGCCAAAGCGCCTCGGCGCGTGAAATCGAGCCGCCGCTGAGAACCTGCTGGCCGAGTCGGCCGATGGTTTCGTGTTTTTTTGCGTCAACCAAGGTTGCATCCATGGTTGACAGAGTATTGATTGGGGCGAAGGGCGACAAGCCTTTCGCGATCAATTTACGATTTTTCCAAGAATGTCCGCGCGGGACACCGGGCCAAAAGTCCGGCTGTCGGTGCTGTTGTTGCGATTGTCACCCAAAACGAAATATTGGTCGTTGCCGCAGCAAATGAATTCATCCTCGCTCTTTTCATAAGCAAAGGTCGGGGTTCCACCGGGCAAATAGGGCTCCACCAGACGGTGGCCGTTGACGTAAACCACGCCTTTCTTGAAGTAGATCGATTCCCCGGGCAGGGCAATGACCCGCTTGACCACCAAGCCTCCATCCTGAGGGTCGCGCACTTCCACGATATCCGTCCGTTGCGGATCACTGTTCAAATAGGCCAGTCGGTTCACGAAATAATTTCCGTGATTTAGCAAATTCGGAGACATGCTGGGTCCATCGACCGAGACCGCTTGGACCACAAAACGACTGATCGCAAGATAGCTGATGACACTCAGGGAAATAATCATTACAAAACCACATAAATGACGGAAAAACCAGCCCCAAGTGATACGCAAACGTATATCGGAGAAATAGTTACGAATCGGAAGGATCAGGCTCTTTGTCATCATATTAGACATGTATAAAAATAACACATCCCCTTAGCTCGTCAATGGTCGGAAATCGAAAGAAACCGGACTTTGTCGTTCACAAACGAGCCAAACTTTGAAAAATCTACAGTAGGCTCGGTATAAAAGTCAAAAAGCTAAAAATTCAATCGGGAGCGGGCCTCCCGGCGTGCTCTTCTGACTCCATTTACTGAATCGAAGGTACTTTGGATGGGTAAACCGCATTCAAATAGGCCGCAAGTGAGGCGATTTGCATATCCGAGAGCGGGCCACCCTGAGCCGTTGCGAAGGCCGGCATCAGAGAACCCGGTTTGCCTAAAGTGATCCAGGTGCGCCAGAATTCCTGGTTAGTGGCTACTTTCAACTTGCTCAAATCGGGGACCATGGTGGCTTGATTCTGCGCCGCATGGCAGACCGCACAAATGTTGTTGAAGAGATCCTGACCGTAACGACCATTTACATTTTTGACATGGCAACTGGCGCAGTCACCTTTGAAGACCGCTTGCCGGTCGGCCTTGGACATCATGATCCCTTGCTGGATCTGTGCGTCGGTCAACTTGACGGGTGGGGGCGTTTCGATGGTGATCTTCAGCATCAGCTGCTTATTACCCTGGTCGGTGGTGACTTTGACGGACTTGAAGACCGTCCCGGATTTGCCGGCGAGATTGACCTTGATCTTGATTTGACCGCTGGTCCCAGCCGGCAGGGTCCAGGGAACCGGCGGCATTTCGGCGGTGGTACAGCCGCAAGAGGGATGCACATCGAGGATGGTGATGCTCTTGTCCGAGATATTGGTGAAGGAGAATGCAAAACGAGCGAAATCCAGGCCGCTCACCACGTCCGTGCCCTTCATCAAGGAATCCCACGCCAGCAAGCCGTTCGGCAGCGGTTGCGCCGAGCGGGTGGTGTCGGGCACAAAAACCGGTTTGGAGGCGGCAATCGGAGTGGAATTGGGCGGCAGGATCATTCCCGGCGGCAGGCCGAACGGGTTTCCGGGGAGCGGACGCACCTGGATCGGCGCCGGCACGGGTACTGGTGGATTTTGTGCTTGTGCGCTGGCGGATGACAAAACGCCGGCGAGAACCACAGCCACGGTGAGCACACTGAATTTCATAAAGCGATGTTTGACCATTCGAATGGATTTAACAAGCCGGAATCATTTGCGGCCCCGCGAATCAGCCGCGGTTCAGCGCGCTCAAGACGGCCTTCACGGAGGCCAATTCGATATTAGTATCCACGCCGGCACCCCAGCGGGTATGGCCGTCGGCATGTTTGATCTGGATGTATGCGATGGCCGCCGCCGATTCGCTCGAGCTGAGCGCGTGTTCGCTGTAGCTGGAAATCTCGAACCGGGGAACGCCCAGAGTGCCGAAACCGTGAACCAGCGCCGCCAGCGGCCCGTTGCCCTGACCTGAAAAGGCCACCGGCTGGCCCGCCCGCAAAAAGGTGGCGCGGCATTTAACCAGGCCGTCCTTGCTGCCCGTTTCAAAGCTTTGCAACTGCCAGGGTGAATTTTGTTCCACATATTCGCGCCAGAACATCTGCTTAAGCTCCGCGCCGGACACCTCACGGCCCAACCGGTCCACCTCGTCATTGGCGATCGGACCAAACTCCCTTTGCATGTCCTTGGGTAGTTCGATGCCGAATTCGCTTTCGAGCAGGTAGGCGACCCCGCCTTTGCCGGACTGGGAATTGACGCGGATGACCTCGCGGTACTCGCGACCGATGTCCGCCGGGTCAATGGTGAGATACGGCACGTCCCAATGTTCGCGCTTTTTGCTTTCCCACTCGGAAAGGCCCTTTTTGATCGCATCCTGGTGCGACCCGCTGAAGGCGGTGAAAACGAGTTCGCCCGCGTAAGGCTGGCGCGGCGGAACCGCCATGCCCGTGCAACGTTCGTAAACGTCCACGATGGATCCCAGGTTGCTTAGATTCAGCCCCGGATCGATACCGTGCATGTAAAGATTCAGCGCTACAGTGACGATATCCAGGTTCCCGGTACGCTCGCCGTTGCCAAATAGCGTGCCCTCGACGCGATCCGCCCCGGCCAGCAATCCCAGTTCCGTTGCGGCCACGCCCGTGCTGCGGTCATTATGCGTGTGCAAGCTGACAAGCAAGGAGTCGCGGTTCTTAATGTGCCGGCACATCCACTCGATCTGATCGGCGTAGACATTGGGCATGGCAACCTCGACGGTGTCGGGCAAGTTCAGGATCATTTTGTGCCGCGGCGCGGGTTGCCAGACATCCATCACAGCCTCGGACACTTCCCTGGCGTAATCCACCTCCGTCATGCTGAAACTCTCCGGCGAATATTGGAGCATCACCTCGGTGCCCTTGAGTCGCGGCAGCCGGTCTTTGATCCATTGGGCGCCGTTGACGGCAATGGCCTTGATTTCCTCCTTGGATTTGCCAAACACGACGCGGCGCTGGGCCGGCGAGGTGGAGTTGTACAAATGGATGATCACCTTTTTGGCGCCGATCAGGGACTCAACCGTGCGGTCGATGAGATCCTCCCGTGCCTGCACGAGGACTTGCAACCAGACATCGTCCGGCGCGTGGCCTTTCTCGATGAGCAAACGGTTAAAGGCAAATTCGGTGTTGGAAGCGGACGGGAACCCCACTTCGATTTCCTTGAAACCGATTTTGACCAGGGTTTGAAACAACTCCAGCTTTTGGGAAACATTCATGGGCACGGCCAGCGCCTGGTTGCCGTCGCGTAAGTCCACACTACACCAGCGGGGGGCATGCGTCAGGACACGGTTGGGCCATTGCCGGTCCGTGAGCACGGGGGCGTGTGGAAACGGACGATATTTCGTGATTGGATGTCGTTGCATGGTCGTTATGCTTTCTCAGTATTCCCGTCTGACGGCCGGTTTAAAACACAAAACCCACCGCCTTGCCGGGCAGTGGGTTGATAAATGGAGTCAATGAATCAAAACCTGGCTGCCACGCCATTCGATAGCGCGCTGGTAGGCAGCAGGTTATTGACCTTAAACATGATCCAAAAATAGCCGCAAAGCAGCTTTGGGTCAAATAATAATCTTCTTCCAAGAACCCGACTTTCCTGCGGATTGCGCGAATTCAAGCTTCGATTTTAACAAATTTTCATGACATGACCAAGAATCACTGATCTTTGATCATGAGGCATGAGCACGTTTCTTTTATGGGGTGGCGCGATCGTTTTTGTGCTGGCCGGGTCAACGGTTTTAGTGATCGGTGCGGAAAACCCGCCGCGCTATCTGGACGCCAAACTGCCCATCGAAAGCAGGGTGGACGATTTACTGTCACGGTTGACGCTGGCGGAAAAGATTTCCCTGGTGCACGCGGATTCCAAATTCACCACGGCGGCGATTCCCCGCCTGGGCATTCCCCGACGCTGGCTGGACGACGGTCCGCATGGGGTGCGCGAGGATATTGGACCAGACACTTGGTTGCCCGCCGGGCGCACGGATGACTTCGCAACGGCCATGCCCGCCGGCATCTGCCTTGCCGCGACCTGGAACCCTGAACTCGGTTTCCAGGAGGGTGAAGCGATTGGCCAGGAAGCCCGCGCGCGAGGCAAAGACATCATGCTGGGACCGGGGGTCAATATTTTGCGCACGCCTTTGTGCGGACGTAATTTCGAGTATTTGGGGGAAGACCCATTCCTCACGTCGCAGATGTGCGTGGGCTATATCCGTGGCGAACAATCGCAGGGGATTTCGTCGTGCGTGAAGCATTTTGCAGTGAATAACCAGGAGTTTGAACGTGCCAGCATAAATGTGGAGGTGGATGAACGGACTTTGCGGGAAATTTATTTGCCGGCCTTCCAGGCGGCCGTGCAGGAGGCGGGCGTGTGGTCGGTCATGGGGGCTTATAACCAGCTTCGCGGACAGCATTGTTGCGAGAACGATTATCTACTCAACAAGATCTTGAAGGGCGAATGGGGGTTTCAGGGATTGGTCATGTCGGATTGGGCCGGTGTGCATGACACCCGCGAGGCGGTATTGAACGGCTTGGACCTGGAAATGGGCACGGAAACCAGCTACGACAAATTCTACTTTGCGCAGCCCTATCTGGACGGACTAAAAAGCGGCGAGTTTTCCGGTTCAGGCTTGGATGACAAAGTCCGTCGCAACCTGCGCGTGATGTTCGCCACGCACGTCTTTGATGCTGAACGCCCAAAGGGTTCGTTCAATACGCCAGGACACCAGGCGGTGGCGCGGCAGGTGGCGGAGGAGGGAATTGTCCTGCTCAAAAATGAAAACAACCTGCTGCCGCTGGACCCGCACGAAATTAAAAGCATCGCGGTCATTGGCGACAATGCCACCCGCTTACAGGCTCACGGCGGAGACAGCTCCGGGATCAAGGCCTTCTACGAAATTACTCCGCTGGCCGGAATTCTGGCGCGCGTCGGCAAGGAAGTGAATATAACTTTCTCGCAAGGCTATGGGAAAAACGGTGGCGCAGCTCTGGCCGCCAACGCCGTCGCCGCCGCCGAGGCTGCCGACGTGGTGATTTATGTCGGCGGGCTGAATCACGACAAAGGTTTAGACTGCGAAGGCGCGGACCGCCCGGACATGCAACTGCCTTTTGGCCAGGATGAGCTGATCCAGAAAATTGTCGCAGCGAACCCCCGGACCATTGTCGTTTTGAATGGCACAATGGTGGAAATGGATGACTGGCTCGACAAGGTGCCGGCGCTCCTGCAGGCGTGGTATGCTGGCATGGAGGGCGGCAACGCTCTGGCCGCGGTCCTGTTTGGCGACGTGAATCCGTCCGGCAAGCTGCCCGCAACGTTCCCGAAAAAGCTATCCGACTCGCCAGCGTTTGCCTTCGGCCCATCCGCCTATCCTGGCATGAGCGGCACGGTAACGTATGCCGAAGGCTTGCTGGTTGGGTATCGCTGGTTTGACGCCAAACAAATTGAACCACAGTTCCCCTTTGGCTTTGGCTTGAGCTATACGGCGTTCCGGTATTCCGGCTTGAAACTCATTCCCGACGAAGGGACGAACGGGAACATGGTCGCACAATTTGACCTCGAAAACACCGGCAAACGCGCTGGCGCAGAAGTGGCTCAACTTTATGTGCACGAAGAGAATCCTCGCCTGTCACGGCCGGACAAGGAGTTGAAAGGCTTCCAGAAAGTGTTTTTGAAACCCGGGGAAAGACGAGCTGTTTCAATTCCCCTGACGCGCCGCTCTTTTGCGTATTATGATCCGGCGCAAAAGGGATGGATGGTGCAACCGGATAAATTTCAAGTCCTAATCGGCAGTTCCTCCCGCGACATCCGGCTGAGGGATAATTTAAATCTGGTGGAACAATAACGACGATTCTCAAAGACCTGCATCATTTCAGCGTCGCTCAAGGACTGGCCCGACTTGCCATTGTTCACAATTTTCTCGACGCTGAACCGATAAACGGCAAATTCGGTCTTTCAACCCACGCATTTATCTGACAAGACAATTGCTTAAAAGACATATTTACTGGGCAACAAGCATCTGTCTTGAGTTGAAAACATCAGCTTAATATGATTTATCTCTGGCGATCCAAAATGATTTGCCTTTGCCAAAGCCTGGGTTTTTCCCTGCTGGTCGCCGCCGGCGTTGCCGCACTTCCCGCGTTTACCCCGCCTTTGCAGGCAGACCAAACCATCCTGCTCGACGGTCACGCCGGCGGCGCCCGCTTTGACGGCATTGGCGCCGTCAGCGGTGGCGGCGCGACGTCGGTTCTGTTGAAAGATTACCCAGAACCCCAGCGTAGCCAGATTTTGGATCTCCTGTTCAAGCCTGACTTCGGCGCATCCATGAGCGCGCTGCTGGTGGAAGTCCCGGGCGATTGCAATTCCACCCAGGGCTCAGAGCCCAGTCACATGCATGATCGGAACGACTTGAACGTCAGCCGCGGTTACGAATGGTGGCTCATGTGCGAGGCTAAGAAGCGCAATCCCGCACTTTCGCTTGATGCCTGTGCGTGGGGTTGCCCGGGCTGGGTCGGCGGGGGCGAATTCTTCTCCCAGGACATGTGCGATTACTACGTGAAATGGATTCAGGGACTGGAATCCGTCCACGGATTGAACCTGGACGCCATCGGCTGCCGAAACGAATACGGCATTCATGAGGAATTTGCCAAAAGACTTCGCGCCACCCTCGACGCCAGCGGACTTACCAATGTCCTGGTGCACGGTTTTGACAACTGGAGCAGCAACAAGTTTGACTGGGTCCGCGACATGACCAACGACGCGGATTTACGACAGGCCGTAGGCGCGCTTAGCAATCACACCATGGCCGACATTCCCACGCCACCGGACGTTCTCCAACTTGCAAAAGGCTGGCACAAACCCATTTGGAATACCGAAGAGCACATCTATAAAAAGGGGTTCGACTGCGAAATCAGCCTCGTCCAAGCCTACAATCAAAACTTTCTGCGTAGCGGCGTGACCAAAATAGTAAACTGGTATCTCGTCGGCTCCGTGTATCCCCTGGAACCTTATCCTGAAGATCCCGCGCCCTTGATTGCCAATTCGCCGTGGAGCGGCTTCTACCGCCCGCGCGAAGTTTTGTGGGGTTACGCCCATTACGGGCAATTTTGTAAAATTGGCTGGCAATACCTTAACGGCGCTTGTGGACTGCTCGACGGCGGTGGTACTTTTGTCACTTTGAAGTCGCCCGGCAGGGATTACAGCGTCATTATTGAGACCCGCAACGCCTTAGCGCCCCAGAAGGTCACTTTTTGTTCGGGCGATGGACTGTCCTCCGCTGCCCTCAGCGTCTGGCGTAGCGACGCGCAGGCCCAATTCATCCGGCAGGCAGATCTCCAGCCTCACCATGGAAGTTTCACCGTTACGCTTGAGCCGCAAGCAATTTATTCACTTTCCACCACGCGCGGCCAGCACAAAGGTTCCTTCGATGATGTCCCGGCTGAACATAAATTCCCGTTCCCTTATTACGAAACATTTAATGAATACGCGGTGCCACGGCAATTTGGCTATCTGCCGCATTATACGGCCGACATCGCGGGAGTCTTTGAAATTGCTGACCGTCCTGACCATACCGGCAAGTGCCTGCGACAGGTCGTGAACCGGAAATCGCAAAGCTGGGCGCCGGAATGGATGCCCTACACTATTCTGGGGGACCGGGACTGGCAGGATTACGAAATCAGCGCGGACATTTGCCTCAACGATGGTGGCTGGGCGGGCGTCATGGGCCATGTCGTCGACGTCGGTGATGGCTATGGTTGCGTGGCGAAAGGATATTACCTGAAGCTTGCGGCGAATGGCATTTGCGCACTAGTCGTCGTCAACGGCAACGCGGGTGTGGAGGAATTGGGGGACAAAGAACATCAAGCCGCGCTGCAGGGCGCCGGCCATTCCGGACGGAAAGGTGAGCTCGTCCTCGCCACCAGCGTCGTGCCGGCTTTCAACCCTCGGCAATGGCATCAACTGAAGCTGCGATTTGCCGGGACCATTCTCACCGGCCTGGTGGATGGCACGCCTTTACTCTGCGCCACGAATAATCTGTTCACGCACGGCATGGCCGGCCTGATTACTGGTGATCATAAAACGCGCAACACGGCCTTGTTCGATAACCTCCTGATCAATGCGGTTGGGTCACCGACTCCCGCGGAGTCGAGTTATTTGGATCGGATCAAACCGATTTATCAATAGCAAATGCACGTGGGGAATGATGGTCGCATCATCGGCATGGAGACATCCGGAGCCTCAGCTCCCCCAAAAAACTACAGAAAGCATTTGGCTTCGAACCGACTCGCGTGTGGCCATCGCAAAGGAATGGTTGAAGTTTTGTACCAAGCGACCCGCTTTCTTTTCAATCCCGGCCTCAGATTCTTACTCACAATTGTGTCCATCGAGCGACGCGGTCCGGGTCTTCCATCTCTCCACTATTTGTACGCGCGACGCGAAAATCGCCTGACACGGGTTTGATGCTCCTTTTCTGTCAGATTTCAATGCCCTGGCGAACTGGGTGGCAGCGGCACGGCTAGGGGCCAAACCGTTTCCGTTTGATTTCAACCAGCAAGCAGGGAATTATTTACGTAATTCAATGAATGACGCTCCCAATCGCGAAGCCGAGCTTTTTACGGAAGCCCTGGAATTGCCCGCCAGCGAGCGTGCCGGGTTTCTCGATCTGGTTTGCGGCGCGGATGTGTCTTTGTCCCGGCGAATCAGAGAGTTGCTGGACACGCATGAAAGGGCAGGCAAATTTCTGGAACAATCCGCCCAAAAGATAGGTAACCGGGCCAGGGCAGACGTCCTGGTCGGCGAGAAACCGGGCGATTCCATCGGCCGATATAAATTATTGCAGCAGATCGGGGAGGGCGGCGGTGGCATCGTGTTCATGGCCGAGCAGGAAGAACCGGTCCGGCGAAAAGTTGCCTTGAAGGTCATCAAGCCGGGCATGGACACCAAGAGTGTGATTGCCCGGTTCGAGGCGGAACGCCGGGCACTGACACTGATGGACCATCCGAACATCGCCAAAGTGTTCGATGCCGGGGCCACGGAATCCGGCCGGCCCTATTTCGTGATGGAGTTGATCCGGGGCATCAAGATCACCGAGTATTGCGACCGGAATTCGTTGACCACCGAGGCGCGGCTGGAGCTGTTTGTGCAGGTCTGTCAGGCCATCCAGCACGCCCATCAAAAGGGCATCATTCACCGCGACGTCAAACCTTCGAACATCCTCGTGACAGAACCGGACGGCAGCCGGCCACTGCCGGTGGTGATCGATTTCGGCATCGCCAAGGCCACTTCGGACCTGCGTTCCGCGGAATCGACCTTCTCGACCGGGTTCGAGATGGTGTTGGGGACGCCGGCATACATGAGTCCGGAGCAGGCCTCGTTGACCAGTCTGGAAGTGGACACGCGCACGGATATCTACAGTCTGGGGGTTCTGCTTTTCGAGTTGCTCACCGGTTCGACCCCGTTTGACACCGGCGAATTATTGCAGACCGGCCTGGATGAAATTCGCCGGGTGATTCGCGAGGTGGAGCCGGTCCGGCCGTCCGCGCGACTGGGGCGGCTCACACCGGAGCAGCTGGCTGAGGTATCCCGGCACCGCAAAACCGATTCCGCCCGGCTGCTCCGCACGGTGCGCGGCGATTTGGATTGGATTGTCATCAAAGCCTTGGAGAAAGACCGCACCCGCCGTTACGAAACTGCCAACGGCCTGGCGCTGGACGTGAAA
>Ga0302319_10010803_pt1 | contig 17387 bp, 11 predicted proteins | sample Bog_T0_2_FD_203319 | JGI IMG/M metagenome (GOLD analysis project Ga0302319, IMG submission 203319) | Peat permafrost microbial communities from Stordalen Mire near Abisko, Sweden - Bog_T0_2 | ecosystem: Environmental > Terrestrial > Soil > Wetlands > Peat | place: Sweden: Abisko, Stordalen Mire...
GCGCCTGGTGAGCGTTGCGCTGGCACAGCAAGAGGCGGACCTGGTGCTGGAAAGCGCGACGCTGCTCAATGTGCACACACTGAGCTGGAAAGAAAACTGGGACATCGTTGTGTCGGGCCAGAGGATTGCTTGGGTGGGCCCTCACGGCGAGTGGAAGGGCGATGCCAGAAGCAAGGTTTCCATTCGCGGACTGTGGGCGGTGCCCGGATTTGGCGAGGCGCACAAGCACATCGAAAGCACGATGCTAAGCCCCGAGTATGAAGCCGATTTGGTTCTGCGCATGGGCACAACCTGGAACGTGGAGGCGTCGCACGAGTTCTCTAATGTGAACGGTGCGCGCAACGTGGAATTCTGGCTGATGGCGCGCGAACACGGCAGTCCCTTCAAGATATTTCCTTCTCTCGGCTCGGCCACTCCGCCCACGGGATGGGAAGAGTCGGGCGGTTACTACGGCTACGGCGAGATCCGCGATTTCATCGATCGCAATCTTTGGGTTACAGGTCTCGACGAGGTAATGGATTGGTCGGCCGTTGTGAACCCAGCAAATCCGGGCTATCAACGGCTTTGGGAAAACATTGAGGCCACCCTGCAAGCCCGTGGAGTCGTGGAGGGCCACGGGGCTGGCCTCGTATCGCCAGGAGAAATCTGCGCTTTTGCGGCGGCCGGAATTAGTTCCGACCACGAAATGCGCGATTCGCAGGAAGCATGGGACAAACTCGAACACGGAATTTTTCTCGAGATACGGCCGAACGCTGCGCACATCCTGAAGTACCTGGTCGAAAAGGGCCTGCGCGATTGGTCGAATGTCGCGGTCACGACCGACGATCGCAATGCCGAAACTACGCTGCGGCGGGGCGCGATGGACCACAACATCCGCTGCGCGATTGAAAACGGCGTAACCCCGGAGATTGCATACACGTTAGGCAGCTACAACACGGCGCGCCACTTCCGCATTGATCATCTTGTTGGTTCGCTTGCGCCCGGCCGCTACGCCGACGTGGTGTTGTTGTCTGATCCGGATCAGGTGAAGATCAGAGCCGTCTATTCGGATGGCATCAAGGTTTCCGAAGATTACAAAATGCTGGTTGCAGTGCCCGAGATCGAATGGCCGGAGTGGGCGACCAAGACTGTGAATCTCGGGCGCAGGATCGAAGCATCCGATTTCGCGGTAGCCGCTCCTATCGGACGTACAACCGTGCAAGCCGCGGTTGTCCCGCCCTTCCACCACCAGAAAGATTTCTTCACCCTCGAGTTAACGGTAAAGGAGGGTTTTGTGCAGCGTGACGAGACACGCGCCATCACGAAAGTGGCGCTGCTCGATCGCTATTCCGGACGCACGCGCGTTTCGCGCATGTTCTGGAAAGACGTGGGAATGAAAACGCCGGATTCCGCGATGTGCTGTTCTATCGTGCACGACAATCACAATGCGTGGGCGATCGGAAGCAGCGACGAAGCCATGGCTCTCGCGGTCAACACCATGGCCGAGATGGATGGCGGCTTCGTTCTGGTAAGAGAAGGCAACGTGACGGCCCGCGTTCGTCTGGAAATTGGCGGGTTGATGACTGCGCGTCCGGCTGAAGAACTTGCTGCGGACCTACTGGCCATGCGCGCGGAGATGGAGAAATTGGAGTGGATGGAAAAGCCGGTGCCGCGCATTCAGGAATTTCTCGGCGTGAACCACGTGACCGAGGCCCTCTGTTATGCGTTCTTGACTTGCCCTCCGTGGCAATGGACTTTCATGCCGCCGACCGATGCGCTGCCCGAAGGCTTCGTGAACGTCCGTACGGGAGAGACCCATCCTGTGATTTGGTAGCGCTGAAATAAGTTGCGGGCAGATCCGCGGCCGTTCCCGCGTTCTTTGAACAAGAGAGAGAACGTGAAAGCTCACATGGTAGCTCCGTTCCGATGAACCCGCAGGTTGGAAGTCCACCCGAGATCGCGCATCCCGCTGCGAGCCCATTGGGGCGCTTCTTTCAATATCGCGAGCGCGGTTCAACGTTTTGGACAGAAGTGCTGGGCGGACTCGCGACCTTCAGCACTTTGTCGTACGTACTGGTTGTTCATCCTTTGATTCTCTCCGAAGCAGGGATGGACCGAGGCGCGCTGATTACTGTGACCGCTCTGGCGGCCGCGATTTTCACGGTGATCATGGGGCTCAGGACGAACTATCCACTGGCCATGGCGCCCGGTATGGGGGTGAACGCCTACGTCGCAGTGCAGGTGTGCCAGGGCATGCATATTCCCTGGCAGGCCGCGCTCGGCATGGTGTTCTACAGCGGAGTGTTATTTCTGCTGATTTCCATAACCGGGATCCGCCGGAAACTCATCGAGTCCTTTCCTGCCAGCTTCAAGAAGACGGTGGGGGCGGGCATCGGTCTCTTCATCGCGTTCATCGGACTTAAGAATGCGGGCATCATCATCGCCAATCCGCACTCCATGGTCGCGCTGGGAAACTTCGGCTCGGCACGAGTCCTGCTGGGATTCGCCGGCATTCTGCTGACGATCATCATGGTGAACCGCGGCGTTCCCGGAGCGCTGATTATCTCGATCGTTTTGATCACTGCCGCCGGAATGTTTCTGCCGGGAATCGCTCCAGGCGCAAAACTTACGCCACTGCCTCACCAGATTTTCGACTGGCCCCATTCGATTGCCCCGCTCTTTCTCAAACTCGATCTGGCCTATCCAGTCCAACATCCCGGCCAGAGTATTCCGATTGTTTTCGCGTTGCTTTTCGCGGATCTTTTTTCCGCGATGGCGGTGCTGATGGCTATCGGCGCCCGCGCCCATCTCAACGATGAGAATGGCGATCTGCCGAAATTGCGCGAGGCTCTCTCGGCGGATGCCGCCGCTGCTTCCGGAGGCGCGCTCTTGGGCACCACTACAACCGTCATTTATCTGGAATCGGCGGCCGGAGTTGAGCAGGGTGCGCGCACCGGGCTGACCAGCATTGTTGTGGCGTTGTGCTTTCTGGCGGCGCTATTTCTGAATCCTTTGATTGCGATCGTGCCAGCGGTGGCGACCACTCCGGCCTTGGTGATGATCGGTATCTTTATGATGGAAGGCTTTGCCGACCTTGATTTGCGTGACGGGATTGTGGCCGCGACGGCCCTGATTACCGTGATGCTGACGCTGCTGGCATCGGCGAGTGACGGCTTGGCCCTGGGCTTTATCACCAATATTCTGTTGCTGGCAGCCTTAGGTCGATCGCGGCAGGTGAGGCCCCTGGCATATGTTCTCGCCGGCATACTTTTGTTGCACTACATTTTTTAATCGACTCACTGAAGCTGGAAATCGAATGACCTGTCTTAGCAGAAGACATTTTCTCGCAAGCAGCGTGGCCTGCGGAATTACCGCGTTTGCCGGTCCGCGCCTAGCGGCTGCCGAATCAGGCCGCTCGCTTACGATTGCGTTTGGATGGGTGCCAAACAGCGAATATGCCGATATCTTCGTCGCGATGGAGAAGCAGCACTTCGCCCACGCCGGTCTTTCCGTGAAATATCTCGGAGGTGGGCCAAACGCTCCGGTGTCATTGGTGACGCTGGCGGCTGGGCAGGCGGACATCGCTGGAACCAGTTGGCTCCAGTTGCTGGACGCCACGTCTCATGGCAACGACTTTGTCATCATCGCCTCAATGGTTCCGGTGACGCCCGAAGGACTTATTTCTCTGCCGCGGCGTCCCGTTGTGAAGCCCGCTGATCTGCCCGGAACGCGTTTCCTGGTGCAAGGCCCGGCCGAGCGTGATGTTCTCGACGCCGTATTCAAGATCAACCATCTTGCGCCCGAGCGCCGGTACATTCCGGCGGGCTACTCTCCCGACGCGCTGTTGGCTGGCGCGGGGGATGCCTACTTCTGCTTTGTCACCAACCAGCCTGTGATCTTCGAGGATATGAACCTCAAGCCGGGCAAGGATTTTCTGGTCGCACGCATGGACCAGTTCGGCTTTCGCGTTCCATCTCAATTGCTGGTCGTCGACCGAAAGCGGCTGACGGCGGACCGCTCAACCTACGTCGCGTTTCTACGCGCTCTGCTTCAGGGCTACATCGACAACAAGAAAGATCCGGGCTATGCCGCGTCACTCGTCGTTTCCAAGTACGGGCGCGACTACGGATTCACCCTGCATCAGCAAACTCGTCTGAACCAGTTACAGCTTGAACTGGAGAGAGTGCCTGGGACGAGGGGACCCTACTGGGTGAGTGACGAACAGTTGCGGGGCTCCATGTACGATGTGGCGCGGGCCACGGGACGCACAAGTCTACCGGATCCTGCACGCATCATGGATTTGAGCCTGCTCGCCGAAGCCTATAAAGGATTACCACTGTAATTTCGGGTCGCTTTCAATCGCGAAATTCGGCCGGATAAAGATCTAAAGAAGCTATGCAAACTGGAAGAGAAGACGCAACGGAAAAGCGCGGCGCGGAGATACCCCTCGACCTGCTCATTACCGGCGCGGAAGTTCTGACGTTCGATGACGCGAACACTGTCCTGCGCGACGGTGCCATCGGGATTGCCGCGAACAAGATCGTTTGGCTCGGCAAGAGCGAAGACGCCGCGAGCTTGCAAGCAAAAGAAACTCTGAAGGCCAACGGCATGATCGCCATGCCGGGGCTAATCGATTGCCATGTGCACACGGCGCAGCAGTTCTTGCGCGGCAAGCTTGCTTCTCTCGGCAACATGGGAAACTTGCGCGAGCCTATTTGGAAGCGCTATCTCATCCCTTTCGAGAGTGGACTCGAGGCCGAGGACGTTTATTGCAGCGGTCTGAGCGCGTACTCGTCAATGATCAGTTGCGGCACCACATGCTTCCTCGAAGCGGGCGGCCCTTACCCTGATGAGATGGGCCGCGCGGCCGATGAGATCGGCATTCGCGGGCGGATTGCAATGTCAACCATGGACATCGACGAGACTCTGCCGCAGGGCTTTCGACTCTCGACGAGCGAGGCTTTGCAGTGCAGCGAGGCCCTGGTGAAGCGCTGGGAGAAACATCCGCGAGTGAACGCGTGGCTGGCGCTGCGCCAGATCATTGTGAATTCCGAGAAGCTGCGGCTCGACATGGATGCACTGGCGAGGCAACTCGACACGCATATCCACACGCATCTGTGCGAAGGCACATACGAGGTTGAATACACGATCGATCAATTCGGAGCGCGGCCGGCGGAATACCTCGACGCCATCGGTGTACTCAACAGCCGGCTGCACTGTGCTCATTCCGTATTGATGAGTCACAAGGAGATTGATCTCTACGCCGCGCGCGATGTGAGCTCCTGTCATTGCGCGATGAATAATTTCACTATCGGCGTACCCCATTTGTTCGAGTTGGTGCGGCGCAATGTGCGTGTCGGCCTGGGAACCGACGGCGCTGCCACGCGCGGGACGCTCGACCTGTTCCAGGTGGCGCATTACGCTGTGCTCGGCCAACAGATATTGGATGGAACTCCTCTGCACGGCTCCGCGCCCATGAGCTACGCTGATATGCTGCGCCAGGTGGTGCGGGGCGGCGCGCGGACCGCTCGGCTGGAAACGCAAATTGGCAGCCTCGAAGCCGGGAAGCTCGCCGACATCATTCTGATCGGGACGGGCGACTACGATCAATATCCCATGTTCGATCCCGTGATTACAGCGGCGGAGCACACTGTGGGCCGGGACGTGCAGACGGTCATCATCGATGGGCGCATCGTCATGAAAGACCGCCAACTGCTTTCTGTGGATCTCGGCCCGATGCGGGAACGCGTGAAGAAGCAGTATGGCAGCATCATGGGTCGTTTCGATGGCGTGATTGGCGCGTGATTAATACTCGAATGATGACCAAGTGAATGACGACCAACTGAATGAGCGGCGCAGGCATAGAAATCCGCGACGTAAGCAAGCGCTATAGTGCACGCCGCGGTGTGATCGTGGAAGCCATCCGCCATTTGAACCTGACGATTCGGTCCGGCGAGTTCCTCGCGATCGTAGGCCCTTCGGGCTGCGGCAAGAGCACACTTCTCCACTTGGTCGCCGGTCTCGAGCAGCCTTCGAGTGGCGACATTCGCATCGGTGCCGCCGTTCCCGAAGAGGTGGCGCGGCACCATCGGCTCGGAATTGCTTTCCAGGATTCCGCGTTGCTGCCTTGGCTTTCCGTAGCGGGCAATCTCGCACTGCCCTTCAAACTCGCGGGCTTGCCCGTGAATCGCGACCGCGTCTCGAACCTGATCGACTTGGTGGGCCTCAAGGGATTCGAGCGAACGCGGCCAAGTCAACTCTCCGGCGGGATGCGGCAGCGGGCCGCGATTGCCCGCTCGCTTTGCCTTGAACCCGACGTACTGTTGCTCGATGAGCCCTTCGGCGCGCTCGACGTCGTCACACGACGCCGGCTGAATATTGAATTGGAGCGCATCTGGCGCGACCGGCCCATCACAACACTGCTTGTCACCCATTCGGTCGAAGAGGCACTCTTTCTCTCCGATCGGACCGTCGTGATGGAAAAGCCGGGCGCCATCGCTCAAGTCGTGGAGGTTCCATTTGCGCGACCTCGCACTCCCGACCTGTTGCGACGCGATGAGTTTCATCACTTGACCGACCAGATCACACTTTGGCTTCAACCGTAAAAACAGGAGCGGGCATGGAAACGGCTCGGCAGCCGGACGCAACAAGCAGGATCTATGCGGTCCTCGGAATCCTGCTGTTTCTCGGCTTGTGGCAGTTGGCTGGAAAGACAGGGGTGGCCGGTCCCGTGCTTCCCGCCGTAAGTGACGTCGCTTTCACACTGTGGTCTCCCGAAAATTTCACGTTGCTGGCTCACTCCGCCCTGGCCACACTCTTATCGGCCGGGAGAGGACTGCTTTTCGGCAGCGTTCTTGCCGTGGCGCTCGCAATCCTGATGCGTTTAGTACCACCGTTGCGACCAGGTCTTGATCGCTTCTCTCTGCTGGTCAACGCCACGCCGCCGATCGCTCTCGGGCCGATTTTGATCGTGATCTTTAGCCGCAGCCAGACTCCTACCGTTCTCGCCGGAATCCAGGTCTTCTTTCTTTTTTATGTTGCAGCCTCCTCTGGACTGGCTGACGCGTCGCCTGGGTTGCGTGATGTGATGACGGCCCTTGGCGCGAACCCGTGGAGGCGACTGCTACATCTCGAATTGCCCTCGGCCTTGCCAAACCTCGCCAGGGGATTGAAGGCAGCCGTTCCAGCAGCCTTTATCGGAGCCATTTTGGGCGAATGGTTTGGCGCACCGCAGGGACTCGGCCTGGTCATTTTAAATGCCATGCAAAACTTTCAGATTCGGCTCATGTGGGCGGCCGTGACCATGGCAGCGTTGATGTCCCTGGCGGGCTTCATGATTGCAGCCACACTCGAGAGCGCCGTGGCGCGGAGGTTCGGTCAATGAGACGCTACTTCACGCGAACGTTGCTTGCTCAAGCGGTCATTCAGGCTGTCGCACAAAGCTGGGCGGTGATTCTGCTGTTGGTCGCGTGGTATTTGTGGGTTCGACGCAGCGGATTGAACGGCATTGTTATCGTCACGCCGGTTGCCGTGGTGCGCGAACTGTTCGACAATCCTTCGCAATACGTTCAGCCGGCTCTGCACACCATCGCGGTCGCAGTCTTCGGCATGGCAGGAGGTCTGATCTGCGGCCTACTGCTTGCCATCGTCACGTGGGTCTCGCGACTCCTCGCCGGACTCACCACCCCGGTTGCTCTTTTGTTGACTTCAATTCCGGTGGTCTGCCTGATCCCGGTGCTGACGCGTCTTTTCGGCTATGACGATCGCACTGTGTTCGCAGCCGTTTTGATTTTGTGTTTCCTTCCCGGCTTCGTCTTCGCCAGCGCCGGACTCAAATCATTACCGCCCATGGCTGGCGAATATTTCTTCGTGCTGGGCGCTCGGCGTTGGCATCTCCTCACGCGTCTGGCGCTGCCGGCGGCCGTGCCCAGCCTTGCCGTCGCGCTGCGAGTGCTTTCGGTGCAGAGCGTACTTTCCGCGCTGATTGCGGAGTTTCTCATGCAAACGAGCGGTCTGGGCTTTCTCATCGCGACCTCGATCGCCGACCTCGCGATGGCGCAGGCGCTGGCCGCATCTGCGGTAACGATCTTCATTGCGCTGACATTTTATTTATCTGCTTCGCTCCTGGAGCGAGCAATCTTGAAATATTACAACTAATTCCGAATCCGTAGGAGTAAGGAGCATCATGTCACCAGCATCCGAAAATGAACCCAACTACCAAAGTCAGGACATCTGGAGTCGGACAACGAGCGCCAACGGATACAGCGTCGACGAGTTGCGCTCGGTCCTGCAGAAATCGATCCGGCGCGGCTGGGTGGAAGACGCGGCACTCGCGGCTTACGAGCTTTTTTCTTCGGGAGCTGAGACGGAAGAAGTCTTGTGGCGGCGTCTTGAAATTATCGCGACCGAAGATGTAGGACTCGGCCTGCCAAACGCGCCGGCAATTATCGAGGCCTTGAACCAGCAGCGGCAGCGTATGCCGGACCGCGGCGACCGTTGGATCTACTGTGCCCATGCGGTCCGCGTCCTGGCAACGGCGCAGAAAGACAATATGTCGATGGAACTGGCTGGCTGGACGCGCGAAGTTGTAGCCCGCGGCGAGCGCAAGGTGGAAGTGCAGGATTTTATGCTCGACCTGCACACCCGAAAAGGCGCAGGCATGGGACGGGATAAAGCGCACTGGTGGAATGAGGGGGCACAACTAGAAAACCGTATCGTAGGCTACGACGGAAAGTGGGGAGATTATCTGCGCAAGCTCGACGGCGCGAAATAAAGACAATGAAATGCCATTGCTCCCAAGCACCGATGTAGGATGCAATCTTCCTGCGCGCTCGCCGCAACAATGCACACGCTATAATTGCGCGCACGTATGACGCTCGCGCCTGGAACAAAACTAGGACCTTACGAAATTCTCGCCCCACTCGGTGCGGGCGGCATGGGCGAGGTTTATCGCGCGCGGGATTCCCGACTCGGGCGTGAAGTCGCGTTAAAGGTGTTGCCGGAATCTTTTTCGAAGGATGCGGATCGCCTGCGGCGTTTCGAGCAAGAGGCGCGCGCCGTGGCGGCTCTCAACCATCCCAATATTCTTGCGATACACGACATCGGCGAGAACGTCGGCGCGCCCTTCATTGTCTCCGAACTTCTTGAAGGTAGCAGTTTGCGCGCAGAACTGGAGCATGGCCCGTTGTCGGCGCGCAAGGCATCCGATTATGCGGCGCAGATCGCACAGGGACTCGCTGCCGCCCACGACAAGGGAGTCGTCCATCGGGATTTAAAGCCGGAGAACATTTTTCTCACCAAAGATGGCCGGGTGAAGATCCTCGATTTCGGACTGGCCAAACTCACGACGAAAGGCGAGGGAGCAAAGGGTCAATCGGATGGCTTGACGCTCACCAGTTCTCCGACCGAGGCCGGGATGGTCATGGGTACGGCGGGGTATATGGCGCCCGAGCAGGTGCGGGGCGCGGCGGTAGACTCCCGAACCGACATATTTGCTTTTGGCGCCGTGCTTTACGAAATGATCTCCGGCAAGCGGGCCTTCCGCCGCGATACTGCGGCGGAGACCATGACGGCGATCCTGAAAGAAGAACCGCCGGAGCTCGACGATTTGGCGCAAGCGGTCTCACCGGGACTCGAGCGCATTATTCGACGTTGCCTCGAGAAGCAACCAGAACAGCGTTTTCAATCCGCAAAAGACCTCGCCTTCGCACTGGAAGCTCTAACTGGCACTTCGTCAAGAACAGCGGCCAATGTGGCGATCACAGACGCGACTAAGAAAACGCGCTGGCCTGCCTTCATAGTGGCTGCCATTGCGTTTGGATTCGCGTTGGGCGTCGCGGTCGCGTGGTATCTGCGGCCTGTTGCGGCTCCACCACCGACTTTTTCAAGGGTATCGTTCGATCGCGGCGAAGTCATCCGAGCCCGCTTTGCACCGGACGGTAAAACAGTGCTCTACAGCGCGAAACTCAACGGCGGAGCGCCCGACACCTATGTGATTCGAGACGATTATCCGCAATCGGTTCCGGCGGGACTGCACGGGGCCATGCTACTGGCGATTTCGAAGCAAAACCAGATGGCGGTTCTGGTCAATCCGACATACCACGCTCACCAGACGTGGGAAGGAACGCTGGCGACGGCGCCCATGGGCGGAGGTGCACCTCGCGAACTGCTGGAGAATGTGTTCGACGCGGACTGGTCCCCCGATGGAAACGAAATGGCAGTGATCGATAGAGTGGACCTGAAGTGGCGGCTGCAGTTTCCCTTGGGGAAAGTGCTGCTCGAAGGCGAGAATTGGATCAGTGACGCGCGCGTTTCTCCCGACGGAAAGCAAGTCGCAGTGTTCAAACATCCTCCCAATGACGACGATCGCGGCGATCTTCTGGTGATTGATCGCGGGGGGAAGGTGCAGACGCTCTCGTCGGGATGGGAATCGCTGGAAGGACTGGCGTGGTCACCATCCGGGAAAGAACTCTGGTTTTCAGCCGCGCAGGCGGGCGAACAGTATTGCGTCCATGCTGTGACCTTGGCAGGCAAGCAGCGGACCGTGCATTGTGGCACAGCGGCGACACTTCTTCTCGACATTTCATCGTCGGGGGGCGCTCTGGTTTCTACCGAAGACAGCCGAGTAACCATGGCGCTGGTGGAGCATAAGGCGAACGCGAATGGGTCAAAATCGAACGGGTCGAGCCCTGATGAAGAACGTGACGTGAGCTGGCTCGACAATTCCTACTGGCCCAGATTGTCGAGCGATGGAAGCACGTTGCTATTCACCGATCAATCCGGACAGGGCGGCCACGACTACACCGTCTACGTTCGAAAAACGGACGGTTCGCCTGCCGTGCGAATCGGCAGCGGCGGTTTCGGAACCGATATTACTGCAGACGGGAAGTGGGCCATTATTCTGCTTCCGGGCGATCCGAAGGCGCAGCTTCAGATCGTTCCGGTGGGGCCGGGTCAGGCGCGCGTGCTGCACTGGGACGGTTTTCAGCCAACGTGGGCATACTGGTGCCCAGACAAACAACACTTAATTCTCTATGCCAGCCAATCGGGAAAGCCGGCCGCGCTCTATCTCACCGACGTGAACGGAGCGGCACCGAAGTTAGTAGGCTCAGATAGGGTCCCGCCCGCGGGAGTCAGTCCGGACGGGCACTCGTTTGCCGCTCGTGAGAATGGAGCCTGGTTGATGCGGTCGATTTCGGCGAGCGACTTCCAACGACCGATTGCTGGTATTCATAACAATGAATTTCCCGTCGTCTGGGCGGCGGATGGTAAGCATTTGTTCGTGCAGGCGCCCGAAGCGACCGGGGTCAGCCTATACAAGGTAGATCTTGATTCTGGCCAGCGCGAGTTATGGCAAACGCTGAAACCGAAAGAGCAGGTGGGATTGCGGCCCATGATCACTCCCGTTGCCGTCACACCCGATGGCCGCTGGATGGCGTTCACCTACAAAACACAACTCGGCCAGCTCTACCGCAGCGACATGCTGAGGTAACGGCGGAAGTTTTCAGTCGGCTTTCATCTCGAACCAGAAGATCAAATCCAGGTTATCGCGTCTAAAGTACTGGCGGAGAGGGAGGGATTCGAACCCCCGATACCTTTTCAGGTATGCCGGTTTTCAAGACCGGAGCCATCAACCACTCGGCCACCTCTCCGCAACCGCCAACAGCCAAAAGCGACTTGAATTTAGGATAGCAGAGGGTCCGGTATCCTCCGCAACCCTCCTTGAGGAAGGCAAAAACACGTTACTTTTCCTGCGCCGGGCAGAGTTTGCGGAATCGAAACACAGAGATATTCAACCATGCATCGTCTTGGGCAGGGATGTATGATGTCCGGTCTGCGATAAAACGCCACCGGATGGAAAAAAAGAAAAAGTCGCGTATCAGTCAGCCGGGAAAAGTCACGCTGCGGGAGGTAGCGACTCACCTTGGCCTGGCGCCGGGCACGGTTTCGTCCGTTCTGAATAATGCCCCCTCCGCGCGCGCCATTCCTGAACATACACGACAGCGGATTCACGCTGCGGCCCAGGAACTGAACTACCGCCCCAACTTCTTAGCTCGCTCCCTGCGCCAGAAGCGCACCTACACCGTGGGGCTCATCGTAGAGGAGATTGGCGACGCCTACGGCTCCCTCGTCATCAGCGGCGTCGAGTCTTACCTCCGGCAGCACAACTATTTTTTTCTCACCGTCATCCATCGGCACGACGCTGCCCTGCTGCGAGATCACTCTCAGCTTCTGTTGGAGCGCGGCGCGGAAGGCTTCATTACCGTCGATACGACGCTGCCCGAAGCGCCGTCGGTGCCAACCGTTTCCGTGGCTGGCCATCGCGCGCTGAAGGGAGTTACCAATATCGTCCTCGATCAGGAGCTTGGCGCCCGACTCGCCCTGGAACATCTGGTTAAGTTGGGCCATCGAAAAATTGCCTTCATGAAAGGCCAGCCCAACAGTTCAGACACGGAGCAGCGATGGAATGCCGTCTGCAAAGTGGCGCAGGAACTGCAACTCGAAATGGACCCGGATCTCGTCGTCCACCTCGAATTTGACGATCCGTCGCCGCAGCTCGGATATCCGTACGTGAAAAAACTGCTGGCCGGGGCGAAACCGTTCACCGCACTCTTCGCTTATAACGACATCGCGGCAATCGGCGGGATCCGCGCCATCCAGGAAGAAGGGTTGCGCATTCCGCAGGATATCTCGGTGGTCGGATTCGATGACATTCAGTGGGCCGCATTCCACACTCCAAGCCTGACCACAGTGCGGCAACCGCTCGAACACATGGGTCGGATGGCTGCGGAAACTTTGATCCGGATCATCGAACAGGGCGGCGAACAGGCGCCCGAAATCGCGATTGAACCCACGCTGGTAGTGCGAGAATCCACGGGGCAGGCCAACTCGTAATAGCGCAAGCTTCCCCTGCAAGGTTAACGTTTTTCTATTGCGAATTGGGCAATAAATTCGAACTTCCGATTCTGTCAATTCCCACTTCGCGATGGTATGATCCTTTCGTAAAGAGGGTGTCACGACACACCCTTGCTGCTCTGAAGCAGCCCAGAAAGATGGAGGCCGATGCCGCCTGTCCCGAGTTCAAATCTACCCTCACAGTCTCTCTCCTCTCCTCCTTCTTCGAATACCTACCGGGCCGCTTTATGGGTGGTGACGACCCTGTTCTTCATGTGGGGCTTTCTCACCTGCTTGAATGACATTCTGGTTCCACACCTCAAATCGATTTTCGACTTGAACTATTTCCAGGTAATGCTGATTCAGTTCGCCTTTTTCTCCGCGTACTTCATTTTCTCGATCCCCTCCGCCAAGGTCGTCGACTGGATCGGCTACAAGAAGACGATGGTGGCGGGATTGTGCACAATGGGCTTGGGATCGTTTCTCTTTATCCCTGCCGCAAGCGTGCCTTCTTACCCCTTATTCCTCGGAGCGCTCATCGTTCTTGCCGCCGGAATCACTGCGCTGCAGGTCGCGGCAAATCCCTATGTGGCCGTGCTCGGCCCTCCGGAGACGGCGTCGAGCCGGCTCAATTTGGCGCAGGCATTCAATTCGTTGGGCACCACGATCGCACCCTACCTCGGCGGCCTGCTGATCTTGACGGCCGTACCGAAAACCATGGAAGTCGTGCGGCAGATGTCGGCCGACGCGCAGCAGGCTTATCGGATCCAAGAAGCATCGTCGGTTAAGATGCCCTACCTGGTGATCGGACTCACGCTTCTCGTGCTCGGTGTCTTGATTTCCCTCTTCAAACTCCCGGCGATTCCGGGAACCGAGCGCGCCAAGGGCGATACCGGCGTGGGGAAAAGTATTTGGTCTTACCCTCATCTCGTGCTCGGCGCCGTCGCGATTTTCGTTTATGTCGGAGCAGAAGTCTCGATTGGCAGTTTCCTCATCAACTATTTCAGTCAAAGCGAGATCGGCAATCTCTCGGCGGTCGTTGCAGCGGGATACGTAGCTTTCTATTGGGGCGGCGCGATGATCGGCCGGTTCATCGGATCGGCACTGTTGCATGGCGTGAAGACAGTTCACATGGTCCTCTGTTCCGCGATTGCCGGAGTCCTGCTGATTGCGTCCTACTTGTTGAGTGGATTCTCGGTTTCAGACTCTTCTCCCAGAATTGTGACAGCACTCGTTGGGGTGCTGGTCGAAGGACGCCCTCTTGTCGCTCTATGTTTCGTGGCTTTGGCTTTGTTGGCATTGAGCTCGGCGTTCACGGGCGGCCGCGTTGCAATGAAAACGGGCCATCTGCTCGGACTCGCGGGCATTTGCACGGCAACTCTCGTTTGCGTCTCGATGCTCACCTCCGGGCATCTCGCAATGTGGAGCATCATCCTCGTCGGCTTCTTTAACTCGATCATGTTCCCCAGTATCTTTACGCTGGGCATCGCTGAACTCGGGCCGTTAACAGGTGACGGCTCCGGCCTGATGGTCATGGCGATTGTCGGGGGCGCAATCATTCCCGTGGCCCAGGGCGCGATTGCCGACCGTATCGGAATTCACCATGCTTTCTTTCTTCCAGTTATTTGCTATCTCTACATTGTCTATTACGCTTTCCGGGGCTCAAAGCCAGTTCCCGTTACGGCAAGCTAGACCAGCGAAAGGGTTCGTATGTCTTTGGCGGCAGTGCGGGACGACCTCGTAATTGGCGTGGATGTTGGTGGTACCAAAGTAGCGGCGGGGTTGGTCGATCCCAGTGGCGAGATCTTGTGCCACAACCGCAACCCCATGGTGAGCAATGGTACCGCGGCTGAAGGACTGGCTTCGGTGGTCAAGGCCATCGAGACGACATCGGCCCAGGCGGTTACCGCGGCGGGCGAACATCACGTAATTCGCGGAATAGGAATCTGCTCTCCCGGCCCGCTCGATCCAAAGACTGGAGTGGTCGTAAATCCTCCAAACTTAATTTGCTGGCGAAATTTCCCACTCGCTGCCGAAATCGCGCAAATCTATCGCGTCCGCGTCAAAGTCGACAACGACGCCAATGCCGCCGGCCTCGCCGAAACGCTGTGGGGATCCGGACGCGGCTACCGCAATGTTTTTTACGCGACCCTCGGCACGGGAATTGGCACGGCGATTGTGTTCGATGGACGCATTTATCACGGCCGCACCGGTGCCGCTGGTGAAGGCGGCCACATGAGTATCGACTATAAAGGACCGCACTGCGGCTGCGGCAAGCCCGGCTGCATTGAGGTCCTGGCCTCCGGACCGGCAATCGCTCTCCGCGCGCGAACCAAACTGGCAAGCGGTCGCACTTCCGGCCTGCTGGAGCTTGCCGGTGGAAAGCTGGATTCGGTTACCAGCCAAATGGTCGGCAAAGCAGCAGCCGCGGGAGACGCGGTGGCAACGGAAACGCTGCACGAAACCGTGGGCCTGCTGGCATGCTGGTTTGGAAACATCGTCGACCTTCTCGAACCCGACGTCATGATCGTGGGCGGTGGGGTTGCGTCGATGCTGAAGCCATTTCTGGGAGAGATTCGCGATCGCTTGCCCGAGTTCTCGGTGAACCAGCGTTGCCAGGAAATTCCGCTGCTCAGCGCTCGGTATGGAGAAGACTCTGGAATCGCGGGTGGCGCCGCGCTGTGCTTCGACGCCTCGCAGAACAACGATGGTAACGAGACGATGCACTCGTCTGAGCTGGCGCTGAAACGGTAGCGTCGAAATTCCGCAAGACGCCTTTGGCCGAATGCTCGGCCGACCTAGCCCTGCAATCCAACTCTCGGATTAACTGTCGCCAAACGCATGCCCCTGCCTACCCTTTATATTGATATTGTCGGTTTGGGGTGGATGGAACTATGGGATTCGTGAATGTTTTGTTCGGGCGGCCGCTCGCTTCTTCCGAAGACGAGGGCGAGCGGATTACTCCTACGCAAGGGATCCCTACGTTTGGGCTGGATGCCCTGAGTTCGGCGGCGTACGGTCCCGAGGCGGCATTGACGATTTTGCTGCCTTTGGGGCTGGTTGGCGTTCGCTACATTGTGCCGTTAACGTTCGCAATCATCGGTCTCCTGGTGATTGTGTTTTTTAGCTATCGGCAGACGATTGCGGCCTATCCGAATGGAGGCGGATCGTATACCGTCGCGCGCGAAAACCTTGGTGCTCGATCGGGGCTTCTAGCCGGTGCTGCATTAATGATCGATTACTTGCTGAATGTCGCGGTCGGAATTTCAGCCGGGATCGGAGCGTTAGTTTCGGCGGTGCCGCGGTTGCAGCCGCATACCCTGGCGATGTGTTTGGCGGTGCTGGTCTTGTTGACTGTGGTGAATCTGCGCGGAGTCAAAGAAGCGGGATCGGCCTTTATCGCTCCAACCTATTTGTTTGTAGGAACGCTCACCATCGTAATTGGGATTGGGCTTTATAAAGCGATTGTCTCAGGCGGACATCCGGTCGCGGTGGTCTCGTTGACGCCGTCCGGCGCCGTTCCGGTCGGATTGCAAGCGGTGGGCGTCTGGATTTTGGTCAAAGCGTTTGCCTCAGGATGTACGGCGCTGACGGGCGTAGAAGCGGTCAGCAATGGTGTTCAGGCATTTCGTCGACCCGTAGTTCCGGCGGCGCGCGCAACGTTGACTGCGATTATTGCGATCCTGATTGTGCTGCTCGGCGGGATTGCCCTGGTCGTGAAGTATTACGGGATTATGGCGACCGATCCGGGGGCGGCAGGATATCAGAGTGTGCTCTCGCTGGTGACGGCTGCGGTAGTCGGCAAGGGAATCTTCTACGACCTGACGATGTTCTCGGTTTTGCTGGTGCTGTGCCTGTCGGCGAATACTTCGTTTGCGGATTTCCCGCGCCTTTGCCGGATGGTCGCGCGCGACGACTATCTCCCGCATTCTTTGACAACCAGGGGTCGGCGCCTCGTCTACTCGCAGGGCATCTGGGCATTGGCGATTCTGGCGGCGCTGCTACTCATTCTGTTTGGCGGTGTGACGGATCGTTTGATTCCTCTTTTTGCCGTGGGTGCGTTTTTAGCATTTACTCTTTCGCAGGCCGGGATGGTGGAGCACTGGCGGACAAATGCCAAGGGATTTGGCGCGGCACATGGCATGGCGATCAATGGAATTGGCGCGCTAGCTACGGGGATCACTTTGTCCGTGATCATCGTCGCCAAGTTCGCCGAGGGAGCTTGGGTCGTCGTGCTGCTTTTGCCGGCGGCGCTGCTTTTTATGGGAAGGGTGCGGCATCACTATGAATTGACGGACGAAGAGATCGCCCTCAAGGGCGGAGTCGTTTTGAGCGCAGAGAATTTGTCGCCGCCCATCGTCCTGGTTCCGGTCGACCGGTGGAATGCCGCTACCGAGAAGGCTCTGCAATTCGCACTAACGCTAAGTCCGGATGTGGAAGCGGTGCACGTAACATGCGAGTCGGATGACGGGAAGGCACCCTGGCAATGGACGGAGGAACCGCCGCCGGGCACG
>Ga0302319_10010804_pt1 | contig 17387 bp, 9 predicted proteins | sample Bog_T0_2_FD_203319 | JGI IMG/M metagenome (GOLD analysis project Ga0302319, IMG submission 203319) | Peat permafrost microbial communities from Stordalen Mire near Abisko, Sweden - Bog_T0_2 | ecosystem: Environmental > Terrestrial > Soil > Wetlands > Peat | place: Sweden: Abisko, Stordalen Mire...
ATGGGCGTTTCGCTTTTCAGGACACCCGCTCGAGTAGCCCGAATCTTTTTAATTTTCTTGACTCTTCCGACGTGCTTGGTTTAACGGGTGACGCCAATTGGTCGCACCGTTTTAATTCGCACGTCTTCACGAATGCCGGTTATCAATTTAGCCGTTTGTCCACCCACAATACAACGTATTTTGAGAATCGCGAAAATGTTTCCGGCCTCGCGGGCATCTCTGGCAACAATCAATCTCCAGTAAATTGGGGGCCTCCCAGTTTGAGCTTTTCCAGCGGCATTGCTGGACTTTCCGACGGTTTACCCGCCTCGAACCACAATCAAACGGGCTCGGTATCCGACTCCACACTATGGATTCGCGGCCGCCACTATCTCACTTTTGGCGGCGATTTCCGCAGGCAGCAGTTCAACTATCTCTCTCAGCAAAACCCGCGCGGGAGTTTTTCTTTTACGGGCGCTGCTGATGGAAGTGACTTCGCCGATTTTCTTCTAGGCATTCCCGATACCAGTGCTATCGCCTTCGGCAACGCTGATAAGTATTTTCGCGATTCCATCTACGACGCCTATCTGGCGGACGATTGGCGGGTGAGTCCGGAACTCACTGTAAATTTCGGTATGCGCTGGGAATATGGTGCTCCTATTTCTGAACTCTACGGCAGGCTCGTGAATCTGGATATAGCTTCAGGCTTTTCGGCGGCCGCTCCCGTCGTGGCTAACACTCCCACCGGTTCACTTACTGATGGACGCTACCCGGCGTCCCTTATCCGCCCAGACAAACGCGGATTTGAACCGCGTATCGGCGTCGCATGGCGGCCCCTCTCCGGCTCGTCGCTGGTCGTGCGCGCTGGCTACGGCATCTACGACAACACCTCTGTCTATCAAAACATCGCCTCCCAAATGGCGCAGCAAGCGCCGCTCTCGAAAAGCCTCAGCGTCTCAAATAGCAGTTCCAACCCACTGACTCTTGCGAATGGATTCAACGCTTCGTCGGTGACTACTGCCGATACGTTTGCGGTCAACCCGAACTTCCGCATCGGGTACGCGCAAACCTGGCAGCTCTCGGTGCAGCGAGATCTTCCCGGGTCGCTGCAACTGGTAGCCACATATTTAGGTATTAAAGGAACGCGCGGCATGCAGGAATCTCTCCCAAATACGGCTCCCGATGGTGATTCGAAAACTTGCGCTAGCTGTCCCATCGGCTTCGTCTATCTCAACTCGAATGGCAATTCATCACGTGAGGCCGGTCAAATTCAGTTGCGCCGGCGACTACACAGTGGACTCACGGCTACTTTGCAGTACGTTTATTCGAAATCCATTGATGACGACTCATCTTTGGGCGGTCAAGGTTTCACACTTACGCAGAGTGCTTCGGGATCAGGCAGTGGCTCGCCAAATTCTTCTCTGCTACCACCTGTTGCGACGGGCTCGTCTAATGCGATGATCGCCCAAAACTGGCTCGATCTCAGCGCCGAGCGAAGCAGATCTACTTTTGACCAACGCCACCTTCTCAATGCGCAGTTGCAATACACAACCGGGATGGGGCTAGCCGGCGGAACTCTCTTTTCAGGCTGGCGCGGAGCATTGATGAAAGAGTGGACCTTTGGCACGCTGATCACCGCTGGCAGCGGATTACCCGAAACTCCTACCTTACCGACACCGGTAAATGGAACCGGTTTCAGTGGTTCGCTTCGTCCCGAATACACAGGTGCGCCGCTCTATTCGGCGCCATCTGGACTGTTTCTCAATCCAGCCGCGTATGTTACGCCCCTGCCAGGGCAATGGGGCAACGCGGGCCGTAATACCATCAATGGTCCGGCGCAGTTCACTTTGAACGCATCGGTCGGAAGGACGTTTCGATTGAACGACCGGTTCAATCTCGACCTGCGTATCGATTCGGCGAATGCACTGAATCATGTGGCCTTTACAAGGTGGAATACCACGTTTGCCAGTTCACAATTTGGTTTGCCACTCTCCGCGAACAACATGCGGAGCCTACAAACCACTCTGAGGCTGAGGTTTTAGAGCATGCGCTTCATCATGATTTTCGTGCTGGCCGCTATCGCTACCTCTGCCCAGCAACCTAAGGAGCCGGTCACATTTTCGAGCAGTACTCAACTGGTTGTCGAAACCGTCGTTGTCGCAGACAAGCGCGGCAATCCAGTTGTTGGTCTGGCGCCTGCCGATTTTGTGGTCTCGGAGAATGGAGTGCCGCAGACGATTCGTGTCTTTGAGTTTCAGGATCTCTCGAAAGCGCCCGCTTCTGCTGTCACCGTGCCTGCTGACACCAGCCAAGTGCATATCTTTGACAAGCTAGGTAAGACTCACATCTCCCCCGAAGCTGCGGGCAGCGTCAAATACAAAGACCGCCGCCTGCTGGCTCTTTATTTTGATATGACGGCCATGCAAGAAGGTGAGCAGATGCGTGCGCTGAATGCGGCGAAACAGTTCATTCAGACGCAGATGCAATCGCCGGATTTGATGGCGATTATGCGCTATTCGGGCGGCGCCGTTGACGTGCTGCAAGACTTCACAGATGACCGCGGCCGGCTCTTGAGTATCGTGGGCACAATGATTGTAGGCGAGCGCGAAGGCCTCGATTCATCCACCACCGACGCGAGTGCTGCAGACACCGGCGCGGCCTTTGGGCAGGACGATAGCGAATTCAATATCTTCAATACCGACCGCCAATTATCTGCTCTTCAAACCGCGGCCACGATGTTGGGGCAACTCAACGAGAAAAAATCGCTGATCTATTTCGCGGGCGGGTTGCGTTTAAGCGGTATGAACAACCAAGCGCAGCTCCATGCCACGATCAATGCGGCCATCCGCGCCGGCGTTTCGTTCTGGCCCATTGACGCGCGGGGACTGGTGGCCGATGCACCATTGGGTGACGCTACTAAAGGTTCGCCAGGCGGCATTGGCATGTATAGCGGTAACTCAGCCTTGGCGGCAACGTCGAATTTTCAACAATCGCAAGATACTCTGTTTACACTTGCCTCGGACACAGGGGGCAAGGCGCTGCTCGATTTTAACGACTTGACGAAGGGAATCGTCCAGGCGCAACAAGCTATTACTAGCTATTACGTCATCGGTTATTACACCAGCAACGCGGCGCTCGACGGCAAGTTTCGGCGTGTCAAAATTACGCTTGCGCGCGATGTTGCTGCGAAGTTGGATTATCGGCAGGGATACTTCGCGGGCAAAGAGTTCGCCAAATTCACGGCCGTTGATAAAGAGCGGCAATTGGAAGACGCGCTCATGCTGGGCGATCCGATTACGGAACTGACGATTGCGCTGGAGGTGAACTATTTCCAACTGAATCGCGCCGAATATTTTGTACCTATTTTTGTAAAGATTCCGGGACGTGAACTGGCGCTCGTCAAACGCCGCGGCAGCGAACGCACGCTCATTGATTTTATTGGCGAAGTTAAGGATGGTTACGGCACAACGATCTCAAACGTTCGCGATAAGGTGAACATTAAGTTGAGCGACGCCACAGCCGCCGAATGGGCGAAACGGCCGATAGAATACGACACAGGCTTCACCCTTCTCCCCGGCAAATACTCAATCAAATTCCTCGCGCGCGACGACGAGACCGGCAGGATAGGGACTTATCAAGCCTCGTTTGTCATCCCCAACCTAAGTAAAGAAGAAAATCGCCTCCCCATCAGCTCAGTGGTCTTGAGCAGTCAGCACGTCGATTCCAAAGATGTTCTTTACAACGCAGTGAAAGACAAAGCGCAGAAAGAAGAGCCTGCCAATCCGCTCGTGGAAGACGGGCAGAAGTTGATTCCGAGTGTGACGCGAGTTTTCAGTAAGAGCCGGGACATGTTCGTCTATCTACAGGCTTACGAGCCAGGGGCGGAGACTACCCGGCCGCTCCTGGCATTCGTAAGCTTCTATCACGACCGCCAGAAAGTGTGGGAGACGAGCCCAATCAAAGTGACTAGTGACTCAGCCAGCCGCCTGAAAACGATGCCGATCAAGTTCAACATCCCACTCGCTGCGCTTCCACTCGGACAATACGATTGCCAAATCTCGGTGCTTGATTCCTCCGGCCACAAAGCGGCTTTTTGGCGAGCGCCGATTGCGGTTGTCCCTTAAACTGCTTTTGCCGGCGCAATCGCCATAGCAGAGCCGCTAAACCGTTCTTTCCAGCGGATGGCGCCTGTTGCTTGCATTGCGATGAACAGAGTGACAATGCATCCCAAAGTAATGGCCAGCCCAGTGAATCCCTTCAAGAAAAACGAGTATGAAAACAGCACCAAATAAACGAACTGTGCTAACCCGGCCTCAAACATGGCAAAACGCAAGCCAACCACTAACCGCAGATAGGAGATTACTAGAAAGATCGAGACGGCCGAGCAAAGCAAGAACGCCAGATGAATAGAGATGCGGTCAACTGAATAAGCCAGCAGCAGATGAAAGGCGAAGAAGGCTGCTGCCAGGAAGAAATAGTTCATCGGGTGCAGTTCAATATTGCGTAACGTCGTAATCGTAAACATGACAAAGAAAAACAGCAGCAGCGAAACGGGGGCGAAGTAGCTGATCTCGCTCGCCAGCGGCCCCGGCTGCAATTTCTCGGGCATCACCATGCCGATCTCGAAGCCTGAAATCAAGGTCTGATAGCGCCACACCAAATCCCAGCCATGCTGTAGCTCATGCTTTTCGGTGGGAGACAGCGCATTGTTCGGAAAATCAATGTCTTCAAAATTTGTCGTCATGGTCAGCTTGAAGTTCCGCCATTGGGCCACATCGTCGCCCATCTTGTAACTCCAACTATCCAAGCCGTGCGAACGATAGGCGACGCGCAGCCTCGCAGTCTGATTGGCGCCGACATTGGCGTCAGCCAGAATGCCACTCTGATAAGGCGTGAAGGCCACAGGCTTGCCGTCAATTTCGACGGACACGCCGTCGTAAATGGCATGCTGCGCGGGATACTTCAAATCGAAAGTGACGCTTTGCCGAGAAGACTCACTGTTCCGGTAAGTATATTCGCCGGAAAAATTAACCGTGTACGTGCTGTACCAAAGAAGTCCCTTTTGGCGGTGTTCTAAATCGAGCCCCACATGGATGTCGCTGGTTTCCATTGGCAGAATGCTCGTTCGATCGACTGTCTCCAGCTTCTTGACTACCTTTTCATTCACGACCTCGGTCACCTCTTTCTGATCTTTCAGGATGATACTCGATTCGTTTAACCAAAGGAACGCCCTCCCAGGCGGTTCTGCTTCATTCTCTCACAATGTACTTTGTAATGCAAAGTAAAATGAAAACTGACAAATCCCGCCCATTACTATGTAGATAGCTTGCAACTCCTCCGCTTACTTTTTGCCTTGGGCGTTTTGTCGCTCGCCGCACCCGCCGCCACGAGCACCGTTTGGGAAGTGAACGGCTTTTCCGATCTCCTCAAGGGCCGGCTTGTCAACCTCTCACTCAGCGCCAACGGCGTGCTGCAGCCCGGTCCCTCTATACGGTGGTCTACGCCGTTAGATCAACCAGCCCTTTGGTCTCTTGCGCCCGGGCCTGCTGGAAGCATTTTCGCGGCTACGGGTCACTCCGGAAAAGTATATAGAGTCGGTCCTGACGGTAAATCATCGCTCATCTGGACGGCGCCGCAGAGCGAAGTGTTCGCGGTTGCGTCGGACGCAAAAGGCATTCTCTATGCGGGCACTTCACCGAGCGGCAGCGTTTACCAAATCGAAGGTTCGAAAGTGCGCGAGCTCTGGCGAGCTCCAGCCAAATATATCTGGGCGATTCAAACGGGGCACAACGGTGACCTCTATATCGCCACCGGCGAACCGGGGCGCGTGTACCGTCTCGCACCTGGCGCGGCCAACGCAGAACTGTTTTACGAAACGGGGCAAGCGAATGTCACCGCCCTGGCTCTTGCCGCTAACGGCCACGTCATTGCGGGAACAGATCCTAACGGCCTGTTGTACGACATCAGCGCGGCGGGAAAGGCCACTGTCCTTTATGACTCTTCGCTGCCGGAGATACGCGCGATTGCGATCGACGCCAAAGGTGTTCTCTACGTCGCTGCCATGGGCGGAGCGCTTTCTACGCGCAACGGCGCCCCGGCGGCTACGGCCACTTCTTCCAACACCGCCGTCGCCACTTCGCCCACCGTCATCACGGTAAGTGAAGCGAAGGAGGACGAACAAGGCGGCGTTAAAATTCCGACCGATACCAGTAAGTCGAACGCAAGCGCTCAATCGTCGGGTGCGGCCACATCGGCCTCCGTCAGTGAAGTGAGTGGCGTGGAGAAGTCGGCAATCTATCGAATTTCGCCGAATGGTTTGGTCGAAACGCTGCGCACTTCGAAGGACGAGAACGTTTACGACCTCATGCTTGATGGTGACGATCTGCTCTTTTCCACAGACTCCAATGGCCGGATCTATCGCTGGCGCGATCATCAAACCACCCTCCTTTCTGAGCCTGGCAACGGCGAGACGACGCGCTTGCTTAAAGCGAACGGCATCTTGTTCGCCGCAATGAGCGACCCCGCGCGACTCCTGGCGTTTGCGCCGCCAGGGAGCAAGCCGTCTTCGTATGAATCGGAAGTGCACGATTCGACGAGCGTTGCCCGTTGGGGTCATCTGCAATGGCACGGAACCGGCGCGAAGGTGGCGTTTCGCACTCGCACCGGCAACACGGCGCGTCCCGATCAGACTTGGAGCGCGTGGTCTGAGCCGATCAGCGATCCGGCGCATGCTTTGATGACAAGCCCCGCCGCGCGCTTTGTGCAATGGCGGGCGGAGTGGCCTTCGGGCAGCGATGCGGCCGTCTCGACGGTAGACGTTCCGTATCTGCCGCGCAACGGTCCGCCTGCGGTCCATAGCATCAGTGTGATTTCAGTGTTGTCGAATACGCCGCAAAAGTCCGGCAATACAGCCGCGAGTTCCACAGCCGCCTATTCAATTACCGTAACCGACACCGGTGAAGCGCCCGCCGCTAGCTCGGCGTCCTCTGCGACGCAAACCGTCGGACGCTTACAAGCCGCGCAAACACAGATCTCGTGGCAAGCCGACGACCCGGACGCCGACCGACTTGTATATGCGCTTTATTTCCGTACCGAAGACGAAACCAATTGGCACCTAATCCGCAACCGCATGTTCGAAAATACGCTGCTGCTTGATCCTGATGTATTCGCCGACGGACGCTACTATTTCAAAGTAGTCGCCTCGGATGCGCCAGCCAATGCACCGGAATTTGCTCTTGAATCGGAAATCACCAGTTCCCCGGTGCTCATTGACAACACCCCGCCTGCCGTTTCTTTTGGCAAAGTTACGCGCAATGGAAATGTTCTGGATGCCGATATCGAGGCTGAAGACAGATCGAGTCCTCTGCGGTTATGTGAGTATTCAATCGACGCCAATTTTTGGCAACCGGTGGAATCGGTAGACGGTGTCACAGATTCGCCGCGCGGACGCTTCCATCTACATCTGGACAATGTCAAAGAAGGCGAGCACCTATTGGTGGTGCGCGTTTATGATACTTCCAATAACGCCGGTCTGGCACGCGTTACTTTGAAGTAGTTTTCGATTGGCGGTGCACGGCGTCCAGCACGCCGTTGATGAAAGAAAGTGATTCATCGCCGGAAAATTGGCGTGCCAGTTCGAGTGCCTCATCAATTACTACCGGGCCAGGCAGTTCGTTGCGTTCCAACTCATAAATGGCTAACCGCAGGATATTGCGGTCCACAACGGCCATGCGATCCAGACGCCAGTTTGCCGCCTTCGCTTCAATTTTTTTGTCGATCTCATCGGCGTTCGCGACGGTACCGCGCGCCAGTTCTTCCATGAACGGATCGGGCTTCAGTTGCACCGCTGTTTGCGTCTCTTCGGAGTGCAGAGTGTCGTAATAATGGGCAATCGCACGATCAATGGGTTCGCGCCGCATGTCCCACTCAAACAAAACCTGGAGAGCGCGAGTTCGCGACCGATGACGAGCCGCCATATTATCGGATTTCCTTCAGCTGCTTTACTAAGTTCGCCAGTTCTATCGCCACTTCGGCCGCTTCCGCGCCTTTGTTGCCACTCTTGCCGCCGGCACGGTCCATGGCCTGCTGCATATCGTCGGTGGTGAGAACGCCGAAGGCAACGGGCACACCCGTATCGAGCGTTACGCGGTTCAGACCTTCGGCCGCACCGCCCGCCACATAATCAAAATGCGGTGTGTCGCCCCGTACGACCGCACCGAGGGCAACGATGGCATCGCACTTAGGCGCCACATGCTTCGCGGCCGCCGCTAATTCCCAGGCACCGGGCACTTTCACGAATAATATGTTTTCCGGCCGGCAGCCATGTTTTTCAAGAACCTGTAAGGCGCCTTTCAATAATTGTTCGGTAATGAATTCGTTAAAACGGCTCACAATAACCGCGATGCGCAAGTTAGTAGCGTCAAGCGAGCCTTGGAAAGTCTGATATGACATGAATGCGGAAACGGATACTCGCTATGGGATACTTGGAGTTTACCCCTCAGTCTACCGCAACATGGACCCCCGCTTCATACGCAATTTCTCTATCATTGCGCACATCGACCACGGCAAATCCACGCTAGCCGACCGCTTGCTGGAATTTACCGGAGCGTTGTCGTCTCGCGAAATGATGGAACAAGTCCTCGACAGCATGGATCTCGAACGTGAGCGTGGCATCACGATCAAAGCGCATGCTGTCCGTCTTAACTACAAAGCCGACGATGGCAATCTGTATGAACTGAACCTCATCGATACGCCGGGCCATGTGGATTTCACCTACGAAGTTTCGCGCAGCCTGCAAGCGTGCGAAGGTGCCTTGTTGGTGGTGGACGCTTCGCAAGGTGTTGAAGCGCAGACGCTGGCGAATACCTATCTGGCTCTGAACCATAATCTCGAAATCATCCCGGTCATCAATAAAATCGACCTGCCCTCGGCCGAACCCGAACGCATCCGCGAGCAAATTGAGCAACTCATCGGGTTAGATGCGAGTGAAGCCGTGCTGGCGAGCGCCAAAAACGGGATCGGCATCAAAGAAATTCTGGAAGAAATCGTTAAGAAAGTGCCGCCGCCGAAAGGCGACCCGAGCGCTCCGCTGCGCGCACTCATCTTCGATTCCTGGTTCGACCCTTATCGTGGCGTTATCATTCTGACGCGCATCGTCGATGGCACGTTACGCAAAGGCCAGAAGATTCGTCTGTGGTCGAACGGTAAGGTGCATGAAGTCGATGGCGTCGGATTTCAATCGCCGAAACCAGTGCCCTGCGACGAACTCGGCGCAGGCGAAGCCGGTTTTGTTTTCGCCAATATTAAAACTGTGTCAGACGCGATGATCGGCGACACGATCACGGATGAGCCAACGACTGTTACGGAAGCATTGCCGGGCTTTCAGGAAATTAAACCGATGGTGTTCGCGGGGTTGTATCCCGTCGAGTCGCATGAACACGGTTTGCTCCGTGATGCTCTGGAAAAACTGCGACTCAACGACAGCGCCTTCAACTTCGAACCGGAGAACTCGGTGGCTTTGGGCTTCGGCTTCCGCTGTGGCTTTCTCGGGCTGTTGCATTTGGAAATTGTGCAGGAACGGCTCGAGCGTGAGTTTCAAATCGATCTAATTACCACCGCGCCGGGCGTGCGCTACCGGGTAACTACAACCAGCGGCGATTTGGTTGAAGTGGACAATCCGCAAAAATTCCCCGATCCTTCGAATATTGAAAGGATCGAGGAGCCGATCATTGACGCCACGGTTATTACGCGCGAAGAGTACGTAGGCGAAATTCTGAAGCTTCTGGAAGACAAGCGGGGTATACAAAAGAAGTTTGAATACATTGGCGGCGACCGCATTCTGCTGCTATATGAAATGCCGCTGAACGAAATCGTTATGGATTTCTATGATCGCCTCAAATCAGCCAGCCGCGGCTACGCTTCGCTTGATTACCACTTGTCTGGCCACCGTGCTTCGCCGATGGTGAAGCTGGATGTGCTGGTAGCCGGCGAACCGGTAGACGCACTCGGTATGATTGTACACCGCGATTTTGCGTACGAGCGCGGCAAGACTTTGATTGAGCGGTTGCGTAAACTGATTCCGCGGCAGATGTTTGAAGTCGCGCTGCAGGCCGCTATCGGAAACAAGATCATCGCGCGCGAAACCATCGCCGCTATGCGCAAGAACGTGTTGGCCAAATGCTACGGCGGCGATATTTCCCGCAAGCGCAAACTTCTTGAAAAGCAGAAAGAAGGCAAGCGTCGCATGAAGCGGGTAGGCCGCGTGGAGATTCCACAAGAAGCGTTTCTCGCCGTCCTGAAGGTTAGTACGGATTCGGGCGAGTAGTCTGCCCTAGAGGACCGCTAATAACTCTTCGACTCGGATGGGCTTCGAAAGATAACCGTCCATGCCGGCCGCGAGGCACTTCTCTCGATCGCCGCTCATGGCGTTGGCCGTTAAGGCAATGATGCGTGTATGCGCGCCGCTCGCCTTTTCTCGTTCTCGAATGATGGCCGCCGCTTCGAGCCCGCTCAACACCGGCATCTGGATATCCATCAATACTAAATCGAACGCTTCACTCGCTAGCGTGTCTAGCGCCTCGCGTCCGTTATTGGCGACTCGCACCGAATGGCCTTGCTTTTCCAGCAGCTTAACGGCGAGACGCTGATTCACGGGATTGTCCTCCGCCAGCAAAATACGCCTGCGCCCTACTTGGATGGTATGGCGCGTGACGAGTTTTCTGGGGCCTGCTGCCACGGGCTCTCCCAAGACGTCGGTTACGGCAATGAGAAGAGCACTGCGTTTAATCGGCTTTCGCAGATAGCCCTCAATGCCTAACTCCTGACAACGGGCGGCATCGCCCTTTTGCCCATGGGCCGTGAGCAGAATCAACTTCGTTTCCTCTGTTGCGGCCACACGCCGGATGCTTTCGGCCAAGGCAAAGCCGTCTAAGCCAGGCATTCGATCGTCTAGCATTACCAAGCGGTAGGGCTCGCCGTTTTTGCGGGCGCGCTCAAATTCTTCCAGTCCGCCGACACCATCTTCGGCAATGGACACCTGTGCGTTCCAGCGTCGCAGTGTCTGATCCAATAAGTCGCGATTGAACCGATGATCATCGACCACTAAGACTCGCAGCCCGGCCAACGCCGAAGATGTCACAACAGCAGTCGTCTGGACGGACGTCCCAAGCCGGGAAGTGAAATTGAAGGCGCTTCCCTTGCCGGGCTCGCTCTCGACCCAAATCTTTCCCCGAAGCAGTTCCACCAGCCTTGTGCTGATGCTCAAACCGAGGCCCGTTCCTCCGAATTCGCGAGTAGTTGAGCCATCGGCTTGCGCGAACGCCTCGAAAATCTTGCCCTGTTTCTCGGGCGCGATGCCAACGCCCGTGTCATGTACGCGGAAATGCAAATCGACGTAGCCTTCAGCTCGATCTATCAAGCTGACCTGCAAACCAACTTCACCCGCTTTTGTGAATTTAATGGCGTTGCCCAAAAGATTCACCAGCACCTGCCGCAATCGGCCTGGGTCGCCCACGAGACGATCCGGCACGTCTGGCGCAATATTCCAAACGAGCTCAAGCCCTTTACGATGCGCCTGCAAGGCCAATGGACCGAGAGCTTGAAACAGCGCGTCTTCCAATTCGAAATCGATTGTCTCTAGCGTCAGCTTGCCCGATTCAATTTTCGAGTAGTCCAGAATTTCGTTAATCAAATTCAGGAGGCCTTCCGCCGAACTTCGCACCATCTCAAGGTTCTCGCGTTGTTCGCCCGACAAATCGGTGTCCAGCACGAGTTCAGTCATGCCGATTACGCCGTTCATCGGCGTGCGGATTTCGTGGCTCATATTGGCCAGAAACTCGCTCTTGGCCCGACTGGCGGCATTCGCCAATTCCACGGCTTGACTTAGTTGAGCCTCGCTGCGTTTGCGTTCCGATATGTCCTCACCCAGGAACAGTTGACCCAGCAATTGGCCCTTGGCATCGTGCATAGCGGTACCAAACCAAGAAACGTGACGCTTAGTGCCATCGAAAGCCCGCAGATATTGCTCATGTAAGACTCCGCTGGATTCGCCTCCGTCGCTCGGGTAGACCTCCGTCTGAAAAATCTCACCTATGACGAAGTCGGTCTTCCAATCAAGTCCAACCACTTCTTCGGCCGGACGACCCACAAGCCGCGAGAGGAGCCTGTTGCAAGCGATGACGCGCCCCTCGACATCCAGGCTCATGGCCAGCAACGGTACGTTGTTGAGCATTTCCCGCCGCGTGCTCAATGATTGCTCCAAGGCGTGCTCTTGTCGTCCGATTCGGCGTGTCTGCAGGTAGATAAAGCCCATGGCCACAAAGATGGCCAAGCCACCCACAATCAACAGGTCAATCACATGCTCGGTATTCCACCACGAGGGCTTAACGAGCATCTCAAAATCGTTCTCGGATCGCGCTAATAATTCAATCGATTCCGGATCGCCATTGCGGTCTTTCACGGCCGCGCAAATGCCGGTAACACGAATAACCGAACCGGGCAGCCCAACCCCTTCATCGGCGAACGCGCTCTTTTCCAGCCTTACCGGTATTGCTCTATCACCATGCTTTAGCAATATTTGATGTTGCGTGCTGGTCTCACTATGCTCGAGGATGGTTCCTTCAATCTGCACTAACTGGCCGTCGTACGGCACAAAGAATTTGACGGCTGTCGTCTCGGAGATTTCAACTTTGTTGATTCGCCGCGGCTGAATGGGGGTGGTATGGCCGATGACTCGAAAGACTGCATCCTCTAGCTCCGGGGAGTAGGTGCCTAGAGCTCCGAAACCCGAGGCTTCAATTTCCGTTCCGGGGGTGACGCGCTGGGAGCTGTTGGTATGAATCAGCAAAGCCAGATTCCCCTTTTGAACGTAAAGATCCTTGCCGGGTCTCTGGAACGTAACCGTCCCTCGAACTCGGATCCGGTGAAAGGGCGCGCTACCCTGTCCAAACTGAAGCAGGCCGTTCAATTCTCGAAGGGGAGCATCGTAAGGATCGCGAGCGCCCGGCTCTACGACAGTAATCTCCCTTAAAGTGGGCACGATCATCTTTACGCCGACCATTTGTCGGCGGTCGTTATAAACCGTGGCACAGGCGCCTTTTACGTGCACGAGCGCGTCAATCAGTCCTCCGTACCCTCCCGCAAAATCCAGCACCCGAACACTAATGTTGCCAATACCGGTATCCAAGTTGAGCACCAGCACCGGGTGCGTCCAAACTGTTTCAACCACAGATGAGCGCACCAAACCGGTCATTTCAATCCACTGACTGTCTTGCTGGCCGCCGGTCAGCTCCCGCATTCGAAAGTCGTGGGTTTTTGGCTCTTCTCCGCGGCCCACAACCCTCACTGTCGTCGCGATTACCGATGGGGCGAACCACCCCGGTTCCGACGTGCCTTCAATCTCCACCAAATCGCCGGCACGGTACACAGGATCCGGGTCTTTGGGATCTACGGCGATACCAGAGGTACCGTCTTGAAAGAAGAAGCTGTTGTGCCAAGAGTTCGGCGTCGTCACCACACCGCGCAACCGCACCGGCAGGTGCTGGCTGGCATGCTCCACGGATAGGCGTCGGACTGCTGCCGCTGTGGTCAACACTTGGGCTGCAGTAGTGGTAAGGTTTGCAGCGGGCAGCACAGCTAAGCTGAGCAGCAGTGCCGCCAGCGCCCCGATTGGACGCCTTTCTCCGCAAATCCCAAACCGTAGTTTCAAAGACACGACTGCCTAGCAACCTATCGGTCTCGCGGGTCTATCGCTTTACAGGAATTTGGCGACTTGGCGCAATCGCGTTAACTGAGGTCTAATCTGACTTTGAAATTGGATCGGGCAAAAGGAGTGCCCTACGATGAACTTTGAGTTCGCTTGTGCTTTTTGGAGCGGGAGACGGGATTCGAACCCGCGACATCAACCTTGGCAAGGTTGCACTCTACCAGCTGAGTTACTCCCGCTTAAGTACTGCGAACAGCCCAATTGACATTCTCTAATGATCTTGTTCGGAAGTCAATTCATCTGCTTGCAACAGTTGATCTTTTACGCCTTTAGAGGGCCTAAATAAGCCTAGATCCGGGCCCAAACTTTCGATTTATTGCTTCGTAAGCCATTGATTTATATGGTGTTACAAATACATCAGATTTCTATTTCAAAATTAATTCCCTGTGTTAGACTGAGTTGGTCCGCAAGAAGCGGAAAGAGTTTCCCACAGTTCGAATCCTGTCAGCGCACCGCTGGCAGCACAGCCCCAACCGGCAATGTCGCGCTTTGGTTTTCCACATCTGTGGAAAACGTGTGGGAATCTTTTTCCTTTTTGGCGACTAACTACGGCAGGAGGAAAACGCGCGAACTTGGCTGACGCTTGGGAACAAATTAAAGGCCGCCTAGCTGTAAAGCTAGGAGACGGTGCGTACCAGAATTGGATCTCTGGCACCGCGCTGGCTTCATTCGAAAATGGGGAACTGACGGTCAAAGTTCCTAACCCCACCACCGAAGCGTGGATACAGCAGGAATATACCTCACAAATTCTTGATGTCATTCGTGAATTAAATCTCCCCGTCCGCAAGCTGCAATATAGCAGCCAGCCCATGGCCCTCGCGGCGTCTCCCTCATCGGGCGGCGGCTCCGCTGTCTCACCTTCGCCTGCCGCTCAATTCCCCGTACCTGATTCGCCCTTCGAAAGTACTGCTAACTGGCTGAACCCGCGCCTCACTTTTGACGCCTACGTCGTCGGTTCATCTAACCAGCTCGCGCATGCCGCCGCACACGCCGTAGCGACGATGCCCTCAAAGAGCTACAACCCGCTTTTCATCTACGGCGGCGTAGGCGTGGGCAAGACGCACTTGATGCACGCCATCGGTCGCAGCCTGCTCGATCACTTCGCCGGCCTAAACGTGGTCTATACCTCCAGCGAACGTTTCATCAATGAAATGGTGGCATCGATTAAGCTCGACCGCATGCCGCTCTTCCACCGACATTATCGGTCTGCCGATGTTCTTCTCATCGACGACATCCAAGTCATCGCCGGCAAAGAACGCACCCAAGAGGAGTTCTTTCACACCTTCAACGAACTGTACGACCACCGCAAGCAAATCGTGATCTCGAGCGATTGTGCTCCCAGCCAACTTCCGGGCCTCGTCGAACGCCTCCGTTCGCGCTTTGAGTGGGGCCTGATGGTGGACGTGCAAGCGCCAGACCTGGAAACGAAAATGGCGATTCTTGATAAGAAGGCCGAATCGGAAGGCATCAATTTGCCGGAAGATGTGCGCGTCTTCATCGCCACCAAGACCAAGTCGAACGTGCGCGAATTGGAAGGCGCCCTTACCCGACTCATCGCGGTTTCTTCCATGACCGGGACGCCCATTTCTTTGTCGATGGCGACGCAAGCGCTAAAGCATCTCAACTCCACGCCTGAACGAAAAATTTCCGTTGATTCTATTCTGCGCGCCGTGGCTGAGCGGTTCAACATGCAGCCCGCGCAAATTAAGATGAAGAGCAACACGCGGCAGATTGCGTATCCGCGCCAGATTGCTATGTATCTGACAAAGGAACTGACTCACGCGTCGCTGCCGGAGATCGGCAGATATTTTGGCAATAAGCATCACACCACCGTTCTTCATTCGGTGCAGAAGATTGAAGAACTGCGGCAGAAGGATGATGATTTGAATAAGATGCTGCAATCGCTGGTGGATACGATTCGCTAGAACGGTTTGCCGCCAGAGACACTTGGGGTTTGGACGGCGAAAAACGATATTCGAATGTCAATCAGCAGGCAGCCTGAACGCCTCGCGACGGGTGCTTAAACAGAAAACGTGACCGGTTAAGCGGCGGCTTGCTGATTTTCGCCTGCCGCAACGCCCGATTCGGCCATCTCCTTTAAGAATTGCGCCCGCGTTTCGGGGGTCAGGATCGCTAAAAAGTCGTCCAAATTGGGAGGTGTAAAAACAAACCCATTGGCTGCTTGCGGTGCCGCTGCCGCAGCGGTTGGTTCAGTCGTTTTAACAGGTTGCGCTTGTTTCGCTTTCGCTTGTTCCGCCGTTTTACGCACGGCTTGCAGTTCGCGAAACTCTTTCATTTCACGCTCGCGCCGACGCACGAGGCGATTTTCCTGTAAATACAAATTGCGAAGGTCTCGATCGAGGTGGAGGCGCGCTTGCATTTCCAGAAGTGGTGGCGGATTGTTGGCCAAGCCGGGTTCCTGGTTGATTAAGCTGCGGCGTGCGAGTTCGAGTAAAGCGCTTTCGAGACCCGGGATTCTTGTGATACGCCAGCGGCAATCGATGATGGATTGCAGAAGATGCGTTTCTTCGGGACCGACTGGTTGGAACTCGTTTTGATAATCGCGGACGTGCGTTGCGTAACGATCAGCGTCGTCTGTGGGAAGCAACACTTGTGCGCCGGTCAACCCCGTCTTCAAAGCGTTGAGTGAAATTTTCTTGCGTCCAGCCGCACTGGTAGGACCCGTGCTGTGGGCAGCGTTGGCTTGGTTAGCTTTTAGCTGCGCGTCGGAGATTTCTTTTTCGGGAGGCTCCGCGGCGGGAGTGGTGGTAGTGGCGTTAGCAGCGGAATCCACGGCGGGTTCCGGAGTGAGGTTGGCCAGTTGGCGCTTGGCGTTGAGGATGGCCTGATCGAGAGCGCGACGCTGTTCACGATTCAACATGTGATGAATTTCCCTTCTAATTTGACAGGGAAGCTTTGCAGGGTTCCCTGGGTTGAAGTTAGCTTGACGGCCGGCCCGACGAGGGAAATTTTTTGAATTGAGGAGTGGCGGAAATGGCTGGAAGATATTGATGGGGATGGAGTTACAGATATTTTCAGGTTTTTGGCGAGAGCTGTGACTGGAATTTGAAGGAAGGTGGGGGCGCTTGGACGTTTTGGGCGACTAACATTCGCCGAAGGTATTACTCCTATTTATTCCCGAACGCCTAGTACGCGGAGCGATCCAAAAACGATTGACCTTGGGCACCCAGTAAATGTACGATTACTTAGATCGCCAGATTTGTGGCGCAAGTCCAAGAGCAAGATTCGGAAATTGCCCACATGAACAAAGGGAAGACTTCCCTGTTTGTTGCTGGTTTAGTTTACTTAACCGCAGTTAGTGGCTTACACGCGCAAAGCCTTGCGCCGACGTCGCCCGCGAAGGAATACATTTACTTTGGCGGTGTCATGGTAGCGGTGGAGCAGGGCGGAAGCTCGGGGACGGGAGCCGTTAAAGCTACAGTCACGGTCTCGCCGAGCGCAACCGCTGGAGCAAACAATGCCCTAAATGTGCTTTACAATATAAAGCATCCCCACGCTTCTGTCGGAGATAGAATTCACACAAAGTTCTTGACAGGAACAAGCAGATCCGTAAGTGCTGGCGCCAATTTTCCCCCACGGCGATTACGCCGGCTTGTGCGCCTTGCTATCTGTCGTACGATCATTT
>Ga0302319_10010805_pt1 | contig 17380 bp, 18 predicted proteins | sample Bog_T0_2_FD_203319 | JGI IMG/M metagenome (GOLD analysis project Ga0302319, IMG submission 203319) | Peat permafrost microbial communities from Stordalen Mire near Abisko, Sweden - Bog_T0_2 | ecosystem: Environmental > Terrestrial > Soil > Wetlands > Peat | place: Sweden: Abisko, Stordalen Mire...
CGTGTACGGCTACGGCAGCCAGCTGCACGTGGCCGAAGGCCAGCGCGTGGAGCAGGGAGACCTGTTGGAGGACGTGGGTGAGGCGGGCGCCAGCAGCCAGCCCGCCCTGTATTTTGAGATCCGCAAGGGGGCCAAAGCCTTGGACCCCATGCACTACCTGCGGCGGCATGGATAAGGATGGGGCGGCGGCCCCGGGGATGCCCCCCGGACCGCCAGCCCGCACTGGGAGCGACAGCATGAGCATGAAGAGCAAGGGGACCTGGGGCGGCATCGTGGTGCTGGGCTTGGCGGTGGCCACCTTCGTGGCGGCCGAGCGCCGCTTGGACGCCGACGAGGACCTCTACAAGCAGCTGAAGCCGCTCATGGAGAGCATGGCCATCATCCAGAACAACTATGTGGATGAGGACAAGGTGACGAGCAAGAAGCTGGTGGAGGGGGCCATCAAGGGGATGATGCAGCTCGACCCCTTCAGCCAGTACATGGACGTGCAGGAGAGCAGCGACATGAAGAACGACACCGAGGGGAGCTTCGGTGGCTTGGGCATAGAGATCAGCATGAAGGCCAAGGTGCTGACCGTGGTCAGCCCCATCGAGGACACGCCCGCGGACAAGGCCGGCATCAAACCCGGCGACGCCATCCTGAAGATCAACGGGGAGGCCACCGAGAACGTGGAGCTGATGGACGCGGTGCATAAGATGCGCGGCGAGCCGGGCACCAAGGTCACCATCACCGTCTGGCGCGACGGCTTCACCCAGCCCAAGGACATCAGCATCACCCGCGCGATCATCAAGATCCGCTCCGTGAAGAGCAACATGCTCGACGGCAAGGTGGGCTATATCCGCCTGAGCTCGTTCATGGGCAAGAGCAGCGAGGACTTCGCCACGGCGCTGGATGCCTTGGAGGGCCAAGGGGCCGAGAGCCTGATCATCGACGTGCGCAACAACCCGGGCGGCCTGCTGAACGCCGCCGCCGAGATCGCGGGGCATTTCGTGCCCAAGGGCAAGGTGGTGGTCTCCACCGCCGGGCGTTACAAGGACAAGGACATGCGCTTGGACAGCGACGGCGACGGGCACTGGGACAAGCCCACGGTGATCATGATCAACGGCGGCTCGGCCTCGGCCAGCGAGATCCTGGCCGGCGCCCTGCAGGACTACGGCCTGGCGGTGGTGGTGGGCACCCGCAGCTTCGGCAAGGGCTCGGTGCAGACCATCCTGCCGCTGTCGGACGGCAGCGCGCTGCGGCTGACCACGGCCAAGTACCTCACCCCCAAGGGGCGCTCGCTGCACGGCCAGGGCATCGACCCGGACCTGGTCAGCGAGGAGGCGCCCTACGGCAAGGCCGTGCTGGACCTGATCGACGCCGACAGCTTCGCGCTGTTCTGGAAGGACTACCTGGTCGAGCACCCCGGCTTCACCTTCAAGGATGACAAGCCGCGCCAGGCCGTGAAGGTCAGCGAGAGCAGCTGGCAGGCGCTGAAGCCGGATAGCAAGGAGGACCGGGTGCTGAAGGACTTCGCCGACTGGCTGGATAAGCGCAACAAGCCGCTGTCCCCCGATGTCCTGATGCAGGAGCGCGGGCACGTGCTGTCCAAGCTGGAAGAGGAGCTGGCCCGCCGCACGGGCGGTGAGGATGCGGCGCGCGAGGCGGCCTTGAACAACGACCCGCAGGTCAAGGCGGCGCTGGGCGTGCTGAAGGTGGCCCAGGTCTACCAGGCCACGGCGGCCAAGGCGCGCTGATGGCCGGGAAGCAGGATCGCGGCGCCCTGCTGCTGGGCGCCCTTCTGTTGGGCGGCTTGGCCTGGTGGGCGTTCAAGCCCGCCGGGCCGGCTCCCAGGCCGGCCCCGGCGCCGGCGGCCACGCCGGCGCCCACCGCAGTGGTGGCGGCGTTGAGCCCGACCCCTGTGACGGTCGCGCCGCCGGCCGGCCCCCTGCTGGCCATCTGCATCGACGACTGGGGCTACCTGGTCGTGCCGGTGCGGCGCCTGGATTCCGGGCTGAAGTTCCCGCTGACCACGGCCATCCTGCCCAACCTGCCCTACAGCGTGGCGGCGGCCGAGGCCAGCTACGCGGCCGGGCATGAGGTGATCCTGCATTGCCCGGTGCAGAGCGTGAAGTCGATCGGCCGGGAGAAGGGGACGCTGTTGGTGGGCATGTCCGCCCAGCAGGCCCACGACCTGGTGGCGGGGCATTGGGCGTCGGTGCCGCACCTGGTGGGCATGAACAACCACGAGGGCTCGGCCGGCAGCGCCGACCGCGCCCTGATGGACGGGGCGGCCCAGTTCCTCAAGGAGAAGGGCGCCTACTTCCTGGACAGCGTCACCACCCCCAAGAGCGTGATCCCGCAGGCCGCCAAGGCCGCCGGGGTGCCCTGGGCGCGGCGGCGCGTCTTCCTGGACAACGTGGACTCGGTGGCGGCGGTCACGGCCCAGTTCAAGCTGGCCGTGGCCAGCGCCAGGAAGAACGGCAGCTGCATCGCCATCGGCCACCCGCGCAAGGCCACCTTGGACGTGCTGGAGAAGCTGGCCCCCCAGTTGGAGGCGCAGGGCGTGCACCTGGTGAAGGTCAGCGCCCTGGTGCACCCATAGCCATGGTGGTCCTGGGCTTGGAGAGCAGCTGCGATGAGACCGGCGCCGGCGTGGTGGACGTCGGCGCCCGGCGCGTCCTGGCCAACGTGATCGCCAGCCAGCACGCCACCCACGCCGAGTATGGCGGGGTGGTCCCGGAGCTGGCCAGCCGCGAGCACCTGAAGAACCTGAAGCCGGTGGTGGACGCGGCGCTGGCCCAAGCCGGCCTGAGCCTGGCCCAGCTGGATGGCATCGCGGTGACGGCCGGCCCCGGCCTGGCGGGCTGCCTGCATCTGGGCCTGAGCGCGGCCAAGGCCATGGCGCTGGCGTCGGGCAAGCCGTGGGTGGGCGTGAACCACCTGGAAGGCCACCTGCTGGCGGCCCAGCTGGAGCACCCCGGCCTGGAGTTCCCCTACCTGGCCTTGGTGGTCAGCGGCGGGCACACCAGCCTGCTGGAGGTGCGCGGGCCCTTCGAGCGGCGGCGCCTGGAGGCCACGCTGGATGACGCCGCGGGCGAGGCGTTCGACAAGGTGGCCAAGCTGCTGGAGTTGGGCTTCCCCGGCGGCCCGGCGGTGGACGCGCTGGCCGGAGGGCACGCCGGCCAAGGCGTGGCCTTCCCCCGCGCGCGGCCCAAGGACGGCGGCGCGGGCTTCAGCTACAGCGGCTTGAAGACGGCCGTGCGCGTGCATGTGGACCGCTCCGCCAGGCGCGGCGAGGCGCTGGACAAGGCCGCCATCGCGGCGGGATTCCAGCGCGCAGCCATCGAGCCGCTGGTGCGCAAGGCGGTGGAGGCCGCCCAGGCGCTGGGCTTGGCCACGGTGGTGGCCGGCGGGGGCGTGGCGGCCAACCGCCTGCTGCGCAGCGAGCTGCAGCGCGCCTGCGCCGAGGCCGGCCTGGCATGCCGCCTGTCCAGCCCGGCCCTGTGCGCGGACAACGGCGCCATGATCGCGTACGCCGGCGGCCTGCGGCTCTTGGACGGGCAGCGCAGCCCTTGGACCCTCGGCATTCACCCCTCCCTGGACGAGTGCGGCAGCCCATGCTGAAAAGCGTCAAACTAGGCTCCTTGGAGCTGCCCAACAACCTTTGGATGTCGCCCCTATGCGGGGTGACCGACATCCCTTTCCGCGCCCTGGTGCACGAGCAGGGCGCCGGGCTGGTGCACACCCAGATGGTCAGCTGCTCGGCGCTGGTGCGCGGCGGCGTGAACAACCGCAAGACCCGGGAGATCATGGCGATCAGCCCCATCGAGGGGCCGGTGGGCATCCAGCTCTTCGGCGCCGACCCCGCCGAGATGGCCGAGAGCGCCCGCCAGGCCGAGGCGGAGGGCTGCCACCTTTTGAGCATCAACTTCGGCTGCCCCGTGCCCAAGGTGGTGAAGCACAACGGCGGCTCGGCCCTGTTGAAGGAGCCGGAGCTGGTGCAGGCCATCACGGCGGCCGTGGTCGGCGCGACCCGCTTGCCGGTGGTCCCCAAGATCCGCCTGGGCTGGGATTCGGAGAGCGTCAACGCGGTGGAGGTCGCCCGGCGCATCGAGCAGGCCGGGGCCGCGGCGCTGGTGGTCCATGGCCGCACCCGCGCCCAGGGCTACGGCGGCACGGCCGATTGGGACGCCATCACCGCGGTGAAGAAGGCGGTGGGCATCCCCGTCATCGGCAACGGCGACCTGTTCACGCCCCAGGACATCCGGCTGCAGCTGGGCCAAAGCGGCGTGGACGGGGTCATGCTGGGCCGCGGCGCCATGGGCAATCCCTGGCTTTTCGGCCGCGCGCTGGCGCTGCTGCAGACGGGCCAGGATCCCGGCGCGCCCGACGCGCCGGCCCGCGTGGCCATGCTGCGGCGGCATGTGGCCCACGCCCACGAGCGGCGCGGCCCCCAGGTCCTGGCGGAGATGCGCAAGCATGCCATGTGGTACCTGAAGGGCCTGCCCGGCTCCAGCGAGCAGCGGGCCCGCCTCAACGCCACCTTGGACTTCCAGGAGATCCTGGGGATCCTGGACGGGTACCTGGAATGGCTGGAGCAGCACCCGGAAGCCGAAGCCCGCGACCGTGAGGCGACCTTCGCCTCGGACGCGGGCTGCGATGGCGCATGTGAGGAGGCGGTATGAGGGATCGGTGGCTCATGAGCCTGGCCCTGGGCCTGGCGCTGGCCTTGGCGGTGACGGGCTGCGCCGGCAAGGCCCGCAAGCTCAGCCAGTACGACCTGGCCCTGTACCTGCAGCAGCAGGGCAAGGGGGACGACGCCTTGCAGGCCCTGCAACGCAGCCTGGCCTTGGACCCCGAGGACCCCACCCCGCGCGAGGCCCTGGCCGCCGGCTATTATGAGCGCGGCTGGCGCACCCAGGCGGTGCAGGAATGGGAGAAGGCTTGGGAGAAGAGCAGCGAGGACCCCAGCTTTTACGTGGGCGAGGGCAAGCCGCTGCGCAGCCAGGCTTGGATCTCGGACGGGGTGGAAGCCCACAAGCGCGCGGCCGCGGGCCTGGTGAGGTGCTACACCGCCATCGCCGATGAGGCTTTCAAGGGCGCCCGCTTCGAAGACGCGGCCAAGGCCGCCAAGCGCCTGACCGAGCTGGCCCCCGACGCCCTGCCCGGCTGGCTGACGCTGGCCCGCAGCCTGAAGAAGCTGAAGGACGGCGAGGGCGGATACGCGGCTTGGATGCGCTGCGCCGAGATGGACCCCAAGGACGCCGACATAAGCAAGGAGCTGGGCTTCGCCGCCTTCGGGCTGACGAAGCTGAACGAGGCGGAGACGGCCTTCCGCCGCTACACCGCGCTGAAGCCGGACGACCCCAAGGGCTACAACAACCAGGGCACCATCCTGGCCCTGCTCGACCGCTTCGAGGAGAGCCAGGCCGCCTTCGACAAGGCCCTGACGCTGCAGAAGGACATGATCCCCTCGCTCAACGGCAAGGCCACCGCCTATTACTACCAGAAGAAGTATGACGAGGCGCGCAAGGTCTGGGCCCATGTGCTGGAGCTGGCCCCGGACGACCCCACCGCCTTGGAGAACATCCGCACCCTCGTCAAAATGGGCTACTGATGGCCACGAGCAGGCACCTGCTGTACCCCGGGTCCTTTGACCCGCCCACGCTGGGCCACCTGGACCTGATCCGGCGCGGCCATGCCCTGTTCCCCCAGGTCACGGTGGGCGTGCTGCGCAACGTGGGCAAGGGCTCGCCGCTGTTCGGCGTGGAGGAGCGGGTCAGCATGCTCAAGCAGCTGACCAAGGGGCTCAAGGGCGTGCATGTGGACAGCTTTGACGGCCTGCTGATCGATTACATGCGCCGCCTGAAGAACCCGGTGGTGCTGCGGGGCCTGCGCGTGGTCAGCGATTTCGAGTACGAGTTCCAAATGGCGCTGATGAACCGCAAGCTGGAGCCCAGCTTTGAGGTGCTCTATCTCATGCCGGATGAGCGCTACAGCTACATCTCCAGTTCGCTAGTGCGCGAGGTGGCCCGCCTGGGCGGCCCCATCGAGAAGTTCGTGCCTGAGGCGGTGGCCCGCCGCACCCGCGAGGCCATGGCGGCCGCCAAGGGCGGCAGCGACGGCTGAGGGCGCCCGGCCTGGCCCCCTGAATGCGAAGAGCCCCCTGCCTCGCGGCGGGGGGCTCTTGTGCTTGGCGGTGACCGCCGCCGATGTCATCTCAGGTCGGCGGTCTGGCGTCGATCAGGCGGCGGCGGCCATGGCCACTTCCTTCTTGTAGGCCTCCAGCACCAGGCCCTGCAGCTCGTCGCGCACGCCCTTGCTGGACGGGAAGTAGATGTCCTGGTATTCGCCGGCCCCGGTCTTGCGGTTGGGCATGGCCAGGAAGAGCCCGTTCTTGCCTTCCACCACCCGCATGCCCGTCAGGAAGATGCTGTCATGCACCTTCACCGAGGCCAGCGCGCGCAGGCTGTCCTTCTCGAACAGGGAGATGCGGACTTGGTCGAACAGGGGGCTTTCCTTCATGGCTGGCTCCTTCTCGTGTAAGGGTGGCCCTTGGCGCCACCATGGCGCCCCAGGTTCCCTTTGGCATCCCCGGGTCACCCCAGGGCATCTCGTAGGGCCCCCAACGGGGGCCCGGCTCAGTATTGGCGCAGCAAGCTGATCACTTTGCCCAGGATGCTGAATTCCTCGCCCACCTTGCGGGGCGGGTAGGCAGGGTTGGCGGAGATCAGGTAGATGCCATCGTCCCGGCGCTGGAAGTACTTCACGGTGGCCTCTTCGCCCAGCAGGGCCACCACGATCTCGCCTTCCAGGGCGCTGCGCTGCTGGCGCACCATCACCAGGTCGCCTTCCAGGATGCCCGCGCCGATCATGGAGTCGCCATGCACCTTCAGGCCGAAGACCTCGCCCTGCTGGTAGCGCACGAAGGTGCGCGGCAGGGTCAGGGTATCCTCGACGTTCTCCGCGGCCAGCAGGCCCGGGCCCGCCGACACGGTGCCCAGCACCGGGACCTTGATGAAGTTGTCCAGCAGGCTGGCCAGGTCACGCTCGTATTGCTGCTGCGGGTCCTCCGGCTTGTAGCCCTCGGAGATTCGCATGGCCCTCGGCTTGCCCTTGTCCCAGTCCAGCGCGCCCTTGCGCTTGAGATAGTCCAGGTGCGTCTGCACGGTGCCGATGGACACCTTGAAGTTGCCGGCGATCTCGCGCAGGGATGGGAAGTACTCGTTCTCGCCATGGTACGCGCTGATATAGTCCAGGATCTCGCGCTGGCGTTCGGTCAGGTTCGGGTCCATCGGGTTCCTCGAAAAGCGGGGTTGCAGCGAAGCCTAGGGCGCTAGCATCAAAGCGGGGGCTTCGTCCATCCGCGGCGTGAAGGCCGGCCCTGCGCCCGCAGCTTCGGTCAGCTGCTGGGCCAGGGTCAGGTCCACCAGGCGGCGGGCCATCCAGTAGGCGGTATCCCCGTTCAACTCGGGCCGAGCCTTCAAGAGCAGGGCGGCCTGGTCGAACACTCGGGTCCAATATCCTCGCGGCTCAGTGCGCATCGCATCCTCATCAGCTTGCCTCGAAGGCCGTTCTTCGAGGGGCTCCTCCCAGGATCGGTTCCTGGGCCAGGCTGGTTACCCGATGCCTCGGGTTAGGGATTCAGTCTGGATCCTGCCTCGCAGGGCAGTCTTGCGTGGGACCTTCTAGCGTTGGGCCTGCCGACCCGCCCAGTAGGCGATGGTGCAGGCTACCGTCGACGCCGCCGTCATGATGACGAAGGCGAAGCCATTCAGATTCACGTGCATGGTCTTCTCCTCTGCTTTGAACCATACAGCCGTATGGTTCATGGGTTAAAAAAAGGGCCGGTGCTCACCGGCAAAGTAAATTTACCATACAGCCGTATGGTGATGCAAGTGCTTTTTTTGTGCGTTCACTTGTTTAAGGCTTTCAATCTATCAAAAAACCTAACATAATCAATTTTAAGCTAACAACGCTGGCATTTAACCCTCGGCGTAGACGGGACTGCCATGGAAGACGTGCTAATCCTCGAAGAGCAAAACAACGCCTTCGGCCTTTTGCAAGGGCTGGCGGAGGACTCTGGCTGGCGGCTGGAGCGGGCCAAGGACGCCACGGGCGCGGAGCAATGGCTGCGGCAGCGGCTGTTCCATGCGGCCGTGCTGGACCTGCGCGTGGGCGGCGGCCATGGCGAAGCGATGCTGGCCCTGTTGAAGCAGAGCTACCCGCTCACCGAGGTGGTGGTGATCGCCCCCGAAGGGGACGCCGGCCGCGGCACCCGGGCGCTGCGGCTGGGCGCGTGGGAAAGCGTGCCCTCGCCCTTGGATGTCGATGTGCTGCGCGCTTCGGTGCGCCGCGCTTGCGAGCGCGCCCGCCTGGCCGCGGAACTGCGCGCCGCCCGCCTGCGCGAGGAGCAACGCCCCATCCTGCTGGGCGTCTCGCCCGCCACCGTCAACCTGCGCGACGCGCTGCTCAAGGCCGCCGGCCACGACGCCAACGTGCTGCTGCTGGGCGAGCCCGGCACCGGCAAGGCCCTGGCCGCCCGCTTCCTGCACCAGAGCAGCGGCCGCCGCAAGGGCCCGCTGGTGGTGGTCAATTGCAGCGAGGTGGCCAGCCCCGACCTGGAGCAGGAGGTCTTCGGCAGCCTGTCGGTGCCCGGCCGCCTGGAGCTGGCGGGCGGCGGCACGGTGCTGCTGCAGCATGTCGAATTCCTGGGCCTGGACCTGCAGGCCCGCCTGCTGCGGGCCTTGCAGGACCGCGGCTTCACGCCGGCCGGGGGCACGCGCTTCGTCCCGCTGGACGCCCGCGTGCTGGCCTCGGCCGGCCCCGGCCTGCGCGAGCTGGTGAAGCATGGCCAGTTCCGCGAGGACCTGTTCTGGCGCCTGGGCGCCACGCCGCTGGAGCTGCCGCCCTTGCGCGCGCGCAAGGAGGACATCGAGGACCTTTTCCACGCCTTCCTGCACCGCCGCTGCCGGGCCCTGCGGCGCGCCACGCCGGTGGTGCGGCCCGAGGCCATCGAGGCGCTGAAAGCCCACGCCTTCCCCGGCAATGTGGCCGAGCTCGAGGCGCTGGCCCAGCTGGTGGCCTCGCTGGCGGCCGAGGACGTGGGCCTGGCCGACCTGCCCATCCCCGTGTTCGTGGGCGGCGAGGCCAGCACCAAGGACCTGCCGCTGAAGACCATCGTGCACGCCTTCGAGCGCCAGGTGATCCTGCGCACGCTGAAGGCCGTGCGCGGCAACCAGAGCCGTGCCGCCGAGCGCCTGGACATCCACCGCAACACCTTGATCCTGAAGATGCAGGAGCTGGACATCCCCAACAAGCGCGAGACCAAGAAGACGCGCAAGCCCAAGGACTAGGGCCGGCATGATCGACCACGCGCCTTGGGCGGCCCGGCGACGGGCCGCCCTCGTCTTTGGGGCCCTGCTGGCCGCCGCCTGCCGCCCCGCCCCGCGGGACTGGGAGCCTTCGTTCTACTATTGGCGCGCCGACTTCCATCTCAGCCCCGCCGAAGCCGCCCAGCTGGCGCGCCCCGGCCTGGCCCGCCTTTACACCCGATTCTTCGACCTGGATTACGACGCCGCCACCGCCCGCCCCCAGGTGCGCGCGCCCTTGCGCCGCTTGGCCGCCCCGGGCCCGGGCGTGGAGGTGGTGCCGGTGGTCTATATCACCAGCGAGCTGTTCCGCCGCGCCGACGCCGCCCAGCGCGCCGGGCTGCCGCGGGCCGTGGCTTCGCAGGTGCGGCTGATGCTGCACCAGGCCGGCCTGCCGCCGCCCGCCGAGCTGCAGCTGGACCACGACTGGGCCGGCGGCACCCGCGAGGCCTACTTCGCCTTTTTGCGCGGCCTGCGCGCCGAGCTGCCGGGCGTGCGCCTGAGCGTCACCATCCGCCTGCATCAGCTGGGCCGCCTGGAGCGCGTGGGCGTGCCGCCGGTGGATGCCGGCGTGCTGATGGCCTACCATAGCGGGGACCCGGCCCGCCTGAGCCAGGTCGACAGCATCCTGGACGCGGCCGCAGCGCGGGCGTACCTCAAGGCGCTGGCGGCCTACCCGCTGACGCTGGACCTGGCCCTGCCCGCCTTTCACTGGGTGGCGCGCTTCGACGCGGGCGGGCGCCTGCGCGGCCTGCAGTCGCTGGACGCCGCCGCGCTGGCGGGACTGCCGGGCCTGCGCCGCAGCGGACGCCTCTACGGCGTGACCCGGCCGCTGCGCCTGGGCGATTGGCATCTGCAAGGCGGTGAGACCCTGCGCGTGGACGCGCCCGACCTTGCCACGCTGGGGGCCGTGCGTGACGCGGCGGCGGCGGGCCTGAAGCCGGGCCGCCGCCGCCTGATCCTTTACCCTTTGGATGAAGGCCAGCTGCGCGCCTTGGCGCAGGGCCCCTTGGAGGCGTTGGATGCGCTCTACCGTTAAGCTGGCATGGCTGGCCGCCGGGCTGGCCGCCCGCGCCTTGCACGCCTGCGCCGGCGGCGACCCGCCCTATTACGCCACGCTGACCCTGGTCGAGCCGGGCGTGCTGGGTGACGCCAACTTCGCCGGCGACTTCCGCCACTACGCCTACGACCTGGCCCACGAGCAGGGCGTGGACAGCTGGGACCTGGACCTGCGCGACCCCTACCGCACGGCCGCCCTGTCCGAGGCCGCCAACCTGCAGGAATGGCAGGAGCGTTTGGCCGCCGCCGGCCTGAGCGTGAGCCCCGTGCAGGTGGAAGCCCTGGTGCATGGGCACGATGTGGACTACTACGGCCGCACGCTGGACGCCCAAGCCGAGCGGGCGGGCTTGAGGTTCAACTGGGACGCCCCCGGCAAGGCCCAGAAGGCGGCGTGGCGGGCGCAGGCCTTGCAGGCGATGTCGGCGGCGGCGCTGGCGGGCGTGGCCCTGCCGCAGCCGCTGCAGGATTACTTCGCCTTCAGCCGCCAGGCCGAGGCGGCCTTGCAGGCCCTCACCGCGTTGGATGGCTACGACTACGAGCGCACCGAGGCCCAGCGCCAGGCCCTGGCCGATGCCGCCAAGCAGGCCCTGCCGGGGCTGCTGGACCAGGCCGAAACCGCCGCCGCCGCCGGCGATGACGACTTCCTGCGCTTGAAGTACGCCTTCCAGGCCCTGCGCCTGGCCGACGCCGCCGAGCAGTGGGACCGCGCCGCCCGGGACTGGCGCACGCTGGGCCAGCCCCGCCGCTACCAAGGCTTGACCCGCGCCCGCGCCATGGGCTATGCGGCCCGCGCCTGCGTCCGGCTGAAGCAGGACGACCAGGCTCGGGCCCTGTACCTTTCCATGCACACGGGCAGCCCGGCCCTGCGCGCGCGGGTGGTGCAAAGCGTGGCGCTGCTCGACGCCAGGGCCACCCTGGCCTGGGCCCAGGCCCAGCCGGGCCGGCTGGCCCAGGTGGACGCGCTTTATCTGGCCGCCCAGGCCCAGCAGTTGGATGACGACCTGGGCGTGGTGGGCCAGGTCGTCCAGCTGGGCCCGGACCGCAGCGCCAGCGCGGCCCTGATGATCCAGCGCGTGCAGCGGCTGGAGGCCGTGGGGCCCACGGCCGACCGCGACGCCCTGCTGGGCCTGCCCCGGCCCGCCGTAGCGCCGCGGCCCAGCCCCACCCCCGCCGACGGCGACTTCGTGGTGCCCGAGAGCCACCGCGTGGCCGACCAACCCGACCGCTACGCCCCCTGGGTCCGCCTGTGCGAGGCCGCCGCCGCCGCGCCCACGGCGCGCCAAAAGGGCCTGTGGCTAGGGCTGGGGGCCTACCTGTCCCTGCGCGAGGGCAGCTGGCGCAAGGCCCGCGTGCTCTTGGACCAAGCCGAAGCCCTGCCCGCCAAGCCGCTGCTGCAGCGGCAACTGCATGCCTTTGAGACGCTTTACCAGTTGGGCCAGGCCAAGGCCTGGACGCCCCAGCTGCAGGCGCGCCTGGCCGATGACGTGGCGTGGGCCCAGGGCTTGAGGGGGGCGCCGCAGGCCTATGGCATGCTGCACACGCTGTGGGTCCTGGCGGCGCAAAAATGCCTGCTGCTGGGCCAAGACCAGCGCGCCACCGCCTACCTGGGCTGCGCCGGCGGCTGGCAAGGCGACAGCGTGCGCTTCATGCTGGAAGCGGGCTTGGACGAGGCGGCCCTGCCCCAGCTGGCCGCGTTCCTGGCCCATCCCGGCGATGGAGCGCTGGACCGCCTGGCCGCCGCGCAGGCGGGCCCGCAGGCGGGGGCCGCCATCCGCCGCATGCGGCTGGTGCGGGTGCTGCGCCGCGAGGATTACGCCGCGGGCCTGGCCTTGCTGGCCCAGGGCCCCGTGGCCGGCGGCGGCGAGGGGGCGTCCGCCGCCTGGCGCCGGGCCGACCTGCTGCCCGATGCGCACGAGGGCGACGGCGTGACGCTGCGCCGGGGCTGGGGCTGGGTGGGCGACCCGCAGGCGCGGGAGACCCTGACCCTGAAGGATTACATGACGCTGATGGCCGGCCTCAAGGCCCGCTTGGAGGCGTCCCAGCGCCAGCACGCGGCCGACTGGCCGGCCCTGGCCTATCAACGCGCCTGCCTCCTGAGCAACCAGCGCGCCTTGAGCGGCCCGCAGCTGCGGCAGATGGAGCACAGCTGGAACCCCAACCAGCTGGGCGGGGTCGGCCTGCCCTTTGACCTGCCCGGCGTCGGTGAGGCCATGAAGGCCAAAGCTGAGGCCTGGAGCGCCAGCCTGCCCAGCTACAACGCCCTGGCGCAGGCCCTGCTGCGGACGGTGGCCGACCAAACGATCGACCGCGAGCTGGCGGCGCGGGCGGTGGCGGTCCAGGGCATCCTGCTGGGCCTGCATGACGAGGATGGATATCTGACGCCCCTGCGGCGGCTGGGCCGGGATTTCAAGGGCACCGCGTTCTATCAGGGTTATCTCAGCCGTTGCGAATGGCTGACCAAGGAACCCGTGGAATGACCTGGAACAAGTTCGCCAACGTGTGATGGTCGTCATGCAGAATTCATGGCGCCTCCGGTATAGTCCCTGGGTGCAGGGACCTGCGCGCCGGAGGATGCCATGAAGAAGCCGACCATCGACGTCAAGATCCTGGCCACCCCGGGCGCCGCGCTGGATGAGACCGCCAAGCGGGTCTGGGCTACGGCCGAGCGCAGCCATTGCCCCATCGCCGTGGAGCAGATCCACGACCCCCGCCAGATCGCCCTGTTCGGCGCTCCGGCCACGCCGGCGCTCATCATCGGCGGTCAGCTGGTCAGCACGGGCGTCGTGCCCGAGGCCAACGCCATCAAAAGCTGGTTGCACCACTAAAAGCGGGGCTCTATCGATCCCCATTTCATTGAGTAAGACCCCGATTGGGCGGCCCTCTGGGCCGCCTTTTTTTGTGCTGGGGGGCGCGTGGCCCGGACCTTGTGGGGACAGGCCGCCTCGACCATAATCTGCTCCCACCCCCGCCTGGAGCGCGCCTTTGATCGACGACAACGCACCCATCCTGGAATTCGACCCGGACCGGCGCGGCATCCTGGAGCCCAGCCAGCGTTTCCCGGCCGGCCAGCTGCCCGAACGCCTGGTGCTGACCTTTTTCGCCCCGGCCCTGCAGGGGCTGCTGGAGCGGTCCAAGGCCACCGTGGCGTGGAAGCTGCAGACCGGCGGGGCCCATGACCAGGCGGTGCACGTCATCGACCGGGGCGGCCAGGATATCGCCCTTTTCCAGTCGGGCGTGGGCGCGCCGCTGGCGGCCGGCTTCTTGGAGGAGCTCATCGCCCTGGGCGCGCGCAAGGTGCTGGTCTGCGGCGGGGCCGGGGTGCTGGACCGTGAGATCAGCCAGGGCCACCTGATCCTGCCGATCAGCGCCATCCGCGACGAGGGCCTGAGCTACCACTACCTGCCCGCCGCCCGCGAGGTGGCGCCGGACGCCCAGGCCCTGGCCGCGCTGGAGGGGGTCCTGCGCCTGCGCCAGGCGCCCTACATCAAGGGCAAGACCTGGACCACTGACGGGCTGTACCGCGAGACCCGCGACAAGATCGTCCGCCGCCGGGCCGAGGGCGCCCTGGCCGTGGAGATGGAGGCGGCCGCCCTCTTCGCCGTGGCCCAGTTCCGCGGCGTGCAGCTGGCCCAGCTGCTTTACGGCGGCGACGACGTCAGCGGCGGCGAATGGGACCACCGCGGCTGGGACAAGAACTTGAGCGTGCAGGAGATGATGCTGGAGGTCTGCCTGGAGGCGGTGCTGGGGCTCTAGGGTTCGAGCGCCAAAGGTCTTTGCTGGGGGGATGGCATGCGGATGACTTTGAAATTGGACGCCGAACTGCTGGCCAAAGTGAAGAAGGCCACGGGCATCGATGATACGAACAAAGTTGTGGAAGAAGGCCTGCGTATTTTGGTGAGCGAGCATGCCGGCAAGGCGCCGACCGCTGTTAGCTTGAGGCCGGCGACAGTGCGGAAAGGCAGCCGGCGCGTACAGTGAGCCTGCCCCCATCCACCACCGCCCGCCGCGCCACGCCGGCCGATGAGGACGCGCTGTGGGCCCTGCAGGTCCACCGCGAGGACTACCTGCGCGCCAAGGGCATGCCCTCGTTGGCCAGCGGCATGAGCGAGGCCCAGCAGCGCGGCTTTTTGCGGGAGCACCTGGCCCATAGCGAGGTGTGGGCCTTTGTGGAGGCCGGCCGCGTGGTCGGCCAAGCGCGCCTTCACCCCGACGATACGGCCTTCTGGCCGGACCGCCCCGAGCCGCGCGCCGGCTATGTGCACGGCTTGCAGATCGCCGAGGGTTGCCATGGCCGCGGCCTGGGCCTGGCCATCCTGCATTGGGCCGAGGAACAATGGCGGGGCCGGGGCAAGGCCTGCTTGCGCTTGGATTGCTCCGCCAACAACCCCCGCCTGCTGGCTTACTACCGCGAGGCCGGGTATCAGGCCGCCGGCAACGTCACCCTGGCCCATGGCTGGGGATCCGTACGCTTTGAGAAGCCTCTTTGATCAGCCTCCCCATCGATGAGCACCTCCCCAAGCTGCTAAGCCTGCTGGAAAGCCACGACGTGGCCCTGCTGACCGCCGAGCCCGGCGCCGGCAAGACCACGCGCGTGCCGCCGGCCTTGCTGAAGGCGGATTGGTGCGCGGGCAAGAGCGTGTGGGTGCTGCAGCCGCGGCGCTTGGCGGCCTTGGTGGCGGCTTGGCGCGTGTCCGAGGAGCAGGGCTATGAGGACCCTGGCGGGGTGGTGGGCTATCACTTCCGCTTTGACCGCAAGGAGGGGCCCCGCACGCGGGTGCTGTTCCTCACCGAGGGCATGTTCCTGCGGCGCCTGCAGGCCGATCCACGGCTGGATGAGGTGGCCTGCGTGGTGCTGGACGAATTCCACGAGCGCTCGCTGGACGTGGACCTGGCCTTGGCCCTGCTGCGGCGGCTGCGCCAGCAGCGGCCACAGCTGAAGCTGCTGATCATGTCGGCCACGCTGGACGCGGTGTCGGTCAGCGCGGCCTTGGGCGATTGCCCGGTGCTGGCCTGCCCGGGCCGGGCCTACCCCGTCACCATGGCCTACGCCGAGAAGGACCGCAGCGACCCCACAGAGCCGATCGAGCGGCGGGTGGCGCGCGGCTTGCGCGACGTCTACGACCAGCCCGGCGACATCCTGGTCTTCCTGCCCGGCACCGGCGAGATCCGCCGCACCGCCGGCCGCCTGGCCAGCGACCCCTATTTCGACAAGCGCCGCGTGCTGCAGCTGCACGGCCAGCTGAGCCCGGCCGAGCAGCGGGCGGTGCTGGGCCCGGCCGACAAGCCCAAGGTCATCCTGGCCACCAACGTGGCCGAGACCAGCCTGACCGTGCCGGGCGTGCGGGTGGTGGTGGACGCGGGCGTGACCCGCCGCGACGCCTTCAACCCTTTCAGCGGGCTCAGCGCCCTGGTGACGCTGCCGGCCTCGCAGGCGGCCATGACCCAGCGCGCCGGCCGCGCCGGCCGCGAAGCCCCGGGCCAATGCCTGCGGCTGTGCTCGGCGGCCGAGCATCAAGCCCGGCCGCGCTACGACGAGCCCGAGCTGCAGCGCGCCGACCTTTGCGGGGCCCTGCTGCAGGCCTTGGCCGCAGGCTACGGCGACCTGGCGGACCTGCCCTGGCTGGAGGCGCCGCCGGCGGCCCACATCCAGGCGGCGTGGGACGTGCTGGAGGAGCTGGGGGCGGCCCTGGCGAAGCCTGCCGCCGCCGAGGCGGGGCGGGAGCTGACGCCCAAGGGCAAGGCGTTGGCGCGGGCGCCGCTGCATCCCCGGCTTGGGTCGGTGGCTTGGGAGGCGCGCGCGGGCAGCCCGCAGGAGTGGGACAGCCTGATGGATTGCCTGGGGCTGCTCAACGAGGGGCGCCTGCGCGAGCTGGATTTTTGGACGGCCTTGCGCAAGTACGAGCCGCAGGGGCCGGCGCGGCAGCTGTTCAAGCAGCTCAGCGACTGGCTGGAGCGGGAGAAGGACCGGCCTTCGGCGTCCAAGGGGCCGTGGACCGAGCGCTTGGGCCTGTGCCTGATGCAGGCCTTCCCCGAGCAGGTGGCCTTCAGCCGCCACGGCACCGACAAGCGCGGCGAGGCCCGCTTCGTGCTGGCCGGCGGCGGGGAAGCCAGCTTGCGCAGCGACAGCTTCGGCGTGACGCCGGGATTCTACCAGCTGGTCGAGATCGTGGAGAGCCGCGCCCTGGGCCAGGCCCAGGGCCTGCCGCGGGTGCAGAGCTGCTATCCCATCCTGCCGGACTGGATCCTGGCCGCCCTGCCGGGCCGGGTGAAGGAGGAGCCCGTGCTGGCCTGGGACGCCTCCGCCAAGCGGGTGCAGGCGCGCGAGCGGCTGGCCTACGGCGTGCTGACGCTGGACATCGGCGATGCCCGCAGCCCCGAGGCCAAGGCCGCCGCCGCCGCCCTGCTGCTGAAGGAGGCGCGCAAGGCGGGCTTGAGCGCCTTCTGCGGCGAGGGCCAGCCCGACAAGTACCTCAGCCGGCGGGCCTTCATCCTGCAGGGGCTGCCGTCGCTGGCGCTGCCGGGCGAGGAGGAGCTGTGGGCTGTGGTCGAGGGCCTGGCCCGCGACGGGGCCCTCAGCTTCGAGAGCCTGCGCGCCGCCGACCCGCTGCGGCTGCTCTTGGACCGCCAGCCCGAGCTGCGGCGGCTCTTGGAGCAGCACAGCCCGCCCAAGCTGAAGCTGCCCAGCGGGCGCGAGACCAGCATCCATTACGAGCCGGGCAAGCCGCCCTGGGTGGCCAGCCGCCTGCAGGATTTCTTCGGCCTGCGCGACACGCCGGTGGTGGCGGGGCACAAGCTGACCGTGCAGCTGCTGGCGCCCAACCAGCGGCCCCAGCAGGTGACCCAGGACCTGGCCGGCTTCTGGGAGCGCGAGTACCCGCGCATCCGCAAGGAGCTGATGCGGAAGTACCCGCGCCAAGCCTGGCCGGAGGATCCCTATTCGGCGGCCCGCGGCTGAGGCCCTAAAAAAA
>Ga0302319_10010808_pt1 | contig 17376 bp, 18 predicted proteins | sample Bog_T0_2_FD_203319 | JGI IMG/M metagenome (GOLD analysis project Ga0302319, IMG submission 203319) | Peat permafrost microbial communities from Stordalen Mire near Abisko, Sweden - Bog_T0_2 | ecosystem: Environmental > Terrestrial > Soil > Wetlands > Peat | place: Sweden: Abisko, Stordalen Mire...
GCTCAAGACATTGCTCACATTGACGGAGGGTATCGCCCTCGCGTCGAGATTAATGTCCTGAACGCTGCTTATCGTTGGCCGGTTTTCAGGTGATCACGTATGGCCGGTTTTGGGTGTTCACCGAGGTTCTGGCCGCCGCGCCGCAGATGCCATAGCTTACACTCAAACTACATGCTCAACCGGGGCTATGCCTACACCACAATCATCAACAGCAAATACCAAGGACAAACCCTGCTCTCCCACTTGGCAAGCCTTTACCCCCACTCAACCCCACAAGCCTGGCAACAAAAACTGAACATCGGCGAAGTCACCCTCAACGGCGTTACCGTCACCGGAAGCGAATCGGTCACTTTAGGCCAAACCCTTGTCTGGAACCGTCCACCCTGGATCGAACCAGACTCCCCTCAGCACTTCGAAGTCCTGTTTGAAGACCCCCATCTGTTGGCCGTCAACAAACCCAGCGGGCTGCCCACCCTCCCCGGCGGCGGCTTCATGGAAAACACCCTCCTGCGCTTGGTGCAAAAGCAAACCCCCAACGCAAACCCTGTCCACCGGTTGGGCCGAGCCACCACCGGCATCGTCCTCTTCGCCAAAACACCGCAGGCGGCCTCTAATCTATTCGCAAACTGGAACACACCCAAAATTCGAAAAATCTACCGGGCGCTGGCTCAAAACATTGCACAGCACGACGCCTACGAAATCCTCACACCCATCGGCCTCGTACCGCACCCGCTCATCGGTTCCGTGTGGGCCGCCAACCCAAGTGGCAAACCGTCAAAGTCATTGGCAAAGGTGATCTCACGCACCACCAGCACCACAACATTTGAGGTAAGCCTAAATTCGGGGCGCCCTCATCAAATCAGAATCCATCTGGCATCCATCGGCCATCCCCTGGTAGGCGATCCTCTGTACGGCTTAACCGGCCAGCCTCTTGAAAATCTCCCCGGCCTCCCCGGCGATGGAGGATATTTCCTGCACGCCCAATTTCTGAAATTCCACCACCCCATCACCGGAGAACAAATCAATCTTGAGGCAGCTTTGCCGACCGGATTCTCATTGCATCAGTAGGTTCACGGCGGGAATCAAATCAGGGTGGCCGTTGAAACCTGCGCGATCCCGCCATTCCGAATCCTAACGAAGCGAGTTTTATTACGCTCCGATAATGGTGGTTAACGGGACTCTGTACGAGTGGCGCGTCACTCGCCCACTCGCTCGGAGCTCGGCATTTGAGATTCGAACTGCTTGGCGTCCCAATAGTCACGCCATGCGGAGATCTTCCCGTCACGCAACTCAAATGCTCCCATGCAAGGTACGCTGACCCGGTTGTCGCCGACCAGAAAATGATCTACGCGCTCGGTCATCACGACATCACCATCTGCTACGATGTGACGAATTTCCCAAGGCAACGCAGTCATTCGCTTCGCGCCACGTCGCAAGGTATCCCGGATGGCGTCACGTCCTTTAATGGGTTGCCACGGCGAATTCCACCAAGTAGCATCCTCGTCAAAATAGCTCGCGAATTCTTCAGGATCGGCTCGCACGCAGGCGTCAATGAACCGACGGATGAAGGCTATGCTGTCAGCGTTTTCCAACGAAATGACCTCCCATCAGAAGGCTACACCACATTCCGGGCGGATCGTCGCCGACTCGGAGACTGTTGCGGGCATCGCGCGGGCGTCGCGGTACAACTTCAGCGAGCGTTAACACCTCATATCGGCAGCTTGCGTTACTCAAGGCGGACTGCCGAGCGTAAGAATCCCGGTCGCGGGGCGACGCCGCGGGGATGGGAAGTGTAGAGTCGAGGATGGGCGCGAGCACTGACGCCGGAGCTGCGCCACACTCTGTTCGCTCCGTGCCCGCTTCGCTCCATCTCGGAAGCAGACTGTTCGGAAGCAGCGTGCGAAAAGCGTCGTGACCAGCTAGAATCGTGGCATGGGCCGGACATGATCCGTCGCCGATTCCTCCTTGCATTCCTGTTGGCATTGCCTTTGACAGCAGCCGATAAGTGGATTCGCCTTTCCACTGCCAATTTTGAATTGTATACAAACAACTCGGAGGCTGCGGGCCGAGAGACCATCCGAACCTGCGAGCAACTGCGGCGCTTCTATTAGCAATTGCCGGAGTACCAGCAAAAGCAACTGGCTCCCGTGCGGATTGTGGAGTTCTCTTCGAAAGAGCAGTCCCTGGCCTACCGCTCGGTGGACTGGGAGGCAGGGCATTACGAGTCGAACGGGAACCGCGATTGGATCGCCCTGGGGCCGGACCCGAACGCGGCGAATCGGGCCGCGCTGCTGGCGCACGAGTACAACCACATGGTGGCTGCGCGGGCGGGCTTACGGCTGCCGCACTGGCTATCGGAAGGGCTAGCCGTGCTCTTTTCCACGGTGAAGCCCGCCGGCGATACCACCAGGGTCGGCGGCCCAATTGGCTATCGGCTGGCGACATTAAAGAGCGGGGATTGGCTGAGCATTGAAGCTCTCACAGGCGCCGATGACAGAGGATTTCGTGGAATGACCGGCCGCGAGGCAAACCTGTTCTACGCCGAGAGCTGGTTACTTACACAGTTGCTCTACGCCTCGCCGGAGTACGGACCCAACTTTCCGAAGCTGATCACAGCCGTCAACGAGGGCACGCCTACAGCGGAGGCGTTCGAACGCGCGTTTGGCCGCGGAGCAGCTGTGGTGGAGAAGGACCTGCGCGGCCACGCGGGAGAGATAGCGCAGCTCGACCGTGAGTTCCCGGTGCGGATGGATTCCGCAAGTGAACTGGCCATCGAGACTGCGGCCGCCGGAGACTTCGAAATTGCGCTCGTCATGGCTGACTTGCTTTCCGTCATGCGCAAGGAGAACGAAGCGCAACGCGCCTTCGATGCTCTGTGTCCTTTCGGTAAGCCTGCGTAGGCCAGAAACTGGCCCCTATTTCTCCGGGAAATAGGTCAGCCCAGGATACGGCGCACGGAGGTGCGGCCAATCTGCAGGCGGCGGGCGATGTCGGCTTTGCTGGCGCCGGCACGATGCAGCTTTCGCACATGCTCGGCGTGGAGTCCGGCGGTGATGGGCCGGCCCAACTTCTTGCCGTTCTGCCGCGCGTGGGCCAGGCCGGCGCGCACCCGTTCTCGCAGGATTTCCCGTTCGAACTCGGCGAATACAGCGAGTAATGCGGCCATGGCTCGACCGGCTGGTGTCGTCAGATCCAGCGCCTCCGTTAGCGAGACGAAACCGACGCCGAGGTGATCCAACTCCTGCAGAGTTGCCAGCAGGTCCGCTACGGACCGGCCCCAACGATCCAACCGCCACACCAGCACCACGTCGATCTCCCGGCGGCGTGCCGCATCCAGCAACTTCTCCCGCAGTTGCCGTTGCGAGGCGCCGCTACCGACCTCTTTCACCTGGAGGGCGACCGTCCAGCCCCGCCGGGCGGCGTATTCGCGGAGTGCGCGGATCTGTAATGGGATGGTCTGTTGGTCGCTGGTGGAAACGCGGGCGTAGAGGCCGGCGCGCAACATTTTCGCTGGTTTCCGTGCCTGGCCAAAAACGCTATCGGATTTTGCCTTCGGAAAGGCCCGTTTGGCGGCCATTTCGGAGTGTCACCCAACCATGGCCGCAGTGGATCCTTTTCGGCCATGCAGGATTCATCATACTCCAGCCCGCTCCAGGGTCTCGCGGTAATTCCAGGGCATCCACTCCGCGGGGTTGGCCGCCAGTTCCCGGGCGTGCCGCTGGAGTTCGGTAAGGTAGGCGAACGAGTTGGCGCCGCACAACTCGGCCGTGTGAATCAAGCTCATAAACAGGTCGCCGACCTGCGCTCCGTTCAGCGTGCGATAGAACAAAGCGTTCTTCCGATGCAGAACCGCCCGTTTCAAGCTTCTCTCGACGATGTTGTTATCGAGTGGGCCCGCGCTTCCCTCAGGAATAGCGTCAGCCCTTTCCAGTGCCGCAACAGATAAGCGATCGCCTTGCCCAACCCGGAGTTGGGCTCGGTCTTCCGCTGGGCGAACTGCGCCTCCAGCCAAGCGTGCAGTGTGTCCATCAGCGGCTGGCTATGTTCTTGGTGGAATCTCAGCCGCTCCTCCGGTGTCAGATCTCGCTCGCGCGCTTGGGCATCGTAGCCGTACACCTCGCCCAGTGTCTCCAGCACGTAACGGCATTCCTCGGGAAAGTTCTGGGCCACTTCTACAAACTGTCTGCGACCGTGAGCGAGGCATTTCGCCAGCAGGATCTCCACCCCGGCGGGCAGCTTGGGCACGTTGCGCGACAACGCATCGCCCATCTGGATCGGCGGACTCAGTTGTGCCGCGCGCCGCTTTAACACCTCGGCCAGATTCTCGCCAGCGTGCTTGGGCCCGGTGAAGTACAGCGCGATCTGTCGGCCTTCGATCGTCGCCACAATGCCGCTGGTGAACACACCTGTGCGTTCGTCGGATGGCTCGCGCGCCAGCTTGAGCACCCGCATGCCCGTATCATCGTTATGTAAGACCTCGCCTTGCGCCGCCTGTCGGAGCAACTCGTCGCGCGCCGGTTTGATGACTTCAGCGGCTTCCTCGACGATCTCCCATTGCGTCGCCGCCGGCAAGGGAATCCCCAGATGCCGCTCCAGTCGTTCCAGACGGTAGAACGGCGTACCGCTGCCATACTTGAGTTGCGCGATCATCGCCGCTGCCGTCTCGTCATACTTCTCCGGTCCCACCCCTTCCGGCTCTTCGGCGGTAAATACCTGCCCGCAGGCTCCGCAACGCAACCGCTCCAACGAGTAGACGGTGGCCGCCAACGGTGCCTGTCCGACAATCCGCACCAACACCTTGGGTTCTTTCTGCCCGTAGACGTTGCCTTTTCCGCACTCCGGGCAGCGATCGCCGTGCTTCAAGTTCTGGTGTGGAACCTTCACCTGGCGTGCTCCAGTGAACTCATCGGCGCCGTTGCGTCCGTGTCCCGGTTGCGGATCGGGCTCCTGCTTCTCTGCACCCTCGGCTGTCTCGGTGGCCGGCGCGGCCGGCACTGCGCCGGCCTTGGCGAGCACTTCCTTGGTCCTCTCCGTGCCCGCCGGTAACAGCAGTTGCCGCAGATGCCGGATCGTAGTGTCTTTGTCGGCCACCAACTCGGTTAAGTACTCCAGCGTGTCCACCGCCGCTTTCAGCTTCTGGTAATCCTCTTCCGGTAGCAGTTCCCGCGCGCGCTCCAGTAACTGGCTGAGTTCTTCGGTGCCCACATCGATCCGCTCTATTGCCGGTTTCATCTGTCTGACTCGCTCAGTAGTTGGCGAAAACGCCGGTGCACCGGATAGCCCAGCACTTGTTTGATCGATCGATTCGGCCGGCCCGTCTGGTCGTCCTTGCCGCGCCCCGTCGTCCTACCCAGCAGCACCCAGTTCGCCGCCCGGTAGCAGGTTCCGCGGAACCGTTCCGGATCCACGAAAGTCTCCAGAAAATAGATCGGGTGGCCGTACATGGCCTGCCAGTCAGCAGAAATTCGCGCTGCCATCCGGCCTAGGATGTGCGATGCCAAGTGCTCTACGCGCACCCATGGCAGGATCAGGAATCGCGTGTTGTACGCGAGGAAACGGATGTTCCGCCGGCGCGCCTCGCCGCTCCAGCCGATGTAGCGGTCGCGGCTGCCGATGTGGCGCGGCGCCGACGACCACGCCAAGCAGGCTACCGGCCGACCCTGCGCCCACACCAGGTATTTCAGGTGCTCGCCCACCGGCTGCTCATAGCCCAGGTAGTGATGCTCTTCCATCAGGCCGTTGAACAACGGCTCATCGGAGGTGCGCCGCACCTGTTGGAACTCGAGTGGTTGGAGATCGCCCAGCCGGTCTGCAATCGGCGTGGTATCGATCAGCATCGGCGCGGGCCGCGCTCGGTTTGCCAACGGATTATGCCGCACGTAACTTACTGGCGGCAACGCGATCTGGCCCGCCCGGTCCAGCATCAGCAACATCCCCCGGCACACCATGTCGCGCAAGGCGCCGTTGGGCTGCCGCCATTCCCAGGCCTCGCATAACTTCTTCGAGAGTGTGCGCCGGCTCTCACCGGGATGCGCGGCGATCAACTCGCGTATATATAGGATGCCCGCCGCGGTGATCTCCCGGCCCCGGTATCGCAACTCGGCCACTGCCGCTCCAGCCATGCTTCCAGCAGTATGAACCGGTTTTTCTTGGAACGCAAGCAGAAACCTCGGAAGCGTTGCTTCACTTCAGCGCGCTGACCCGCCGCCACATCGGCGCCGCCCGCACGCGCGAGACATCCCCCGCCGCCATCAGTAACTGGGCTTCGTAAGCTTCCAACGGTTTGGCCGCTTCGCTGCCTTCCGGCCACCACACGAAACGCCCCTTGGAGAGCCGCTTCTGTGCCAGCCAGTATCCCTGGCCGTCGTAACTGAGTAACCGGATCGCGGTCCCCCTGCGGCTCCGGAACACAAACACGCATCCGGAAAACGGATCTTCCGCCAGCTTTTCCTGGCACAGCCGCGCCAGAGAATCAATCCCTTTTCGTCCGTCCACCGGCTCGATCGCGACCAGCACGCGCATCTGCGCCGTGATCTGAATCATCCTTCCACTTCCCGCCAGGCGCGCAACAGGCTCGCCCAGTCCGGCGGAGCGCAGGCCTTCCACTGGATGCGCATCTTGGCTCCCCGAGCAGACTCGAACTCGATCCCCCACTCTTCCAGCTTCGCCGCTGGCGGGGCCACCAGTTCCACGAATGCCGGCCGCGCCGGCTTTCGCCGCGGCCTCGCCCTTCCAGCCAGCCGACTCTTCAGCCTCACGTAATCCAACCGCAGCGGGTGCGCCGTTTGGTATACCCCATATTGCCTGGCCAGATCGACGGCGGACTGCCAGAACGATTCCGGCAACTTCGTCCGCTTCCTTTGCGTGCCGCGCCACTGGTCCAGTTGCTGTTGTAGTTGCAGAATGGGTTCCGGGATGTCTTGAGAACGTTGGAGTGTCATAATCAGTCGCCCGCCCGCGACTGTCCTACCTTACCAATGACGACCACTTGGGATCACGCATGCTTACCGAAAACACACATTTACTCTCATGCGGCACGTAAGCGAAATGTAATAGAGCCTCGCTTCGCGCCTGCGGCCCTGGTCTTTACGAGGATCCTGCGGGCTCATGCCGTCGTGATAACTCTGGCTCGAATTATTAGCGTACTCTTCAGCCTTTTCCCGTTCGAGTAGGACTTTGACGAACCGAGGTGCAGCCTAGACCGCGCGTAACAGGTTCTCGGCGAACGGCCACTCGTCGTCCAACCACTGTGCCTCAGTGCGGAATCCACTCGAAACAGCCAGATTCGCAATTTCATGCCGTGTGTACTTGTGGCTGCTCTCCGTCCAGATAGTTTCACCCGCCGCGAAGGTCACCGCGAAGCCGCCCCGCCTGACACTTACCACCTGCCGCGTCTTCGACCGCAGATGCATTTCGATACTGCAAGCTGCCTGGTTGAACCGGGCCACGTGCTCGAACTGGCGCAGATCGAAGTCGCTGTCCAGTTCCCGATTCATCCGCCCAAGCAGGTTCCTGTTGAATGCCGCCGTGACACCCAGCCGATCGTCGTAAGCTTCCAGCATTCGCTCGACCGGCTTCAAGAGATCGGTCCCGAGCAGCAGCGAATCGCCAAGTGCCAGCACGCTGCGCACCTCGCGCAGAAATCGGGCATCCGCCCCGGCATCGAAATTGCCGATCGTGCTGCCCAGAAACATCACCAGCAGGCGCATCCCATCCGGCCGCTGCGCGGCGACCTCGCGCAAGCCGTCCAGGTACTCTCGCTCGACGCCGACGATGCTCACGCTTTCGATGTCGCTCAGTTCGGATTCGCAAGAGGCGAGCGCCGCTCGCGAGATTTCGACCGGGTAATAGGAAACAGGCTCGCGCTGGCACAACGCGGTCAGAATCCAGCGCGTCTTCCTTCCGCTGCCACTTCCGAGTTCGGCCACCAGCGTCGGTCCCGGCACATGTCTCACGATCTCTTCGGCGTGCCGGCGCAGCAACCGCTCATCCGCGCGGGTAAGCCCGTACTCCGGAAGCAGGCTGATTGCCTCGAACAGCGCGAATCCCAATGCGTCGTACAGATACTTGGACGGAAGTTCCTTCTGTCCCGGTCTGCAGAGCCCTGCACGCACATCCGAGACGAACTGCATTGCTGGATCACTGAGGACCTTCGCGGATGTTGCCACCTCTATGCTCTCCTTGGGTTCGGCCCGTTCGCGCAACGGAACCCTGCGTAGATGTATTGATAATGAGGCTGAAACCAATTGCGGAAACTGCGGCGCAACATACACGAGGCCGTCCGCACGCTTCCGCCTTTCAGGACGTAATGCTTCCCGTCGAAGAACCGGGCTGAGTACCCGGGGTAGCACGCGAAGGGCCGGAATCCGGGGAATGGCGCGAACTCTGTCGAAGTCCACTCCCATCCGTTGGCGAGCAATCCCTCCACGCCGAAGGCGCTTGCGCCCGTGATACCCGTATTATTCACTGGCATGGGGTCCCAGGCGTCGGGGAGCGGATACTGGCCCAGGTTGGCAGGCGAATCCGCCGACGGATATGTGGGTTCGTGCACGCCCTGCGTGCCATACGCCGCCCGGTGCCACTGCACCTCTTTAGGCAGAGCCTTGCCCGCCCATCGCGCGTACGCGCTCGCTTCCGCGTGGCTCGTATACACGGGCCAGTCCGACGGGAGAGGGATCGCATCGAATATCGACCGGTATGCCCACGCATTGCCCCGCCGGACCCAGAACGCCGGGTGTGAGATCCGCTGCGCTGTTTTCCACTCCCAGCCGGCCGCCCCCCAAAGTGCGCGGTCCTCATAGCCGCCATCCTCGAGAAACTGGCGAAATTGGCCGTTCGTGACCTTGTATCTGTCGATGATAAACTCCGGCACATCGACGGTGTGAGCCTCGAACTCGTTGTCCCAACCGAATGACCGGGAATCGCGGCGCTGTCCCAACGTAGCTCGACCGGCGGGAATGCGCACGCAACCTGGCGTGAAGGAGCTGCCCTGGAACACCCGCGCCGTCGCCGCGCCTCTCTTGTGCTCGAAGGGCATTTGATGAAACATGTAGGCGAGGGTTTCAGCGTGCATCAGTCGATGCTCGATTGCGACATTCAGCAGTTGTCCGAACGAGCCCTCGCCGTCTTCCGGCAACGGTGCGGCCTCGATCGACCGGTCCAGAGCCTGGCGGGCGCGTTCCCGATACGCATTCACCTCCCGAATACGCGGCCAGTCCTGGGGCCGGTCCGTCGGCAGACCTCCGCCAACGGGGTCGATGCCGAACGCGAAAAGGCGGTCGAATTCACAATGAAAGCTCGCAAGATCGCAGGCGCTGCGGAACAGGTTCCAATCGAATGCCTCCAGGTGGCCGACATAAAACACGATGCGGTGGCGTTCGGGAATCGGCCGGTCATACATTGCCTCGGGCCGAACCATCTCGAACAGCGCGTCCGTTTCCAACCGCGCGTCGCACAGCCGTGATAGGAGCTGCCGACGGTTAGTCGGTGCAGCCTGCGTTGCCATCGTGCGAAGCCTTTCAGCGCATCTAGGCGCCTCCACTTAGGATTCATTCCCGCATCTTAAGTTTCAATCGCAATCTGACTGTACGATTACGCACCGCAGCCCCCGTGTGCCGCGGCGAAGTTAACTACTTTTGGTATAAACTGGCATCATCCCTGGGACTGAATATGCCGGCAGCCTGCACGCATCTCGATCAAATCAAGGTCAGAAGCACAACCAAGAAGGGCTGTGAAGAATGTCTCAAACTCGGCGACACCTGGGTGCACCTGCGCCTGTGTCTGTCTTGCGGTCACGTGGGCTGCTGCGACTCTTCCAAGAACAAGCACGCCACCAAGCACTTCCATGCGACGAGGCATCCACTGGTTCGCTCCCTCGAACCAGGCGAGAGCTGGATGTGGTGCTATATCGATGACATCATACCGGGCGAGTTGGACAATTGAGGCGCGTGCGGCGGCGCGCCGCGATGAAGCGAGTTTCGAGCCATGAACGCAAACAACCTCCTGTCGGTCGCTTTCCCCACCCTCGATGAAGCACAAATCCGTCAACTGGCGGGCTGCACCCATGCCGAACCGAAGTTGTTCCGGGATGGGCAAACGCTCTTTGCGGTGGGCGAACGGAACATGAACTTTTTCGTTGTGAAGTCGGGCGAGGTCGAGATAGTGGATTACACGGGCGACGAGCGAAAGACAATCGTCGTCCATCGTCCGGGCGAATTCACCGGTGACATCTCGCACCTCACCGGCCTGCCGGCCGTCGTCAGCGGCATTGCCCGGGGCGACTGCGAGGTGTACGAAATCACCGGAGACGCCCTGCGCCAAGTTCTCAATCGGTGCCCTGCCATCAGCGATATCGTCCTTCAGGCCTTCATCGCGCGACGGCAGCTTTTGCGCGAATCTCCCAACTTCACGGGCCTGCGAGTGATCGGGTCGCGTTACTCCCCGGATACTTTCCGGGTGCGTGATTTCTTATCGAAAAACCGCATTCTCTTCACCTGGGTGGATGTTGAAAACGACCCCAATGTGGACCGGTTGCTACGGCAATTCGGCGTGACCGAATCGGATACGCCAGTGGTAGCCTGTGGCTCTATGCTGCTTCTGCGGAATCCTTCCAATCGGCAACTCGCCGACGCGATCGGAATCCGGCAGCCCCTGGAGGATTTGGTGTACGACCTGGTGGTTGTGGGCGCCGGTCCGGCGGGCCTTGCGGCGGCTGTTTATGGCGCATCCGAAGGGCTGAGGACCGCCATACTCGAACAGACCGCACCGGGCGGGCAAGCTGGCAGCAGCATGCGAATCGAAAACTATCTCGGCTTTCCCACCGGTTTGACGGGCAGTGAACTGGCTGGCCGCGCCATCCTCCAAGCCAACAAATTCGGCGCCCATTTGTCGGTCCCCACTCTGGTGAACCGATTAGCCTTCGAGAACGCCTACACCCTGGTGCGGCTGGACGGAGGCGAGACGGTGACGGCCAAGTGCCTGCTGATCGCCACTGGGGCAGACTATCGCCGGCTGGGAGTGCCAGGGGCAGACGGATTCGAGGGCACCGGCGTCTATTATGCCGCGACCCTGGCGGAGGCCCATCTATGTCAAGGCAGCCAAGTAGTAGTTGTAGGTGGCGGTAATTCCGCCGGCCAAGCAGCCGTCTTTCTGTCCGGCCACGCCCACCGCGTGCTGATTCTGATCCGCGGCGATGACTTATACAAGAACATGTCCAGTTACCTGGTGCGAAGGATCGAGCAGACACCCAACATCGAACTGCTCTGCAACACGACCATCCGCCAAATGAACGGCAACGGGCACCTGGCATCCGTGGACATCGTCCAAAGTCAGACCGGCGAAGAGCGGACCGTGGAGACTCCAGGGGTATTCAGCTTTATCGGCGCTGACCCGAGAACCAGTTGGCTCCCTCCGGAAATCGAGAGGGACGGGAAGGGGTTCGTCCGGACTGGCGCAGATCTAGCCCGGTCCCCATATTGGACCTCCGGGCGCCAGCCGCTTCTGCTGGAGACGAGCCGGCCAGGCGTGTTCGCCGCGGGAGACGTGCGGTCTGGCTCGGTCAAGCGCGTCGCGTCGGCTGTCGGCGAAGGCGCTATGGCGGTTCAGTTCGTACATGAACATCTCAGGCATATGTGAGAAAGCATCCGCACCGCCCAGACTCGGCGGAAGGCATCAGCCGCGCAATTGAATCATTCTATCCCACGCCTCGGCGCGTCCCCAGCAGAGGACGCACCTCAGTGATGCCATGCGGTTTGAGGCGCCGCGCCGCGATGGCGTTGGTCCGGGACGTGCCGGGCCGTCCCAACTTCCGGCTCCGGGTCCCGAGCTGCCTGCTTCCATTCCCAACCTAAAACGGAATCGGGTAATCTGGGAAAGTCGCGCTAAGGACGCCTCGGCAGACATTTTGCCGAAAGGGCAATGCCCGCCCGTTCATAGCGCAACCCGACCGATCCGTTCGAGTACGACTTGCATTCGGTCAGCCTAAAATCCCGCTGCGGGAACTTGCCCGGGAAGCCGGGGATGCCATCGCCTAACAGTATGGGACCAAGGCCGATGAAGAGTTCGTCCACCAAATCCTCTTGCAGGAAACTGCGGGCCAACTCGCCCCCACCGCCCAGATAGATGTCTTTCCCCCGGCGGCGTTTTAGTTTTCTCACAAAGGTTGTCAGAGATCCGTTCACCACCTCGAATCCCTCGCGTTTGCCCGGCTTCCATCGCCGGGAAACTACGTAGTTGGCCAGGAGCGACTACCGATATCAGGTCATAACGGGCCTGCTCTGTTTGGATTGTTCCAAGGGATGCTTGCGTAGCCGCTCACTCCGCCGTTCTTGCTACCAGCGTCTCCACGACCGCGATATTTTGGAGGAGATCTGGAGGCAGATTATGCCGGACCTGAAGGTACTCAGGGCTATTCGAGGAGATCCAGACTTTGCCGTCACTATCCTCCCAGACCAGGACCTTCAGCGGCAGGTCGATCGCGATGCTCGGCGAGGCGATCATGAGGGGAGTGCCGGCTTTCGGATTGCCGAAGATCAGCAGTTTAGTGGGCCGCATTTTGATGCCGGCCTTTTCCGCCTCACCGCTGTGATCGACCAGGGCAAACAGCTTGACTCCTTTTGCTTGCAGGATTGCTAGCAACTTTTCAACGGTCCCGTCCACTGAGTGATGGCTGGGTATCGTGACGATGCCGTTCTCCGGATGCGAGTTCATTGATTTCTCCTGATGTCTTTCAAGACTTGCCCGCCTGGGCTGACGAATCGAAACGAGGTAGATCGCCATCGCCAGTCCAAGAACTGCGAGCACCACCGCAACGGCAATCGCTAAAGAGGACGGACGATTGAAGGCAGTTCCGCCGCGGTTCAACTCTCGAACCAGACGAACGTGGCTCCATGCGCAGGAGATGTTGACGATCACTCCGAGCACTATCAGCGCCGTGCCGAACCAGAACGAAAGGCCGAAGGGCCGCGTCGAGAAATCCGTCTGCCCGATCTGCAATGCCTGCAGGAACAACCCGAAGCGAGCGACAACGAAGCCGAATCCCATGAGCGCCAGGCCCGTGCGGATCCATGCGAGAAACGTTCTTTCCGCAGCAAGATAATCGCTCGGGGCGCTCGTAGATCGGTCTGCCATCTCTTTCACTCTGCCGGTCCGTCGGGATCGTGGACCGGCCAGCCGGCCACGTTCATAAACGTGGGCCGGCATAGACTGCGCAAACGGGCACCCCTCGCCGCATCCGTCCTCCTGTTTTGAGAATTATATCCAATCGGGGCGAGCTGAAACATCCGTGTCGGCGTAACCCAACAAACTCCCGCTGTCGATAGCAGGACTGACACGCTCAGTCCTACCGCCGAAGCGTTTCGAAAACCCGGTGGCAGCGAGCTCTCGCAGGCCTTCATCGGAAGACGAACTACAGCGGCAGTCGAGCAGAGCTGCCAAAAACAGCTTCCGACATGGCGCGATAACGCTCTTGCGAAACTGGTGTCGCCGCGCCGCGGTCGGTGCATTCCGCGCCGAGATTCGTGTTACATCGTAAAATAGCGATATGGGCGTAGACTCGATCCTTAATTTGGCTGAGGTCTCCCCTTCGAATGTCGTGACCCCCACCAGTCGGCCTTCGGCTCGATTCATCATGGCCGGGAATGTTAAGGACAAAAATATACTCGATACGAGCGCGGCCGTGCGCCTGTTTCCGAGTGGCGCGTGACTCGCCCGGAACCATCAATCGCGCGCGGAAAGCGTTCGTAAACGCTGCGCGACAATGGAGGGTTATCCAAAGATCACCCGGTCGCGGGGCTACTGTGGCGGTTTGCCTCCTCTTGACGGTAAGAAACCGGTTCATTTACACTCGCCCTATGCCACGAAAAGTCATCCTGGGATTCGGAATCAGCCTTGACGGTTATATCGCGCGGCGCAACGGCGACCTCGATTTTCTGGTCATCGACAAAGAAGGTGAATCCGTGATGGCGGACTTCTTCGCCAAGATCGATACCACGATCATGGGCCGGAAGACGGCCTCTGGTTGGGTAAAAATGCGCGAGCGTGGAGAGATGCCCGAAACGCCGGCCTGAATCCTGAATCTGCTCGGCCCGCGCGGCGGCTCCTCCATCCGGTCCAGCTTGCAGCCTCCCACGGGTCCGTGTAAACCTGCTAGACGCTCGCCCGACGGACCGTTCCGTATCGCTGGCCTAGTTCCCGGGAAACGCGGGAAACGGACGCCTTTTGCGGCTTCGCTCTCCGCTACAGAACACGGTCGCGCCCGCGAACAATGCGTCGCTCCCATATGATCTTTTCATGCCGGCTGCTGTAGCATCTTGTGCAAGAATACCAACTGGCCCAGATGGTATGAATTGTGGTCGGCCACCAGGAGGGCCTCGTGCAGCAGGGTTTGTCCCTTGCTGTGCGGGATGCTCGCCAGTAGGTCGTTCTTGGTGTCCGCGATCAATTCCTGCATTTCCTGCATGTCAGATTGAAACCGCTGGATGCTGGCGTCCCAGGCGGCGTCGCTGGGCGGTGTGCTGGTAGCCGGCCAGTAGTCGTCGGGGAATTTCCTCGGCTGATATTCAGGATTGCGGCTGAAGTCCAGAATATCTGCTTGCGCGAGTCGCATGTGTTCAATGAGTTGCCAAGCGGAATGCGGGGCTCCGCGCGATGTCACACCGCGAAGGTGGACGGGGAAATCGGCGACAGCATCCTGGAAGGTGAGGTGCGCGCCCTTCATGCGGAGCAGGTTCGCCAGATGCTGGCGCAGACCGACGGTTGGTTGCTTGGGCATGCTTCCAGTGTCCCACCGGCGACCCTGGGGTCGTCCTGCATCGCTGCGTTGTCCAGTTGGGCGAAAAGTCGCCATCTCGGACCTTGGCCCGGCCGGTGGTCCCGAACCCGGCGTTCTGAGCAACACTCCCCAGACGTGATGACGGTGCGCAGAAATACCACGGGACGCAACACGCGGCGAAGAACGGCGAGCACCGGGCTATTGGCGCGCCCGAACTTCAGCTACGGGTCTGCTTTTTCGGCCAGCATGAGCGCCGCGCGAGGTGCGGCGAAGCCAACCCGCTGAATCACCTCTCGGTGAAGAGCGGTCTCGCCATCTCTTCGGCTGATGTGGACTGCGGATGCTCGGCTTTCCAGCGCATGGCGGCAGTGATGCGCGTGCGGCCGCTGGGATGATCGTAGAAGATGAACTCCTCCATAGGACCGGGATCCAGCTTGCGGTATTCTCCCAACAACATGTCCACATTCGCTTCGGCGTCAGGTTGTTGGGCCGCGTTCAGGCCATACATGTCAGCTTCGTATTCCATGGTGCGCGAGATGCTATTGGTGACAGGTGTCAGGAGAAAGAAGTACAGCGCGAACAGGATCGCCGCCAGAGGCAGCACAGCGACATCGGTCACACCCCGCACCTCCCACTTCTCGCCCCAGCGCGCCAGGCTGGAGTTGAGGGCCCAGTTCAGAAAAGCGAAACCGATGACGATCAGAACTCCCGCCATCACCAGCCCTTTGTACGCATGGTTGAGCACGTAGTGGCCCATCTCATGTCCCATGGTCGTCTGAATCTCAGGCAGTGTGCAGCGCTTGAGCAGATTGTCGTTCAAAGAAACTCGTAGCGTCCCGGCAAACCCGCTGACGTTGGCGCTTACCCGATTCGACTGCCGCGACGCATCGAATTCGTAGACGTTGGTGGCCGGGATTCCGTTCGCGCGCGCCATGCTGAGAATCGGGTCCCGGATTCGGCCGTCTTCCAACGTCGTGTACTTGTTGAATAGCGGAGCTATGTACACCGGAGCGATCAGGCTCACGAACGCGGCAAAGGCGATCGTCAGAGTCGCGCCCCACACCCACCAGTTCTTCCCGAGACGGCGCACCAGCCCAAACAACGGCACCACCAGGATGGCTCCCAGCACAACGCTGACAGCGAGCGACACCATCTGTTCGCCCATCCAGGGGCCGAAGCTCTGATTCAAAAGGCCGTACTTGTGCTCGCGGAAGTAGCCCTCGTACACGGTGAGGGGGAAAGTGAGCAGAGACACGACGATAATGAACTGAATCCAGTAGAGCACCGTTTGCAGCGGACCGAAGCGGGTGAGGCTCTCGGCCAGGTTGCGCATCCGCGCCGACCAACCGAACCGCAGCAGCAGCCACATCACGATTACAGTCGACAGAAAATCCCACAACTGCAGCGAATAGCCGCCCTCGAAATAGGCATCGGAGCGGGCCCGTTGTGCTGGCGGCATCTTAGCCAGATAGGCGTCGACGGCTGCCCCCACATCGAAGGTGGCGGCGACCTCGGCTCGGTTTGCCGGAATCGGAGCGGAGAAAGCGCCGGGTGCGCCGGTTTGTCCGGGTGCTACCTCCGTGAACATCAAAACAGCCAAAAGAACAAGTCGGCATGCTCCAGTCATCATGGCCTCCCTCGATTGCCCTACCGGCGCTTCCAACCAAGCCCGGTGCCGTCAGCATGAAATCGCCAGAGATTAAACCAGGATTTTCATTGTACTCTCCCGCGTGAGAGTCTGATCCGATATCCGGCTGCCGCGAACGGAGTCCTGCGAGTCCGTTTCGGCTCGCCTACATGACGCGTTAGGTTCATGAGAGCGAGTCCGCGCGAGTACCACGGCGGGCCGCTCGGCGAATCCAACGCGCACGGAGTCGAGCGCGGGGTTGCGCCGAACGCGAGCTGCGGCGGCGCGGTTCCCGTCGAAAGGCGGTGGAGGCCCGCGCCGGGGCGGCGGCAGCCGGTCGCGCCTGGGCTGGCGCACACTTCCCACAATGCCGTCTGGGCCAGTGTACGAGTCGGCGACGATGCGACCGGAGCGCAAGCAAACGCTACGCCGTCAGGCGGGATCTCGCCGAGGGGTAGGATTCGGGGGTTCGTGCCAAGGAATGTGCGACCCAATCGATGTGTGCTAGGCTGTTTCGACAGCTTATGGGGCTGGCTAAGAATACTCGCTTCGGGCCATATGAAGTCATCGCTCTGTTGGGCGCGGGCGGCATGGGCGAGGTATATCGCGCGCGCGATCTGCGACTAAAGCGCGAAGTCGCACTGAAGATCCTTCCCCAGGAAGTCGCAGCGGATCCGGATCGGCGTCAGCGCTTTGAACTCGAGGCCCACACGGTGGCGGCCCTCAATCACCCCAACATCGTCGCCATCTACGACGTGGGCATGGAAGGCGGCACATCGTATATCGTTACCGAGTTGATCGATGGCGAACCGTTGCGGGTAGGCACAGCCGGATTGCGGAAGAGCCTGGATTGCGCCGTGCAGATCGCGGACGGGCTCGCTGCCGCACACGCTGCCGGGATCGTTCACCGGGATTTGAAACCCGCCAACATTTTGCTGACTCGGGACGGGCGCATCAAAATCCTGGATTTCGGTCTGGC
>Ga0302319_10010809_pt1 | contig 17374 bp, 19 predicted proteins | sample Bog_T0_2_FD_203319 | JGI IMG/M metagenome (GOLD analysis project Ga0302319, IMG submission 203319) | Peat permafrost microbial communities from Stordalen Mire near Abisko, Sweden - Bog_T0_2 | ecosystem: Environmental > Terrestrial > Soil > Wetlands > Peat | place: Sweden: Abisko, Stordalen Mire...
GAGATCGTTCGTTACGCGCGTTGTTGGGAGCGCGGCCAGACATTCGGCGCGGAGCGATTTCAGAAGGAACTATTCGCACAAATGGCCGCCGCGCAACGTTCCGATGCCCAGCAGCGTTCATTCTGCAAGCTTTCCTGTGCAACCCGAAATAGGCACGACGCAATCTCTCTGGACAGGTGAGCCGGCAAAGGATCATGTGTGAATTTCACTGGGATTTTGCTATCCCGGGAAAATGCCTGACCCAACTCTCGCAAGGACGCCACTAAACCGAGATCATCGAGAACTGAGGGATGCAACGCGTACGCAAATGCCGAGTGTCGTCCGAGGCCTTGACGACGCGCGCTTGCAATGACTTAAGCCGCTTTTGCAGGTCCTCGCACAAGAGCGGGTCGGCCGCGAGTCCGCCCATGTCAATCGCTAACGAAGCAAGTTGCTGGCAGATCTGATCGTGTAGCTCACGCGAAACGCGGCGTCGCTCCTCTTCTTGCGCGGTCAGTAGGCTGGCCGCCAAGGCCTGCACTTCTTTGGCGTACGCTTGCGCCGCTGCTTCGAGTCCTCTGCGCTCACTGATGTCGTTCACGAAGGCAATCGCGACTTTGCCTTCTGCCGTTTCGATAGCGCTTAATCCAATCTCCACGGGAAAGACGCTGCCGTCCTTGCGACGCGCTTGCAGATTAAGTCCCATGCCCATGGCATGTTGGCGAAGTAACGGCTGTGCTGCGCCACATGCCCCTCGCGAAACTCTTCTGGCACCAGCAGTGCCAAGCGCTGCCCCGCCAGTTCGCGGGGCTGTAACCGAACATAGGGTCCACACTGCCATTCACAAAAACGATCTTCCCGTCTGAGTCCGCCGCAATCACCGATTGTGGGGCGGAGGCAAGCAAAGAGCGGACGGTGAACTCACTGGTTCGCAGCGCGATCTCCGCAAGCTTGCGGTCGGTGATATTTGAATGGGTGATAACGGCACCCCCTTCAGCGCTTTTCAGCGGCGACACATTCATGAGAAACCAGCGCTACCGAGTGGCTGACTGGCAGGGATATTCAAGTTGGAAAAAAGTGCGCCGCCCATGCAATGCGTCTTGAATTCCGTCTAAGGCCGTCTTGGCATCCTTGTCGCCCGATCTAAACGCACGCCTGCAGGCATCCAAGTAATTCGCCTTGGTCCCAATCAGGCTAAACGCAGAAAGCCCATTTTCGTGTGCGAAGCTATCCCACGAATTGTTAGTAGCCAAAATCGCTCCGTGCGGGCTGACAACAGCGACCTTGGCTGGCAGGGAATTGAGGATTGCTCGTTCTAGCATGACAGGCGCAACAGCCTGATTGAGCACTTCAAGTGCCACGGATCTGGTCGGAAAGAATGGCTTTATGCTGGAGTACCGCGCCCTGCTGGGTTTTTTTGGCGCAGCCAAATCTGGATCTGAAACTGAAAAGCTGGTAGCTTATAGGTTCCTCCGATACCTACAAGCAAACCAGCCCGGAACTATATATAACTATGTAAACCTTACTCGGTGTTTTTTACAAGCCAGACAAGTACTTATTACCAAAGTACTATCTCGAGGGTCAGTTTGAAAACATATTTGATTGATTTGGCGAACCGGTCTGGGAACTGCCCGGAAATCCAGGGTTTCCACCGGTGCCAGTAGTCCCACCGCCACTGGCGACACCGGTTCCTGAAGTGCCCCCTAGACCTGGAGCATTCGCATTGGCTTCCTTCTGCATATCGTAGACAAACTCCCAAAGGGATCGGTCTTTCTGGTCGTTAAAGACCTTGATCGTCTTTCCAGTCGACTTGCTGGCCACGCCGGCAATCCCGGAGCCTGTAGTCGTACCGCTCATTGTGCCAAGTCCAGTAGTGGAAGACCCGCTCGGGGAGGAAAAAGTGCCCCCACCACTCATTCCAGAAGAAAAAGAAAGCCCGGCATTAGCCGGAACGGGCGGCGGATTATTCGTACTCAGCGCGGCATTCATGGCATTCTGCGGATCTTGCGGCCCAGTCGCCGACGCCCCGATTCCATACTGAGTCGGCGGATAGGAATCTCCCGTCGGACCCGAACTCCCCCTAAACCGCCCGGGCGCACCCATAGGAAAGCTGCCGCTATTAGACCCAGTACTATTCGATGGATCAAGCTGCGGCCCAGGATAACCGGGATATGGCGCTGTCTGACTCTGTGCAGTGCCCTGAGCGCTTTGTGGATTGCTGGACGGCAAAGCCTGTGGAGGAAGATTCGCAAACGGATCGGAGGTTGAGCCCTCTGAAATGCCGCCACCGCCATTGGCCGAAATAGCAGGGGGGCGCTGTGGAAGACCACTGTTCGCAGCGCCTGGGGTGCCGTTTGGATTGGCCCCGTCAAAAGAGTTGGCGAACGGATTGGTCACGGAAGATCCGGATCCCAGCGTCGCGGCGCTGGTTCCCGAAGCCCCGGTCAGATTGGAAGTGGCTTGCTTTACTTTAGAATCGACAATCACACCGCCAGGGCCAGCATGCAGCAAACGCCAATCGTCTTTTCCAGTATACGGATCGACATACCGGGCCCGCAAAAAGCGCATGCGGTTGGTATTTTCGAGCGCATCGATCGTAGGCGGAAAACTCTGGATCTTGCGAACGTAAAGCTGAATCGCGCGCTTATATTCATTGCCCCGATCCATGAGCAATTCTTCCTTCTGGCGCTGCGCTTCGAACGTGGCCACCGGCATCTCGCGATACAGCGCAATCGCGATCATGGCCGCGAGAACTAAAACGATCAGCAGGGCAGAACCGCGTTGACTCTGTCGGCGTCGATTCGAAATCATTGATTCATCACCACCGCTTCTGGAATTAACTGCAAATCTTGCCCCTGCTTGAGCTGTATATCTTCTACGCGCGCATTATTCGGCGAAAGCGCCACAATCAGGAAACGCGACTTCAGCACATCACCTTCCGTAGCCATAAGAATATTTTCGCCGTCCATGAAGTAGCCCCGGTTGCCATCGCCGCGGGCGCTAGGCCGAACGAAACCGTAATAACGCAGCGGAATATTCAGTGCCGGAGGTGGCGGCTTCGGCGGCGGCAGCGGGGGGCCAATGGCAGTAATCGGCTTGGGCACCATCGTTTGCACCTTCGGAACGGGCGGCAGATTTGCTGCCACAATTTCCGGACCGGTTTCAAAAAGATTGCGGCCACCTTCCACCAGCTTCACCGAACGCACGCGATCGAGCAATGCCAACCGCAAAGTTGGATCAACCACGCTCGCCGGATCGATCGGCTTCAGCTTCAACACGCCTTGTTTGTTCTTATTCGCCAGTTCTGCCCGGCGCGAAATTGCCGCTTGGTTCAAGCTTGGTGGCGCTGCTATTGTCGGAGACTGTTGCGGCTTAAGCCCGTTCGCCCGCGGAGCATTGGCCGGCGGATCATCCCCGCCGCCCATGAAATTGTATGCAGCCGCCCCAAGGAGTAAAGCGAAAAGTCCTCCCGCCAAATATTTCTGCGGGATCGGGATGTTCATCCCGAAAATTTTTGTTCCTTGCCTCATCGCGGGCCTCCGGCGGCTACCGGAACTGCCATCGGTGTAGGCTCGCGAACAATCGCCTGAAAGCGAATCGTAGTGTTAATTTCGCCGCTACGCTGCTGGGGCGACGCTTGCAGCATATCCAAAACCAGCAACATTGGCGAGTGATCCGCCTCATAGAGAAACTTCATCAAGTTCGCGTTCGTACCTTCGTAATTGGCCGTAATGTTGAGCAATGTCAGATCGGCCGAGCCCTCAATTGGCTCTTCCGCCAACCCAGCATCGCGCTCCTGAATTCCAGACGATTTCGCCATGCGCTGAATTTCTTCCAGAACCGTCACATACGCGGTACGCCGGGGCAGAAAGTACTTGTCTGAAAAAGCGGAAGCCTGCTCGCTGGCCGTTTGCACATGCGCCGCCAAGCCATGAGACTTAGCGGTTTGCGCCTGCGCCGCTAGGATCTGGCTACGCACCTGTGAACTTTGAATTTCTAGATCCTGTTTGCTGCCGCCGGGAGGCGACAAATAAAAATACAAGGCAACAGCATTGAGCAACGCCAAAGCGCCCGCCGCCAAACGGAGCCGTAGTTGAAGAGGCGATAGGCTGCGGCGCGTCGCATCGCCCGCCGCCATCACTCCGACCAATTCAGCGGATTCAGAGCTTTTGGTCATAGGGCACCGTAATCCTGTATTTAAATAGCGGATCGTTCTGCGCTGGGGGGTTTTGGCTCACTAACGACGCGGCGCCAAACAGGCTCGACTTCTCCAAATTCTTAAACAGGGCAATAACCGCTTCCGGCTGAGTAGTGCCGACGAACATGTCCAGTTCCACTCGATTGGTCGCGCTCTCTCCTTCGCTATCCACTTGTGGCAGGCGAATCGCGATCAAACGGACGTTCTTCGGCATTACTGTCCCGAGGTCTTGAAAAACGCGAGTCCAGCTCACCGCACGGCGCCCAATGATCTGATTCATAAAAACGCTATAAGCGAACGTGCCCGCGTTTTCCGGCTTTGTGAGCACTGCCGCATATTGGCTCTGCTCGCGACGCAAATCAGCCAGGTGCTTTTCTTGATTGGCAATCTGCGCTCGCAGATCAGATGCTTGCGAACGCGCATGTAAGATCAAGCCGAAAAGTACAACCAGCGAAAGCAGCAAGAGGCCACACAAAGCCGCAAAGGCAGCATTATCGGCACGTTCGCGCCTGAACGGATCGGAAGCCAGGTTGATTGACGTAGCAACAGGGCTCTTCATGCGGCGTATTGCTCCAATAACCCCAGCAGACCGGCATTCTCGGCTAGCGCTGGACCAAAGCGCGAATTGACAGGCGTATAGGGAATGCCGAATTCTCGCTCCATTTGTTCACCAATCGCGCCCGTTTCCGTACCGAAACCGCACAGCACTACGCGATTCACTTTTTGCTCTAGTTGATCTTCGGCAAAAGCCAGCGTTTGCTGTAGCACTGGAAAGGCCGGACGGCTCAAGTCCACGCCATCGGAGCCATGATCTTCCGTGCTCAAATCGATGCAGCGCACCAAACGTAAATGCCCCTGTTCAATCAAACCGATAGAAAGCGTTGAGCCGGCGCACTTCGCCAGTAGCGTGATCCCTTCCGTCGTCCCTTCGCAAAATGGCAAAGCGGCGATTAACGACGGGACCACCAATCCAACGCGATGGCCCGCTTCCACAAAAATTGATTCGTATTCACGCAGGATCGGATTGGCCACGGCCACCGCCAAAATTTCATAGTGGCCCGGGCGGGAATCTTGTATCGAGTAGGCCAAGCGCGCTTCTTCAATATGAAAGGGCACAGTCTTGCGCAGACGAAACCGCAGCAACGAAATGCGCTCTTCATCGCGTGCCGGAAACTCTTCGAAATCAAGAATCGCCATCCGGACGGCATAATCCGGAATGACCAGCGCCGTCGTCATGCGCCGCGCACCGTTGGCCGCGGAAATTTTGGGCAAAGCGTCGCGGTAAAGCTGCGGCCGGATGAAATTAGGCAGGCTGGGAGAAGCAGTGAGCCCGCGGTCTTTAAAGCGCTCACGATTCTGCAGCTCCGGCTGGCGCGGCGACACACCAGCCAAAGCGAATTCCGAAATTTCGAAGACATGATCCGGAGGCGGATCAGATAACCAGTTAGCCATGTTATTCGATGAACGTCACTTTATTCGCTTCTTTCAAGGTGGTGATGCCATTCTTCACACGGTCGAGCGCGGATTCTCGCAGGAACGTCATACCGTCGGCGCGCGCCTTGCGCTTGATTTCAGAAACCGGCCGCCGTTCCAGAATCATTTCGCGGATCTGTTCGGTCAGATCCAGCAATTCATGAATCGCCGTACGTCCGCGGAACCCGGTTCCGGAGCATTCCATGCAGCCACGGCCTTCCCAAAACGCAAAGTTGCGCCATTTTTCCGGATCGAGACCACTTTCCACCAGATACTCATCCTCATACGAAACCTGCTTGCGACAGTGGGCGCAAATGATACGCACCAGCCGTTGCGCCAGGATGCAGTTTAGAGAAGAGACAAAGTTATAAGGCTCCACACCCATGTTCAAAAATCTACCCAGCACGTCGAGCACATTATTAGCGTGCACCGTAGTGAAGACAAGGTGGCCCGTCAGAGCGGCGTTAATAGCGATCTGCGCCGTTTCCTGGTCACGAATTTCCCCCACCAGAATCTTGTCCGGATCGTGCCGCAAAACCGAGCGCAACCCGCGCGCGAACGTTAAACCCTTTTTCTCATTGACGGGGATCTGCGTGATGCCTTTGATCTGATATTCAACCGGATCTTCAATCGTGATGATCTTGTCTTCGTCGTTCTTAATTTCACTGAGCGCGGCGTATAGCGTTGTCGTTTTACCCGAGCCAGTGGGCCCGGTAACCAGCACCATGCCATACGGTTCCTTAATGTAGCGGCGGAACTTCACCAGATCGTGCTCGCCAAAGCCGACCACATCAAGCGAAAGTTTGGAGAACTTCTCGCTCATCGACTCTTTATCGAGCACGCGAAGCACGGCATCTTCACCGTGAATCGTCGGCATAATCGAAACGCGGAAATCGATCAGCCGTCCTTTGTAGCGCACGCGAAAGCGGCCGTCTTGCGGTACGCGCCGCTCGGCAATATCAAGTTCACTCATCACCTTGATACGCGAAATCACCGCCGAATACCATTCTTTGGCAATCGGCGTCATCGCATATTGCAGAACGCCGTCAATGCGGTATTTAATAGCCAGCTGTTGATCGCGCGTTTCGATGTGAATATCGCTTGCGCGTCGCTCAAGTGCGTTGAAGATGGTTGTGTCCACCAGCTTGATGACTGGAGCGATGTCAGCGTCATCGGAGGTCAGGCGGTCGATCGAAAGATTCTCGTCGGGATTGTCCTCATCCCCCACCACATCAAGCGTGAAGCCTTCGGTGACCTCTTCCAGAACGCGCTGCGACTGTTCCGTCTTCTTCAACAGATCGGTAATCTGCGAATAGGTGGCGACTTTGACCTTGAGCTTCTTTGCTAAAAGTACCGATAGCTCATCGATCAAAACGATTTGCTTCGGATCGGCCAGCGCAATTTCGAGCGTGCCATTATTGGCCTGAATCGGCACGAAGTGGTACCGGAACATCAGGTCAACCGGCACAGTGCGGAAAAGCTCGTGATCGATCTTTGTGGTCTTCAGATCCACGAACTCACAGCAATAGCGCTGGGCAATCGACTTCGCCTGGGCGGTTTCCGTGGCGGGATCTTGCAAATGGTTGATAGTTTCGGTAGCCATTTATCGAATTGTGTCCGCGAGAGAAAAGATGGGCAAGTAGAGCGCCACCAGAACAAAGGCGACGAAAATACCCATGAAAATCATAATGGCGGGCTCTACTAAAGAGAGCAGTGTCGCCATTCGCGTAGCAACATCCTCCTCATAAAATTCTGCAACGCTCGACAACATCTGCGGCAGCGCGCCGGTGGATTCGCCTACTTCCATCATGTCCACAGCCAACACAGGCATGATGCCCATCGAAGCCATGGATGATGAAAGCGGTTTGCCTTCGCGCACCAAAACCGAAGTCCGGTCAAGCACCTTCTTCAATAATTTCGTTCCCAACGAGCGCCCGGTGGTTTCGAGCGCCTGCACCAAAGGAATGCCGCCCACCAACAAAGTGCCCAACACACGTGACAACTGCGCCACCTGATATTTCGTCCAGATATCGCCCAAAACAGGAATGCGCATGATAAGCCGGTCGATCGTTTCCTGCGAGGAATCACGGCGCGCCCAAAAATAAACGGCAACCGCGGCAACCGCGAGCACGGCCACACCCAGCAAAACGTATGCTCGGGCCGTGGTGCCCACCGCTATCAGCAGCGTCGTAGCCATCGGCAACTTTGCACCCATGCTGCTATACAGACTCGCAAAATTCGGCACAACGTACGTGACTAGAAACACCATCAGGATGATCACCATCACGATCAGCACGCACGGATAGGCCAGCGCGGACACCAGCTTTTTTTTGGCGCCCAGTGTGAGCCGCTGATAGGTGACATACCGATCAAGCACCTCAATCAACGAACCGCTCTTCTCCCCAGCCAACACCGATGTAACGTAGATGGCCGGAAACACGTTTTGCTTATCGAACGCGTCGGAAAGAATTGTGCCCGTCTTGACCTCGTCGCGAACCGCTTTGATGTGCCGGCCCAGTTTCTCATCGGTCAAGCGGTCGGCCAACAGGTCAAGGCACTTCAGAATTGGCAAGCCCGCACGCACCAGCGTGACGAACTGCTGGTTAAAGATAAGAAACTTTTCTAGATTGACCGACTGCCTGCGTCCGGCATCGGCTCCCAACCGCGTGCCCAAATCCTTGGCGCGCACCGAGTAAACCAGGAACCCCTGCTGCGCCATGCGTTCGCGAGCTTCTCGTTCGCTGCTAGCTTCAGCCACGGATTCATGCATCTGGCCGCGCGGGTCGGCATAACGAAGTAAGAATTCAGCCACGGCCTATTTCCCCTGACCGTCCCAGGCAACGGAATCAACAACTTCCGCCCCAGCAGGAATGGCAAAACGAAATAGGTTCTCGTCTACTGCGGGGTTCAACTTTTCACTTCTGAAAGAGAACGCCAACTCAGATTGATCGCGCTGCGCGATTTTCAGTTCCCGAATTGACCCATCGACGGCGATCAGCATCTCTATGTTGTCGTACGGAGTACGGTCGTTCTTGGATCGAGCGACGAGCCACTCCGCGCTGCCTTCACCGGGATGTGTGGAAAAATCGCGAAATTCCTTCTTCATGTCGAGCTTACCGAGCAGAAAGGCTAGCGGCGCGCGCATATCCTCTGTATCTTTAAGTGGCATCCGTTCCACCCGGTTCTCACTCGCAGAATAGAGATAAGCGGTTTTTCCGTCTGAAATGAATAACTTGCCTGCGGGATGTGCGTAATCCCAACGCATTTTCCGCTCTTTCCTAAGGGTGAGCGTGCCGGTTTCCGGGGGTCGAGGATGTCCCTGCATGTTGTAGTTTTCGACAAACTCCACTGAAAGCGTTCGCGCGGCGTTGTAACGCGTTTCGACACGTCTAATCAATTCATCGGTCGTTGGAGCTGCCGGGAGTAGAGTGGACGCGAGCAAAAACAGGGCTAGAGACGGCGGACGCAACATACCTAAGTGTAAGACGTTCGCTCAACCGCAAACGTGTAGGACCACCCCGCCCTAATCGATTGAGGACATCCACTCGCTATGCGACCATTCGCGGGCGTACACGCCATTACGAAACTCGTGGACCTTCCGCCGTCGAGTTGAAAAAATCGGCAGCCTCCAGAAGAGATTGCCGCGCCTCGGGAATAGTCGCCGTAATCATCTGCCAGCCATGCGGAACCACCGGCCAGATTTTCAGATCAACAACGACCCCAGCCTCCCTAGCGCGACTGACTAAGCGGGTGGAGTCATCGAGCAACGTCTCATCGGCACCTACGTGTACCAGTAACGGTGGAAGATTCTCAAGGTTTCCATAGAGCGGCGAAGCAAAAGGATGGGTGGGAGACGTCCCGCCCAAATACAGGTTCGCCACATATTGCATGTCGCCTTCATGGAACAAGGCGCAACGCCGTTGGTTAGAGCGAATAGACTCCCCGCTGATGGCCAAGTCGGTCCAGGGAGAAAATAGCACGGCTGATGGCGGCAACAGGCACTCAGCATCGCGCAAAAACATCATCAGCGCGAGCGCCAAGCCGCCGCCCGACGAATCTCCAGCCAGGTAGATAGGCTCCGAGCCGTCACCGGCCAGCGCCAGATAGGCCGCGATTACATCTTGAACGGCGGCGGGAAAAGGATGCTCAGGCGCAAGCCGGTACTCCGGCGTAAACACGCGAAACCCTTGTTGTGCAAAAAAACCGGTAACCGAGCGCCGCGTTTCGGGAGAACCCTGCACATAGCCACCGCCATGCAGGAAAAGCAATGTCCGGCAAGCAAAATCGGCTTCAACCCATTCGCCACGAACGCGGCCCCATTCGCGCCTCTCCGCTCTCACGTTGGGCGGCAGCGGGGGTGCCGGACTTTTCAACATCTCACGCAACCGCGCCACGTCACGCTGCCCTCTTAGTCGTGGCTTAACAAAGGACTTCGAATACCGGGATACAAAGTGCGCCTGCCAACTTGCCATCCGTCGTCCGCCTCCGCGCAATCCTCCGAATCAGCGATCGCCCGCAGCCTTAGTGTAAGAGTAACGGCGCAGCCCTTAAAACTAGTTGTTTCACTAGGCCGGCAAGGTCTCGGTGCTTACTAACACGGACACGTTGCGGCAAGGTTCCCGCGAAGCCTATTTTTGCGAAGCTTGTCATCGGAGAATCTCGATTAGAAGAACCCAGGCATTGGCAACACCCGCCACAAAGGAGAACACGAACCCTGGCACTACCCAATAGACACCTGCCGGCCATCCAAGAATTAACTCAAGCGCGGCAATGATAAAAGGAACGGCGGCAAACTGAGTCTGCAGAATCCTCATAACCAGCCACACCCGTGGATGACCTGACCGGGACTTGGCGTAGCGAATCTGCGTGGTCATCTGCATCGCCCACGACAACAACGCAATCGTGAGAATTTCAAAGGCCAGCACCGTCATCGGTTGTCGCGGAATCAGCATCACGGTGCATACAAAAAAGACTTGGAGAAAGTGCAGTATAGATTCCGCCGCCCGTCCTGAGAGGCCGGGCGTCTCGAGGATACGAGCTAGATTGATCGAAACCGCGACAAACACCAATCCTGTCAGTGTTGCGGCCGCCCCTGCCTGTACAGCCACGAGCGTCTGCCATTCAGAGATTGGGGGCATGGATCTCCGCCGGTGCTTTTTTCTTTCCAGAGCGACGACAGCAACATGGTATTTGCAGGCTCAACGCCTTTTGGTCAGATGACCTTGAAAGTAGTCGAGCATCTGGAGCTCAACGGCGATGCGTCCCATTGGCTCGCAATGCCAGTTGGCGCCATCACTGCGAGAGAAGTGCAGAATCTCGCGCTCGCCGGTGAGTTGCTCATACACGAGTTTCGACTGGCCGGGCCAGAATGACTCTTCGTCGGGGTCGGCGATAAGGAGAGGCGTTTTGATATTCGCAATGACCTCTCGCAGGCTATATTCCAGGGCGGCGGCGAAGGTGTCATAAGCGGTCGGTTTGCAAAACGGACGGCCACGCGCGGCGAGCACCTCGGCCATTTTCGGATTCTTTGCCGCTTCCGCCATGGCGGCGTTAAAGTCGTCTTTCCTGCCGGCCTTCAACAGCGAAATCAGAACAGGCGGTAAGTGGGCTAACCAACTGGCCGATACATCCATGACCCCGGGATCAACCATCGCCGCAAGGAATCGGTGCTCAAACGCCAGAGCCCGCGCAAGCCAGTAGCCCGCTTGGCTGCAGCCGTAGGCGAAAAGTGCCGCGGGATCGACGTCGGCGCGCGTCACGAGGCTATCAACGACCGGCGTGAGAACGGCCTCCCAGTCGGGCCGAAACGCGTGGCCCTTATCGAACAGCATGTTTTGCTGGCCGGGACCGTCATATATAAACGCATTCCATCCACGAGCCAGAGTGGCTGATACGCCCCAGGCCCAAAGTCCCGATTTGGAGCCCTCGCTGCCATTCGTCATTACTAAAGTGGGACGCTTCGCGGTGGCGGTGTCCGGCCGGAACAAGAAGCCAGGCAATGAGGTGCCTTCATAAGGTACAGCCAGGCGCTCGATGTGGCCAGCAGATGCATCGACGAACGCCTCTCAGCACTCGCTCTGCAGGGAGAATGTAGGAGCAAAGGTGGCGTGGTCGCTCTGGCCGTCTGCAAAAGCGATGGCCTGCGCATAGCCTTCCGAGGCGGCGAGAAACTGCTTGTGCGCCGTTTGTGTGTGCCCGGCGGCAAGGCTCACCTTGGCTTGGGCATGAAGCTTCTCGGCAGTGGTTCGCCAGGCGGAGTACCAACTATCTGCATCGCCATCCTTGACACGCGCAATGGTGGCAAAAACTTGGCCAATGTCCATGACGCCCTGAGCCGCGTAGCCAATCATCGAGCGGGTAACGAAGTCAAAGCCGGGATCGGCAAAAAAGCCGGTGGTGCCAATGGCGTTTGGTGCAGCGGGACCTTGTTGATTAGCCATTACTAGCGTCCTTCATGTGGGGATGGGGCGTGGAGTTCAGCGTTGGTGCGCATGCATCCCACATTTGCAATAGAACAGTCTAGCTCATTTCACTCACTAGTGCGCCTTAACTTCCACTTTTCCAAAAAGGCGCGGACATCCTCCGGGCCAATTTTATCGGTGGCTTCAAACTCGCCCTTCTTTTGCCCGTAAAAGATCGCTCCCTCCGGATCTAACACGCCCAAGCTAGCTATCCCTTGATCCAGAACTACCCGAAATCGCGCCGCCAAATCGTTGTTCTCCTTCCCTTCCTCGCCAAGATTCACATGTACCACCACATAGTGAGCATCAACAAGAGGCGCAAACTCTCTCGAGTGAAACGTTGTATCCAGCACATGGCAGTCGTAACACCAGTTGGCCCCAAACACAACGATCACTCGCTTCCGTTCCTTCTTCGCTTCCGCCAGCGCCGCATCGAGTTCTGCCTGCGCTTTGTGTGGATCGGAATAAAGCGTCACTTTCGGAGCGCTCGGCTGCGGCAGAGTAAACGTTGGCTCGACAGTAAAGGCCGGGCTGCGCACAGAGGCAACGATTTTCCATCCGTCAGCCTGTTGCAGCCAGATTTAACGCATCGACGCAACCTGGTGCACCGCCCCCAAGGTCACGGAAATGCGCAGAACCAATTGCGTTGCGCCTTCCATCGGGACCCATTCCAGTACCCGCGGATTCAATTCTGTCAAACCATTTTTCTTCAAGGCCGCCCGGAACGCCGTCTCTTTGCTCACGGCTACTTGCAATTTCCCCACACGTGTTTTAGCGCGCGGCTCAACACTATAGAACTTAGCAATTGATGCTTGATCGCCGCTGAACACTGCCGATTTCCAATCGTTCAGGGGTGCGAAGGTCTGCTGCGCGAGAACGGAGGCGGCAGTTAGCAGCATCGCTCCGGTGATTACACAAACTCTCAGAGTTGGTATCAGACGATGTTAGCAATGAATATGCTTCTCTGCTGAACTACCCACACCATTTCACTTCAGAGCCTTTGCGGAGCTTGGAGACCACAACATTAGCAGTGCGACCAACAAACGATTCCAGATTTCAGCGAACACCTGAGGCAGAGCGAAGGGCAGTCACCCCGACCTTGAAGCCAACTCCGTTGTGGCGATCGGCAGCACGCTCAATCTGCTGCCCCTCCGCATCGGCCTTCTTCGCTTCGCGTCTCCGGCCCAATTTCCTTAGGACAGCCGCATAATTTTCCAGAAGTACAGCATAATCGAGATGGTCCTCACCCAGCGTCTTTCTGCAAATATCGATGGCCCGCTGGTATGTCAGACCGGCTTCAGCAAAACGGCCCACTGTAACGTAAGTTGTCGCCAAGTTGTTGAATGGCACAATCAGCGAGGGATGTTTCGGGCCGAAAGCCGACTCCAATACCCGGATGGATTTCTGCTGCAGATCGATCGATTCTTCGTTGCGCCCTTGCTCCAGGCGTAGCATGGCAAGGTTATTCAAGAAGGCACCCAGTAAGTGAGGATTTGGTGTTTTCTGCCTTGAAAGATCCGTCAGCGCTTCCAATAAGAGCGCCTCTTCTTCCTGGTAGCGCTTCTGGTTCTTGAGAATCAAAGCGAGGCAGACGCGGACGATAGCCAATTTTTGAGCCGACCCCTCGCGCGCGTTCCTTTCGATCGCGCTGCGCAGAAACTGGATTTGTTCTTCGCGGACAGGGGCTTGCGTGGGGAGAACGGCCATGCTACTGAGCAATACTGCGTAATCGAGCGAGGCTTGACCCTCATTCTTTTCGACCAAACCGAGCGCGCGCCGATACGCGGCCTCGGATTCGGCAAATTGGCCCGCTTCCGCATAGGTCTCCGCGAGATCATCATCGAGTGCGATCAACTGCGCGTCATTGACGTTCGAGCGCTCAGCAATCGTCAACGCCCCGCGGAAGGCAAGTGCCGCCCCAGAGTAATCTCCCGCCGCACGGAACGCTTGCCCCTCAGACAGCCAATCGCTCCAGCCTTTTTGCGCGTCGATCGCTTGGCTTGGTACGGCCAACAAGAAAATGAACAATACGGATCTCACGCGTTCCCTCCTAAGTCAATTCAGGCGGCGACGAAGGCAGATGTTAAATTGTCGGTGTTAGTAATTCCCGGTTCATGCGTCGCGCAAGGCAACGATAGGATCCACCCGCATCGCCCGGCGCGCTGGAACATAGCAAGCCACCATGGCCACAAACACCAGGACAACCGGGAAGCTGATAAAGGTAAGCGGATCGTTAGGCGAAACGCCGTAGAGCAATCCCGCCATCATGCGCGACACAATCAGCGCGCAGATAAGCCCCACAGCGGTGCCTATTAGCGCGAGAGTGAGTCCCTGGTTCAAAATCATTTGCAAAATAGCCGTCCTCTGAGCGCCCAGTGCGATGCGGATGCCGATATCACGCGTGCGCCCGCTGACGATATAGGAAATGGTTCCATAAACGCCGATGCCAGCGAGCAACAACGCCGCGAGGGCGAAAAGCAGGACGATTTTCATGGAGAACCGCCGCTGCTCGAGAGATCCGGAGACAACATCGGGCAGCCGCTTTGCGCCGAAAACTGGAAGCTCGCTGTTGAGGGATTGCACTAGATTTCGTACCTGCTCTGGAAGCTTTGCGGGATCGAGGCGTCCGCGCAAGAAGATGGCCAGATCCTTGTCGGTTCTCTGCCAAGAGCATAGATAGATTTGTGGGACGCTGGCATCCTCGAGCGACTCCGTGCGCGCGTTGCCGACCACCCCGACGATCGCAGTCCATGCAGTGGCTGCGCCGCCAAGCTTGATGCGCCTGCCGAGCGGGTCTTCACCCGGCCACCATGTCCGCGCAAATGCTTCGTTCACAACCGCGACAGAGGGTGCTTTCTCGACATCCGTTTCGCTGAATATGCGGCCTTGCAGCAGCGGGATTCCCAACAGGTGAAAATACCCCGGAGTCACGCCCGCCCCCTGAATCTGATGGGGCAAGCTACTGCGGGTGTCCTGTCCTTCGAGCGCCAGCCGGAAGAGGTTCTTATCGTGATTCAGAGGAATCGCTTCCAAACTACCAATCGCGATTTCTTTTACGCCGGGCAGAGATTGGCCGCGGCGCAGCAATTCCCGAGTCAGTTGCGCCTGCTGGGCGGGCGTCCCATAGATGTCTGTGGCCGGATCATTGGGAAAGGGGATCGATACCTTCACAGCCATGACATCTCCGGGATCGAAGCCCAGGTGCACTTTGAAAAGATCCCAGAAACTGTGCAACAGAAGGCCCGCCGCAATCAAGAGCACGAGCGATAGTGCAAACTCGGTCACCACCAAAGCGCTGAGCGTCCACGTCTGGCGTTTCGATCCTTTCGAGCCGCGGCCTTCCTGCCGCAACACATGGATGGGATCTTGCCGCGAGGCTTGCAACGCCGGAGCAAGACCGAAGAAGACGCCAGCCAGGACAGAAACACTGAGCGCGAAGAGCAATACGGTCCAGTTAATAGAAATTTCGTTGAGCCGTGGCAAGGCTTCGGGAATCATCCGCAGCAGCAGTGTCCTGGTGAAAAAGAGAACCGCCAAACCAGCGATGCCGCCCAGCAGCGCAAGCAGCAGACTCTCAGTAAGCAACTGGCAGATGAGTCGCATTCGAGGCGCGCCTAGCGCTTGGCGAACAGCCATTTCTCGTGCTCTCGCGGTTGCGCGCGCCAGTAGAAGATTCGCCACGTTGACACAAGCGATGAGCAGAACCAATCCCACCGCGCCCATCATCAGCAACAGCGGCTGCCGCACATTGCCGATCACCGTTTCTCCTAACGGAAGAAGGCGGATGCTCCACGCGCTTTCAGGAGGATAATCCGCCGGAAACTGCCTTCGCAACGAAACAACGAGTGCATCGAGCCGGCGCTGTGCGGCCGCAACCGTGAGGCCGGGTTCCAGGCGGGCGATCGCTGTTCGCAATCTGCGTGAATTGCGGGCCGGAGGCGGCGCCGGCAGACTGGAAAAGCCGCATGCGGCCCATATTTCGGTATTCCTGATTTCGGTTGTGCGGCCTTGGTCGTGAAAATCAGGCGGCATGACACCAACGACATGGTAGGGGTCATTGTCCAGCCGCACGGTTTTGCCCAAAATATCTGGGTCGGCGCCGAAGTCCCTCTTCCAGAGTCCGTCGCTGATGACTACTTCAAGATTGAAGCCAGGCGCTGGATCGTTAGGATCAAACACGCGACCCAACTCGGGTTTCACGTCGAGCAACGCAAAGTAATTCGCTGCCACAGACTTAAACTGGATGCGAGTTGGTTGAGACGAGCCCGTTACATTGACCGACCCGCTTCGCTCCGGCGCGACATATCGGAAAATTCCAGACCGTTCTAAGTCCCTCCACTCCGGCACGGACAAGTAAACGTCTCGCGCGCCAATGCCGGGAAAATCGATTTCGATACGGACAAGTTGTTCGGGCTGTGGGTAGGGCAAGGGATGCAGAAGCACCGCATCGACGACGCTGTAAATGGCAGTCGTGGCGCCAATACCCAAGGCGATCGTCAGGATCACAACGGACGCGAAGCCAGGAGAAGCCGCCAGCTGGCGGAGCGCGTAGCGCAGATCTTGCAACACTGTCCAGACCAGTGGCAGGCTATGTTCGGTCAGGTACTCTTCACGAATCGCCTGGACCGCGCCGAACTTGAGCACGGCTTGGCGACGCGCTTCATCAGGAGACATGCCGGCACGGAGATTGTCCTCCGTTTGCTGCACCAGATGTTCTTCCATCTCTTCGCGCAAACGCCGATCAGCGCGGCCGCGGCCGGCGAGGTTCAAAAGGCGTGCGAAAAAGCGCTGCACAGACTTCATGACAGATCCTCCGCTTTGACATCGAAGAATCGTGCGATGATGGCGGCCGTTTGCTCCCAGTCGCGGGTTTCGCTCTGCAATTGCTTGTGGCCGGCCCTTGTAAGACGGTAGAAGCGTGCGCGTCGGTTGTTCTCTGAGGTTCCCCAGTCGGAGGCAATCGCGCCCTCATTCTCCAACTTGAGCAGAAGAGGATACAAGGTGCCCTGGTTGACCGCCAGAAGGTCGCCGCTGATCTGCTCAATCCGCCGCGCAATGCCATAGCCGTGGAGTGGCCCGAGCAGATCAAGAGTCTTGAGCACCATCAGGGCTAGTGTTCCCTGCAGAACGTCGGATCTTTCGGGCATCACAGAAGCTCCTCTTGGTTTCCAACATAAATATGCCATAACACCTTTTGGAAAGCAACAGGAAAATAAACCGGTAACCCGGAAATACGTCAGTAATGAATCGCTAACTTCAGTTT
>Ga0302319_10010811_pt1 | contig 17370 bp, 13 predicted proteins | sample Bog_T0_2_FD_203319 | JGI IMG/M metagenome (GOLD analysis project Ga0302319, IMG submission 203319) | Peat permafrost microbial communities from Stordalen Mire near Abisko, Sweden - Bog_T0_2 | ecosystem: Environmental > Terrestrial > Soil > Wetlands > Peat | place: Sweden: Abisko, Stordalen Mire...
CGACACCCAGGATCGCCATATCGCCACCGTGCTGGCCGGCATTCGCCGCGCCCATGGCCGCCCGCCCGTGCAAAAGGAGGCGATCTTCGCCGACGATCTTCTGGCCATGCTGGCCACGTTGGACAATGATCTGCGCGGATTGCGCGACCGCGCCATTCTGGCGATCGGTTTCGCCGGCGGACTGCGCCGCTCCGAAATCGTCGGCCTCGATTGCGGTTCCGGCCAGAGCGAAGACGGAACCGGCTGGATCGAGATCTTTGGCGCCGCCAAGGGCGCGGGCGCGGCAAAAGACGAAGGCCGGGACGCCTCCAGCGCTGAAAACGAAGGCGGCTCCGATGTTTCGAGAGCCGCGAAGGAAGGCGGTCTGTTGCTCACCATCAACGGCAAGACCGGCTGGCGCGAGGTCGAGATCGGACGCGGCTCCAGCGCCCTCACCTGCCCCATCGCGATGCTCGAAACCTGGATGCGGCTTGGTCGAGTCGCCGACGGACCGCTGTTTCGCCGTGTCACAAAGAAAAACACGGGCGTCACCTCGGAGCGTCTGACCGACAAGCATGTCGCGCGGCTGGTGCAAAAAACCGCACTGGCCGCCGGCATTCGCGGCGATCTCAACGAGGGCGAAAGAAAGCTGGCGTTTTCCGGGCATTCGCTGCGCGCCGGCCTCGCCAGCTCCGCGAAAATCGAGGAAGCGCATGTCCAACGCCATCTCGGTCACGCCAGCGCCGAAATGACCCGCCGATACCAGAGGAAACGCGACCGGTTCAAGGTCAATCTGACCAGAGCGGCCGGGTTGTAGGCGTCGGAAAGGTGTTTGATATCAGTGGTGGGAATGAGCTGATATTGAAGTCTTTAGGCAAAACCGACACCCAACCCGACGCCCGGTCGATCAAGCAACAAATTGAATGAATGAAATGCTGAAAGATCGTCTTCGTCAGGCGCTCATGGAGCGCGCTACGCTCGGAAGCCCGACGACATATAAAGCGCTCGCTGAGCGCCTTGGCCTTGTGCCGCCGCAGACAATTCATCGCATCTGTGAGGCGCTCGAAATCCTCATGGAGGAGGATGTAGCCGCCGGGCGGCCGATGTTGATCGCGCTCTACGTTAGCAAGACCGGGGCAAATATGCCCGCTCAGGGTTTCTTTTTGAAGGCTCGCCTACTCGGGGTCTTTTCCGCCGTCCCTGGTGGCGCGGATGCCGAGATGTTTCATCGGGAAGAACTTGAGCGCGCGCTATCATTCTATGGCGCGCCGACCCATTGAACCATAAGCGGCGGCGAGAGCTTGCTATCCGCCGTCCGACAATCCGTCCTCCGGTGTGGCTGATTGTGAATCTGACTGCAGCAAGTCGGCTATGTCCGCACGATCATTCGGACGCTCGACGTAGCGCGCGAGCAGGCCTTGGATAAGGTCGGCGAACTTCGGGTCTATTTGCATTTCGGCGAGAACAGCGCCGCCGACGATGATTTTTCGGCGCGTGTCGCGTTTCCATTTTTTATTTGTGGCTTTTTGTTCGAGCGTGTTGAGCCGCCGTTCGATTTTTTCCCGCTGCTCTTTGAGCTTTTCGATCCGCTCCCCGTAACTCTTTGGCATTGGCTGTCCGATCAAAAAGTGATGTTGGGTTACAGTTCTACTTTACCGCGCACTCCCTTCGCGAAGCCACAAAACAGTCCGGCACCCCTGTTTCCATAGCCGGCGGACTGAAGCGAACGCGGGGTTCACGAGAAGATTATTTCGCCGCGGGATAAAACGCGACCCGATCAATTACCGTCGCGGTCATCGCCTGTCGCCCCACCGGCGTAGCGGCCTTTGAATTTGCCGGTCGCAAGGCAGGCTTGATGCCGCATAGCTAAATCCGCCGCGCCGTCACCCGGCCGCTTTTCGTTCGCGCGCAGCTTTCGCGGCCTTTCCCCGCAGCAGCGCCATCAGCACCGGCCCAAGCGAAAACTCCCCTGCCCTCGCCTTCGCGGTCAGAACCCGCAGATATCCGCCGGCGCTTTTAATCTCCCCGCCGCGCTGCAAGATCGCGGCGATGACGATCGACGTGTCGTGCTCGCCCATGACCTCCAGGGCCTGCCCCCAAGCGTCCGGAGACACTCCGATGGCCCGCCGCACCGTCGCCGCCGTTGTCGCGAGATCGCGCCAATTGTCGATCCCGCCCTTGGTGGCGTAATCGAGGATATCGGGACAAGCCTCCAGCACCATGCCGAGGGAATAGGTTTTGGGCGCCGAGGGTTTTGGATGATGGACGTTTGGCGACTTGGGCGCCGATGGAGAGGGCGAGCCTTGGTCGTTGGACGGCAACGTCTCGCCCCTGCCTTTGTGAAGGCTAGGTTCAAGATCGATAGAGTCTGTAATTTGATTCTGTATGTGGCGCTCAGAATGGGACTCATTGCCGCTCTTTTTTTGGAGATTTACGTGGTTTTCCAGAGCGTTCCGGATTTCGGCGTTTAATGCGGCAAGTTCGCTCGCCAACGCCTCGAGATCGGCATGCAATAAATTGCGCACGAAGCGGCTCGATAGCGCCGCATAGCGCAGGTGCAACCCCTGCCAGTCTCCGGGAACGCCCTCTTCCAGCCCGGTCGCGATCATCTTGACGATGTCCCGCCGCAGCAGCGTGACGCGTTCGCGCAGCAGCCTGACGGCCTTGTTTTCGGCCCGCACTTCCTCGGCGAGGTTTTCTATTTCTTCCGCGCGCGCGACCAGCGGGGTTAAGTCGAAGCCGAAGGCGTTTTCGATCTCGCCCCCCTGCCCTCTTCGGGCATAGCGTTTGCCATTCGGGGAATCACGGCGGATGATCAGTCCTGCTTCCACTAGGCAGGCGAGATGGCGGCGTAGCGTCGCCGGCGCCATGCCATGGGCGCGGATCGACAGTTCACGATTGGACGGGAACACGACGATGCCGGCGGTCCCCTCCCCGTCTTCGTCGGCGGCGCGCCGAACGGCGACCGGCAGCGTCAACGCCGTTTCCTGATGAAACGACAGCAACGCGTGCAAGACCGATAGCGCCCGATCCGTGACGCCAAGCGCCGTCTTGGCCTCGGTCAGCGCGCGAAACAGCCGCCATTTATGGACGACGGTTCCCGATGTGCCCGGTCTGTCGGCAAAATCTCTCGCGCTCGCCTGGCTCGCCACCATGGCGAGCGACAGCGATCGCCGCCCAAAGGGCGTCGTTGGGTGTGTTTGGGTCATGGATATGCCTGACTTCAGGCAACAGAAATCTGCTCGCCGAAACGGTGCCGACTCTTGACAGCGATTCCCGAAAGTGATTCTCTGTAGTCGCCAAACATACGAGAGAGGCTTTCGAGACGGGAACGTTTCGGGGGCCTTTTTCTTTTGCCTTCTAGTCCTCCGTTTGAATGTTCGATCGGACGCGGTTCACTCAGCCACACGACGCCGGAACGCCGCGTAGATCTCGGGTAATTGCTCGACGAGGTAGGTTCCGAAGGACGACGTCGATTTGTCGTCGATGGTCAACCTCACTCGATCTTTCTTTAGTTCGATCTGGGCGAGTGATCGCCCTTGCTCATCTCGAATGAACCGTTCAGGATTTGGACTCGGCCTTGGTGCCAGAGCGTGTACCACTCGAGCAAACCGCGCGTCGCTCGACAATTCACCAAAGCCAGTCGAACCGACGAGTTTCTTCCAGTCGTCTGGCGACCGGCGAAACATGTCTGCGAAATGCTCCCAGCGAGGGCGGCCAACTTTCGGCGCCGGTCCGATCGCCAGGATCAACTCCTCCGGAACTGCCCTCGCAACGGCAATCATCGTAGAGAGGTTCCCCTTGTGAACTCCCAAGGCCGCCATCAATACGGATCGATCGAAACCCCGATCCTCAAGACGGGCGGCGAACATCGCACGTTCGATAAAAGACAAGTCCTCGCGCTCAAGATTCTCTTTGCCTTGTGCGGTAACAAGCTCTTGATCGGTCAATCGACGCACTATCGCCTTCACTGGGCGTCCAAGCCGTCGGCACGCTTCTAATCTCCGATGTCCATACGCGACTTGATACTGCCCATCGCGATCAGGAGACGGCCTCACCAATATCGGCACCTGTTGACCACTTTCGGCAATGCTGACTTCCAGATCACCGACATCAATAGTGGCGAATTCCGCGAGGCGATCACGAAGGAACGACGGAACAATCGACTGCGGATCGATCTCGACGACGACTTCCCCGGTCTCTATCCGCTCTCGTAACGCGTGAGCCTTTTCTGCCTCGTCAGACAAGTTTTGCAGAGAAAGGCCCATTGACTTCAAAGCCCCCGGTTTCACGGGGACTTTTGAAACATGAGGATCAGGCACTGGTCGCTCGGCAATTGGAGCCAACATCTCTTTGAGAGCATCCCTGCGTTTCATCATGACGCCCTCCCCCATGCTTCTCGTATCAACCCTTCGATCTCGCCATTGACGTTGTCTAACGATTCGATGGCGCGGTCATAGGTCACGCGCGTGAAATTCTCTCGCCCGACTTCGTACAAGGTTTGTTTTGTCAGTCCTGCGTCGGAAACCGCCGTCGACTTGAGGATCGAGTTTGTCAAAACGCGCTCGCCGAAAAGGCTGCGCATCAAGCCTACAATTTGTCCCTGTGGTCCATCGCTTGGCTCGTACCGCGTCACGACGTAACGGAAAAAATCATAGCCTGCGTCGCCGCCGGCCTGCTCAACGACGTCGAGCATTGCGGCTGTCATGTGCAAGAACTGGGACATCGAAGCGACGTCGAGCATCTGTGGATGGATCGTGACAAGCACGCTTCGCGCCGCGCAAAGAGCGGACAACGTCAAGAAGCTCAAGGATGGCGGACAATCTAGAACAACGACATCATAATTGGCCGCGACGGTCTCAAGCGCGGTGGCTATCCGCGAGAAAAACAGCTTGTGTGTGGTTCTGTGTCGATCCGCGAGAACTCTCGGCGTATCGTGCTCAAACTCCTGAAGCTCCAAATTACCCGGCACGATATCTAGCCCAGCAAAGTAAGTCTTGCGGATGATGTCCGATAAAGGGCGCTGCTTTTCGTCATACCTAATAGCGCCGTACAATGTTTGATTTTCCTCGACATCGAACTCGGGCTGCAATCCAAAAAGAGCGGATAGCGACGCTTGCGGATCGAGGTCAACGGCAAGCGTGCGGTATCCTCGAAGTGCGAGAAATTGCGCGAGATGAGCTGCCGTCGTCGTCTTGCCCGACCCCCCCTTGAAATTGGTCACAGCAATGACTTGAAGGTGGTCGTCTTCTTGTCGGCAGGGCAGATAACTCGGCTTTGTCTTCGCCAAATATCGCCGGATTTCGTGTATTTGATCCAGGGCGTACAATCGACGCCCTGCGGGCGTCTTTTCAGGATCTGGCCCCTCGCCCGCCAGCGACAAGTGACGGAGGTAGCCATCGCTGACGCCAATCAGCTTAGCGGCTTCCCCCGATGTAAATTTCCTTAGTTCTTTTTCCGCTGCCGGGGGGAATGCGCGGGTGCGCAATTGCTGAAGCTGCGCCCCCAGCAACTGAGCGTCAGCCTCGACAAGACGCGTCAATGAACGCACTTTCTTGCCGGTCCGGCTGCTTACGTCATTTTCAGCGACAGTCGCCATAAACGGTTAATCCCACATATTTTAGCGTTAGCCGTAAATTCTCTGAGTCTTCGCCGGGCGTCAAGGACTTTTGTGTTAACGAAAGGTTAATGGCGAGGTTCGTTCTCAGCTGAGAACTTTTCTACGCCGCCCGCCGAGTTCTCAACTGAGAACCAGTTCTTGAGCGTCTACGATCTGCCATAGGGCATTCCGATCGCAGACCAATCATTCCCACGGAACGGCGGGCTCATTTTCATGGATAGCTCCCTTCGCATCCTGGCCGGGCGCGGTTGAGCAAACGAGCATGCTGCTTAAATTCATTCCGGGGTCAGCCATTCCCGGAGCTTTGTCCATCTCTTGCGCCCGCCGCCGCTGCGCACAGCGATGGCCATCGCCCGGCGCTGCCCGACAATGACGACGAGACGCTTGCCACGCGTGACGGCTGTGTAGACGAGATTGCGCGCCAGCATGGTGTAATGTTGGGTCGAGAGCGTGATGACGACGGCAGGATATTCCGAACCCTGCGACTTGTGGATCGTCGTCGCATATGCGGGGACGACAGTGTCGAGTTCGCCAAACGGATATTCGACCTCGCGACCATCGAAGCCGGCGACGAGAAGGCCTTCAACCTCGTCGATGCGCAACACGGTTCCAAGGTCGCCGTTGAAGACATCGCGATCGTAATCGTTTTCGGTCTGCATGATCTTGTCGCCGGGCGCGAAAATCGACCCGAATTTCTCGATCTTAGCGGGCGGATTGGGATTGAGGGCTTTTTGCAGATCGGCGTTGAGCGCCCGCGCGCCGAGCGCGCCGCGTTGCATCGGGCAGAGCACCTGAATGTCGCGAATCGGATCGAGGCCAAAGCGGCGCGGAATCCGTTCACGGACAATTTCCACGACCTTCGCCGCCCCCTTCTCCGGATCGTCGGCATCGACAAACCAGAAATCCGAATCCTCGCCCCGCTTTGGCCATTCCGGCATTTCACCGCGATTGATGCGGTGCGCGTTGACGACGATCCGACTCTCGGCGGCCTGACGAAACACCTCGGTCAACCGGGCAACCGGTATTGCGCCGGAATTGATGATGTCGTCGAGTACCTGCCCCGGCCCGACCGAAGGAAGCTGATCCACGTCGCCGACGAGCAAAAGCGCCGACCGGGCAGGGATCGCCTTGGCGAGCGAAAACATCAGCGAGACGTCGACCATGCTGGTCTCGTCGATGACCAGAAGATCGCAATCGAGAGGATTGTCAGCGCCGCGGCGAAAGCCGCCGGACTTGGGATCGATCTCCAACAAGCGGTGGATGGTCTTCGCCTCGAGGCCGGTCTGTTCGGTCATGCGTTTCGCGGCGCGTCCGGTCGGTGCGGCGAGCAGAATCTTCGTTCCCTTGGCGGCGAGAATACGCAGAATCGCGTCGAGCAGGGTCGTCTTGCCGACGCCTGGGCCGCCGGTGATCACCATCGCCTTGGAGCGCAGCGCCATTTCAATCGCCGCGCGTTGCGACGCCGCCAACATCTTGCCCGTCTTTTTCTCGACCCAGGGCAGGGCCTTCTCCACGTCGATCGCCGGCCAGGGCAGGGCGCCTCGGACCAGCGAGCGCAGCCGTTCGGCCACGCCGCGCTCGGCGATGTGAAGCCCGCGCAGGAAAACGCATGCCTCGCCGCGGATCGTGTCGCCGACAACCTCGGCCCCGGCGAGTTCGTGATCGAGCGCCACCCTCACAAGCGCTTTGTCGACGTCGAGCAGTTTGGCGGCGAGGGTGAGGAGATTCTCGACTGGAAGCCCGCAATGCCCGTCGTCGGTCGCCTCCTGGAGGGCGAAGGACACACCGGCGCGCAGCCGCTGCGGCGTCTCCCGGGTCATGCCCATTTTCATGGCCATTGCGTCGGCCGTCCGAAAGCCGATGCCTCTGATGTCGCGGACGAGGCGATACGGATCTTCGGTCATCACCTGAATGGCGTCGTAGCCATAGGTCTTGAAGATGCGCACTGCCCGCGACGTTCCAACGCCATGGGAATGCAAAAACACCATGATGTCGCGAACGGCCTTCTGCTCGGCCCAGCCGGCGGCTATTTTTCCCGCGCGGAACTCTCCGATCCCCGAGACATCCCTCAGCTTCTCGGGGATCGCTTCGATGATTTCGAAAGTTCCTGTCCCGAACGCGCCGACGATTCTCTTCGCCAGCTTCGGACCGATGCCGCGAACCATTCCCGAGCCGAGATATTTCTCGATGCCTTCAGCCGTGGTCGGCGGGGTGGTTTTGAGAAGGTCGGCTTTGAACTGCAGCCCGTGGGTGCGATCGGTCGTCCAAACGCCGACGGCGTGTATGAACTCTCCCGCCGATATCGACGCGGAGTGCCCGACGACCGTGACGAGGTCGCGCTTACCGCGCGCCTTCACCTTCAGGACGGCGAAGCCATTTTCCTCATTGTGAAATGTCACCCGTTCGACCGAGCCGACGAGCGTTTCACGCAAACTGGTCGTGTCGGCTGCCGCCCGCAAGATGCTTCCTGGCTCCCAAAGGATCTCTGGGCCGACTATAGCAAGTCGAGCTGGCGACGCTCTGATGATCGCGCGGCCGCTGGAACGCCGCTCATCGCCAAATGTTCAGGGGTTTTGGCGGATCCTCGCCGATCGTCAGATTTCTTCGCTCTTGTCCCGGATTTCGAATTTGAACTGGAAACCCTCAAAACCCGAGATCATTCTGCCGAATTCGTCCCAGGAAACCTCACGGCCATCGATGACGAGCAGTGGCGTGCTCCCGCCTTGCTCCGAGTCCCAATCAATCCGGCCTCGAACCACCAAAGGGTCTGAAATCTGCAACCCGTGCTCGCTGTCGGCGATGTGCTTTACGCCAAGACCGCGTCGCATCTTTTCGATCAATCGGCCGAGCACCGCGAGTTGGTCTTCCTCAGGCTCGGCAATGACCTGAAACTGGTAGCCCGCCGGATTGCCATCGCGGAGTTCGAAGGCGTCCAAGGCGACGCCCGTTCCAAACAAAAAACTGCGGAAATGAAATTCGTGCGACTTGCCGGCACTGTCGGTCAGCCGCACCGGTTCGAACTCGACATGCTTGAAGTCGTCGAGACCTGCGGCCGTCGCGGCTTCGGCATTGAAACAGCGGTAGCAGAACTTTTTGTACCCTGTGTCCATCGAACCATAATCGACGATCTCGAAGCTCGGCGCGCGACGACCACAACCCTCGCACTTGATTTTCCGCATGGTATGATCCCGCTCGCCGCTGATAATTACGACCGTTTTCGAAGTCGGACCATAGAACGTTGGCTCAAGCAGCCCAACCCTGCGCCTCCGACGATATTCAGCTCGAGACCATCATCTCAGTTGGCGTTGCAAACGGGCCTCTCAAAAGTGAAGTGGCCGCCTAGCAGTCTGTCGGACTTAACGGGCTCGATGGGACGAAATGCGTTAGAATTGTTGAGTTGATTCTCGCGTGATGAGGGCTTCCTGTCGATGACCAACTTCCGGTCTATTGATCGAGAGACCGGATTTTTGCTGCCGCCCTCGGTGGACGAATGGCTGCCGCAAAAACATCTGGCGCGGTTTGTTGCGGAGGTGATTGACGGGCTTGACCTTCGAGCGATGAGCGGGAGTTATCGCGGTTCTGGATCGGCGTCCTATCATCCGCGCATGCTTCTCGGCATCTTAGTTTACGGCTATGCGACGGGGGTGTTTTCGAGCCGCAAGCTGGAGCGGGCGACTTATGATTCCGTGGCGTTTCGCTTCATCGCGGCCAATGATCATCCTGACCACGACACGATTGCCGCATTCCGGCGTCGGTTTCTCAAAGAGATCGAGGCGCTGTTCGTTCAGGTTTTACTGTTGGCGCGCGAGATGGGCGTGTTGAAGATGGGCACGGTTGCGCTGGACGGCACGAAGATCCACGCCAACGCCAGCCGGCATAGCGCGCTATCCTATGAGCACGCGGGCAAGATCGAGGAGCAATTGAAGGCCGAAGTCGCGGATCTCATGGCCCAAGCCGAAGCCGCGGATACGGCAAATGTTCCCGACGGCATGTCGATCCCCGATGAACTGGCGCGGCGCGAGGAGCGTTTGCGCAAGATCGCCGAAGCGCGAGCGAAGATCGAAGCGCGGGCCAGGGAGCGTTACGCGCGTGAGCTGGCCGAGCATGAAGCCAAACTCGCGGCGCGCGCGGCCAAGACCGCGGCGACGGGCAAGAAGCCTGGCGGCAAGCCGCCGCAGCCGCCAACCGAGGGACCGCTGCCGAGCGATCAGATCAATCTCACCGACGAAGAGTCGCGCATCATGCCGGCGGCCGGCGGCGGCTTTGAGCAGTGCTACAATGCGCAGGCCGCCGTGGCGGCGGGAAGCATGTTGGTAGTTGCTGTGGATGTGGTTCAGGCTCCCAACGACAAGCAGCAGATCGAGCCGATGCTGGACAAGCTCGAATCCTTGCCCACAGAATTGGGCGAGGCCGAAACACTGCTGGCGGACACGGGTTATTTCAGCGCGGGGAATGTCGAGGCATGCGAGAAGGCAGGGATCGACCCGCTGATCGCCATGGGGCGTCAGCCGCATCATCCACCGTTGCAAGAACGCTTCGAGGCGCCGCCGCCGGCGCCGGAAAATCCGACGCCGGTCGAAGCGATGGCGCATCGGCTGAAGACGCCGGAAGGCCGCGATCTATACGCCCTACGCAAACAGACCCCGGAACCGGTGTTCGGCATCATCAAATCGGTGCTCGGATTCCGTCAATTTTCGATGCGCGGACTCGAAAAAGTACGTGGCGAGTGGAGCCTTGTGACCATGGCTTGGAATATGAAACGGATGTTCGTCCTCAACCCCGCCTGAGGAGGCCATATGCAGTTTCGCGCAGCCCAAAGTGGCCTGGTGCAAGGTCATTAGACGGAGTCACAACCCGTTCTGGACACCATCAAGCGTCCGATGAACGTTCGCGCTCGCAAAACCTCCCCGGAGATCAGTCTGAAAGCCTCAGCCCGACAGGCTGCTAGGCGGCCTCCTCCCGATGCTTGCGGCTGAACGCCAAAATATAGTCCGTCGCGGCGCTGGCGGCCGCGGCGGCGGCGAAGATCGCCTTCTTGTCGTTCTTCAGGATCGCGAGATATTGAGCCATATACTGCGCGTGATCCGGACGCGGGTCATTGGTGATCCCAAGCTCCGCGCAAAGGAACGCCGCCGACAATTCCGCGATTTATCCTGACAGTCAAGTCCTGAGCGACGACGAAGCCCATGGATAGAGGCGCTCAAGGCGCCTCTCCCCGGGTTGGCTGCTGGGCGTGCATCCAGTCGGCTGCCGCTTGCGCCTTGCTGGCGGCGGTGAAGATCGCGCGCGGATCGTCCTTGAAAACCTTGAGCCACGAAGCGATGTAGGCGGCATGCTCGGCGCGAGGTTCATTGGCGATGCCGAGGTCAGCCATCACGAAGCTGCTTGTCAATTCGACGACGACCTCGTCCATCGCGTATTTTGCCGAACCGAAACGCCCGCTGAGGTCACGATCAAGACGATGCTTTGCGCCCGTCGCGTGAGCGGTCTCATGTCCGAGGCAACTGTAGTAGCTGGCGGCGTCCAGGAAGCGATTGAAGGGCGGCATGAAGACCGTATCGACGTCAGGGCGATAGCAGGCTTGGTCGCCTCCGGTAACGATCGGAATGTTCAGCGCGGCGAAGAAGGCCTTGGCTCTCGCGATGCGCTCGGTCTCGGGCAGATGCGGCACATTGTCCGATTCATAGCCGTCGACTTGGTTTGCGTTGAAGACGCAATAGCCACGGGCGAAAAAGCGCGCCCGGCTTTCGCGCTCGTCATCATCGGATTGTGTTTCGCCGAGAGCGCCCTTGCGCAACTCCTTCCAGAACACGACCGTCGTCGCCTTCTCGCCCTTGCGAACCTGACAACCGGCCTGCGACCATTGCTGATATGTGCCCCAGACGCCGCTCGAATAGCTGGAGCAGCGAGAGGCGGCCCAGAGCGCCAAGACGTTGATGCCGCGATACCCCTTGTCGGAAGCGACGTTCTTCGGCTGCGCGATCGAACTGCCATCGTGATGCCAGGGCATACGCCAGTTTCCGGCGCCATTCTCAATGGCCGAGACGATATCGGCGGTAATGCGGTCGTAGATGTCGATGCGGTCTGATGCGGACATGACGCGATCTCCGTTCGCGCCGGGACCCATCCCCGGCGGCGGAGCGGTCAAGCGCCACGAATAGCCGGCGCCCGCACCGACAGGCCGAAACGAAGTGGAGGACGGCGCCAGCCGTTGCGGACGCCGGCGCGCGGCGCACCCGCCTGCGCCCAGCCATGCCGGGATGGGAACTGGTCACGGAACATCGGCAGATCCGTGAAGATCGGAGCGGCCAATCGGCGCGGCCGACTTCACGGCTCCATCAAGAACGGCCTCAATGCGCCGGATATCCTGCGTCAAGGCGGTGCGTTGCAACTCCGACAGGCGCTTTTCTTTCAGCAAGGCCTTGGCGTCATCCGAGGCTCGCGCCCATGCGGGGCGATGGCGCGTGGTGATACAGGCGTTGGGGCACCGTGTCGGCTCGCAGAGAGCGATCATCGGCGCGGCGCGATCACGCTCGGTCGCGCGGCGGAGACAGACGGCGCTCGATGGGTCAAAGAAGCAGTCGGCAAGGACGCCGGCATGGAGGGTGTGCGCAGTGGTCGCCAACAAAGCGCGCAGTCGGCCGCGGTCGACGATCATACCGGGCAAGGGCTGAAGCTCCCCCGCGGCGGCGTCGAGTGTTCGCCCAATCCGCGCAGCGGCGGGACCGGAGAGCCCGGCGCCGATCTGATGATCATCGAAATAGGCGAGGATATCCTCGATCTGGCCGAGTCGGCGCTCCGCCTCGACTTCGGCGCGGAATCCCGAGCGGCTGGAGCCGGCATAACCCTCGAAGGCGGCGACCGAGGCATGCTTGTACTGGATCATGCCGGCGATCGTGCCGAAGGGGCGGTTGGCAATGTGCCAGGCGATAGTGCGGCGAAACTGGCGGGTGGTGATACGCCATGGCGCGCCTGTCGGACCGGGCGCGATGACGGGTTCGTCATTGCTCCCGAAGAGCGCGTTCAAATGATCGCGATAGACGTTGAGCTGTCGGACGATCTCGGCCGACACGTGGTCTTTGTTGGCGCGTCCGATATCGAGCACGGGCCAGAGCGTGTTTGCGCCACGAGCCGCCGCTGACCTTGCAGACAGCTTTTCGAGGACCGAGATGGCGGCCGCCACGGGAGCAATAGTGATCCAATCGGCGGGCTCGCGTTGGCCCGACTTGCCCTTGTAGCTGGCCGAGTGCACGCGATGACGTTCGATGACGCCATCCGCGCTACGTGTCAGCGACAGGCAGCCGGCCCGCATCGCCTGGACCTCGCAGTCGCGCATGCCAGTGAGATAGGCGCAAACGACGTAGCACGCGGCCTGGAGCATGCGCTCTTCGTGGAGCAGCGTCTTGGCGTCGAAGCGCGGCCGCCACGGCTGACCAGTATCGGGTTCGATGGAGATCGGCGTATCCATGCCGCCCGTCTCGATGCCGATCGCGTTGATCGCGGCGGCGACGAGGTCGGGCGCGCCGGTCGAAAGCTGAAGATGCGCCTTCTTCTCGAAGCAGGCGTCGACGCCAGCGTGCTGATGCAGGAGCAGCCAGTTGATTGGCGGCGTGAGCTCGCCCGTCCCGGCGTCCTGACGCAAAATGCCATTGTGCGCGGTCGTCCAGACAGGCACGCCGCGGCCCTGACGTCGGCGATCATCGAGATATGCCGTGAGCCGGGCGCGTCGGCGAGCGCGACGTTCGTGCCGCGGGAAAGCCGCGTCTTCAACGGCAAGGGCTGTTTGCCGCTCCTCGAGCCGGATGAGTTCGTTGCGAGTGGCGAGGATGTCCGGTGCGAACAGGGTGACGTATTTGAGCGACCACGCCAACAGCGGCGCGATCACACCTTCCGGCATGCGTGGCGTGAGATTCTCGCCGGCGATGAAGCGATAGCCCGCTACGTGGGAACGGACCCGACCCGGCCATGGTTCGATTTGCAGTCCGGCGCTTGGCAGGTGGGCGCGGTAGGCGTGGAGGTCGAAAACCACTTCGAGCAGGAGAGCAACAATGGCGGGACGACACCCGTCCTGTAGTAATTTGGCGTAACGATCGAGGAGGACTTGGTCGACGCGGCGGAGATCGCAGGCGCCCAGTTCGGTCTGAACAAACTCCAAGAATCGGCGCGCGCGGTTGAAAGCTTGCCGAATGCTTGCGGGCGGCAAGCGCGGCCGATAACCAGGGAGATCGACGTTGAGTCGCGCATAAAGATACTCCCGCAGGGAGCGTGCGACCGCCGCATCCGGGATGGCGTCAAAATGCACGGTGACATGGCACCGTCGAGCGTTCTCGCGAAAGACAGCGGGACCGAGATCCCAGTTGGCGTCACCATAGCGGGAGAGATCGCGCCGGTCGTAATTAGGACGCAGCGGCGCGGTCGCCAACACGGAGTCGTCGTTGCCAACAGAGTTTTCCAGGCGAGGCGCGGGTGCGGAGTTCACAGGCGCGCCTCCGGAGGCAAATAAAGAGGAGCCGCCTCCGCGACGAGTGTGCGCCGCGCGTCGGCGACGACCGCGGGGCCAAACAAGGTTATGACCTGAGTGGTGATCCGGGCGTGAGCGCGTCCGAACTTGACCGCCCAATCGCCGGAGGAGAGCGCTGGGCGCTGATCTTCGATAAAATCCAAGAACGCCAGGATGGCAGGCAGCTTGCGGGCGGTGATCACCGCGTTGGAGCACTCGAGGCAACCCCAGAACGGGAGCGGACAAGGCGAGCCGATCTCGCCGTGCGGGCTGGCGTAGAATCCGCCGCAACTCGCGAGCCAGACATCCTGTTCTCCATCAAGCAGCGCGATCGGATCGTTCCCGACCGGAACATTCAGCGCACCCGTCGGATTTGCCCGCCAGTGGCGTTCCTGCTCGGGCGTCAGCACGATTGGCGTGAGGGCCGCTGTGACTGCATCCTCCAAGGCCTCGGCGACGGTCGCCTCGTGAAGCGGCCGAAGCGCCGAGATGTCCGCATAGTGACGGGCGGCGACCTCGGGCGTATGGCCGACGGCGAAGCGGGCAATATGGCCTTCGGTCTTGATGTACCACAACGCCTTATGGGTCTTGCGGAGATGGGAAAGGAGAAGGCGCAGCGGACGTCCATCGTCGTCGACAATGGCGTGCCGTCGCGTCCAGGCGTCGACCAGCGTCTGCGGATGCCGAATGCCGGCGGTGAACGCGCCGGCGCCACGGTAAACCCAAAGGCTCTCGCTGGGATGGTGGCGACGAGCCGCGGCCGTCAAGTCGATCAGTCGCCGGATCAGGCCTCCAGGCGTGCTCGAACCTCCGTCGCGAGCCCGGAGACGCTTATACTCGCCACCGCGCGCACGGCGCTTGAGAAATGCGATCTCGACTGTGCGGTCCGACGCATTCTGAAGACAATCGACCGTCAGCGTCTTGCAGCATTCGATCTCCAGGCCGGTCTCCAAGGCCAACTGCACAAGAAAAGGCACCACGTCATCACGAGTAAGATGATGACGACCGTTGAGTTCGTCGCCGAGATGTTCGGTCGATCGACCACGGCGCGCTCTGGCGTGATAGAGCTTCACGAAAGCCGGTTCATCGGATCGGACAAGACCGCGCTCTTCGATGATGGCGTGGACCGCGCCCTCCATTCTCCGCAGAACGAGATCAGCTTCGACCGGCGGTCCTTCCCGCAAGCGTCGGATCACGGCGGCGACGTCGTCCCGGGCGGCGTCGCGAAGCTGGTGTGCGACAAAGGGGCTGTAAGCGTCTCGCGGTCGTGATCGCTGAAATGGCTTGGCGCTGACGTAGCGCAGGCGGTCGCGAAGGTCGGGCGAGATATCGTCCGGGCTGTCGGTCGCGATTTGCCGGAGAACCGAGACCACCTTCACCAGGACGGTGAACAGATTGGTGCGCGTCAGGTTGCGGGCTTCGAGCCACGCCTCGAAGCCGTCGATATGCCGACCTCGGAGATTGTCGGCGCCAGCGACCCTCTCGCCGGCTTCCTGCAGATAGGTAAGGAACTGGGGCAAGGTGACGGCATAGGCCTTCACGGTCGAACGGACGCCGAGCGGTCCACCGGGAGCGGCGAGATGACGAAGCGCGCGCGCGAATGCGAGCGCAAGGCGGCGCGGCTTCAACCGCGTATAGTCGATCAGGGCCTCGCCGCCGCTCTGCGCGATGATTGTGAATCGCAGCCCAGTGATCGGATCGACGTCATCTGGGATTGCAACGCCCTCTTCGGGACGGAAAATCACTCGATGGCCTTTGCGGGGACGGCCGGTCATGACGCACTCACCGTCGGAACGAGCGCAAGCAACTCTTCGACGGCGGCGTCGACGGTGTCGGCGCGGGCGGCAATATGATCGAGGTAGATGTACGTGGTCGTCAGGCTGGCGTGCCCGAGAAGGCGTTGAACCTGCTGCAGCGGATCGCCAAGCAGCCGACGGTAGCCATCCATCCCCGATCCCGTCGCCTCAAGCGCCGCATCGCGCAAGCGGTGCTGAATCAGCATCGCGAGCATGTGCACGGCAAATGTATGCCGGAGTTGGTGAGGGCTGACGCGCATCGGAAAACCCGCGGCCTCGCAGCGTTGACACGCTCGCGCGAAAGCGGCTTCCCAAGAGTTAGGCTGCACGACCAGGCCGACCTCTGTCAGCCAGAGCGCGCCGGGCTCCTGGGGTGCGCCGTTGTCGTCGCAAATAACAAGCCTGCCGCGCTCGTCGGGGATAAGCGATTCAATCGGGATCACGCCGCCGTCGCGGAGCGGGAGACCTATCGCGCCAAGCGTCGGCTGGCGGATGAAGATCGGCTGCCTGATCGCGCGCCAGCCCTCTCGGGTCTTGAACTTGGTGACGGCAAGCGTCCGCTCCACAGTGACATAGGCTGCAATTTGTTGAAGTAACCGCCGTGGCAATAGCACACTGCGACCCCTGTCACCCTTGGTCAAGGCTGACGGGAGTTTGAACCAGGCTTGGCCACCGCCGCCGGCGCTATGCGCCAGACCGGCAAACTCCAATGCAAGCAGGAATGACGCCTCTTCGAGCCGTAACCCTGTCATGACGAGCAACTCGGCGAAGAGCGCATTGCGCGCGCCGTTGCGATCTCTGGCGCCACGCCGCTCGGCGCCGTCAGAGGTCAGGCCACGAAGCCCGACATCGCGGAAGACGCGATAGTCTTCGAGGGAAACGAAGCGGACGTCCGAGTGCTTGGCCGCGCGCTCATAGGCGTCGTTGCGAGCGACAACGCGGGCGCGATATGCTGAGTGACCTCGCCGCCAGACATCCCGATGGGTGAATGGACTGGAAGCAACAAGATTTTCCGACTCCGCCCACCTGTAGAGCTTCTCTAAAGCCGCAACGGAGCGGTTCCATGATGCGGCGGAGATCCGTGCGCCAGCATCTTCGCGCCGACGCGCGCGGTGAAAGGCCGCAACATCCGAACGCGCAGCGTTCCAGACCGACTTGCCACACGCCTCCTCCAGAAACCTAATCCAGAGCATGACGTCATAGCCGTAGGCGCGTAGCGAATGTGGCGAGCGCACTCCGTTCAGCGGCAAATCCAAGAAAAAACGATCGAGGTCGGCGTTGTAGAGAGAGCCGTCTCTCTCGATCACCGGAACGAATCGATCACGGGCAGCGCCTTCCGCCGACGGCCGCCGCACACTCACCACGATCATCGCTATCTCCATCGCGTCGGGCTGCGGAAACGTGCTCGTCGAAGGCGGGCGGCCGCTGCTCCCCGAAGACTGTGGCCTTCATGGCGGTGCAGACTGTCCAGATAA
>Ga0302319_10010814_pt1 | contig 17368 bp, 10 predicted proteins | sample Bog_T0_2_FD_203319 | JGI IMG/M metagenome (GOLD analysis project Ga0302319, IMG submission 203319) | Peat permafrost microbial communities from Stordalen Mire near Abisko, Sweden - Bog_T0_2 | ecosystem: Environmental > Terrestrial > Soil > Wetlands > Peat | place: Sweden: Abisko, Stordalen Mire...
GAAAAATTCATCCTGGCCCGCGGCGATGACGATGGCATAGCCGATGTCAGCCATGGCATCGGGCTGCCGGCGATTTTGCCGGAGTTCAACGTTCACCGTGTAGCCGCCCACATTGATGTCGGTCATCTGGTTGCTTCGGTTCAGCCAGGCTCCGCCAATCGTTCCCTTCGACTGTGCGTCCAAAATCAGCGGCGTCATCTCGGCGATAAGATGGTAAGCCTTGGGAAAAGGAAGAGTTGTGATATCGGCCGGCAGCGCGGTGGCGCTCCCGGCTCCCGGTCGGGCGGCAACCATGCGCGTGATCGAATCAATCCCCATGGCCGAGTAGCCGACGGCATTGCGCGCCCCGATTGCGTAAAACACATTCGCCGCGCCCACTTCGCTGGAGGTGGATTCGGGAATGAAAATGGTGTTGCCATTCCGGGCGTAGCGCGTGACCAATTCGGAGAAGTTCGGCAGATAAATGTCCGGCGACAGCATGTCAACCTGCGGCCCGCCCGCGCGCCAGATGTCGTGATTTTGAGACTGCGGCCCGCCGCTCGGATAATCGCCCGGCCCCCTGTCCGTCGGCTGGACGATCCAGGTGTTCACGAACATCGGCACGGGATACTCGGCCTTGCCCGCTTCCGCCACTTTTCCGACGTAACGCGAGTAGTTCCACGCCATGAAAACCTCGTCCGCCTTGGCGGGGCCGACCCCGAAGACTTCTTCCCACGTCCCGGAAGTTTTGAAACCGGCATCGCCCCACAATTTGAGGGTTTCAGGCAGCAGCGAATTCCGGTGCGCCTGCAAATAATCGGTCAGCTCCTTCGGAACCGGTTTGGCGAAAATCCCGTCGGCCACTGCCGAACGGTCGCGCGAGTCGCCGATCAGACCGACTTCGTTCTCCAATTGAATCATGACCGTGGTGTGGATGGACGATTCGCGTTCCCGGACATAGCGCATGAAAGCCGCAAAGGCTTTCGCATCGGCGTTGCGGTTGGCCTCGCTCACCGTGGACAGAACATCCACGCTATGGCGGCCGGCGAGTTGGGCGCGCGGGAAACGGTCCTGGTTCGCCATGACCCAGACCGGCGGAAAGCTGGAGAGTCCGTTCTTCCAGCTTCCGAACCAGAGCCACGCGATGCACAGATGATTGGCCCGGGCGTCGCGAATGGCGTTGTCAACAAAGGTGAAATCGAACTTGCCCTCTTGTGGCTCGATCCACGACCAGGCAATCGGAACCAAGACCGTGTTCAGCCCGATCTTCGTCAGATTCGGCCAGACCGTCTTCATGTATTCCGGGCTTGAGGCGGCGGTGTTGTTCAGTTCTCCGGCCAGCGCTAAAAACGGCTTGCCGTCCACGATCAACTGCCTGGCGGCGCCCCGCTGCTCCAAGTGGGCGATGAGCGGGTTGGCTGCCGCTGTTTGGGTTTGGGAGTAAGCTGTTGTTAGAATCAGCGAACAAATCGCTGCCAGGCTGCACAATGTTTTAAGTTTCATGATTATTTTCTGTTTGTTGGGAAACGTGCTTTAATCCTGCCAATCTTGCCGGGCCAGTGCAATAAGTTTCGGCAGTGTCAAAATTTCAAATGGTGGGTGTGCCGCCGCGGCGGCGCACGGCGGTGCCACAGCACCGCCGCCACCAAATCAGGACAATGCCAAATTTTCCACCATCCGGCTTGCAACTTTCACAATCATTGCTGGGCGGCAGCGGGCGGGGCAGCCGGCCTCGCTGGAGCCGCCGCTCCGGCAGCGCCGCCACGCGCGCCGCGTCCGCCACCACGACCACCCCCATCAGGCGGGAGATCGAACTGCGACAGCGTGGGTTCGGGATGCTGCGGGTCGAAATTGCCGAGGTCGTCCAAGATGTATTTCGCGAGCGGCAGATTGTCCTGCTTGATTCCGAGTGCGATGCATTTGGACTGGAGGTAGCCACCAAATTCGGAGGGGTGGGTCTGGTCGCTGTATGCTTTGGAAACATCCGCGCCGAGCGCGGCATTCAGTTCCAGGCCCATGGAATTCAAATCAATTGACGGCACGCCAATCTCCTTCGCGGCGGCCATGGCGGCGTCCGCGTATGCCTGAAGCGAACCCGGCTTTTTCGTGTCCTGCCGACGCGCCGAGCACGACGCGATGATGGGGAATGCGCCTTTTTTCTGCACGTCCGCCGCGAACTGTTTGAGCAAATCCTTGTAGGTGGTGCCGGCCTCGGCATAGGTCTCGGAAAAATCCTGGCCGGGGTAAATATTTTGCGGGCCGCGCTGCTTGGAATCGTTGCAGCCAAACTCGATGATGACATAGTCGCCGGCATGGACGGAATCCAGCAGTTTCTCCCAACGCCGCTCCTTGAGAAAGCCCTTGAGCGTTTCGCCGGACTCGGCGTGATTGGCGACGGCAACATCGGATTTGAACCAGCGCGTTATATTCTGCCCCCAACAGGTGACCGATCCTCCGGGTTGATCGGTGACGGTAGAATCACCGGTAATGAACACCGTGACGGCGTCGTCCACTTTCTGAATTTCGATGGCGGCCACCGCGGGATGCGAATCGCTGAACTCCAGCGTAAGCTTGTCGTCCCAGTCGCGCGAAATCGCCACGTGCGTGGTGAGGTTCATTTCGCGGCTGTCGAGATTGACCTCGCCGCCGTTGGAAATTTTCGGCGTGCGGACATTGACCGTGAAAGTGCGCGTTTCAAATTTGGCCGCCGCCGTGCGGATGCGCTCAAGCATGAGCCGGCGGGTTTCCGCCTTGACCGTGGTGATGGCGTCCGCCTTGGGGTCGCCCAAGGTGACGGTCACGCGATAATTGCCCTCCGGCACGGCGACCGAGAAATAGAACGGCTGGGCTGCTGTGACCGCGCCACTTTGCAGCGCGTTGTCCGACGGCTGGGTCACGGTCGTCACGGTTGATCCCGGCTCAAAGCCATAGCCGGCATCTGCCGAATACTGGCTGGTGGGTGAAACCAGCGTGTAGCCGGGCGCGGCCTTGTCGGCGCCGAATTGAAACTTGAACGCCGTGGCCGGCGCGGCGTGGAGCGACGCAGCCGCAAAAAGAGCGGCCATCGCGACGAGTGGATATTTGCAAGGGGTGCGAGTTTTCATAATTTTCGTTAAGCAGTGGTTTATAAAACAATAATTCGGATTGTTCAGCAAGAGAAACGTAGATCGTAGAAAGCGAGACCCGCCGACCCGTGATGCGTTCCGCGACAGCGGAACGGCAAGCGCCAACAACGGGCTCCGGCGGCGTTTGGTTAGGATGCATTTTTCCTCTCAATTTTTTTAGAAAGCAGAAGATAACACAAACATAAAAGAAACCACTGAACCACACCAACTGAAATAACCATAGTCAAATATCGAATAGCTGTATAACCATCGTAGAAATAGTGAAGTGATTTCATGAGATAAATGCCGGGAAAGTGGAGCATGAATACCAGACTTCCGATGAGGTTGGTGTGATCATGGCTCGAACCTTGAATGTGACCGAATGCGAAAAATAAGCACACGAGAATAAACTCGTAAGCAATCGCATAAACAAACGCTTGTTTGACGGTCTTCATGTTTCGGTGATTTTCATTTCCTCAACACGATAAAGCGCGTTTCCTGTCCGGCAAGCGTCAGCGGCACGGTCACGCTTCCCGTCCCCGCCATGGCTCCGTCCAGCGGCTGAATCTTTCCGCTGGCCGCGTCCCACACTTCCGCCGAGCCGCTGCCGGCCAGCGTCGCGCTGCGCGTCTGGGTCTCGTTGGATTCGTTGAAGAAGAAATACACTTCGCCGTCCGTCAGGCTGCGGTGGATGTATTTTACCGGCGGACAGGCGGAATCAAGTTTCACATCCGGCGGCGGCAGCGCCGCGACGACGCGGTCGGTGATTTCCGGCGTCGGTTCGAGCGTGGCAAAGCTCAAGTCCGGCGGGCCGCCGGCTTTCAGGAAATTCTTTTCCACCACCATCGTCGGCGTGCGTCCGACGAACACAACCTTGCCGCCGGACGCGGCAAACGCGCGCAGGCGATCCAGCACGGCCTTTTGAATCACGGTCGAAGTGGGAACGACCACGCCGCGATAAATTTGTCCGCTCAAGTTTTTCAATCCGCCTTTTTCGAGGGTGCAGATTGATGCCAGCGAATCGTGGTCAATGTGATCAAAGTCAATCTGGTGCTCCATCAATTGGGTCGTCAGCCTGACAGTGACCGTGTCCGCTTCCATATCGTTCAGCCAATAGCTGTCAGAAGGATGATAGAGGGCAACTTGAGCCGCAGGCCGGCCAATGGCCAGCAGGTGTTGGGCGCGCGTCATATACCAGCCGGTCGCCGAGCCAGGCTCCGACGCGGTGGCGGCGGCATTGGTGGCGGAATTGTTCAGTCCGCGAATATTCATAAAGTTGATGCCCCGCACCAGTTGGTAATCAAAGACGAACTTGCCGCCGGTGCCAAGATTTCCGCCTTCTTCACTCCAAGCCTGCGGATGGCCGAACAAATGGGCGGCGGAACCGGCGAGCTTGGGAAAATCGGCCACGGTGCCGGGAGCGATTTGGTTGAGATTATCCACTCCGGGCACGCCCATGTAACGCAAGTCGCGGAAAAAGGAGCCTTCGTTCTTGGTCATGCTTTCACCACCGCCGCGACTCAACATGGTTTCTTCATGGTTCAGGTGCATCATGTAATCCATGCCGTGCGCCCGGCACCAATCCTCCATCGGCTTGTAGAAATTGTCGCGGAACATGCCGCTCCAAACATCAAAATAGTCGGCGTAGGCGCGCTTGGTCTCTTCCGTCATGGACGTGGCGAAGAACCCGGCGATGTAGGGTTTCAAATCGTAACCTTTTTGCTTTTGAAAGGTGGCGAGCAGCTTGGGCGTCCAGGGAATGAAGCCCGTGTAGTCGGTCTCGTCGCCGCGAAAGCCGAGAATCGTCTTGCCGAATTCGCTGCCAAAATACTTTCCATAAGTTTCCGGAACGAGCTTGATGTATGCGGCGGTGGCTTCGGGATCGAGATAGTCAATCAGCGAATAGAGGCTGTCCTTGTCACGGGTTCCGTCTTCGCGCTGGCCGGCGCGGGTTGGCGAACTGCGATAGACGTGCCGGACAAGCGTAATCTCCCACGTTCCAGTGCCGGGCGCGGTCCATTTGAAATGACTGTCGGCAGGCAGCGGCAGAATGGTGGATGCTTGCGCGGGACCAGCCGCCCCGCCTCCGCGTCCGCCCGGACCTCCGCGCCCGCCGACCCGGGCATTGGCCTCGATGCTCTTCGTTTCCGGCGGCAGCGGCATGGTCAACGTCTGGCCCGCGACAATGCTGTAGCGCGGTTCGCCGGGACTGCCGTGAAAAGTTACTTCCCAAGTCGCGCCGCTCGGTCCTGTCCATTTGAAATTACCGTCCGCAGGCAATGGCAGAACTTGATTGGTCGGCGCGGTCAGCGTTCCCATCGGCGGCCGTCCGCCGCGCGCGCCCGGTGCCGCGCCACCGGCGCCACGTCCAGCTCCGGCTCCCGGCGGCGTTCCCCTGGCTTCGGGTGCCGCAGCAATCGGTGCCGCAGCAGCCGGCGGCGGCATTTCCGCCACCCGTGCTGTCTCAACCGGTGCCACCACCGCAGGTCGCGGATTGGCAAAAATTCCCAGGGTGTCAACCGGCAGCGGAATATCCAGCGTCTGGCCGCCGGTGACGGTGAAGCGCGCGTCGGACACGATGCCTTGCATTCCCAATTGCGGATATTGCTTGCTGATCATGCCGGCGGCAAATCCGTCGGGATAGCCGTCGTCGCCGTCAATCCACATTTTCATGCCGCGCTTTTTGAGTTCGTCAATGGCGACCTTCATCAGATCGAAATACTCCGGCGAAAGATATTTCGGCGACCGGCCGCCGCTGTTGATCATATAGACGCTGCCGCCATTGGCATCAATGTTTGCGATGTCCGACAGGATGCGCTCCCTGGGTTGGGGAAATCCCGTGGCCCAGTGAATGGCGCCGTATTCCTTGGGCGGATTTGCGAACGATGCAGCCGCCTCGGCCACCGTGGGCACGGTGACCTCCTGCCACGGCTGCGCGGCGCGAAGCGATGCAACCGCAAATACAGTGACCATCGCGGCGAGCGGATACGAGGTAGATAAGCGAGTTTTCATAGGCAATTAGTTTGTAAATAACAACTCAACCCGAAAATCGCGGGTTGAATGCTGAATCACCAGCCGCAATCAACGGAAAGATTTTCATTTTCTCAACACGATTAAGCGCCCTTCCTGTCCGGCAAGCGTGAGCGGCACGGTCACGCTGCCCGCCCCCGCCTTGGCACCATCCAACGGGCTGATCTTCCCGCTGGCCGCGTCCCACACTTCGGCCTGGCCGCTGCCAGCCAGCGTCGCAGTGCGCGTCTGCGTCTCGGTGGATTCGTTGAAGAAGAAATACACCTCGCCGTCTTTGAGCGATTTGTGGGTGTATTTCACCGGCGGGCAGGCGGAGTCGAGTTTGACATCCGGCTTCGGCAGCGCGGCCACGACGCGGTCGGTGATTTCCGCCGCGGGTTCGAGTGTGGCGAAACTCAAGTCCGGCGCGCCGGTTTCGGGATTCCGGAACGTCCGGTCCACCACCATCGTCGGAGTGCGGCCCACAAACACCACCTTGCCACCGGCGGCGGCGAAGGCGCGCAGGCGGTCCAGCACGCTCTTCTGGATGACCGTCGAGGTTGGAACAATCACCGCGTGGTAGATTTGTCCGCTCAAGTTCTTCAATCCGCCGCCGTCGAGCGTGCAGACCGAGGCCAGCGTGTCGGCGTCAATGTGATCGAAATCAATCTGATGCTCCAACAACTGGGTCACCAGCTTGACGGTGGCGGTATCGGCTTCACTGTCGCCCATCCACATGCTGTCGGTTGGATGGAACAGCGCGACTTGCGCCGCCGGCCGCCCAACGGCCATCAAGTATTGGGAGCGGGTAACATACCAGCCCATGACGGCGGCCGGATTGGGCGCACCGTCGGCGGGAGGCGCGGCATTAAGACCGCGGATGTTCATGTGGTTGACCCCGCGAACGAGCTGGTAATCGAAGACGAATTTTCCGGTTCCACCCACGCCGCCGCCCTCCTCCTCCCAAACCAGAGGACGACCGTAAAGATGGGCAGCGGAGGCGGCCAGTTTGGGGAAATCAGCGACGATGCCCGGACGGATCTGGTTTAGGTTATCAATGCCGGGCACGCCCGTGTAACGCATGTCGCGCCAGAAGGAGCCTTCGGAGCGGACCAGCGACATCATCGTTTCTTCATGGTTCAGGTGGACCATGTATTCCATGTTGCGCGCGTTGCACCAGTCTTCCTGGACCTTGTAGAAATTATCCCGAAACATGCCGCTCCACACATCCCAGTAATCGGCCTTGACGCGCGTCGCCTCGGGCGTCACCCGACCGCCGCCGAAAATCTGGGGGATGTAGGGTTGCAAGTCGTAGCCTTTCACCTTTTGGAATGTCTCGAACAGCTTGGGTGCCCAAGGGGTAAGACCAAAGTCGGTTTCGTCGCCGCGGAAGCCGAGGACGGTTTTGCCAAACTCATCGCCAACCGCCTTTTCGTAGGTTTCGTGAATGAGCTTGATGAAGGTTTGGGTGGCTTCGGGATCGAGATAGTTTATCAGCGAGTAGAGTGTGTCCTTGGTGGCGCCGCCGTCGCTCCCATTGTCGTTGCGGGTGGGCGAAGTGCGGTAAGCGTGCCGGATAAAAGTCAGCTCCCACGCGCCCGTGCCCTCCGGTGCTTTCCAGACGAGATGTCCGTCCGCAGGCAGCGGCACGATTGTGCTCTCCGCCCCGCCTCCGCCGCCGCGTCCACCGCGCCCGCGTCCGCCGCCCGCCATGGAAATGCTCTTCGTGCCCGGAGGCACCGGGATGCTGAACGGTTCCCCGACAGAAACGCTATAGTGAACGTCGGCGTTGGGCAGTTGAACCGTCACCTCACCCGCCCCGCCTCTGGGCACCGAATATTTGAAAATTCCATCAGCCGGCAGCGGGAACTGTTTGCCCGCCGGCGCAGCCGCGTCCGCCGCTGGCGCGGTTGCCGCCGGGCGCGGAGCGGCGAGAATGCCCAGAGTGTTAGTAGGCAGTGGAATATCAAGCGTCTGACCTGCGGCAACGGTAACGTGCGCGTCGGAGATGATGCCCTGCATGCCCAATTGCGGATATTGCTCGCTGATCATGCCGCCGGCGAACCCGTCGGGATAACCGCAGTCGGTTTCAATCCAGACTTTCATGCCGTTCTTCTTGCACTCCTGGACAACGGTTTTCACCAAGTCCATATACTCGGGCGAGAGATATTTGGGCTGCACGCGCTGCGAGTTGTTGATCATGTAAAGGCCGCCGCCATTGGCGTGGATATTGTCAATGTCCGCGATGATGCGTTCCTTGGTCTGCGGGCCGCCCCAGATCGCCCAGTGGATGGCGCCGTATTCCAAGGGCGGTTTTGGGAAAGCGGCGGCGGCCTCGGCGACCGTCGGCACGGTGACCTCCCGCCACGACTCGACCGCGCGAAGCGGTGCAACCACAAACACAGCGACCATCGCGACGAGCGAATACGAGAAAGATAAACGAGTTTTCATAGGCATATAATTTGGTTTGTAAAAAGCAGGGCAACACGACTCAACCCGAAAATCGCGGGTTGAATTTCAATTGATCAGCCGCAATCAGCGGAACATTTGTCATTTCCTCAACACGATGAAGCGCGTTTCCTGTCCGGCCAGCGTCAGCGGCACGGTCACGCTGCCCGCTCCGGCCTTGGCGCCGTCCACCGGGCTGATCTTCCCGCTGGCCGCGTCCCACACTTCCGCCTGGCCGCTGCCGGCCAGCGTCACGGTGCGCGTCTGGGAATCTTTGGATTCGTTGAAGAAGAAATAGACTTCACCGTCCTTCAGGCTGCGGTGAATGTATTTGATTGCCGGACAGGCGGAATCAAGTTTCACGTCCGGCGGAGGCAGCGCCGCAATGACTCGGTCGGTAATTTCCGGAGTCGGTTCGAGGGTGGCAAAGCTCAAGTCCGGCGGGCCACCGGCATTCAGGAAATTCTTATCCTCCACCATCGTCGGCGTGCGGCCGACGAAGACAACTTTGCCGCCAGCCGCCGCGAAAGCGCGCAGGCGCTCCAGCATGGCTTTTGTAATCACGGTGGAGGTCGGGACGACCACGCCCCGATAAATCTGGCCGCTCAAGTTTTTCAATCCCGCGCCGTCGAGGGTGCAAACCGTGGCCAGTCCATCCGAGTCAATGTGATCGAAGTCAACCTGGTGCTCCATCAATTGTGTCACCAGCTTGACCGTCACGTCGTCGGATTCCTGGTCGCCCAGCCACATGCTGTCCGTCGGATGAAACAGCGCAACCTGCGCCGCCGGCCGGCCGAGTGCGAGCAGAACCTGGGCGCGGCTGACGTAATGTCCGATGTCCGAACCGCCGTCGGTGTTCATTCCGCGAATATTGTTGTAGTTGACTCCGCGAACGAGGTTGTAGTCGGCGACAAACTTTCCGTCCGCGCCCGTTCCGCCGCCTTCTTCCTCCCAAACTTGGGGAACACCATTGACGTGCGCCGCCGAGGTGGCGAGCTTGGGAAAATCGGCGACGATTCCCGGCCGGATTTGGTTGAGATTATCAATGCCGGGGACGCCGACATAGCGCATGTCGCGCCAGAAGGAGCCTTCGTTGCTGATCATGCCTTCGCCGCGGCCCAGCATTTTTTCTTCGTGATTGAGATGGACGCAAAATTCCATCTTGCGGGCCACGCACCAGTCTTGCATGCGCTTGTAGAAATTATCGCGGAACATGGCGCTCCAGACATCCCAGTAGTCGGCCTTGGCCCGTTGCGCTTCGGGCGTCATCCTGCCACCGCCGAAAATCAGGGGTATGTAAGGTTTGAAATCGTAACCTTTCATCGCTTGAAATGTTTCGAGCAATTTCGGCGTCCAAGGACTGACGCCCGTGTAGTCGGTTTCGTCGGCGCGAAAGCCGAGAACGGTCTTGCCGAACTCATCACCGACCGCCTTTTCGTAGGCTCCGTAAATGAGTTCCAAATACTTGTCAGTCGCCACGGGATTAAGAAAGTCAATCAGCGAATAAAGGCTGTCCTTGGTGGCGCCGCCATCTATTCCATTGTCATTGCGCGTGGGCGAAGTGCGGAAAGCATGCCGGATGAAAGTCAGCTCCCAAGCCCCCGTGCCGGCGGGGGCCGTCCATTTGAGATGCCCGTCAGCCGGCAGCGGCACAATGGTGCTCGCCTGCCCTTCCCCGCCGCCACCGCCTCCACGGCCACCACGACCGCGACCGCCGCCGCCACCGCCACCCCTAAGGAAAATGCTCTTGGTATCAGGGGGCACTTGAATGGAGAACGGCTCCCCGGTCGAAAGGTTGTAGCTCACTTCGGCGCTGGGCAACTGAACAACAAGCTCTCCGCCGCCGCCCCGCGGCACCGAATATTTGAAGATTCCGTCAGCAGGCACTGGGAATTGCCTGCCCGCTGCCGCAGGTGCTTCCGCTGCCGGTGCTGCCGCCGCAGGCACCGCAGCAGCAGGCGCATCCGCTGTTGCTGCCGCCGGACGGGGATTGGCCACAATGCCGAGCGTGTCAGAAGGCAGCGGAATATCGAGTGTCTGGCCGGCAGTGACAATGCAGTGCGCATCTGAGACAATGCCTTGCATGCCCAACTGTGGAAATTGCTCGCTGATCAGTCCGCCGGCGAATCCGTCGGGGTAACCGCAGTCACCTTCAATCCAGACTCTCATGTTGTTTTTCTTGGCTTCCTGGACAGCGGTCTTCACCAAATCCATATACCCAGGCGTGAGATACTTGGGCTGCACACCGCGCGAATTGTTGATCATATAAACACCACCGCCATTGACGGCAATCTTGTCTATGTCCGAAATGATGCGCTGCGCGTTCTGCGGCCCCCCCCAAATGGCCCAGTGGATGGCGCTGTATTCCGGCGGCGGCTTTGCAAATGACACGGCAGCCTCGGCGACGGTCGGCACGGTGATCTCCTGCCAGGGCTGGGCGGCATGGAGCGGCAGGGTTAAACAAGACAGAAGAACGAATCGCGATAGATTTTTCATTTTGAATTATTTGTTGTATTTGTGAGGTGAATTTTTGGATGAATGATGCTTGGTTAAAATGGGCTGGCTTGTCAGGGCGCGGGATTGTCGCTCACATATTTGACGTCGGCGGTCGCCACGGTCTTGCCCTTTTCGGAGAGCAGCGGAATGAACGGACTGTCCTTGAACGCCTTCAGGCCGGAAACGACGGAGGCGGCGACAATGTCCGCGCCGGGCAGATAGGTGTGGTTGTGGTCGCTGTAAAGGGCGTTCACCTTTTCACGGCCCATCTGTTCGTATTTGTCGGCGCAAAGGTCGGTCAGGTCGAGCACCGGCAAATGAAGCTTCTGGCCGAGTTCCTTCGTCCATTGAGTGTATTGGCCTCTCGAGGTGCCGCGTTCAATTTTATCCTGTTTGGGATCGTAATCGGCTGGCAGCGGATCAGTCGGCGTGGCATCGCGGAATGTCGCCTTGGGATTCGTCCAAATGTTGCGGGCGGTGACCGTTAAAAAATAAACATGCGCGCCCTTGTCCCGCGCGGCGTCGGCCATCGTGGACATATACCAGCCGTAAGTGTGCGCCGTCTCCACCGTGCCGTCGTCGCGTTTGAGGTCAACCGTCTCGTCGCCAATGCCCGGAATGGAGCCGCGATCCCGCACGGCGCGCGGCGGGCCACCGTCATTGATGCCAAACACGATCAACATGAAATCGCCGGCTTTGATCCGGGGCAGGACCGTCGGCCAGTCGTTCGTGTTGTTGTAATAGGTGCGGCTCGATGTTCCGGCGTGGGCGACATTGGCGACCGAGATTTTCGCGGAATCAAAATAGTCGGCCAGCGGAGTGCCCCAGCCGACGATGGGCTGGCCGCTCCGGCCATTGCCGTTGTTCCGGGCCGTTGAATCGCCGAGGACGAAAATCGTGGGTTTGCCTGATGCACCATCTGCCGCGATGACCCGGCCGCAGCAGAATACAATAACGCCGGCTAAAATTGTGAATAAAGTCGAACGTAAACGGGATGAGAACATAAAAAGAATTATGATGGGTTGGAGAATGCGCCGCGCGGAGGAGAACCGCCGCGCCAAGCCACAGTCGTCCCGACGACGGTTTGTTTCTTGATGGGCATGTGAGGATTTTGCACCGGACAATTTCCCGCGTCAATATCAATCCGCCATTTTCGACGAGAACCTGAAATTGGCGGAAAGCATTTGCATCCGACAGTCGCCTCCCCGAACTGTTGGGCCGATGAATTCTGTCTTCAATCGTGCTTCCAGCTCGCGCCCCGGATGCGCAACGACCGGACAATGTGAAACCAAAAGTCTGTCCGGCGCGTCTGGTCTGGAAATCATGGACACAAAAATTGCCAAACCCATCGGAACCGTCCTGCTCGCATTGTCCGCTCTGTGCGCCTTGACTGAAACCTCCACGGCTGCCGGCCGCGTGTTTCCGATCAAACGCTACGTCATCACTGATTTCGGCGCGGTTGCCGACGGCCAGACGGTCAACACGAAGGCCATTCAATCGGTCATTGACCGCTGCGCGGATGGCGGTGGCGGGGTGATCGTCGTGCCAAAAGGGACTTTTATGAGCGGCGCACTTTTTTTCAAACAGGGCGTCAACCTGCTCGTAGAAACGAACGCGGTGCTCAAGGGCACGGCCAATCCGGACGATTATCCGCAGGTCAACACCCGTTGGGAAGGCGTCGAGCGCGAATGGACCTGCGCGTTCCTCAATTTCAACAACATGACGAATGTGGAAGTCACTGGCGAAGGCATGATTGACGGCTCCGGTGATTTGTGGATGCAGCGCGGCGGCGGCGGACGGCGTGGCGGAACCAATCAACCAGCGGCGCAAACCAACACCCAACCGGCTTCGCAAAGCGTCCGCGCGGCTGCTCCGGCGGATGTCTCCACAAACGCAGCGGCTCGGCGCGGAGGGGCGGGACGGCCGCGGTTGATCTGCTTCACCAGTTGCCGCACTGTCCGTATCACCAACCTGCACCTGCAACGGCAGGCCGTCTGGTGCCTGCACATTTTGTATAGCCGGGACGTGGTCGTGGACAATCTCAACATCCGCGCCATCGAGCGGATTCCCAGTTCCGACGGCATTGATGTTGATTCCTCCACCAACGTCCACATTTCCCATTGCGACATTGACTGCAACGACGACGACATCGCCATCAAATGCGGCAAGGACACGGACGGATTGCGCGTGAACCGGCCGTCGGAAAACATTTCCATCAGCGATTGCACGATTGGCGCGGGCGGCGGGATTACGATGGGTTCGGAGGTCAGCGGGTCAATCCGCCACGTGCTGGTTCAGCGGTGCACCTTCACCGGCACCGGGGATGCGGCGCGTTTCAAATCTCAACCCAGCCGCGGAGGCGTGGTTGAAGACATCGTCTATCGGGATCTTCAACTTACCAACGTCCGCCAGGCGGTCATATTCGACATGGCGTGGCGGATGGTGCCACCGATTGCCCCGCCGGCCAAAATCCTGACGGTGGTCAGCAACGTGCAATTCATCAATTTTTCCGGCACGGCGCAGTCCGGCGGCACCATAAACGGCTTGAAGGACAGCCCGATCCGCGACATCAAGTTCAAGAATTGCAAGCTGACGGCGCAAACCGGCCTTGCCATCTCGAACGCACAGGACGTGGATGTTTCCGGCCTCGACCTCAAGGTTGCCCAAGGCGAAGCGATCATCCGCCGTGACGCGGCGGCGCAACCAGCGGCGCAACCCGCAAGGCAACCGTAAAGAATTCGCGCCTTCACGGTTTATTCCGCTTCACAAAAACCGGATGGTTTTGGTGAAGCCGGAGCGCGCCAAAGAAGCGACTTGCCAAAGAATTCTGCTTCGATTAAAAACAGACGCATGAACCTTGGAAATTCGCTTCGCACCCAGCGGCAGAGTCGGACCAATTATAGCTGTTCGGCAGAGGCCGCAACCCACAACACCATGAAATCCAAATTGTCAGCCCTTTCGATTGCATTGTTGCTGATGCTCCTGCCGGCAACGACTTTCGCCACAGCCACACCTTATCCGCCTTATCCGGACGCGGTGCCGAGCATGGCTTACAAGGTGACCGTGGACGGCCAGCCGGTGTTTGTGCATAATTTTCTGACTTACGACCAGTTCAACTGGATGGACTACGCCAGTTTTTCAATGACCGGGAAAGTCCATGTCGAGATCACATGCATGGTGAGCGACCGGAAGGTGATCACCTGCAACATCAGGCCGCTGGCCTATGGCATCCAGCCGAAGATTGAGGGCAACAAGGTCAGCTTTGACCTGGATCAGCCCCGGTATCTGGTCATCTTCTTCAACGACGAGCCGGCCTTCAACAACACCGGCCTGCTGCTCTTTGCCGAACCGCCGGAAAAAAATCCGATCAAGCCGGGCGATCCGAATGTGGTCAACATTCAGGACTACAAGATTGACAACACGGGCAAGACGGTGGAAACGGCGAAGATCAACCAGGCCATCAGCGACGTTTCAGCCAGGCCCGGCGGCGGCACGCTGTTTTTTCCCAAGGGCATCTACAGAACCGGCACCGTGTTGATGAAGAGCAACGTCAAGCTGTATGTGGATGTGGATGCCGTGCTTCACGGTTCCACCAACACTGCGGATTACCTGCCGCGCCGCGCCCTGGTTTTCTTTGAAAACTGCACCAATGCCAGCCTCGCGGGGCGGGGCACCATTGACGGCGATGGCTATCCGTATCTGTGGCATGACTTCCAACCAGACACCGGGGACGGAAAGGCCAGAGAGCTGGGGGGCAAGGTGATTGATCCTCACCGGACGGGAATCAATGGCTACGTCGTCAACAACTGTCGCGACGTTTCCTTCGATGATTTGTTGCTAGTCCGGGTCGCTTATCATGACATCAACGTCAACAACTGCGTGAACTATTCCAACCACAACATCAAGATCGTCAACCGCAAGCAGCAGTATCATGACGATGCGTATAATATTTCAGGCAATCACATCCTGATCGAAAACGGGTTTGCCATGACCATGGACGACACCTGGGCGCTGCACGGCAATCTTACTGATTTCGTCGTGAAAGGGTTTGTCAATTACAGCTATACCTGCTCGCTGGCTCTCGGTTATGGCGGAGTCCCGACCGCCAAGCACGTGCGTCTGGAGGATGTGAACTTCGTGGCCAACCACAACAAGTTCGCCATCTGGATTCAATCCACGCCGGCGTATTTTGTCGGGCGCGGGTATCCCACTGGAGCCAGAGGAGCGCCGCTGGACGATTTCCAATTTGTCCACTGCTCATTCGAGAGCGACGGCGGGCAGATTTATATTGATGGCGGCGACTACCCGTTGACCAACTTCGTTTTCGACAACTGCACTTTTGAGAAGCCTAGCAAACCCAGCCTGATCATGGGGTCGAAGGTCGCTCCAATCCTGTTCAAGCACGTCACGATGAACGGAAACTTGATTCAAAGCGCCGACCAATTGAAACAGACGGGTTTTGATATCCAAGTCCCCGTCCAGTTCGAGCCGTGAGGCAGGTCAGGCGGATTCGGCCAGAGCGGCATTCATCCGCTTGATGGCTTCGTCAATCTCGCCGGTGTTCTTGAAGCCGATGACCACGGCGTCCAGTTCCGGCCGGGACATGGCAAAGCGGATGGATTTTTCGCGGTCCTCCGGATTGACGAACTGGCCTTCGCCCATGATTTTCATGCCGATGACGCCGCGGCCTTTGGCGCGCATTTTCGCTAATTCGGGTAGAACGGGCGCGATGTCATGGCCCGGGTCGGTGGCGGTCCACATGACTTCCTCCATGCCGTCCACGCGGCGGCCCTGCGGGTTGACGCGCACGAGGTGAACTTCCGTCCAATCGGAGGCGACGGCGGCGCGCAAGGCGGGCACGCTGTGGCAGGAAACGCCCTTGGACCGAATCCATTTCTTGTCCTTGGCCTGGTCAAAGCCATCCATGACGCGCTTGTAGTCGCCGGTCCAGCTACCTTTGAACATGCAATGGATCAGCATGCTGTCCACATAATCGGTGTTGAAGTTCGTGCGATGGCGGTCAATGGCGGCGAGCACGTCGGCGGGCTGGCCGTCAATTTTGGACTGGATAAAGAGCTTCTCACGCGGGAGTCCCTTGATGGCGTCGGCAATCCAGGGAAAGGTGGCGTAGGATTCGGAGCAGTCGAAGTGGCGGATGCCCTGATCGTAGGCGTAATGGACGAGCTTGGTGAAACCATCCTTGCCCAGGTCGGTGAGCGTGCGTCCGTTGTTGACGCCGGTGCCCATGCCGAGGCGGGTGAGTTTGATGCCGGTGCTGCCAAGCGTCACCTCGTCCACGGCCGTGCGTTTGGGCGCGGCCTGGGCGCGAAGGAGGCCGTCCGGCGCCAGCGCCAGGGCACCGGCGGCGAAAGCGGAACGCTTGAGAAATTGGCGGCGGCTGAAGTTGCTATTCATAGTGTTCTTCCTTTCCCGTTATAGGTTGGTCAAGTTACGGCTTCGCACATGCGAGTATATGCTAAACTACCAGATAAATAAGTCAATCTCAAATTCCACATGAATTCGCCTGGTGGCGGATGCCGATTATTTAAGGCAAGAACAATAATTTAGGCGATGATCTTTTTGCCCTCCTCATCATCACGGCTCAAAAGGATTCCGTTACCGGCTCATCCAGTTGGTCATGGTCGTGTAGCCGAAGGTCATTTCACCCGCATTGTAGCCTTTATACCATTTCGAGTGGCCGTCGGCGAACAAGACGTTCTGGCCTTTGCTGTGGATTTTCCAGAACTCGGTAATCGCGTCGTCCGCCGCGCCGCCCACGCAATTTTGCGAGTAATCATCCTTGTCCGCATCCAACGGGTCAAATTGCAATCCTGTGCCATTGCTCTTGGTTCCCGCCGTGTCACCGCCCAAAACAAAAGCCGAGGTGAACATAATCGCGGCACTTTTAACGGCGGCAAAACTGCCGGTGGTCACATACGCGACATTGCAGCCGTTGAAATAATTAAACGGCCCCTGTTCGTCGGCCGCCAACTGCACATTGCCCGGACAATTATACACGTTTGTGTTTCCCACGTAGGGGAAAACCTGCTGCATCCAGCTCTGCTTTTGTGTCCCCGGATCGGTGGCATTCCAAAGAATGTCGCCGCCGGATTCGGGATACAGTTCGCCGTTTTCATCCGCGAACATTCTCATGCCCAGACCGATTTGATGCAGATTGGAGTTGCAACTGCTGGTCCACGCCCGCTGCTTGGCCGCGCTCAAGGCGGGCAGCAGCAGCGCCGCCAGGATGGCGATGATGGCGATGACCACCAGTAATTCGATGAGCGTGAAACCGCGTCTTGAATTCATTCTCTGTTATAAGAGACATCAAA
>Ga0302319_10010815_pt1 | contig 17367 bp, 13 predicted proteins | sample Bog_T0_2_FD_203319 | JGI IMG/M metagenome (GOLD analysis project Ga0302319, IMG submission 203319) | Peat permafrost microbial communities from Stordalen Mire near Abisko, Sweden - Bog_T0_2 | ecosystem: Environmental > Terrestrial > Soil > Wetlands > Peat | place: Sweden: Abisko, Stordalen Mire...
GACCTGCCCGTCGCAACGGAGTGGAAACGATGCCAGAGACCGATAGCCGAGCTCCAATGCGTAGCTCATCCATGGCCGGTAGAGCTCGTGCTCAATGTCGTTGCAGAAGGCGTGCTCTCCGGTGTGGAAGCAGCGCGCCGCCGGTCCGGTGCCGGTCTTCGGGTCCTGAAGATCGATTCTCACCCGATGGAGGTAATCATCGATCACGCCACTGGATGCCACAGGCTCCAGCACTCCTGTTGCGGGATCGGCCATCCCGATCCACGCCATGCGGAATTGTCCCTTCTCCACCGCGATGCAACAGGCGGCTTCGAGCATCGCCTGGGGATTCTTCTCGCGCACAATGGCATGGTTGATATTGCTCAGGACCGCATGGACGCGGTTGAGCTTCCGGAGATGCGCTTCCGCCCGCATGCGCACGCTGATGTCGTTAAAGACGATTGCAACCTGCCGCAACTCCGGTTCGCCTACACGATGGGCGTGAACGTCGTAGAACCGGTTCAGTGCCTTGGCTTCGTTGACGAAATGCCCGGATTCTCCAGTAAGCGCGACTTTTCCATAGAACTCGAACCATTGCTCCTCGTGGGCTGGAGCAATTTCGCGCATTCGTTTCCCTACCGCATCGTGCATTCCGGTCTGCTTTTCAAATGCGGCATTGATCTCGAGGAATCGGTAGTCGAGCGGCTTGTCCTCCGGGTCGAACAAGACCTCGATGACGCAGAAACCTTCCTCCATGGAGTTGAAGAGATTGCGATAGAGAATCTCGGTTTCGCGCTGAGCTTGTTCTTCTTTGTAAGCTGCAATGGACTGCAGATTCTGGCGGTAGCGCTCGGCCAAGGCGCTCATGAGAACGCCCATGGCTGCAAAGAGAACCAGAGCTACTGCATCTGCCGGTCTCGCGATGGCAATTTGCCCGGTTGGCGCAAGAACAAGATAGTCCGTTCCCAGCACAGCCAAAACGGTGGCAAGGAGCCCGGGCCCGAGGCCGCCCAGGATAGCAACGATCATTACGGCTGGGTAGAGGAGAATAAACGGAGGCAGTTGCATGCCGAGATATGAAGTTACGCTGTACCGCAGCAAGAATGACACGGCAACTAGAATGACAGCCATCGCGTAGTGAGTGGACATAACTCGAAGTTCGCGACTAGAAATGGCCTGCATAACACTTGTCTGCGAGAATACTCCCTCGCAGTGTTTCCTGGCATGAAAGTTTTACGGAATCGAGAGTTATCTGTGTCTTACATCGCAGATAACACAAATTAGATTGCGGCCTAGCACGCGTTTGTTGGTGAACGCGTTCCTGGCCGCGAGCAAAACCTGCCCTCACAACAGCCGCTCGTTACCAAGAGGCTCTGTGTCAGACCGGGGAAGCGGAATGGGAAAAGCAGTGATCGAACGTTACGCGCTCTTGCGTCCCCTGTCAATCCTCGTCCGGTTTGACGGGATGCTTTTGGATCAGATTCAGCTTGAATTGATCCGCAAGCCAGCGGATATTCGTTGACGAGACCGTGATCTTCGGATTTCTTTGCGGCATTTCTTCTCTTCATGCACTGCAGGCGCCCGATTTGGGGAACATTTCGCTATCGTAAGGGATCGTCAGCTCCGGTCCATTTGCCATTCCCAAATGTAGGGGCTTTTGGGGGCGCAGGCATGTTATCCAGATCACTCGGATTGGGCGACGGCCAACACGGGCCAGTTTGAGGGCGGGTTGCTCGAAGCAGATGCTGCGTTGGCGGGTACATCTCCGCGTGGCGCTTCCTCATCCAACTCAGGGAACTGAAGAGAGGGAGAAACCATGTCTGAGCACCACGACGCCGCCAAGGGGCACGAGGCCCACGCTGTCCACGAAGACCATGCCGCCAAGGGGCCGCACGATCCGAAGGTGATCAATCCAAAAATGAGCTCGGACATCGCGTACTGGGCAAAAGAGCTTGGGGTGAGCGGCGACAAGCTGCATGAGGCGATGCGCAGCCATGGGACGCATGTGGACAAAATACGCGCGGCGCTCAGGGGCTGACGGTTGTCGCTCCCAACCTGGCGGCAAGAATAGAGACGTCGTACCCAGAGGGTGCCCAGGTGGGGCGCCTATAAGCGCTGAGGTAATGGGAGTTGCTTCCGGATTGCCGGTCACCCGCCAGGAGCCCTTAAGGAAGCACCAGGATCTGGCTGAAACCTACACAAGCCGAATCTAAACCCTGTGATTGGTGCGGCTTTCCCGGGCTGATCAACCTACCAGTTTTTCTCATTGCCGCCGGCAAAGAATCTGCGGGGCACTCCGTAACTGGCTTGCTCGATGTTTTGTACCAGTGGCGATGTTAGCGCAGCGCAGCTTGAGTCAAAACTCATGGGTGACTATTTGCGTTCCCACCGTCCGGGAGGGGAAGGTTGCGAAAATCCACATCGGCGTGGATGAAACGGCTGGCAATACGCTACCCTTCTTGTTGCGGAGGCGCTGGATCGGGCGGCGACGCGGCGAGACCATCCACGCATTGATCGAAACAGACTGAGAGCCACGAGGGAGACGGGTTGAAAGCATTGAGACTTGCAGCAACGACAGCACTCGGGGCGGCCCTGTACAGCATGGCGCTGACGGCACAAACGCAGTTGCACCTGATGCCTCAACCGGCACAGGTTTCGATCGAATCCGAGTCGCTGGCACTGGATTCGACGTTCGCGGTGGAGGTTCCGGGGAAAACGAGCATGCGCCTCACGGCAGCCATCGATCGCGCGGTGCGACGCATGGAGATGGAGACGGGGCTGCGTCACGCGGGGCCCGGGGTTGCCGAAAAGACCAGGCTGGTGGTGCGGGCGGAACACTCCGCTTCACCCGTACAGACTCTGGATGAGGACGAGAGCTATTATCTGCACGTCACGGCGGCGGCCGCGGAGATCGATGCGGCGACCGAACTGGGAGCGATGCATGGACTGGAGACGCTGATCCAACTGGTGCAGCCGGGCAGCAGCGGGTACTTCATTCCAGTAGTCAGCATTCACGATGCGCCAAGGTTTCGGTGGCGTGGATTGATGATCGACTGCGGGCGGCACTTCGAGCCGGTGGCGGTGATCAAGCGCAACTTGGACGGCATGGCAGCCGTGAAGCTGAATGTCTTCCACTGGCACCTGACGGAGGACCAGGGATTTCGCATTGAAAGCCGCGTGTTTCCCATGCTGACCGGCAAGGGTTCAGACGGGGATTTCTATACGCAGCAGGACGCGAAGGAGATTGTGGCTTACGCCCGGGCACGCGGCATCCGCGTGGTGCCGGAGTTCGAGATGCCGGGGCACTCGACGGCGTGGCTGTTCGCGTATCCATCTTTGAATAGCGGTTCGGGGGCAAGCGGATCGGGATCGGAAGGAATCCGGCGCGAATTCGGAATCAGCCCATACGCGATCGATCCGACGCGGGAAGCGACCTATACATTCATCGGACAGTTTCTCAGGGAGATGGCAGGCATCTTTCCCGATGCGTACTTTCATATCGGCGGAGACGAGGCTCTGGCTACCGACTGGAAGACGAACCCGCGCATCCTGGCGTTCATGAAGGCGCACCGCCTGAAGGACAACGACGCGTTGCAGGCATACTTCAATACTCGCGTGCTGAGGATTGTGAGCGGTCTGCACAAGCACATGATGGGCTGGGACGAGGTGCTGACGCCGGGACTGCCCAAGGACGTGATCGTACAGTCGTGGCGCGGAGAGGCGTCACTGGCCAAGGGAGCGAAGCTGGGCTATGAAGGAGTGCTGTCCGCTCCGTACTACCTTGACGGCATGAAACCGGCAGAGACGCATTACCTGGCCGATCCGCTGCCTGCGACGTCGGACTTGAGCGCGGACGAACGCAAACGGATTCTCGGCGGAGAGGTCTGCATGTGGGGCGAGCATGTGTATGCGCGGACGATTGACTCACGAATCTGGCCACGGACGGCGGCGATTGCCGAGCGTTTCTGGTCTCAAGAAAATGTGCGGGACGTGGAGGACATGTACCGGCGTCTGGAGTTCGCATCGATTGAGTTGGAGGGGCTGGGGCTGACGCATGTTCAATCCGGCGATGCCGGACTGCGGGAGCTGGCGGGCACGGAGAAGATCGATGCGCTGCGCACCGTGGCATCCGTGCTGGAGCCGGTGAGCTTCGGTGAGCGCTACAACGCGCAGCACACCGATCAACTGACAGCGTTGGATAGCTTTGTGGATTCGGTGAGGCCGGATCCGCCGTCGCGGCACTGGTTTGAGGCAGCGGTGATACGGTTGACGGCTGACCTGTCCGGCGACGCGACGGACCGGGCAGCGCTGGCGGCGTGGTTTGGGAAGCTGCGCGACGCGGTTCCGGAGGCACGGAGGCAGATGGAGGCCTCGCCGCGGCTTAAGGAAGTGACGATGCGAGCGGATCAGGTGGCGCAACTGGCGGCGATGGGCCAGGAGGCACTGCAGTACCTGGGCACGGGGCAAAAGGCGCCTGCGGATTGGAAGGCGAAACAGGCGGCGGCGATGGAGGAGATGAAGAAGCCGAGCGCGATGGTTCGGTTTACGATTTTGCCGGGGATGGCGAATTTGGTGAAAGCGGTGCCCAATTGACAGGCGTGTGTGAAGCAATCATGTTTCTCACTTCGTATTTTCGGCCGCGGAGTGTTGAACTGGACGGCACACGCTTGGTTCTCGTGAAATGGTAATTTCCGGTTTGCCGGTGATACGCCAGGAACAGCGTCGAGTTCGGATAATTTGCGAGAAACGAATCTCTATTGAGCGATTTAATTCGCGCCAATTTGCTCAAGAACATAGCCGGCATGGCTTGGTCAATCCGGCGAAATCTGTAAAGATAAGAGACGCTATGACAGTTACCGCTCCTTCCCAAGTATTTGCCGACCGGATTGGCCGGATTGAGGTTTCCGCAACCATGGCTGTGGCCGCGGAGGCTGCCAAACTGCGCGCTCAGGGCGCTAACCTGGTGGATTTCGGAGCTGGGGAACCGCATTTTCCCACTCCGCGGCATATCAAGGACGCCGCGATTGCCGCCATCGACGCCAACTTTACCCGATATACCGTGGTGCCGGGGATTCCGGATGTGCGGAAGGCGATTGTGGAGCGTCATGCCTGTGACTTTGGGTCGGACTACGGGCTGGACGAGGCCATCTTCACTACCGGCGGAAAGCTGGCGCTGTTCAATACCATTCAAATCCTCGTAGATCACGGGGACGAGGTGATCCTTCCCGTTCCTTATTGGGTGAGCTTCAAGGACATCATCCAGTACGCGGGCGGGAAGGTGGTGTTGCTGGAGACCTGCGAGGCGGAGAACTTTCGCATTACGGCCGACGCGATTGAGAGGGCGATTACGCCGCGGACCAAGGCGATTATTCTGAATTCGCCGTCGAACCCGGCGGGCAGCGTGGTGAGCGCCCAGGACCTGGAGCGGATTGTTCACCTGGCGCACGAGCGGGGGATTTTTCTGCTGCTGGATGAGTGCTATGTTTATCTGAACTATGGCGGGAATCCTGTGAGCGCGGCCAAGTTTACGTGGGCCAAGGAACACCTTGTGGTGCTGGGATCGCTGTCGAAGACCTACTCGATGACGGGATGGAGGGCGGGGTTTGCTCTGGCGCCGAAGGCGGTGGTGGCGAACCTGAGCAAGCTGCAGTCGCAGTCGACCTCCAATGCAACGAGCTTCGTCCAGAAGGCGGCGATTGCGGCGCTCACGGGGTCGCAGGAATGCGTGTGCGAGTTTCGCGCCGAATTTATCGAGTTGCGGGACTACATGCTGAAGAAGCTCGGGGAGATTCCGGGAATTACGTGCACCAGGCCCGAGGGGGCGTTCTATGTGTATCCGAACATTGGAGCGTTCCTGGGCAAGGGCGGGATACGGACGTCGACGGAACTGGCGACGCGGCTACTGCATGAGGCGCATGTGGTGACGGTGCCGGGCGAGGCGTTTGGGACCTCGGAGCACGTCCGCATCTCTTATCCGGTGACCAGGCAGAACATTGATGAGGGTACACGGCGGATGGGAGAATTCCTGGGCAATTTGAGGTAGCACAGGTGTTTAGGACGCTCGGTTTGGCGAGCGGGGAGCGGCCTTTGCGCTTGGCGAACGGCTCTGAGACCGCCGCCGGGGGAGATGCGGAACTCCCCGGCGAGGAAAAAGTATCAGCCATCACTGTGCAAACCTAGCGTTCGTCCGGTAGGATGTGGGTTCAATGTCGAACGCTATCGATTTTCGTCCTGTGATTCTTGCCGGTGGCAGCGGTACACGCTTCTGGCCCCGTTCTCGCCGCGCACGCGCCAAGCAGGTTTTGGCGCTGGATGGGGAGCGCTCCATGATTCAACAGACGGTGGAGCGGCTAAAGCCGCTGGCCGGGCTGGACAAGACATGGATCATAACCAACGAGTACCTGGCGCACGAGATTGCCGATCAGCTGCCGGGGTTGCCTGCGGATCAGATTGTACGGGAGCCCGTGGCGCGCAACACTGCGCCGGCTTGCGGGCTGGCTGCATTCCTGATCGAGAAGCAAAACCCTGACGCGGTGCTGGGGATTTTTCCCTCAGACCACGTCATTGCGGACGAACCGCGCTTTTTGAAGACGCTGCAGAAGGGCATTGCGGTGGCCGGTGCCGGCGAGAACATGGTAGTGCTGGGTATTGAGCCCACCCGCGCCGAGACGGGCTACGGCTACATCGAGACGGGCGATTACACGCGGGACGATACCGCGCTGCATGTGCGGCGGTTTACCGAGAAACCGAACCAGAACCGTGCCGGGGAATTTGTGGCAGCGGGAAACTACTTCTGGAATTCGGGAATGTTTCTGTGGTCGGCAAGGACGCTGGCCAACGCCGTTCGGGAACACTTGCCGGAGACCGCTCCACTGCTGGAGGGGATTGCCGGGGCGTATGGAACGCCGGCGTTCGAGGAGGTGTTTCACGCGCTCTATCCCAAGTGCGAGAACATCTCGGTGGACTATGCGGTGCTGGAGCCGAGGTCGGCCAAGGGCGAGCATCTGTCGAATCTGTACTGCTTGCCGGCGGAGTTCAGCTGGAACGACCTGGGCTCGTGGGCGTCGCTCTACGAGTACCAGCTTGAAACCCGGCTGCGCGGAGACGGCGAGGGCAATGTATCGGAGAGCGAGGGGCATCTGAGCCTTGATGCAGCCAACAACTATATTTACAGTCCGAAGAAGTTTGTGGCTCTGGTGGGGGTTGAGAACCTGGTGATCATCGACACGGAAGATGCGTTGCTGATTGCCAATCGGGACCACTCGCAGGATGTGGGGAAGATTGTCAAGGAGTTGGGGCTGTCGGGGCGGACGGAGCTGATCTGATCTGCCGCGCCAGCGCGTCTTGGCGTCGGATGAAAGACAATTGCCGCTCCCCGTCCCTCTGGCTTCCTGTCCTTGTTGAAATTGCCGAAGAGCGCCCAAATGCGCAGGAGGGGCATTGGTCAGCAGAAGAAGCCTCATTCAGAACGGGTTGCTGATCGCAGCCTGCAGCGCCTCGAGCCCTTTGCTCTTCAGCGCTGAGTCTGCCGCCGATCTATCGGCGAAAACCTGGGCCATTGGAAGCGATCGGATTCAAAGGGTACTGTGCTTCCGGCCGGGAACCGGACTGTTCACCGAGCGATTGTCCGACCTGGCGACGCACGCGGACTTCATCCTCCCGGACAAGATCAACATGGGCATGGCCCAGGAGTTCTCTTTCCGGTGCAACGGTCGCTCCCACGCAGGAGCAACGTCAGCATTCGATTTAGTCAGCTCCAGCGAGGCCGCTCTTCCAAACGGGAATTTGTTGACCATCCAGCTGCGCCACAAGGAAGTCGCGCTCGAAGTATCCGTGGTTTACACCGTCTACGACAGGCATCCAGCAATCCGTAAACACCTGGTATTGCGAAATACCGGCGTCGATGCACTGCATATTTCCCACCTTTCGATCGAATCCATTGGCATTTCGCTTGGGCCGGAAAATGAAACCACCCTGCTTGCGCAGTACGGGACGATCCCTCGCGAGATCTTTTACACGGGGCGCTCGGAAGACGCTGGGCTGCTTGTCGCCAACGGCCGAACTGGAGTCGGGATAGCCATCCTCAGCGAAGTTCCCGGATACATGAAGCGCACCGAGATTGGCGGCTGGGACGATCCGGAGCGCGTGCGGATCGCGGTCCTCTATGACACCGATTTGATGCCATTCGAACGTACGCTCGCTGCGGGCGAAGAATTCAGAACCGCAAGTGTGTCCCTCGTGACCTATCGCAATGGCGCGGGCTTTCAAGATCCGCAGTGGGTGCTGCCGGCTTACACCGCGCAAGTCCTGATGCGGCGTGTCGACGCCCAAGGGCCTCCGTGGATTTACAACACGTGGGAACCATTCCAGCGGGGAATCAATCAAGAAACTGCACTTGCATTGATCGATGCCGCAGGCGCGATGGGAATCGATATCTTTACCATCGACGACGGTTGGCAACAGGAATATGGGGAAAACGCTGTGAACCTCGCATCATTCCCCGCAGGCTTGAAACCCATCCGGGACGCGGTCGAAGCCCGGGGTATGCGCCTGGGACTGTGGGTTCCATTAGCGGCCGTCGGAATGTCGACAGCTGACGTTCGCGAGCATCCTGAATGGGCGGCGCTTGACCAGCAGGGAAAACCCAAAACCACCGGAACAATGGCGGGTGCAAAAGTGGTTATGTGCATGGCATCAGGGTTTCGAGATGCCGCCGCCGCCCGAATCGACGATTTGATCGACCGCTTTGGCCTGAGTTATGTCAAGCTGGACCTGACCACCATCTTTAATGCATACGGCGAGGCTCCAGGCTGCTGGGCCAAAGACCACTTGCACGGCAGCTGGTCCGAATCTCTCGGGATGATCTATGAAAGCATCTCGTATGTCACCAGCAAGGTCTATCAGAAGCATCCGGACGTTCTTCTCGACCTGACCTTTGAACTCTGGGGTCAGAAACACATCATTGACGCTGGCCTGCTTGCAGCTGGCGATCTTGACTGGATGAGTAACGTCGATGACACGCAGCCGGATTCGGCAGGGCCCATGCAAGGCCGCCTGTTGCTTTACCAGCGCGCTGCCTCAATGCCCGTGGAGAGCATGCTGATCGGAAACATCCACGCGGAGCTGCCGTCCATCCAGGAGAGTTTCGCGACCGCAATTGGATCGGCGCCCCTGCTGCTTGGTGACCTTCGCAAGTTGAGTGCAACCGATCGCGGGTGGTATCGCGAAAAGATAGGTTGGTTCAAGCAGTTGAGAAGGAATTTCAAGATCAGTGAGAGCTTTTTCCCGCTCGGCAATTGGCGCCAGCCCACGCCGGCCGCGTGGGACGGCTTTGCGCGTTTGGCGCGCAGCGGCCATGGCGTGATTGCGGTCTTTCGCAACAAATCGCGCGAACCGGCTGCCAATATCCAATTGCCCTTGATTCCTGGAGAGAAGCACAGGTTGCGTTCTATCATTTCGGATAAGGACTTGGGTATCTTCGCAAATTCCGATTGGGTCCGTGGCATACCGATCAGATTCCCGGATGGACAAGCGGTCGAAGTTCTCGAAGTCATTCCGCTCATTGGATAAAATCATCATGGCCTGCACGGAGACGAAGAAACCACTCATGCCCCACCCCAAAATCAAGTTCGGTACTGACGGCTGGCGTGGCATCATCGCCGACGACTTTACCTTTGCCAATGTACGCGTTGCCGCTGAGGCTGTGGCGGGTTATATTCACGCCAAAGCTGACCCGACCAAGGGGCTTTGCATCGGATACGATACGCGCTTTGGATCGAAGGCATTTGCGCGGGCATGTGCGGAAGTGGTGGCGGCTACCGGGATACCGGTGATGCTGGCCAACGACATTACGCCCACTCCGGCGCTGAGCTTTGGCGTGCGTGGGCGCTATGCGGCGGGCGGCATCATGATTACTTCGTCGCACAATCCGGCGCACTGGAACGGCGTGAAATACAAGGCCTGGTACGGAGGGTCGGGGAAGCCGAGTATCATTGCGGAGATTGAATCGTACCTGGGGCAGCGGTTGGCGCGAGCCGCGAGGCCCGCGCCGATCGAGGAAGTCGATTTTTTGCCGCCGTACCTGAAGGCGATCGAGAACTTTGCCGACCTGGACCTGATTGCGAAGTCGGGGATGAAGTTTGCCATCGACTCAATGTATGGCGCGGGGCGGACGCTGATCGCCGATATTTTTACGCGCATCGGCGTGGACCACGTGCAGATTCGCGGAAACATCGATCCGCTTTTTCCGGGGATCAATCCCGAGCCGATTGAGCCGCATATTCGCGCGCTGGGCGAGGCGGTGGTGGCCAACGGCTGCCAGGCAGGGCTTTGCACGGACGGGGATGCGGACCGGATTGGGGCTACGGACGAAAACGGCGAGTTTGTCGATCCGCACAAGATATTCTCGGTTCTGCTTAGCTGGGTACTGAGGCGTAAGGACTGGCCGGGGGCTGTGACTCGCGCCTTTAACACCACCAAGATGCTGGACCGCATCAGCCACAAGTATGGCCGCGAGCTGATTGAACACGGAATCGGATTCAAGTATGTTTGCGACTACATGCTGGAGCGGGAGATTTTGATGGGCGGCGAGGAGTCGGGCGGAATCGGTTTCCAGCGACACCTGCCGGAGCGGGACGGCCTGCTAAATGCGCTGCTGCTGGCCAACGTGATGGCCGAGGAAGGCAAGACGCTGGGCCAACTGGTGGCCGATCTGCAGGCCGAGTACGGCGAGCATCAATATGGGCGCATCGATCTGCACATTTCCGACGAGATAAAGAACGCGGCGATTGCGCGAGCCAGGGCGCTCGAGCCGGGCGATCCGGTGTTTGCGGGCATGCCGATTTATTGCCAGGAGAATTTGGACGGGGTGAAGTTCTACCTTGACAACCCGGAAGCGACCATCAGGCCGAAGGCCGCGGAGACGTGGCTGCTGCTGCGAGCCAGCGGGACCGAGCCGCTGCTGCGGATCTATTCCGAATCGTGCTCGAAGGAGTCGGTGGCGCGGCTGCTGGAATCGGCGCGGAAGTTTGCGCTGGGCGAGTGATGGGATTGCCAGCGGCTTGATTCAGTCCAGCGGAATCAACATCCGGAAGGAACGATTCCGGCGCCAGCGGTAATGGTTGAAGTCGCTGTCGAGGGTGAGGATGTCGCCCGAGTCGAGTTGGTCGGCCATGGCAATGAGGCAGGCGTCGGCAAAATCGACGGGCGTGTCGCGATATTTGTGGAGAATTTGCAGAATTTCTGGAGCGCAGGCAGTGAGCTGAAAGGGTATCTGGAAGGTTCCGTTGATGACATTCTTGAGAACGTCTTCCGATGCGCCGTGTTTCGCGGCGAGCAGGTGGCATGACTCCGATATTACGGCTTCACATGTGAACAGCGGTGGACGAAGGAGAGAAACAACACTCGTGCAACGGCTATGGTAGCGCTCACGCGCGTCTAGAAATGCGACGATCACGCTTGTGTCAAGCAGCACGGGCGGCATTTCAGCTTGCCCGAATCTTCCGTGCGGACTTGGTAGGGGTCACAGAATCTCGCCCATAGTTGGCGAGATGCTTCTTGTTCGACCCCAGGTCCGTCAGCCCTGAGTCGTATTTGCCCAAACCGATAATCGTGATTGGCGCGTCCGACTCGTAACGCTGGGCGAGCAAATGAATGCCTTCCCGCACAATTTCGGACGGTTTCATCCCACGACGCCGCAGGCGTTCGAGTGCCGCCTGTGTCTCTTCATCCAATCGCGCCTGCACGGTGGCCTTCATGAGACGATTGTACTACAGCCGGAAAGATTTGTAGTACATCGAGCTGGCTAGCCGTGAGCGGCGCCGTGGCATAGTGCGGCCGGTGCGCCGGACTTTCCGGCGACGGCGCCAGGATGCGCTGCGTTGCCCGCAACAGGCGCGGCCTTCATCTCGCGGAGAAGCTTGACGAGGCGTGCAAAACCCTGTTCCCTGGCGGATTTGTTGCCTGGGACCGCGTTGCCGGGATCTTCGCCGGCGCGCATGAATCCGTGCCCTGCGCCATCGTATGTGACCGGATCGTATACCTTGCCCGCGGCCTTCATGGCAGCGATGGTAGCGGGAACGGTAGCTCCGATGCGGGCGTCGTTGCCTGCATAGAAGCCATATACCGGAGCGGTGATAGTGGAAACATCCGCGGGGCCAGGCCCGTAGAAAACGAAGGCGCCCGAAAGATCTTTGCGGTGGGTTGCGAAGGCGAAAGACTTGCCCCCGCCCCAACAGAAGCCGGCCACCGCGATTTTGCCGTTGGCGGCGGGCAGATGTTTGCCGTAGTCGGCCGCGGCGTCAAGGTCGGCCGTAACCACGTCCGGGTCAAGGCCGGAGACGGCTTTCGTGGTTGCATCCTGGCTTGGAAACTCGCTGGAGCCGCCGCCATTGGGACCAAGTCCGGTGAGCAGGTCGGGAGCGATGACGATGAATCCTTCGCCGGCCAGTTCGTCGGCCATCTCCTTGGCCCAGTCGCTGAGGCCGAATATCTCGTGAATGAGGACAACAATCGGGGCCTTGGTTTTGATCTCAGGGTAAACCACAAAGGCCTGCACCGTGCGGCTGCCGTGTTTGAGTGAAACATATTCGTGGTGGCGCGGCGATGCTTCAAGCCGGGCTTTGGCCCAGTCCTGAGCATGAAGCGAAACAACGGCCGCCAATGCAATCAGAGGGCCGACGACAAGTTTTGACAGGGGAAGCTTCGTCATTCTCATGGCGACCAGTCTAGTCCGTCGAAGGATCAAGCTGCAACAGATTTTCCTGGATCTGGAATTGCTTCCATATGGCAGTACGGTTCCACAAATCTGGCTTCAAAAACTGAGGACGCGAGATCCCTGCCCCGGCTTCCTCAGTTCTACCGCAGCCTTACGCCATCGCTTCCCGGCCCATCGGTTCAAAACGGAGCTGGTTCAATTTGCGGTCCACGTCGATGCGCACGTGCGAGCCGTGCAGTACTTCGCCGTTCAGAATCTTGATTGCCAGCGGGTCCTGCACCATGCGCTGCAGCGCGCGCTTCAGCGGGCGCGCGCCGTAGGCCGCGTCAGACCCAGCCGCAAGAATCAGCTGCCGCGCAGGCTCTGTGAGTTCGAGCGAAATCTGCCGGTCTTCCAGCAGTTTGCGCACTTCGTTGAGCCGCAACTCAAGAATCTTGCTCATCTGTGTCTGGCCCAGCGACTTGAAGATCACAGTATCGTCAACACGATTCAGAAACTCCGGACGGAAGTGCTCGCGCAGCACCCTCATCACCGATTCGCGCGCCATGTCGAAATCGTGTTCGGTCTTCAGCGTATCGCCGGTAAGCAGCGCCGCGCCCAGGTTCGACGTCATGATGAGCACCGTGTTCTTGAAATCGATAGTCCGGCCCTTGGCGTCGGTCAGGCGGCCATCGTCCATCACCTGCAGCAGGATATTGAAGACATCCGGATGCGCCTTCTCAATCTCATCGAAGAGAATCACGGAGTACGGCCTGCGATGGACAGCCTCAGTCAACTGGCCGCCTTCGTCGTAGCCAACGTATCCCGGCGGCGCGCCAATCAAACGCGCCACGGCGTGCTTCTCCATATACTCGCTCATGTCGATGCGGATCATGGCCTGCTCATCGTCGAAGAGAAACTCGGCCAGCGCGCGCGCGGTTTCTGTTTTGCCCACGCCCGTGGGACCGAGGAAGATGAAGCTGCCGATGGGCCGCCGAGGATCGCTCAAGCCGGCGCGGGAACGGCGGATGGCGTTGGCCACTACGGTCAGCGCAGCATCCTGGCCGACTACCCGCTCACGAAGCCGCGTCTCCATCTCGACCAGCTTCTTAACTTCGCCTTCGAGCATTCGCGAAACGGGAATCCCGGTCCACTTGCTCACGATGCCGGCGATGTCTTCTTCGTCCACCTCGTCCTTGAGCATTCGGGCCACTCCGGCATTCCCTTCCTGCGCCGCGCTCAGCTTTTTCAGCTCTGCTTCCAGCCTGGGCAATTCGCCATATTGAATTTGCGCGGCCCGGTCGAGTATGCCCTTGCGCGTCTGCTCTTCGGCCTCGAAGCGCAACGCCTCGATCTTCTTCTTCACGTCGGTGATGTGGCTGCTCGCCTCGCGTTCCTTTGTCCATCGCGCCGAAAGCGCGGTGATCTCCTCGTTCAATTCAGCGATTTCGCGCTCGACTTCGTTGCGGCGCTCAATGCTGTTCAAATCAGTCTCTCGCTTCAACGCTTCGCGCTCGATCTCAAGAGATGTTCTCTCGCGCTCCCGTTGGTCGATCACTGTCGGCTTCGACCCTTTTTGAATCGCCAATGAGGCGGCAGCTTCATCCACCAAATCTATCGCCTTGTCTGGCAAGAACCGGTCGCTGATATAGCGGTGCGACAGCGTGGCCGCGGCAACGATTGCCGAGTCCTTGATGCGCACGTCATGGTGCGCTTCGTAGCGCTCCTTCAGGCCGCGCAGAATCGCGATGGTGTCTTCGACGTTTGGTTCGCCGACATAAACAATTTGAAAACGCCGCTCCAGGGCCGCGTCTTTCTCAATGTACTTGCGGTACTCATTCAGCGTGGTTGCGCCGATGGCCCGCAGTTCGCCGCGCGCAAGGGCGGGCTTGAGCATGTTGCTGGCATCGATGGCGCCCTCGGCCGCTCCAGCGCCAACCAGCGTATGCAGTTCATCGATGAACAGCACAATCTCGCCGTTCGATTCTTCAATCTCTTTCAGCACCGCCTTGAGCCGGTCCTCGAACTCGCCGCGATACTTTGCGCCGGCCAGCATGGAACCAAGATCGAGCGAGATCACCCGCTTGTCCTTCAGGCTCTCCGGCACGTCGCCACTGACGATGCGCCGGGCCAGGCCCTCGACGATGGCTGTTTTGCCAACGCCAGGTTCGCCAATGAGCACCGGATTGTTTTTGGTGCGGCGGCTCAGCACCTGGATCACGCGGCGAATCTCCTCGTCGCGTCCAATCACTGGGTCAAGCTTGCCCCGGCGCGCCAGTTCGGTCAGATCCTTGGCATACTTTTCCAGCGCCTGGAACTTGCCCTCGGGGTTCTGGTCGGTGACGCGCTGCGACCCGCGCACCGCGGTCAGCGCCTTCAGGATGGCCTCGTGCGTTGCGCCAAGGGCTACCAGTGCATCGCGCGCCGCGTCGCCCTTGGCGTGTGCCGCGCCCAACAGAAGGTGCTCGGTAGACACATACTCGTCTTTGAAGTTGGCTGCCTCGCGGAAGGCCTGCTCCAACGCCCTGTTCAACGCCTGGCTCACGCCGGGCTGGCTCGCGCTCCCGGCTACACGAGGCAGTTTCTCTTCGATCTGGTGCAGGTCGCTCTCAAGCCGCTCGGTGGGAACGCCGATTTTTTCAAGCACCGCGGGAATGACGCCCTCGCGGTCTTCGATCAGGGCGAGCAGCAGGTGTACCGGCTGCACCTCGGGGTTGCCGAGCTCGGCAGCGCGCGCCTGCGCCTGCTGCATTGCCTGCTGCGACTTGACGGTGAATTTTTCCCAACGAATAGCCATTTTCTCTCCAGTGGATAGTGGTTAGTAGATAACGCCACTCAGTTTGTGAAATCGGCCAGCTCTGGCGATTACTCCATATTGAGCTCCTTGCGAACGGCTGCACGAAGAGCTTTAATCTGATTTGCGCGATCACCCTGGGAGGCCGTATACCGTTCAGGTTTTCCGTTCAATATATCGTTCGCCACTGCCCGCGTCCCTTTAAGATAGGCACTCAAAGCTTTGTAAAGAGTATCGCCGCAAATCGCTACCACGAGAAATCCTGTGCCGTCCAAATTTGCCCCAATCCTGTTCCAGTTACCCCCCTTTTCGAGCCTACTTGTCATTGCGGAATCTACATCTTCAATCGAAGTTGAGTAGGCAACACATAGTTCCAGCAGTGCATTATCATATTGGCCCAGTGAACGAAGTACTTCGAATACAACATCGCGTCTCATTTCCCATTGTTTTTGCCGGTCCCACACATCATCAGAGATTGCGGCTTTGATATTCTCGATCTCCGCCGTTTGAGTTTTCATTTGCTCCAGAACCTTCTCAAAGTTCTGGTTGTTTGCGTCATTGGCGGCCATCGTTTTTATGAACGCGCCAAAATAGGCGGCCAAGCCCGAGACGAGTATCGTGGCGATTGGAATTCCAATTTCAATAGCGTTATTTGACACAAGCATTTTCGCTCTAACCTCGCAGTGAATTCGCCGACGCGACGATCTTCAAAACAAATGTTCCTCGTTGTGGTTCACAGCGCCCCTACGGGGCGCGGGCCAATCCAACGCATCCGTACCCAGGGTTTCACCCTGGGCTATTATCGCGCCGCCCCTGCCGGGGCTGGCTGTTCCCACTCACTCGAATGCATCGCCTGCCAAGTGTCAGGAACGTCGGGAGAAACATACTTCACCTGGCACGGTTCTGACCCTTAACCCTGTCTTTGCGCTGGGTCTCCGTTCTTCACAAACTAACGACACGCAAACCCGGCAGTCCCGCAAAGTCCTTGATATTTGTCGTCAGCAGAGCATAGTCATTTTCAATTGCCTGCGCGGCGATCCAGAGATCATTCACACGAGTTCTCGGCGACCGGCCCGTCTGTTTCATGAAAGCGGCCAGAAGACCAAATGCGGAAGCCGTCCTGGCAGTCACGTCGAGCACTGGCCGCTGCTCATACTTGCGTAAAAAGCGCATCCGCAACATCCGTTTCACTGGATCGTTGCAGGATTCCACGCCAAAGCTCAGCTCTCCCAGCGAAATTGCTGAAATGAACACAGACTCGTCGCCGGTAGCCTGATGAACGGCTTGACCGGAGATCTGACCGGCCGCCAAACCAACCCAGATGGAGGTGTCAAAGATCATTCCCACGGATTTCTGACCTCTTCATCAAATTCGCCGCGGCTGTCCTTCAGCCAGCTCTCACCCTCGGCAGGACTCAGTCCTCCCTCCAGGCCCGCGATGGCTTGCGCAACGGTCATCGTACGACGGGCAGGAACAATATGGGCAATCTCAGTGCGATTACGCAGTACGCGGACCGTCTCTCCCAAAAGAATCCGCTCCAGTATCGCGCTCGTGTTGCGCGCCAGATCAGAGGCACTAATGGTTTGCATCTTCATCTCCCATCAGCAAAAAATGCTGAACAATACGCATTAATACATATTATCCGCATTCTCGGCAAAAGGAAAGTGCCAACCGACCGTTCGCGACGAAATCAGTCATCAGCTCTCAGTTCTCAGGTTTGGAAACTGAGAACTGAGAACTGTTTTATGCTGCTTTCTCCACATTGATCTTGATCTGCTTGGGCTGCGATTCGGCCTTCTTGGCCAGCTCCAGCTTCAGGACGCCCGCATGGTAGCCGGCCTTTACGCTTTCCGTGTCCACGGACGTGGGCAGCGTGAAGGCGCGGAAGAAGCTGCCGTAG
>Ga0302319_10010819_pt1 | contig 17365 bp, 8 predicted proteins | sample Bog_T0_2_FD_203319 | JGI IMG/M metagenome (GOLD analysis project Ga0302319, IMG submission 203319) | Peat permafrost microbial communities from Stordalen Mire near Abisko, Sweden - Bog_T0_2 | ecosystem: Environmental > Terrestrial > Soil > Wetlands > Peat | place: Sweden: Abisko, Stordalen Mire...
AGGCCCGATCAACTGGCCGGCGGACTATGCCGACGGCGCCTTCCTGATCAAATGGATTGCGCCGATCCTGCGTAATCTCGCCGATACGCCGGAACGCGCCGCCGAAATCCATGTCAATGAAGGCGTCTGCGAGGTGTTCGATGTGATCTTTCCGCCCAAGGGCACGCTGATCACGCCGGAGTGGCCGGCCGCCACCAATGCGCGCTCCTTCGTGCTGCTGCGCTGCCTCGGCCTTCTCGCCGGCGTGGTGGCGCAGGCGGTCGATGGAAGGATGCCGGCGGACCAGGAGACCATCCGCTACACTGGCTTCTTCGGCAGCGATCGCGACGGCAAATCGTTCCTGTCGCGCGAGGTGCTGGGCGGCGGCTCCGGCGGCCGCTATTATGCCGACGGCAATGACGCCATCCACATCGTGCCGGATTCGCGCAACCAGCCGGCCGAATTCACCGAGACGCGGTTTCCGCTGCTGGTGGAGAAGCTGGCGCTGCGCACCGATTCCGGCGGCGCCGGTTTTCGCCGCGGCGGGCAGGGCTACGAAAAACACTATCGCGCGCTGGTGGATTGCCGCACCATCGTTACCGCCGACCGGGTGCGACTGGGCTGTTACGGCCTGAACGGCGGCAAGGCCGGGCAGCCGTTCTGCGTCACCGTCGATGCCGAGGGCGAGGGCCGCGAACTCGGCGGCCTGGTCGATGGCGAGCCGGTGCTGAAAGGCCAGGTGGTTCGCGTGGTGACCACCGGCGGCGGTGGCTGGGGTGATCCGCTGCAGCGCGAGCTGGAGCTGGTGCTGCGCGATGTCGTCGAGGGCCGAGTGTCGCTTGAGAGCGCGCGGGCGGATTACGGCGTAGTGTTCGGGCAGGGCGCCGACGGCGAACGCCCCGTCATCGACGAGGCCGCGACGAAGGCGCTTCGGGCCGAATTGGGGAAGGCGGGAAAGGGACCTGCTGGCATGATTGACCGCGGCGAGGGCTATGAAAAGATGCTGCGCGGCGAACACCGGCCGCGGATGCGACAGAGTTAATTGATGGATTTAATGAACCCAATCGTTCAGGCCAGGCGCGTCGCTCTCTCGCTCCCTCTCCCGCTCTTCGCGGGGGAGGGTGGGGTGGGGGCGCCCCTCGGGGACTGCCGACGCGGCTTTCCCCCACCCCAACCCTCCCCCGCAAGCGCGGGAGAGGGGGCGCAGCATCGCAAGGCTCGATATGATCGGGACTTCGGAAACGCATGAGCAGCGCCACCCTTCGCCACACCGCTTGGATACTTCGCGGCAATCCGCTCACAGCGATCGCTGCCATCGCGGCTGCCATGCTGGCGCTGATCGCGTTGCTCGGGCCCTCGCTCGTGCCGTTCGATCCCGTTGCGTCCGATGTGCCGCTGGCGCTGCGGCCACCTGGCGCCGCGCACTGGGCCGGAACCGACCAGCTCGGCCGCGATGTCTTCAGCCGGCTTGTGGTCGCCACCCGGCTCGATCTTGCGATCGCTGTTTCCGCGGTCAGCATCTCCTTCGCCATCGGGGCCATCGTCGGTTCGCTCTGCGGCTATGCCGGCGGCCGGATCGACCGTTATGTCGGCCGTTTCGTCGACGTGCTGATGGCCTTTCCGTTGTTCGTACTGGCGATGGCGATGGTCGCTGCGCTGGGCAATCGGGTGGAAAACATTGTCATAGCCACCGCCATCATCAATCTGCCGTTCTACATCCGCTTTGCCCGGGCCGAGGTCAATATCCGCCGCAACCTCGGCTGGGTCGAGGCGGCGCGCGCCTGCGGCGACAGCCATCTGTCGGTTGTGCTGCGTTTCCTGCTGCCGAACATCCTGCCGGCCATGGCGGTGCAGGTCTCGCTCAACCTCGGCTGGGCCATTCTGAACGCCGCTGGATTGTCCTTCATCGGATTAGGCGTGAAAGCGCCGACCCCCGAATGGGGCATCATGGTCGCGGAGGGCGCGCGCTTCATCTCGACCGGCCGCTGGTGGCTGGTGGCGTTTCCCGGACTGGCGCTGATGCTGGCGGTGCTCACCTTCAACCTGCTCGGCGACGGGCTGCGCGACATTCTCGATCCCCGCATGCGGACATGAATGCGCCCCTGCTCGAGATCGAGGACCTCCATGTCACGTTCTCGACGCGGCGCGGACCGGTCGAGGCGGTGCGCGGCGTGACGCTGGAGCTACGGCCTGGCGAAACGCTCGGCCTGGTCGGCGAAAGCGGCTCCGGCAAATCGGTGACCGGATTTGCCGCGACCCGTCTGCTCGATCCATCCGGTCGCGTCACCGCCGGCCGCATCCGCTTCCGCGGCCAGGACGTCACCCATGCTTCGGCTGAGGATTTTCGCAACCTCAATGGCGCGGCGATGGCGATGATCTTCCAGAACCCGCGCGCCGCCCTCAACCCGATCCGCGCCATCGGCCAGCAGATCGCCGACGCCATTCTCGCGCACAAGCGAATGCCGAAGCCGCAGGCGCTGGCCGCGGCGCTGGCGCTGCTGCGCGCGGTCCAGATCCGCGATCCCGAAGCGCGCATGAGCGCCTATCCGCACGAACTCTCCGGCGGCATGTGCCAGCGCGTCATGATCGCGATGGCGATCTCCTGCGATCCGGCGCTGCTGATCGCCGACGAGCCGACCACCGGCCTCGACGTCACCACCCAGAAGGTGGTGATGGACCTGTTGGCCGCGATCGCCGCCGCGCGCGGCATGGCGACCATTTTGATCACCCACGATCTCGGTCTGGCGGCGCGCTACTGCCGCCGCATCGTCGTGATGGAGCAGGGCCGGCTGGTCGAGGAGGCCGAGCCCGAGACCTTGTTCTGCGACCCGCGGCATCCCTATACAAAACGCCTGGTGGCGGCGTCCCCGACGGCGACCTCGCGCGTTGAAGATCTTGCCTTGGACGATGACCATGTGCCTGCGGCCGTTCTTGCCAAAGTGGCGAATCCGCCGCGCGCGGCCGGTACGCCGCCGCTGCTGGAGGTTCGCAATATCTCCAAGCGCTTTGATGAAGGCACTGCTGCGGTGGCCGATTTCTCCCTGACCATGATGGCCGGTGAGTGCGTCGGACTGGTCGGGGAATCCGGCTCCGGCAAGAGCACGATTTCGCGGATGATCTGCCGCCTGATCGATCCGACCGGGGGCGACATCGTTTTCGATGGACAGTCGATCGGCCATATACCGGCGCGCGACTTTCATCGCTCGCCGTTTCGGAAAGACATCCAGATCGTATTCCAGGATCCCAATGACAGCCTCAATCCGCGCTATACCGCGTTCGACTGCATCGCCCATCCGCTTCGCCGGCTGTGCGCCATGCGCGACGGCAACGCGCTCAGCCTGCGGGTCGCCGAATGCGCGCGGCGCGTCGGCCTGCCCGAGGAATTGCTGACGCGATTTCCGCACCAGCTTTCCGGCGGACAGAAGGCGCGCGTCGGCATCGCCCGGGCGATCGCCTGCCGCCCGCGGCTTCTGGTGCTCGACGAGCCGACGGCGGCGCTCGACGTCTCGGTGCAGGCCGTGGTGCTGAACCTGCTCGACCGGCTGCGGCGCGAGGACAATCTCGCCTTTCTGTTCGTCAGCCACGACCTCAATGTGGTGCGCATGATGTGCGACTACACCATCGTGATGCGCGCGGGCACGATCGTCGAGCGGGGCGAAAGCGCCGCGCTGTTTGCCCATCCGCAGAATGATTACACCAGCGCCCTCGTGGACGCCGTGCCGAACTTCCACTGGGCGGGACGCAGGTCCGAAACCGTCCCGACGTCCTGCGAGTGATCTTGCCATTGAAACCTATTTGGATTTCCTGCGGGCGACCAAGATAGAAACGTCGCGGCGCTGGCCGGCCTGGCGATCCGCCTGTTGTCGGGTGCGGGGTCAATAAATCTGCTTGATGCGGCAGGCACCGCCAGTTTCCGGGGCGCGGGTCGATCGCGTCGGACATTCAACCTGCGGGAGCGAGCCAAATCGATCAAGCCATCATCACCGAGTAAGCCATACCTTATCATGTCAGGGCTCCAAGAACCCCCGCGTCGCCTTGTCTATTTCCTCGACGTACCGACGTCGGGCGAAGGACTCGCTGAGAAAGCCGACGACCTTGCGGCTATCCTCCGACGCGATCACGACAAGGACCTCCGCCTCCGCGTCGTCGAAGATTTTCATCGCCGATTTGACGTTCATTTCCGGAAGCAGCACGACATCGGAATATCTGGCGAGCTCGACCACCTGGATCTCGTCGGCGATCGTATCCAGATCGCCGGAAAACAATTCCGGAAGCAGCACCAGCCCGCAATAGTCGTCGGCGTTGTTGACCAGGACTACCGCCGGACAGGAGCCCAGCGCGAATTCACGGCGGCACGCGGCAATCGTCATGGTCGACGGAACCTTGCCGACGTCGGTTCGCATCGTGCGCTCGACCGTCAGATTGCGCAGCCATCCGACGTCGTTGGCGCTGCGGATGGTCTCGCCGCTGAGATGAAGCCGCCAGGTCGAGAACGAATGGCCGAACAGGAACCGGACGCAGATACTGGTTACGATACACGCCGCCAAAACGACGGCGGTAACGTCCACGCTTCGCGTCATCTCGAGCACGAGGAACGCCATCGTCAGCGGTCCGCCGACGATGGCCACGCCAAGCGTCGCCATCCCGGTCAGCATGCTGACCTGGGGATCGACCGCCAAGTTGGGGGCCCACAGCAGCAGGACCGCCGCAAAAAACTTTCCGATCAGGCTGCCGACGAACAGCGACGCGAAGAACAGGCCGCCGCGAAATCCCGACCCCAGCGAAATCAGGCAGGCGATCACCTTCAAGGCGATGACCAGGGCGACCAGACCAATGGCCATCTCTTGATGCAGGTCCAGGAGCATGGCCCCGTGTCCCGCCGCCAGCACCTGCGGCGTGACGATCGCCAGACCTCCGACGCACAGACCCCCGATCGCTGGCCTGATCCAGACCGGTATCCAGGCTTGCGTGAAAATACGCTCGAACACCGGCGAACTGCGCATCACGGCGATGCCGACCGCGCCGGCGATCAGGGCCAGCACGATGAGCGCAAGATATTGCTCAACGCCGACGCCGCCGACCCTTAGCACCTCCAGCGAATAGGGGGCGCCGCCGAGCCACTGCGCGGTGATCGCGCCGGCGATCGAGGCGGCGAGGATTGGCGCCGCGCTGGCGACCGAATAGACACCGACGATCAATTCGCAAGCGTAGAATGCGCCGGTGATGGGGGCACCGAAAGCCGCGGCAATGGCGGCTGCCGAGCCGCAACCGACGATGAGGCGCAGGTCGTTGCGCCTTAGGTGCAGGAACTGCCCGATCAGCGACGCCGCGCCGGAGCCGATCTGGGTATAGCCCGCCTCAAGTCCGACCGAGGCACCGCAGCCGTTAGAAACCAGCGTCTGGCTGCTGACCACGACGCTGTCGCGCAGCGACAACAGGCCGCCGCGCAGCGCGTTGGCCTCGATCGGGTCGACCGCACGCGATATCTTCCAGCGCCGTCGCGACCACTCCATGATGCCGAGCGCAAGGCCGCCGATGGCCGGCGCAGTCAACGCCACCCATGGTTTCACAAAGGCGTTTGCGCTCAACCGGACGTCGATCGGAATTCCGTAGATCATGACATGCGCGATCTGGGCGGCTTCGCTCATCAGAGTCACGATGGCGCCAGTGACAACCCCGATCACCAGCGCAAGGGGGATCAGGTAGAACTCGTTGCTGCGGAGCAGGACGCGCAATCTCGTCAAGGCCCGGTTCGAGCCGCCTCGATCGATGACTTGCTTGACCCGCACCAACATTGCCTCACTCAGTTCCATAATAGCGCTGAGGCCCGGTCGTCGTTTCCCGTCAGCGCGTGGATGGGTCGATGGCCTGGAAAAGCCGGCTTGAGCAGATTATGTGACAGGATGGATGAACGGATGCTGACCGTTCGGCTCAATCTCAAGGCTCGCTCCGTTGGCCCTGGCCGGGTGATACCCTGGTCGAACCCGGAAATTAGGGGCATTCCGGCCCGTGCGCTACCCTAAATCAGAATTGAGTATCGGCGCGACAGGGAGATCCTGCGCGCGCGCCGTCTCATAACGCACCTACGCCCGTCGCGACAGCCTTCAGCAGCTCCCTTCGCTGAGCGATTCCCTTGGCGAATCGGCCGTGCCGTTCTCGGCGACGAGTTGGGCCGCGTCGGAGAATGCGCACAACAAAGCTTGATGGACCGGCGGTCTCCCGGCCCCGCTGGTGGATCCCACAAGCGGGATCAGGCCAACAGTTCCTTGCGGATCAATTTCAGTTCGTGCTCGCGCACGGGCGTCGTCTTCGGATAGCTCATATTGAGCGCTTCCATGGTATCGACAACGATCTGGGAAACAATGAGCCGGGCGTTATCCTTGTCATCGGCGGGAACGACGTACCAGGGGACATCCGTGGTGGTGGTGGCCGTCAGGCACTCCTCAAATGCCGTCATGTAAGCGTTCCAGTAACCGCGCTCCTTGACGTCCGCCATGCTGAACTTCCAATTCTTCTCCGGATCATCGATGCGCGCGATGAAGCGCTTGAGCTGCTCGTCCTTCGACAAATGCAGATAGAACTTCAGAATCAGAGTGCCATTGGCGTGAAGATGCCGCTCGAAATCCACGATCGAGCGGTACCGGTCCTTCCAGACCGCCGATTTCACAAGCAAGGCTTCCGGCAGGCCCTCATGATGCAGTATTTCCGGATGTACACGGGTGATCAGCACCTCTTCGTAGTAGGATCGATTGAAGATGCCGATCCGCCCGCGTTCCGGCAGGTCACAGCTCGTCCGCCACAGAAAGTCGTGCAGCAATTCCTTGGCGCTGGGTTGCTTGAAGCTGAATACCTCGCAGCCCTGCGGATTGACCCCGGACATCACGTGCCGGATGGCTCCATCCTTGCCGGCCGCGTCCATGGCCTGAAATATCAGCAAGATGGCACATTCACGAGAGGCGTAGTGAAGCCGTTGCAGCGCCGTCAGTTTCTCTACGTGGTGCGCAATCTGCTTATTATAATGCTCGGTCGACTTGCAGATCCGTTTGACGTCGGTCGGCCACTTCTTCAGATCGACCTGGTCACCTTCACCGACGCGGAAATCACTGACGTCTATTTTCATTTTGATCCCTTGGCTGGCGTTGCTGGCGCCGGTTTTTCGGAGCGCTCGCCGTCACCTGCACCTGCGACGATGGCCTTGGGTGACGCGTCGGGCGGCGCCACGCTTTCGGTACCGGCCTTGGGTGCTGAGGGTTGAAGCGGCGCCTGCGCCGCGACGATGGCATCGGCGACGATGTGACCGGCACGCTCTGGATCCTTCAGCAGGCCAGCCCGCGCCAGATCGTCGACGATCGTCTTCATCAAGGTGCCGGGTTTCCCGGAGGACGCCTGGCCTTCCTCCGGCGCGCCCTTTGCGGCCTGAGGCGAGGGCTTCGACTTGGCCTCCGACTTGGCCTCCGACTTGGGCTCTGGCGCTGCAGCGGTTGTGCTCTGGGAATCAGCGGGATGGGGGCTTTCGGATGCGGTCACGTCGTTGGCGACTGCCTTGGGTTTGGCGTTGGTGTCGCTTCCGGGCCCGGAGCCGGGCTTATCCGCTGGCTGAGAAGCGTCCATGGACGTCGCCGCCGGCGCGGCGATGGCCACCGGCTTGGTGTCGGCCTTGAGACCATCCAAAACCTTGTAGGTGAGCAGTTTCAACGGATCACCAACCAGGAACCAGAACAGGGCGTAGCCCCAGACGATCCCGGCATATTTCCAGCCAAGGGGTATCACGAGCCCGGCGCCATACACTGCAATCAGCGTCGCCGCCACCTGGGTTCCGCCGACGGCGGCTAACAGGATCCCTGCCGGGCGTGACGACCACCACGGACCACGCGTGCGGGTCTGGAAGATCGTCATGTGTCCCGCGACCGACAGCTTGAGATACATCATGGTTTGGAGTTCCGGATGCCCGAGCAGCAAGATGCGGTCGGCAATATAGAAGAGCAAGAAGTCGCTTGCTGGGCCAATGAGGCCCAGAACTGTGGCGACGCTCAGGACCATACGCATATTCCAGGCTTCGGGCACGTCCCTGTAGCGCACATTGTCATACGCGATCGACAGGATCGCGCCGTCGTTGAACAAGGCCAGCATCACGATCATGATCGCCGTGAGCGGATAAAAGTGAAGGATCAGAATAGCCAGCGTCATGAAAAGTAGTACACGGAGCGTCTCGGCAATACGATAGATCGCATAGCTGTTCATGCGCTGGAATATCTTCCGGCTCTCCTTGATCGCATCGATGATCACGGACAGGCCAGGGGTGGTCAGCACGATGGAAGCCGAGGCGCGGGCCGCATCGGTGGCGCCAGATACGGCGATGCCGCAATCCGCTTTCTTGAGGGCCGGCGCGTCGTTGACGCCATCGCCCGTCATGCCAACGATATGGTTGTGCTTTTGCAGGATATCGACGATGTGAAATTTGTGTTCCGGAAATACCTGGGCGAATCCGTCGGCATCCTCGACGGATTTGATCTCCGCTGCGGTTTCATCGCTGTTGGAATCGCCCAGGCTGGCGCCGTCGAGAATGTTGGTGCCCATGCCCAGTGTCTCGGCGGTCTCCTTGGCGATCGCCAGCGCGTCCCCTGTAACCATCTTGATCTTGACGCCCATCTGGCGCGCCGTCGCAACGGTGGATTTTGCGTCGGTGCGCGGGGGGTCATAGAGCGGCAGCACGCCCAGCAACTGCCATTGGCCGTCGGCATCCGCCCGGGCCACGCCCAAGGCGCGGAAGCCGCGCTCGGCAAAATCGTTGACGGCCTTGTTGTAGGCGGGCCTGACCGCATCCGCATTGGCCGACATCTGCAGGATCACCTGAGGCGCGCCCTTGGCCACCTTGAAGGTGGTGCCATCAGCACCCTTGATGGTCGCCTCGGTGCGCTTGTGCACCGGATCGAAGGGCGTGAAATGCAGCATCTGATGGGCCTGGAAGCCATGGGCGTCCGTCACGCCGCCCAGTACCGCCTGATCGATCGTGTCGTCACTGTCGGTGCGGGAGGCGAGGGCTCCGTTGAGGATGACTTCCGCGGCCGTCGCGCCGCTGATCGCGAACGGGTCGCCCAGCGTCAGCTTGTTTTGCGTCAGCGTGCCGGTCTTGTCCGCGCACAGCACATCTACTCCCGCCAGTTCTTCAATGGCCACGAGCCTGCTGACAATGGCCTTCTTCTTCGCGAGCAGACGCGCGCCGACGGCCATGGTTACCGAAAGCACCGTCGGCATCGCGACCGGGATTGCCGCGACGGTCAAAACCAGGGCGAACTGAAGCAGGGTCAGCATGGGCTCGCCACGCCAGATCCCCACCGCGATGATCACCGCTACCAGAGCCACTGCCAGGACGATCAGGTAGTCGCCGATCTTCAGGACCGCCTTCTGGAAATGGCTAACGGTCACCGCTGTCCCGACCAATTCCGCGGTTCTCCCAAAATAGGTGTTGGTGCCTGTGGCATAGACAAGAGCGCCAATTTCTCCGCGCCGCAGGATCGAGCCGGAGAAGACGGCATCCCCGGCTTTTTTGGTCGCGGGCAGGGACTCGCCCGTCAGCGCGGACTGATCGACGGACACTTCATCGCCTTGGAGCAGGCGCGCATCCGCCGGTACGATGTCGCCGATCCGCAAACGGATCACGTCGCCCGGGACCAATTGATTAGCGGGTGGTCTGACCCACTTGCCATCGCGCTTGACCCGCGCCTTGATGGCAAGACGCGCCTTCAAGGCATCAATGGCATTGCCTGCCGCGCTTTCCTCCCAATAGCCGATGGTGGCATTCGCGAACAACAGCACCAGGATGATGAAAAAATCCGGCCAGTGCTGCACGATACCCGACAGCACGACCGCCGCCTCGATCATCCACGGTATTGGCCCCCAGAAATATCTGAGGAACTTGAGGAGCGCATTGGTCTTCTTTTCCTCAAGTTCATTCGGACCATATTGGCCGAGCCGTTTCACAGCTTCGGCTTGTGTAAGTCCCTCGGGCGATGAGTTCAGCTGCTTTTCCACCTCCGGCATGGCCAGGGTTTGCAGGTGGTTTTGCGTCTTCGGCGCTGGCATCTTGCCTCGCGGCGGCGCCTTGGCCGAGCTAGCGTTACCGGCATGTCGTGCGATCGACACCACGGACCACGCCGCCAGGCTCGCAGCGATACCCAGGATAATACCGAGGACCAGCACCACGGGGTCCTGTACCAGATGCGCGCCTAATCCAGACGCACCCTGCAAAAGGGCGCTTCCCAGGCCATAGAGGCCTTCCGCCACCTGCCGGAATCCGGCCAGCAAAGTGCCGAACGCGTCGGGAATCGAGTTGAATTGCTTGTCAACTGCTGGATTGGTTTGCAATGTCATCTCGAAGAGCTCCGCAATGGCGGAACAGTGCGATCACATCGCCGAGATCCCGCTGGACCAGTCAGTCCCAAGATACCGGCGCGTGCAGCCGCGCGGCGAGGCTCGGAAACTACTTAGTTGCGAGTGAACGGCACAGGCACTCCGTTGTGGCGGAACGACTGCCATGCCTATTCCCCCAACCAGGATAGAGAATGCGCCAGCAAAGCGTGCCCATCAGAACGCCACCACTCGCCGTGTGCCATGATCACCCGTTCGCATGGCCAAGCGAGTACCTTGGACCGCGCAACGCGTGCCGGTGCGCGGTTGAGAAAAGACAAACGCCATTCAAGGGGCGCGAGGGCCTTCCCAGCAACGATCCCGTCTAGATAAGCGATTGGACGCCGCCACCAACTCCAGTGGTTGCATAAAAATCGGTCGCTAAATGCCTCAATGAGGTCAGCGATAATGACGGTCCCGGAAGATCGATGAAGAAAAACGATCTCATCCATGATGAATGATCCTGTGAACCAAGCCAAGTCAATATCGGGTCCCCAGTCTGAAGGAGCGTCATGGCGCAAGGGTTCACGGAACTGCAGGTCGCGACGCTTTCGAATCGTTGATCTCGGTCCCCACAATTGCGCATCGGGGTAGGCGGCCTTCCAATCTTGCAAGTAAAGGTGATGAATCTTGTTCGGGCTTATTAGGTGACGAACTCGGCCGAGACGGTCCAGCTCGGCACGGAGGTCTCCTTCCAGCTTGATCGGCGACCATACCCAGAGATCACGATTGGCCAGACGTGCGATCACCGAGCGCGTTGGATAAGGAAAGCCATAAAAGCTCACGATCTCGCCCTCAACGACCCAAAGACCGTCATCGATTTCTTCCAACATCAGCCCATCCCAACGGAGGTTTGTGCCGAGATACCCAAGGTAGACATCACGCAACCGTTTTCGGTCTCAATATGAAGCGATAGAATACGACCTTTGATAGCTCCACCAGTCCAAGATAAGCCAGGGTCGCCATCAGCAGGAAAACGAAGAACAACGGCGGAGGCGCAACGAAGCCGAGCCAGGCGCCCAAGGGCAGAAATGGAAGAACTATCGCAATGGTTACCGCCGCTACGTTCATGACGGTCAGGAACATGGCCGGCTTGCTATAAAAAAACAGCCGCCGTGTTCGGATACAAAATACGACGAGCGTTTGGGTCACCATCGATTCAATGAACCAGCCCGTCTGGAACAGAGCCTCGCCGGCGTGAAAGAAGGTCAGCATGGCATAAAATGTTATGAAATCGAAAACCGAACTGACCGGGCCGAAAACAAGCATAAAGCGTTTAATCAGCCTGATGTCCCATTTCAGCGGCTTGACGACGGTCTCTGGATCGACGTTGTCGAACGGTATCGCGATCTCGGATACGTTGTAGATCAGGTTGTTCAAGAGGATCTGAATCGGCAACATCGGCAGGAACGGCAGGATCAGGGTCGCGCCGGCCATGCTGAACATGTTGCCGAAGTTTGAACTTGCGCCCATCAGGACGTATTTGGTTACATTTTGAACCGCGGCGCGCCCGGCCGCGACTGCGTCGCTGACCACCGAAAGATCCGGCTCCAGAAGAATCAAATCGGCCGCTGCGCGGGCAACGTCTGCCGCGCCGTCCACGGAAATCCCGACGTCCGCGGCATGAAGCGCTGGCGCATCATTGATGCCGTCGCCCATGAAGCCGACGACATCGCCCCGTCGCTTGAGGGCCAGCAGGATACGATGCTTCTGCTGCGGGTTGATTCGGCAAAACAGGTTGATCCGGGGCAGTTGGCCAATCAGCGCCTCCTCAGATATCCGATCCAGCGCCTCGCCCGTCAGCACGCCGGTGACGGGCACGCCGATCTGCGCGAACACATGACGGGTCACGAGTTCATTGTCACCGGTAACCACTTTCACGGTGACGCCCGCCTTTTCCAGGTCGCGGATCGTAGCGCCAGCGCTCGCCTTCGGCGGATCGAGGAATACCGCGAAGCCGCAAAAGACCATATCGGTTTCATCCGTGATGACAGCGGTTTCCTGATTTGCGGTTCCAGGCGTCGACTGGGCCAGCCGGCTGGCAATACCCAGTGCGCGGAAGCCTTGCGCGCCCAGTCCATCGAGCGTCGCTTGAAAGGCCGACCGGGTCTCGGTCAGAAGCGGCTTCACGACCCCGTCAGCATCTTGAAATTGGCTGGATAGCCGCAGCATGTCCTCCGGCGCGCCCTTTACGAACAGGCCGCGCTTGCCGTCGTGCTCCACGAGAACCGAAACCCGCCGCCGTTCGAAATCAAATGGCGCTTCGTCAATCTTCCTGAAGCCCGATATGTCGAAGGGACGGGCGGCCAGGATGGCTTCGTCCAACGGGCTCTTGATGCCAGTCTCGAACTTGCTGTTGACATAGGCGTAGGAAAAGGCGGTCGCGCTCTCCGCGCCGTGGCCGTCGATCACGCGCAGCAGCTTGATTTTCGCTTCCGTCAGCGTCCCGGTCTTGTCCGTGCACAGGACATTCATGGCGCCGACGTCGTGGATCGCCGACAGGCGCTTCACGATCACCTTGCGTTTCGCCATTTGCATGGCCGAACGCGCAAGCGTGACCGTGACGATCATCGGCAGCAACTCCGGCGTCAGGCCGACGGCGAGCGCGACGGCGAACATCACGGATTCCAGGATCGGCCGCGCGAAGGCAATATTCACCACCAGCACGAACACGATCAGCACGACGGTAACGCGCATGATCAGCATGCTGAAGCGACGAATTCCGACAGCGAAGTCGGTGGCCGGCGGCTTCTCCGCCAGGCTGGTCGCGAGGTGGCCGAGCGCCGACCGGCTGCCGGTCCGGCAGATCAGGATGGTCGCGGTGCCGCTAATGACGGAGGTGCCGGAAAATACCACATTGGACGCGCCCGCCGGATTGTCAGGGCCGTAAGCGGCGTCGCTGACGGACTTCTCGGCGGGATAGGGCTCACCCGTCAGCAGGGCCTGGTTGACGTAAAGGTCTCGGCTTTCGAGCAGTCTGGAGTCGGCGGGGACGAGATCTCCGGCGACCAACTCGACGATATCGCCTGGCACCAATCGGCTGATCGGCACCGAGACGGCAGCGCCGTCGCGTCGCACGGTCGCTTGCACGGACACCGAGGCGCGCAGCGCTTCCACGGCTTTTTGCGACCGAACATCCTGGACAAAGTCGAATACGATGCTGATCATCACGATAACCACGATCACGACGAAGCTGCCGATACCCCCTGTCAGCGCGGAAACTGCGCTGGCGATCAGGAGGATGATGATCAGGGGGTTTTCGAAGCGGACCAGGAACTGGCTCCAGAGCGGCACGCTTTTGACGCTGGCCGCGTCGTTCGCGCCATAGACGGCGAGACGAGACTTGACCTCCGCCGTCGTCAGGCCACCGACTTTCGTCTCCAATCGTGTCAGCAGGCGGCTCGCGGGCTCCCGCCATATCTGTTCCGGTCCCGGTTCGCCGGTGTCGGCAGGCGCCGGCGCGACAGGATCCGCGACAGAACCATGATCGGCAACCTTGAGAAGTTGCATCTGATACAATCCTCACTCGTGCCCGTGTAAGCCGAGCCCTCGGCCTTCGATCTGTATTGCAGGCTTAGTCAGCGGCGCTATCGTGGTTGATCGACCGAGATTCCGGCTTGGTTTCCCTCAGCGATAGCTAGTTCGGCTCATGTCGGCAGGGTAGCGCCGGAAACTACTTAGGCGGCCATCCCGCGCGGCATGGAGGCACCGGTCGCGGCCTGAACCCGGAGGGTCTACGCGGCAACGGAAACTGTGTTCCGAATCGCCACTCGACCCGAAATCTCTGAAAGTTCGTGCAGTTAGGGAGTTGAAACGCGTTGCTTAAGCGAACCGTCGTGTTTGGCAAAAGCGTAAGTAATTTCCGCGCCCATGAGGACAATTTGTGAGGAATAGTAGACCCAGCTCAGTACGACGATGATTGACGAGGCGATTCCGTAGGTGGACGCAATCCCCTCCTTACCGATGTAAAATCCAATAGCGAACTGGCCGGCCTCGAAGAGGACAGCAGTGACTATGGCACCCAGCCACACGTCGTACCAATCAACCGGCGCGTCCGGTAGCCATTTAAACATCATCGCAAAAAGCAGCGTTGCGATGCCGAAAGAAGTCAAACCCGTAATGAAGTGCGAAAGCGCCGGCTCTACGTGCGAACCCGCATAGTTCCCCAGGGCCGCAAGCCCGGCGGTAACGAGCAGCGACGCTATCAGCAGAAAGCCAAGCGCGAGGACAGCAGCAACGGAAACGACATAGTCACGTATAAAGCGCCATACGCCGAGCCCTGGCGCGTCAGACGTTTCCCAGACAGTGTTCAAGGCGTCCTTTAACTGAACCACGACGCCGAGTGCCGCGAAGATCACCGTTACGACCCCAAGCACCGTGGCAATAAGCCCCTGTCGAGGTCGGCTGGCGGAGGCCAGCATCGCTTCGACGGCTTCTGCACCGGTGCTTCCAAGGGTGTCTTTGATCGAAGAGGCCACCTGCCCATTGACCGCGTCCTTTCCAAAGAAAAATCCGGCGACTGCGATGGCGATGACAATTATAGGCCCGAGCGAGAATACCGAATAGTAGGCTATCGCCGCGCCTTGACGGGAATCTTTATGCTTCGACCAGTTTTTGCCGGCTTCTATTAAAATTGTCCAGAGCACGCCATTTGCGCTTTCTCCGAGAGAACGCTATCTCGGATATAAAACCTTCCGGCGGAAGGGCAACGGGTGCAACGTAATACTTTGTCTAGCCATATAAATCGATAATCGGCGATTGGTTCCTTAAATCTGCAGCGGTGACGCTGGCACTAATCTGGAGAAAAAGCCACATTCATCGTGATACTTATGCGCTGGCCCGGGCAAATATGGGCATGTCGGCCCTCGGTAAGACGCCTCTCGCAGCTGAAGATGTGATCCAGCAATCGTTTGCAACCGGTCCTCGATAACGTTGATCAAACATAGAGATCGCGATACTCAACGACTTACTTCCGTCGATAACTCTGCGTCGTTCGAATTGGGTGACAATCGATCGGCTCGTCCATCAGTTATGACCTGACGTAGACGCCATTCGAGTTCCTGACTCTTGTATGGCTTGCCGATGATTGCGCTGCCCACAAGAAAATCGGGCAAAACGTTGGTTACATCGTAGCCCGTACTGAATACAAAGGGGATTTGTCGCTCTCTGAGATACGACGCAATCTCCCAGGACATCTCACCGTCAAGATTGACGTCCAGCAAAGCCGCATCGAACGACTCCACTTGCGCCAATGCCAGCGCCTCCGCCTTGCGCGTTGCCGGCCCGATAATCTTCCAGCCAAGGTCGTCAAACACCAATTCCAGCGTCGTTACCAGAAGGAATGAGTCTTCGACGACCAGAATTCGGAAAGCCTCCTGGGCTACTTTCGTCGCCATCTCAACCATCGCCGGCTCGCCGCTAAGCGGCGCGAGCGCATCGGAGTGTGAGACTGAAGAAGAAGGCAGGAAAATCTCACATACGACGCCGGTTCGCAAATAGTAATTGGTCGCCCTGCCTCCGGTCTCCATTGCGAGCGCGCGTTCGATGAGCGTGGAGCCGAAACCGAGGCGGGTCGGCGGTTTGACCGGTGGGCCACCTGTCTCGCTCCATGACAACTCGATGCCACCGTCGTCGGCCAATCGCCAGTTTACCGTCACGCGTCCACTGGGTGTGGACAGTGCGCCGTATTTACCCGCGTTCGTCGCCAGCTCATGGACCGCCAGCGACAGCGACAGCGCCGATTTAGGCGTGAGCAGAACGTCAATTCCGCTAAGCACCACGGCTAAGCTTCCGTTCGCGTAGGGGTTCAATTCCTCCCGTAGCAGCTTGTCCATCGAGACCCCCTCCCATCGGCTCTGGGACAGCAGGCTGTGTGCCTTGGCCATCGACTGGATTCGGCCATCCAGGCCTTCGACGAAACCGGTCAACGTGTCGGCGCTGCGGCTCGTTTGCACTACCAGTGCTTGGATGTTCGCAATCGTATTCTTTACGCGGTGATCAAGCTCAGCCATCAGAAGCTGATCACGCGCAGCCGACCGCTTGCGTTCGAACGCCGCGGCGTTGATGCGGCGCAGTACCACATGCAGCAGGGATACACGCAAGTCAAAGGCCGCATCAAGGTCGGCAGGCCTCCAGGGGAGGCATCGGCCGCGAACCGTCTCCTTCCAGACTTCGAACGACTTGCGAGGGCTTAGTCGGTCGCCGTGTGGCCCACTCTGCTGCAGCTTCTTGGACTCGCCCGCCCAGCTGGCCGTCGCCACCAGTTCTGGCCTGAACCAGATGATGAAGTCGGAGGGTTCGGACGACACTGAAATGACAAGGATTCCTGATGCAACATCGGCAAAGTCCGTGGCATCGGGCCAAATCTCACCCAGTCGGTCCGTTGAGAACACGCCTTCGCTCTGTTGCATTTGGGTGTTCAACCACCCGACCAGGCTCCCGAGCTGTACCGCGTTCGGTGTGATCCCTAAGAAAGTGATATGTCCTTTGACGCTGACGGCGACACCCCCTTGGGAGACTTCATCGCCATGAATGTAGTCGAGCAGGTTGGGAGACTGCTGGGTCAACCCGATCGCATAATCGTCTGCGCTGGCAAGGTTTAGCATGAGGTTCTGAAGCACCATGCGGCTCGCCAGCCGTTCCTCAAACCGCTCTCCCTTCTCGCGGGCATCAAGTTGCAGCGAAAACATCGAGCCAAACAGCTCGCAAACCGCGCGGAGGTGGCGTGGCAGAATACGCGGGCTGTAGTGGTGGCACGCAATGAGTCCCCAGAGCTTGCCGTCCCGTATGATCGAAATTGACATCGAGGCGTCGATGCCCATGTTACGTAGATATTCGCGATGGATCGGCGAGACGTCGCGCAGGATCGCCTGGCTCATGTCGAGAGGCTGTCCGGTGCGCGGATTATTGACGGGAATGAGCGGAGCCGGGTCGTAGTTGACCTGGGTGATCAGCCGGAGCCAGTTCTTTATATAAAGCG
>Ga0302319_10010821_pt1 | contig 17364 bp, 13 predicted proteins | sample Bog_T0_2_FD_203319 | JGI IMG/M metagenome (GOLD analysis project Ga0302319, IMG submission 203319) | Peat permafrost microbial communities from Stordalen Mire near Abisko, Sweden - Bog_T0_2 | ecosystem: Environmental > Terrestrial > Soil > Wetlands > Peat | place: Sweden: Abisko, Stordalen Mire...
GATCGCCTCGCACATCCAGACCGAAAAAACGCTGAACTACCTGTTCGAGCACGCCACCAAGACCGCCGAATAGCGACTCGTACCACCTGTCGTTGCCGGCATCGTGTTGAGCCGGCATCTTAATGATCCGCGACCGCAAGGGAGCGACCTCTAATGCCCGTGCGCACATGAAACCGACCCCACCCTCCGCGTCGATCGGCATCGACTTCGGCACCACCAACAGTTCGGTCGCCATCGCCCGCCCCTCGGGCGAAATAACCCTCGCCAGCGTCCCCTTCATGGGCGTCCTCACCGACTCTTACCGCTCCCTCCTCTACCTCGAACAAGCCAAAGAGCGCGGTCGCGACACCCTCAAGTCCTGGACCGGCCCCTACGGCATCGAACGCTATCTTGAAGCCGAAAACAAAGGCCGCCTGATCCAGTCGCTCAAATCCTTCCTCAGCAGCCGCACTCTCAAGACTACTGAAGTCTTCGGCCGCCGTCGCACTCTTGAAGAACTCATCGCGCGCGTTCTCAAAGACCTCCGCATCTTCGCCGAAGAGCAGTTCGGCGTCCCCATCCATTCCGCCGTAGTCGGCCGCCCGGTCCGCTTCGTAGGCGCCGAATCCGAAGACGACAACGCCTACGCCGAAGAGCGCCTCCGTGAAGCCTTCCGCATCGCCGGCTTCGAGACCGTAGCCTTCGAGATGGAACCCGTAGCCGCTGCTTACTACTACGAATCCACGCTGCCGCACGACGAACTCATCCTCATCGGCGATTTCGGCGGCGGCACCAGCGACTTCTCCCTCATCCACGTAGGCCCCGAAATCCGCCGTCGCGGCCGCAAGCCGCAGGACCTCCTCGGCAACTCCGGCGTAGGCATCGCCGGCGACGCCTTCGACGCCAAAATCGTCCGCCGCCTGGTCTCCCCCGTGCTCGGCGCGGGCACGCAACTCCGCTCCATGGACAAGATGCTGCCGGTGCCCATCTGGGTCTACGCGAAGGTGGAAAAGTGGCACCACCTTTCCTTCCTGCGCACGAAGGATACCCTGAACATGTTGCGCAGCGTCGAAGCGCAGGCCGTGGAGCCGGAGAAAATCGCCGCCCTCCTGCACTTAATCAATGAAGATCTCGGCTACCAGTTGCACCGCTCCGTACAGGCCGTGAAGTGCGCCCTGTCCGCCGCGGAAATGGCTTCGTTTCACTTCTCCGATGGCGTGATCGAACTGGAACAAAGCGTGAAGCGCGAAGCCTTCGAAGAGTGGATCGCCGAAGAACTCGATCAAATCACCACCTGCGTCGATGGCCTGGTAAAAAAGTGCGGCGTCCAGCCCGGACAAGTCGACAAGGTCTTCCTCACCGGAGGCTCGTCCTTCGTGCCCTCGGTACGCCGCATCTTCGAAACCCGCTTCGGCGCCGACCGCATCCGCGCCGGCAACGAATTCACTTCGGTAGCCCGGGGCCTCGCTCTCAAAGCCCGCGACATCAATTGATTTTTTTATCTGTGTTCACAGTAATGCAACTCCACCGTCGCACCGGGAACAGGTAAGCCGGTAAGTCCAGCGAGATCGCGACACCCCAACCATCTGTGCTGATCTGTGTCCATCTGTGGCTAAAGGTTTTTCTTCAAATCGGCGAACCATCCGGCGGAGCCACTGGCTTACTCACCGTAATCTGCTTCGGATCGTCCTCAAACCGCTTAATCTGCGCCGCCGCATAAACCGACTGCGCCGACGTCGGACGCGCCAGCAACCACTTTCGCAACTCATCCAGCTTGAAATAAGCCACCGCCCGCGCCTGCTCGGACGCAACCGTACTCTGCGCCAGCATCATCAGCCGGTAAAGCGCCACATTCCCGATCGTCCTCTGCGTCTCGGCCTCGCGCAACGCAACCCGCGGTGTCTTCCACGTCGCCGTGATCAACCGGTCGATCACCTCATCCAGCCCAGGGTTCTTCGCATCGCGCGAATGATAATCCACCAGCCGCGTCGCGCGCTCCGGATTCAACAGCATCGAAATCGCCATATCGGCCGCGGCTTCCACCGGAGCCATCGAATCGAATGTGATCTCCGTGCGCGAATGAAAATCCTCGCGCGTGGCTTCATATTGCGGTGGATGCGGCGGCAGTAACTTTAAGATGCGCTCCGGCACCGCCAGAGCCGCGGGCTCAATCGTCTTCAGCACCGCATCCAGCGCGCGCCGCTGCTCGGCCGCCGGCACGATCTCCGCCACGGTCTCCCCATCGCCCCGCACGGCATACGTGTAATTCAATCCCCCCACCACCTTCGTCGCCGCCTCCAGTTGATAGCGATGGAACAGATACACCGGAGCCAGCACTTCCTCCAGCGAACTCATCGGCACACCGAACCGGATTTTCTGCTCGGAAAAACCCTCCAGCGCTTTCGCCCGCACCGCCATCGCTCGATTCAATTCGTCCGCCGCATTCGTCCCCGAATCCCAAAGATGGGCGATCGGATGCGCCCCGCCCGCCGCCCGCGCGTCGCGATCCGTGATGTAGCTGATGCCCTTAACGCGTGCCTCCTCCAGAATCGCGTTGAGCGCGGCACGCTCGTCCGTGCCCGCCGCGAACTGCGAATAGCCATAACGAATCGCGATCTTGTCCCAATCGCCGATCCCCGTCGCATAAGCGTCGTTCAGATCGATCTCGCCCGCCGCATTGAGCTTCACGTAGGGCGGCGGATAATCCATCACCGACGCGCGATCGTGCGCGCTCGCCGCGAAGTTATGCTGCAGCCCCAGCGTATGCCCTACTTCATGCGCCGCCAGTTGCCGCAGGCGCGCCAGCGCCATCCGCTCCATGCGCGGATCCACCGGCTGCCCCTGTTCGTACTTCGCGATCAACCCCTCGGCGATGAGAAAATCCTGCCGCACGCGTAACGAACCCAATGACACCTGGCCCTTGATGATCTCGCCGGTGCGCGGGTCCGTAATCGCCTCTCCGTACGACCACCCCCGCGTCGAACGATGCACCCACTCGATCAGGTTGTAGCGCACGTCCATCGGATCGGCATCGGCGGGCAGCATCTCCACGCGGAAGGCGTTGCGGAATCCCGCCGCCTCGAATGCCTGCGACCACCAACGCGCACCTTCCAGCAGCGCCGAACGGATCGGCTCAGGCGTACCCGGGTCCAGATAGTAGACGATGGGCTGCACAGGATCACTCACCGCCGCCGAAGAATCGCGCTTCTCCAGTCGGTGCCGAATGATGAAGCGCTTAGTCAATGGCTCCGCAATCGGAGTCGCATAATCCATGTAGCTCATGGCGAAGAAGCCCGAGCGAGGATCGTAAGCGCGCTGCACAAATGGCTGTTCGGGAAGCGCAACGAACGAGTGGTGTTCGCGAACCGTCAGCGCTTCGGCGCTCGGCGTCACCGATTGCACCCAGGGCCCGGCATCCTTCCCCGCAAACGTCAGCAGTGCCTCAACCTCGGTATTGCGCGGAAAATTCTTCGTTCGGTCGGGATAAATCGCCGAGCGTTTTTCGTCGAGCGAATAGTTCCCCTGCTTCTCCTGCGCCAGAGTTTCGGGAACGCCGTGCGCGTCGCGCAGGAAGAAGCTGGTGGCGTCGATCAGAACGCGATTCCCTTCCTCCGCCTCCACCGTAAACCCCCAGATGACCGATTGAGCAAACGACTCCTCCACGGCCCGCCGCTCCAGCGTATCGTTGGTAACGGCGCGATAGTTCTGGTTCGGCTGAACGAGCAAAACCTTAGGCCCGAATCGCTCAAACCGGACGACCATCTCGCCGCCGATCTGTCCGCGATCGAGCCCGATGTCGTTCGACCCCACCCCGGCGGGCATCGAGTTGACATAGAGAAAATCGCTGTTCCACCGCGAAACTTCCAGCAGCACCCGACCCGCCTTCGCGTCGTAGTACATCGGGAAATAACCGGGCATCGCCGTCATTTCTTTCGTCTTCTCGGCAATGGTGACCGGCGCAGTCGGGTCGGCGGCCAGCGCGATACTGGCAACAAAAAGCAGAAGGGTCCGCATGAATCCGATGTTAGCCTGGAGAGCGCTGGCCTGGGTCCGGATCATTGCGCCGGTAGCTGTCCACCATTCGGTCCAGGGAATTCAGGTCACTGTCAACCCGTTGCTGGCTGGATGGAAAACAGCAGTCCTGGATCTTCTTCCTGGCCGCAGCGCACAGGCGCAGTGCACGCGCGGGATGCCCTCCGCTTCAAGCGCACGCCCACAGGCGTTTTCAAGATCGACGTTATTGCCGTACTTCCCGTTGTTGAATTCTTCGACGTGGAGTGAATCTATCTCCACACTTACGTCATCCATTAACTTATTCAACAGCGGCTTCTCGCCTTCCAGGTCCTCGCGGTTGTAGTTTCCATTCCACAGATAGATCCGCGACACGCCCCGTCCATTCCAGGGAAACTTGCCCGGCTCATAAGCCTGCGAAATGACAACTCTGAGAGTCCCTTCCGGTGTCGTCGAAAAGTCGAATGCGGCGCCCGCCCATGTACCGCGCCGCACGAGAGTTCTCCCTTCGAGCCGGTATGCGTAGAGACGGTTACCGGGACCATCCAGCGTTTTCACACCCAGCAGGATTGCCGGCGTGCCGTTGACCACTACCACCGCGCGTGTCAGAAAGCCGCTGGACGGTTCGCTTTCCGCAGAGGCGACAGCACTACCGTCCGCCGCCTTCACCGTGACACCCAGCCGTTCGTCGGGGCGAGGCGGCTCCGATAAGGGTATCCACCTCTCCGTGAATACTGCGACCCTGCCGGATCCATCCGGAAAGGGAATTGTCTCCTTAACGCTCGGAGTCGTCTGAGCAACGCCATGCAGACACGTTGCCAGTAACGTCGACACCGCGGCGAGACGCATAGCGAACATAGCGATTCACCCTACCGCTGTACGCGCCCGCTGCCGCCGTCCTTGAGCAACGAGTTCACCTCGGCCAGCGTCGACCTGCTGAAGTCTCCATAAGTCGAATGCTTCAGGCAGCTCAGCGCTACCGCGAACTCCAGTGCAGCCGCATCGTCGGGCAAATTCTGCATCCCGTAAATCAGCCCGCCCGCAAAACTGTCGCCCGAGCCCACGCGGTCCACAATGCTCGTGATGTCGTAAGCCCGGCTCATGATGAAGCTCTTGCCGTTGTTCAGGCACGCCGACCAGCGGTTCCACGACGCGCTCTTCGATTCCCGCAGCGTCACCGCCACCGCCCTCAGATTCGGGTAGGTCTTCAGCACCAGCGCCGTCAGGTCCTCATAACGCTGGTGCTCCAGCACGCCGGAACTCACGTCCATCTCGGCGTTGAGCCCGAGCGTCATCTGGATGTCCTCTTCGTTCGCGATGATGACGTCCACGAACTTCACCAGTTCGCTCATCACCTCGGGCGCGGACTTGCCCCACTTCCACAGCAACTTTCGGAAGTTGAGGTCGCAGGAAACCGTCAGGCCGTGTTCGCGCGCCTTTTTCACGCCTTCGAGCGCCAGCGCCGCAGAAGATTCGCTGATCGCCGGCGTGATGCCTGTCACGTGGAACCAGCCCGCTCCCGCCAGCGTATTGTCCCAGTCGATGGAACCGGGCTTCGCGATCGCGGCCGAGCTTCCGGCCCGATCGTAAACCACCCGCGACGCCCTCTGATTCGCGCCCGTTTCCAGATAGTAAACGCCCATGCGGCCGGCGCCGCGCACCAGCTTGGACGTGTCCACGCCAAAGCGCCGCAGTTCGGCCACGCAGGCGTCGGCAATGGGATTGTTCTCGGGCAGCACGGTAACGAACGCAGCGTTTCCACCGAGCGTGGCAAGTGCCACGGCCACATTGGCCTCGCCACCGCCAAACGTCGCGTTGAAGTTTGGCGTCTGCAGGTAGCGCTCAAAACCCGGCGGCGTCAGCCGCAGCATGATCTCTCCGAAGGTAACGGTTTGGGGCTTCATTACTTTGCCACCTCCTTGCGCGCGCTCTGAATGCTGTCCACCAGTTGCCGTGCCAGCTTGGTGATCGACTGGTAATCGCCCGTCTTCGCGCCCTTCGTCAAATTGCCGCCCACACCCAAAGCGACGCATCCGGCCTTGATCCATTCCGCCGCATTTTCCACGCTGACGCCGCCGGTCGGCATGAGCGGCGCGTGAGGCAGGGGACCGCGCAGTGCGCGGACGAACGCAGGACCCAGCGCTTCGCCGGGGAACAGCTTTACGATGTCGGCGCCGTCTTCCATCGCCGAGACCACTTCCTGCGAAGTTCCCGCGCCCGGCATATACGGAACCTGATAGCGGCGGCACATGCGCGCCACATCGGCATTGCACGAAGGGCTGACGATGAACTGCGCGCCCGCCAGCAGCGCGTGCCGCGTGGTTTCGGGATCGAGCACCGTGCCCGCTCCCACAAGAATGTCGCCCGAGCGGTGCACCTTCGCCAGTTCGGCGATGGCGTCCACCGCGCCTGCGAAGGTGAAGGTCACCTCCATGGCGGTGACGCCGCCCGCTGCGCAGGCCTCCGCGATACGACAGGCCTGTTCGGGGCTATCCGCCCGAATCACGACCACGAGGCCGGACGCGACGATCTTATTCAAATAGTTCAGTTTTTGCATGGGAGCTTGGTTGCGAGGTGAACAGACATTATATCGTCGCAACCCAGCGGATTTTTTCGTTGGCCGCAATCCGATTCGGCCCGGCCCTCGTAAGTCTGTTTTGAACCCGACGGCTGGTTTGGGAGGAAATGAAGATGCGATATCCATCGAACCGATTTGGGAGCGGACTCGCTGCCCTGGCACCGACGATTCGCCTCACGCGGGCCGGGCGGACTGCGCCGGACCGATGCAGTCGGGTGCGCCGGCCAGACGTTGATTTGGCAAGCCAAGTGCTTGGGTTTTCGGAGGCCGCCAGTGCGCGCTAACACTTGGTATGGGGCGCGGGCGGGGCTGCTGGCGCTCCTGTGCGCGCAGGCTTTCGGACACCCCATGGGGAATTTCAGCATCAGCCATTACGCGGGCATCCACATCCGCCAGGATTCAGTCGAACTGGAGTACCTGATCGACCAGGCTGAGATCCCCACCTTTCAGGAAATGCAGCAGAGCGGAATTCCCGCCGACCCCGCCGACCCCAGGGTGAGCGCGTACCTGGCCAAGAAGTCGGCGGAGTTTGCCGGGCGCTTGTCCCTCTCGCTGAATGGCCGCGCGCTGGTCCTGCGGCCTGTGTCGCAACAGACCATCTTTCCTCAGGGCGCGGGGAACTTGCCCACCATGAAGATGGGATTCGTGTACCGGGCCAGCTTCCAGGGAGCCTGCCAGGCGGAAGCCTGCGAACTCGCTTATGCCGACGTTAACTTCCCGGACCGGGCAGGCTGGAAGGAAATCGTGGTAACGCCGGCATCGGGCGTCCACGTCGAGCGAGGGGAAGAACTGAGCAGGGATCGCAGTTCGGGGCTGACGGACTATCCGACGGACCTGGTGAACAGTCCGCCTCAGGATGTAATGGCGATGATTAAGTTCACGGTCACGGCGCCCGCGCCGGTGAAGCCGCAAGTGACGCAGTTGGTCCCGGAGTCGCCTGCGCCGAGCGTTCCGGCGCCGGTCCTCGTTCCCAATCGGCAAGCGACGCCCCGCAACGCGTTCACCGACCTCATGACCCATAAGGAGATCAGCTTTGGGTTTGCGCTGGTCGCCGCGTTGATCGCCGCCGGACTGGGTGCGCTGCACGCGCTCGAGCCGGGTCATGGCAAGACCATCGTGGCTGCGTACCTTGTGGGGTCGAAGGGCACCGCGCGTCACGCGCTGGCTCTGGGGCTCATCGTGACCGCGTCTCATACGGCCGGAGTTTATTTGCTGGGCGGCGTCACGCTCTACGCGCAGAAGTACATCATGCCGGACCGGCTCTATCCGTATCTGAGCGTGATCTCCGGGATCCTGATCGCGGGCATGGGCCTCTACATTCTGCTGAAGCGATTCATGGGCGACGACTTCGACGATAGCCACGGGCACGGGCCGGGCGGCCACAGCCACGGTGCGTTTCTGCGTGAGGCCGGGGAGCGGATCAGTAAGCGCCGCCTCGCGATTCTGGGAATCACCGGGGGCATCGTTCCCTGCCCGGCCGCGCTGGTAGTGTTGCTGAGCGCGGTGGCGCTGCATCGGGTGGGCTTCGGACTCTTCCTGATTGTGGCGTTCAGTCTGGGCCTGGCGGTCGTCCTGATCGGGATGGGGCTGGTGGCGGTCTACGCGGGTAAGCTGATGGCCAAGGTTCCGGTGGAAGGCCGGATGATCCGGATGTGGATGCCGGCTGCCTCGGCGGCGATGATCACGGTGCTTGGTGTCACAATTGCGGTGCGAGGGCTGATGTCGGCGGGAATTCTGCCGATCCGAATCTGATGCGTATCGGTGTAGGCAATAATGAATGGAGACGGGCATGATCTCATTTATCGGCATTCTGATTCTTGGCTTCTTCCTCGGCATGCGCCACGCGACCGACCCCGATCACGTGGTCGCGGTGATGACGATCGTCACGAAGCAGAAGGGCGTAGCGAAGGCGGGCGTCATCGGAGCGCTCTGGGGCATGGGACACACGCTGACCATATTCCTGGTGGGCGCGGCGATCATCCTGTTCAAGGTGTCCATTCCGCCGCGACTTGGGTTGTCGATGGAATTCGCCGTAGGGCTGATGCTGATCCTGCTTGGCGTGCTGAATCTGACCGGCGTCCTGCGTTGGCTGCAGCACCGCTTCACACCCTCGATGTTTGTTGCGGGCGAGTCTGCGCCGGAGAATGTGCCGGTTGCCGATGGCACTGCCGGAAACTGGCTGGAGCGGAGTCTTCGCGAACTCGGACTTTACAACACGCTGCGACCTCTGGTGGTGGGCACCGTTCACGGACTCGCGGGGTCGGCCGCCGTGGCAATTCTGGTCATGACGACGATCGCGGATCCGTGGTGGGCGATCGCTTATCTGCTGCTGTTCGGACTGGGCACGGTGGCGGGTATGGCGGTGATGACTACGGCGATGGCGCTCCCGATCGTGTATACGGGCCGCAGGATGTTCCGCTGGAGCGAGGCGCTGACGGTGGGTTCGGGAGTGCTCAGCGTGGCGTTTGGGATGTTTATCGCGTTTCAGATCGGTGTGGGAGATGGCTTGTTTACGGGGCATCCGCACTGGACACCGAGGTAGGAAAGCTCTAAGCTGTCAGCGCTCAGCTTTCAGCTCCTGGTTTCGGCACTATCATCCAGCGCAGGACGCCTCTTGGCGAAGGACCTAAGGCCGGCACGTCGATTCGGAGCATCGCCGATTTCTTCGTGTCCACGATAAGCGCCGGTGAGTTGAGCAGCCAGGCTGCGAGGCTCGATAGCAGCGGCTCGTGGGCGGCCAGAACCACTGCCGTTTCCTTACTTCCGTTTTCCGTTAAGCGCGCTGCGCTATCGCGCTAGTTTTGGCACGAGCATCCAGCGCAACACTCCTCTTGGCGCCGGGCCTAAAGCCGGCACGTCGATTCGGAGCATCGCCGATTTCTTCATATCCACCATCAGGGCTGGTGAGTTGAGCAGGTAGGCTGCGAGACTTGATAACAGTGGCTCGTGGGCCGCCAGGACCACTGCCGTTTCTCCGCTCAGGTCGCGGATGTCGCTCCAGACCGCTTCAGGGCTTCCGTGCGGCACAAGCGACGGCAGGCGGAGCAGTTCTCCTTTCCAGCCGAATTCCTTTGCCGCTACCTCCGCTGTCTGAACCGCCCGCACATACGGACTCGACGCGATCAGCGACGGGGCCACTCCCGCTGCGCGCGCGGTCCTGACCACCGATGCGGTACGCTCGCGGCCTTCGGGGGTCAAGTTGCGGGAAGAGTCGGAACGGCCCGCGGGCGCGTCTTCTGCGATGCCGTGGCGAAAGAGGTAGAGTTCCATACGGGATTAGAAGAGAGTCAGTCGTATCATAACCATGTTATGGCTCGCTACGCCGCCGTGGATATCGGAAGCAACTCAGTGCGGCTGGCTGTTGCCGAGGTAACGGGCGGAAGCGCGCCGCGGATTCTGGCTTCCGAGCGGCAGGTTACGCGCCTGGGCCTCAGCGTGTTCCGCGAAGGCCGGGTCAGCGCCGAGGCGCTGGACATGCTGTGCGGCGTGCTGGCCAACATGTCGGTCACGTGGAAGCGGCATGACGTGCTGAGCATTCGCGCGGTGGCTACCGCCGCGGTTCGCGATGCGCGGAATCAGGTGGAGTTTCTGGCGCGAACTTCGGCGGCGCTGGGCGCCGAGATCGAAATCATCTCCGGCCAGGAAGAGGCTCGGCTGATCCATCTCGGCGTGCAGAGTCTCTGGCCGCACGAGAGCGAGCGGTTCCTCATCATCGACATCGGCGGGGGCAGCGCCGAGATCATTCTCAGCGAAAAGGACCGGGTCTGCGCGGCGTTTTCGAAACCGCTGGGAGCGATCCGGCTGAACGAGCTTTTTCTGCGGGGCGATCCGCCGGGCGCGGCGGAGTTGCTGCGGATGGACGAATACATCGAGGAGCGCATCAGGCCGGCGGTTCAGGAGATCGGGCGGAAGAGGATCGACCGCGTGGTGGGGACGTCGTCGACAGCCGCGGCGGTGGTCAGCGCGGTGAGCCGGATTCCGAGGGCGCGGCGGGATGAGGCGGACCGGCGGCGCGCTTCGGTGGCGCAGATGCGACGGCTTTACAAGGAACTGTGCACGCTCGATCTGCGGCATCGGCAGAAGGTGGTGGGGATCGGGCCGAGGCGCGCGGAGATCATCATTCCGGGCGCGGCTGTGTTGCTGCATGTGCTGGACGCGTTCCATATGCCGTCGCTGTTCTATTCGGCCGCAGGCGTTCGCGACGGGATCATCGCCGATCTGGCGGCGCGGGGCGCGGGACGGGAGATCAGCCGGCTTACGCCCGAGCAGCGCGGCATGGTGGAGGGAATGGCGGAGAAGTATGGCGTCTCGCTGAAGCACGCGCAGAAGGTGGCGCATCTGGCGAACGATCTGTTCCACGATCTGCAGAGCGTGCACCAGCTTCCTCCCGCGATGGGCAGGTTGCTGGAGGCGAGCGCTTATCTGCACGATGTAGGTCACTACATCAGCGACACGCGGCATCACAAGCACTCTTACTATCTGGTGGCCAATTCCGATCTGCCGGGCTTCAATCTCGCGGAACGGGGGATCATCGCGAACCTGTGCCGGTATCACCGGAAGAACATGCCAACGCCGGAACACGATAACCTGCAGGCGCTGAGCGTGGAGGATCGTCGCGCGGTCACGGTGCTCACGCCGGTGCTGCGGCTGGCGGATAGTCTGGACCGCGGGAACGGGCAGAGGATTCGCTCGGTGCAGTGTTCGGTGCAGGAGCGCGAGATTGTAGTCAATCTTCATGCGCCGCCTTCGGCAGGGCTGGAACTGGAGTTGTGGGCGGCTGCGCGGCTGGATGGATTGTTCCGGCAGTTGTTTGGGCGGAAGCTGACGATTCAGCGGGCGGGGTAGGTGAGTTGGCGCGTTTGTGCCGCCTGGTGGCCCTCAGGATTTGGTGTGACGGGACTCCGGAGTTTTCGGTGCCTGAGATGTGGAGAAAAGCACCGAGATGAGTCTCGGCGCCACAGTCCGGAAATGGGGAAGGTGGGCGCGTTTGGGGCGCGCCTCTTTTTTCGAGTCACACTTCGGGTGTGACGTGGGGATTGCCGGTTGCCAACCGGGTATTCAAAGATGTCAAAGACCTCCGAAGCTTCGCAGCAGCGTTACCGCCGCCGGTCAGATTAGACCATGGCGCGGAGGAGCTGAATCCGTAAGTTACTGATTTATTTAATGAAAATCGTTGTGAGATTTTGGGGCTGGCGGTTGCGCCGGAGGAAGAGCCAGGTTGCCAAGACTAACGAGGTCGCAAGGACGCCCAGGGTCGCTCCGGCATAGAAGGTGATCGGAACGAATTCCAGGACTACGCGGCTTCTGCCTGCGGGCACTACAATTCCACGGAGCGCTCCGTCCGTCTTGTGGATCACGGCGGACTGGCCGTTCACGGTCGCCTTCCAACCGGGGTAGTAGATTTCGCTCAGCACGAGCAGGGCGTTACCCGCGGTGGCGACGTCGAGGGCCATCGAATCGGCCTCGTACGAGCGGAACCGGACGCGATCGCCGGTTGTGGCGGGATCGAGACGGGTGGACAGGGGGACCTCCACGATGGCGACGTTGTGGAGGTCAAGACCGCCCCGGTCGATGCGGTTGAAGACTTCGTCGTGCGAAGGTTCCACGATCGTCTGGTGGGTGAGCCAGGCTCGCGGGTAGCCGTTCTTGTCTTCGTAAACCTTCCACAGCTTGTCCTCATAGATGGGATTGGGATCGGGACTTGTGTGGGGCTTGATGTGGTAGCGGTTGTTCAGAAGGTCTTCATGTGGCAGGAGGCGATTGTAGTCGGTGATGAGAGTCGCGCCGCCACCCCAGAGTTGCTGGACGCCGTAGATGTCGCCGACGTTGGGTTCGGGATCGACCGAGACACGCACGCGGCCGAGGCCGGGGCGGGAGTGAATGAACGCGGAGGCCTGACGGAGGGTGAGCATCTGCTCGTATTGGCCGCCGGGTTTCATCTCGGTGTTCCAGTCGGCCGCGAGCCAGTTGAACGCGTCGAGATCGAAGAATACGAACATCGCCAGCACTACCAGCAATCCCGTGGTTGCCGGTTTGAGAGTGAGGCGATAGAAGAAGGCGATGGAAGCAAGGATCAAGAGCAGCGAGAGGCAATTCCAGATGCTCAGGGTGAACGGGGTCAGAAGGGCGGACAGGAATATCGCGGCGGAGCAGGCGATGGCGGCCCACTTCAGATAAGGTTTGGCGGAGACCCAACGGTCGGGTTGGCCGGCGCCTTCCAGCAGTGCGTCCAGCCCGAAGGCGGCCAGGACGGCGAGCGCGAAGGAGACGAGGTAGAGGAAGCGACTGGCTTCGCGCACACTCCAGAGATACGGGACCAGCACATAGAGCACGCCGTTCAGAGGCGAGAACTCGCCGAGCGTATAGAGGAAAGTCAGGAGCGCAAGGCCGGCCATGTAGCGCACCCAAAACTCGGCGCGGCATTTCCAGAGGGCGACGACGGCGAGGAGAAACGGGAAGACGCCGATGTAGTAGGGCCACGCTTCGCCACCGCCGATCTTCGCATCAAAACCAGCAGGAAAGAGACCGGTGAGGAGGCTTTCCGGCCACATGCTGCTATCGAGGCGATCATAGGGAATTTTCTCCGACATGGGAAAGGCGCCGCCGGAGATGAAGCGGAGGCTCAGGTGTCCGTATTCAACGGCGGGAAGAAGCTGAGCGGCACCTACACAGAAAGCTACACAGAGGAGCACACCGGCTATGGAGGCGAGGGGGGACCAGTAGCGGCGAACGGAGGAGAGGGAAGCCTCGCGGCGATGCACGACACCGTAATAAGCCAGCGAGGTGACAACCACGATGGCCTGCATGAGGGAGAACTGCACGCCTCCGGTGAGGAGGGACATGCCCATGGAGAGGCCTCCGAGGCCGGCTTCGACGCCCGCGTGGAAGGTGGTCTTCGCGCGCAATGCCCGCACGAGGAAGAAAAGAACGGCGGGAAGCCAGATACCGCTTTCGACGTAGTGGGGCCAGGACATGCGGACCATGAGGCCGCCCATGGCGAAGGCGAAGGCTCCGATGAAGGACGAGTAGTGGCTGCGGCGTAACTGGCGCAGGAAGCCGAACATGAAGACGGCGGAGAGCAGATGCGTGAAGGCCAGTTCCTCAAAGTAGAAGCGCGGGGAGACCAGGCCGTTCTTATTGAGGGGCACGAGCGCAAATAAGAGGCGGAGCGGATAGTAGGCTGCGGTTTGCATCTCACCCGAGAAGGGACGCCCGCCGAAGTTGTAAGGATCCCAGAGCGGGATGTGGCCGTGCCAGAGGGAATTGAGCCAGAAGTGGAGCCAGCCGTAAGTCTGGTTGACACCTTCGGAGCCGATGATCAGGGTGTACTGATTGGTCAGCGTGGTCTTCCAATAGAAGAGAAGTGTGGCGAGTACAAGCAGGCCGAGGTATTTGGCGGTGGTGCGGGTCATGGAAGAAGTTTTCAGTCGTCAGTTGTCAGTTTTTTGCGCTGTGCACTTGCCGGCCTGGCGGAATTCGGCATAGACGTCGTAGTTGGCTACGTCCATGGTTTGTACGCAGAGATTTTTTGCGGCGGCCAGTTCGGCTACGTGGTCGCGATAGGCTGCGAGGCGTTCGCGGGTTCGCGCGGGGCCGGGTGTCTGGGCCGGGCAGAAAACGGTGAGGGAAGAAAGGTGGTTGGCATTCATGGCGTCGGCCATCTGGGAGTAGAGGGCTTCTTCGCGGAAGTCGAGATTCCAGCGATCTTTGTCGCGGAAGGCGATGAGGGAATGGTTGTCGCGACTCACTTTGTAAACATCGAGGGAGGGCTGTCCGGGAACCGCGCCCTGATATTGCCAGTCCCAATAGTGACGGAAGGTGAAGAAAGTCGGGAGGCTGAACTGATCGAGGTAAACGGATTCGGGCGCGGGGAAGAGGCGAGCGTAGCGGTCCGTCCGGTCCTCCGATATTTGCCGACTGATTTTGGGCCAGGCCTGATAGTTGCGCACGCTGACGATTACGATGCCGGTCGCGAGCACACCTGCGACAGCGAGGGACAGGGCGCGCGGAGATCCGGACAGCAGACGATCGAGCAGCAGGAACGGGCAGACAACCAGGAACGGGAAGAGGATGTATTGCTGGCGGAGGAAACCTCCGAAGGGATAGGCTCGGATGACTCCGCCGACCATGAGGGCGCACAGCATGACAAGGGGGAGCAGGAGACTCACCAGGGCGGCGAGATTGCGGGGATCGCGGAGGCCATCCGGGGCAAACACCGGCGATGCGGAGCGGCGCACGAGCAGGAAGATTGTCGCGGCCAGGATGACGAGCAAGACCACGAGGACGCCCGAGAAGAGGTCGTCATCTTTGATGGGAATGGGCGAGAAACAGTTGAATTCGTTGCGGAGGTTTCGCAGGAGGAAATCGACGACGGATTCGGTGGATTCGGGATTGAAGTAGAAGCCAGGCAGATGGTTGTAGGCAACGCTGGCAGCACCCAGGTGGTTGATGTATTCCGCGACGGGCAGGGCGAGGACGAGGATAAAGGTGACGGTTTCGCGAAGGAGCGCCCGGAACATGCCCTCGCCCCGGCGGAGGATGGGCAGGGCAAAGGCGAAGAGGAGGACGGCACCCACGTAGATGAGCGCGTAGTACTCGGTAAGGCAGGCGAGGACCGCCATGACGCCGAAGACGATGCGAGGCCGCAGGGATGTTGGCTGGCGCTCATCGATGAGAACGAGGAAGCAGTAAAAGGAAATCTGGACGAAGCAGGCGGAGAGCATGTAGGCGCGGACTTCGTTCGAAAGGTTGATGGACGGTATTGCGATGCCATAAGCGAGGGCGGCGAGGGCGGCCCAGAGCGGAGAACGGAGGGCCTTGAGGGCTGTGATGCCAAGCAGCCAGACGGACGCGATGCCGGAGACCAGGGAGAGACTGCGGTAGGCCATCTGACTGTGGCCCAGCACGAGCGAGGCGCGGAGGAGCAGGTAGTAGAGGGGCGGGTGCGCGTCGGCGCGGTATTCGCCGATGAAGTTAGCCCAACGATCCTGCTGGGCGATCCAGACGTGAAGGTAGCCGTCATATTCGACGAACTGGTTGAAGCCGATGAGGAGTCTCGGGAGGAGAGAGACGAGGACGATGCAGAGCAGCGACCAGAGGAAGAGGCGAGTTTGGGATTGTGGTTGGCCGCTTGCCGGGGAAGACATCACCTTAGGATAGCTGGTGATTTGGCGGATTGTGGGGAGGTTCCTGGCGGGTAGGGTTTGGGCCGGGCGCAGGGGTTGCGTTGCCATGGGGCCGGGGCCGGGATTGGTGGGGCTCGCATGGGGTTTTAGGCGGCGATTGGCGGGTTGTCCTCGGTTATTGCGGTGGTGAGCGGGGTTTCGGGTTGAGGATCGAAGGGTGCATCGTCAAGAGTGAGGAACGAAACCGATTTTGGGTTAACGTGTTTGTTTGCGGTGTCGGGTGAGTCCGGATTTTGGGTAGACTCCGGGGTTTCGTGCGCCGCAACCTGTATGGGGATCGTCGACAGTTCAGGGCGTTTGGCCTGGATTCCCATGAGTTGCTTGAGCGCCCGCTGGAAGTTGCGCCGGGCGGAGTTGATTTTGCGCTCTACGCGGCTGAGGGTATCGGCGCATTGGGTGTAGGCGACGCCGAGATTGCCAGAGGGAACGTTTTGAATGGCGCGATCGAGGACTGATGCATCGATGGCGTGATAGCGGCCACCGTGCCATTCGGATTTGATGAGGTCATCGACGAGGGCTCGCTCTTCGGGCGTGGCCGGGCAGAAACGGTTGTGGTATTCGGCGGCGAGCGCATCGTAGTCTTCACGCCTTTCGTAGCGGATGATTTCGGACTTGGCGTCGAGGCCGGTTTTGAATGAGTTCTTCGACGAGTTGGCCTTTCCTTGTTCGGATTTAGGGCCCGTGCAGTGTTGTGCGTTGAGCCGGTTGGCTTGTATCTGACGTTCTGTTGCCACGGTGGTGGTCTCCTCGCCTGGAAAGTAGCATGGGGGCCGAGGGAGAATCGGGATTTATTTTGTTAAATTACTGATAAAAAGGAAAATATAAATATCAAGAGTTTGTGATCGGCCCTCGGGGTTACGCTATTCGGAGGTTCACGCAGAGATCGCAGAGATCCGCAGAGAACGCAGAGAAAGGCTTTTTTGGGTTAAGAGCTGGTCAGACATAGGGTCTTACAGTGACGTTGGCGCGGACGAAAAGCGCTTATAATGGTGGGCGGGCAACGGAAGGAATCTTATGCGAGCATTGCGCATTTTTATCTTGCTGGGCCCAATCCTGGGGCTTGGTGCTGCGGACGAGGGCGTCTCGGTGGTCCACATCGTCGGATTAAGCTACCCTCTTCTGGCGCATTTCGGCGAACTGCAGGGCACCGTTAAGTTGGCGCTTACCGTCGGACCCGATGGCGCTGTTCGTTCCGTCAGGAGGGTGTCCGGCAATGGCCTTTTGGCTGACGATGCAACAAATACGCTAATGGTCTGGACGTTTTCGCATTGCGGTCGGGACAGCGGCAATTGCGAGTATCCGATGTCGGTGGAATTCGTATTGCGAAGCGGGCCTGCGAATATATCGGAATGCAAGACTGAGTTCACATTCGATAATCCGGGAAGGATAACGGTCGTTTCCGAGCATGCGCGAGCTATTGTGGATTAGCCCGCTTATCGGGCTGCGAAGGATCTCTCGGGTCGCGGTGATGCTGGCGACAGTATCCGCAGTGGCCTGCTACCGCCCGCCGCGTGAGCAGCAACTGGCGCAGAATTTTGGCGCGCATCGGGCAGAGTTGGAAACGCTCTTAACGATGGCGATTGCCGATCGGACGTTTTCCCGCATTTCCGC
>Ga0302319_10010822_pt1 | contig 17363 bp, 14 predicted proteins | sample Bog_T0_2_FD_203319 | JGI IMG/M metagenome (GOLD analysis project Ga0302319, IMG submission 203319) | Peat permafrost microbial communities from Stordalen Mire near Abisko, Sweden - Bog_T0_2 | ecosystem: Environmental > Terrestrial > Soil > Wetlands > Peat | place: Sweden: Abisko, Stordalen Mire...
GGCCGCCGATGGCATGCTGCACTTGGAATTTCTGCACGGGAACAATGAGGTTCCATTTGTCAATGCGATCGAGATCCTGCCATCCAAACCGGGAGCCATCCGTCCCGTTCGGATTCTGGCGCGCGATGGCGCCCATACCGACCAGTCCAGCCGGCCATGGAGCGCGGACCGCTATTTTCACAATGGCGTGCTGGTACAACGGCACGAGCCGGTCGCCAATACCGAAGAGGAAACGCTATACCAAGGTGAGCGCTTCGGGAATTTCTCCTACGTAATTCCGGTGGCGCTGAATGGCCGCTATACCGTGACCATGAAATTCTGCGAAGCATGGTTCGGCGACGGCCGCACGGGAGGTCGCGGTGTGGGCGGGCGGGTGTTCGACATCAGCTACAACGGCCGAATTCTGCTCGCCAACTTCGATGTTTTCAGAGAAGCGGGGAGCTTGCACGCTCTCGACAAGACATTTAAGGGGCTGGCGCCGAACACGCAGGGTAAACTGATCTTCACCTTCACTCCGACACACAACTACGCGATGATTAACGCCATCGAAGTGGTGGACGAAGCCTGGAAGTAGTCTCTCTCTGCAACTGCCGCAACCGGGGGGTTTGTCTGTAGACAAGGCATGATCGGATCCGTCGAAGGCGAACTCCGCAGCCCACAAACACCGGAGCCTCTGGTCGTGACGAGGTAGTGCCCCGGCGCATTTCCTTTTCATGTTCCCACAGGCCGGGACCAGATGCCTTTGGCCTGATTGATCCACATACCAGCGGCACTCTTATGCGGCATCTTCCCAGCCGTACCGATGATGCAGTCCGTCCAGGCGCGGCATCGAGATTACGGTCAGAACTCCTGATGTCGCCCCGCAATTTCAGCCTGGCGGGGAAAATGGGCTGAGCCATTCCTTTCGATGGCGAGAGCTTCGCAGGTGGAGCAGGCGGTGCTCGCCTGCCCGCCCGCGCTGAATTTGGGACCGCGGCTCGAATAGGATCGAGCGAAGGCGAGCACCGCCTGCCCCACCTGCGGGTCACTGCAAATTCCACGACATCAGGAGTTCTGACGGTAGCATTCGCCGATGGCTTTGGCTCCGCCGGTCTGCCGGCGGGCGTATCTTTACTGGGGCTATCGTGAATTCGATCCTCGGGGGTAGTTCACGTAATCGCGAATCAGCCGGCGGAGATGTGGTTCGTTCAGCGGGATGACGTGGTCGAGGACCTCTCTGCCACGGCGCTTGTAGTCCATTCGCGGTACTCGCGATCCCAGCGGTCCGGACTTTCCGCGTGGAGAGCTAGATGAAAAACAGAACGATAAATCGTTGCAGCCCTCGACGACGTCAGGAGTTTTGAAATTCGGGTAAGGATGGGTAATTCTCAATTTCGGCCGTTGCGCGGGCGCGCCACGGCAACTGGCGTGTTCTGTAAGGGATACATTGAAAATACAGGAGTGAAATTGGCTCCTCAGGTAGGACTCGAACCTACAACCCTTCGGTTAACAGCCGAATTGCTTGTATCCGCCTCGTGTTACAAATACAACCACTTACACGCGCAAAATGCCGATTCTCGCGTTAATTGGGGGGACTCTGGGGGGGCCCCAGACATATATCACCGCTCTGTCCCTAACAGTTCTCCAACCCGCCCGTCAGCGACCACCGGGAGCCTAGTGCGCAGCACAATTCAAACCGAGAGCTGCGTTGCTTACGATCTGAACATCCAGGACGTTGACCACGCCATCCCCGTTGAGGTCGTTCACAGCCGGTGCTGCGCCCAGAGCTTCATTGATCATGGCCAGTACGTCGCCCGCGTTGATGCTGCCACTCTGGTTGATGTCGCACGAACTGTACGTCACGGCGGTGAAGTTAGCCGTCACCGAATGGGAGGCGTTCATAGTCAGCGACTGCTGGGTCGTGGTCCCGCTGACATCCCCGCTCCAACTCGAAAACGCATAGCCGGCGTTAGGCGACGCGGCCAGACTGACGGATGTTCCGGTGCTGTAATAGCCGCTGGCGTCGCTGGAAGTCGGGGTTTCGGTGACGACGCCTCCGGCACTGGGCGAAGTGGACACGCTCAGCAGGTATTGCTTCGTGAAACTCGCCGTGTAGGTTGCACCCGAGGAAGATGCCGTGATGGTGTGCGTTTGCAGGCCGCTGTCCGACCAGTTGGCGAACGCGTAGCGCGTCCCGGTCCCCGTTGCGGTTTGAGGCGAGTTCACACCGATCGTGTGAGTACTTCCCGCCGTCCAGGTGAACGACTGGCCGTTTGTATAGTCCGTGCCGTCGACGGTAAAGTCGAGTCCCGTCGGAGTGGAGTTCACCACAGTCGTAGCGACGCTGTTGAGTTGCAGCTTCGCGACAAACGGACCGCCGCCGGTGCTGGTGGTTCTCTGGAAGCCGTTTGGAACGGGCATACCCGAACCCGCACTACCGGTGAGATACGCCGCGCCCGCCGAATCTACGGCGATGGCATTCGCCTCCGCGTCGAAATTGCCGCCCAGGAAGGTCGAATACACCAGGGTGCCAGTCGCCGAGAACTTGGTCGCGAAGGCGAGTCTAGAGCTACCGCCAATATTCGCCTGGTAAGGCAACAGCACGGGGAAATCGGGCGAGAACGTTATGCCCGTCACGTAGGCCTCGTCCGCATTGTCGGCCGCAATGCCATAGCAGACATCGCCATCGCCGTAGCTGCCACCGAGGTAAGTCGACCAGATCACGACATTGCCGACCGCCCCCAGCTTGGTCACAAAACAAGTTCCCTCACCCGGGTTATTGTTTGTCGATTGGAAAGGATGAAGGAGTGGGAAGTCGGTCGAGTATGTGACGCCGGTGACAAAGGCGGCGCCCCCGGCATCTACCGCGATCCCCAGCGGCTTTTCCTCGACGCTGCCGCCCAGGTAGGTCGAATAGACCAGCGAGGTCCCTGCCGGCGACATCTTGGTAACAAACCCGGTGTACCACCCTGCAGGAACTTTTGGCTTGGACTGGAAGGCGAGCAACACGGGGTAATCGGTCGAGAACGTCTTGCCCGCAATGTAAGCGGCCCCCGTGCCGTCAAGCGCAATAGACGTGCCAAGATCTGCGGCGCTGCCTCCCAGGTAGGTGGAGTACACGAGGGAATTGCCCGCCGGCGACAGCTTGGTGACGAAGGCGTTGGTACTTCCGTTCAACATCAGTTGATAGGGTACTTGGACCGGCCAGTTATCCGAGTCGGTGTCGCCTGTCACATAGGCCGAACCAGAGCTGTCCACCGCGATCCCCGCGGCGTGGTCGGTGCCACCTCCACACAAATACGTGGAGTACCCCAATGTATTGCCGGCGGGTGAGATCTTCGTCACGAACACGCCGCCATACGTGTTCGGACAGCTCGTCTGGAAAGCATTGACCATTGGAAAGTCATGCGACCACGCTGTGCCCACGATGTATGCCGCCCCGTTGGCGTCTACGGCGATTCCGTTTGGGTCGTCCTCGCAACTTCCGCCTAGATACGTGGAGTACGCCAACGCATTGCCGCCAGGCGCCAGCTTCGTTAGCCAGGTGGTCGCGTTGCTGCAATTGACGTCAAGGTTCGTACTCTGATAAGGGTTCTGGAGCGGAAAAGTCAAATAGGTATAGCCCGTGACATAAGCCGCGCCAGTCGAGTCTACGGCGATGGCGGAACCCTGCCCGGACAATCCCAAATAGGTCCCGTAGACTACAGTCACCGGGTCGATGACCAGCGGCCGGCTGCGGTCATAGCGTGCCAGGTCGAACCCAACGCGCCTGCCCGCGTGGAGAGCGTAGTTCGCCGCGATCTCAACTCGCCGCCCCCCGATCTCCTGGTAAACCCGCGGCCGCTTTTGCACTACGTCGCCCAGCCGCGTGGCCAGGACCAGGTCGCCACCGGCGTTCAACTTCAGCCGCTCTATGCCTTCCCACGCCAGCTCGATCTGCCGCGGGTCGGCTCCGGGGGCCACCACCAGGTCGTATTCCAACTGGCGCTCCTTGCCATAGCAAATCAGGTCCACCCCGGGGTAGACGCGCTGGTACTGGATGCGGGCATAGTTCGGTATGTTGGTGCGCCACTTCGCAGGGTCGTTGCCGATGAAATAGCTGCTCAGGCCCGGCAGCTTGTCTAATCCCGCAACCTGGCCCGGTTTTCCCGCTCCGGCCAGCTTCATGCGCACCACCGCCGTCTCCGCCTTGGGATGAGCTAGCTGCCCACGGAGCCGGTGCGGGTCCGATTTCTCCCCCTTGTGCAACACCATCACGGCTTCGTTATCAGTGAAGTAAACCGTCATGTCATGGGTGTGCGTCAGAAACCGGACAGACGGGTCGACCTGGCCGTCATTGGGCTCAAACACCAGCGGCAGGTTGCCATAGTTCTCCGGGGCGGACAGGGTCTTGAGCAGATCCGCGGCGCGGTCAGGCTGCGAGGGAGCAACCTTGCTTGCGCCGAAAACCGTTACCCCAGCGATCAGGAAGGTTGCCACAAAGGGCAACCTCAAACGCGGCGAAGTTTGCATAAAAAGGCTCCATTCGAACCAAACACGATGGCTTACAGTACATCAAGCGAGAACCGGCCAAAGAATGGGTCATGTGCTTTGCAGACCGCCTGATAAGAAGGCGAATAACCGAGACGAATTTATTCTAGCCGTTGGACTTACGGTTCAAGGAGCATTCTGATATCAGGACCGTATCAGGGGAGGGAACAAGAAGAGAAACCCAAGGTTGACAGAGCCCCAGTCACACATCCGCTCTTCCTGGGGGCAAAGCTTACCGGAGCCGAAAGGCCATTGATCCCGCTCTGATTCTCAACCTGATCTGCCCCTGAGCTGGCAAGTAGTAGGCCTCTACCAGGATGTGGCCAGCGGCGCCAAGGCAAACAGACCGGGCATTGATCGTCTATCCACTTGGCGGTTTGTCGCCATCTCGCTGAAGTGGCCGCCACGCTCCCAAGATACGGCTTTCTGGAGATCACTCCCGTCGGTCGCGAGGCCCACGCCCGTCGGCCAGCAGGAGGCTCGCGTGCCTGTGTCGCAGGACGTGGAAGGAAGCTCCCTTGGGCAGCCCAGGCGTCGGCAGAAGGCGCGACACCGCCGCCGACACCGAATTCGGCATCAGCGGTGACCTATCCGGGTTCGCGTTTGGCTGCGCCACTGTTTGCGCACACGTGGTTCACGTCGCGCGCGAGCGCAGAGGGAGGCCTTGTTCTATGCTAGGCCAGAGCTCCGGCGCACAGGGCGCGCCTTTCCTTTGGCCGGCGTTTAAAGAAGCACTGGGGGGAAACTGGGGGTACACCGACGTCCACGATATAGGAAATTCGGGTAAGGATGGGTAATTCGTCATCGCTGCGCCTAGCATGGGCGCACCAGTGCAACTGGCGTGTTCAGTAGGGCGTACGTTGAAAATAAAGGAGTTAATTTGGCTCCCCAAGACGAACGCTCTTCATAACGAAAAACAGAGAATTTCGTTGGAGAATTCATCACCGGAGTGCTGCCCAGAGGACTCTGACCTTCCGGCTTAGCACATCTCTGTAGATCCATCGTGAGGGCGTGAGCCTTTGCGGTTCAGTTCCATTGTGCCGTTAGGAGGTTTTCCTTCCATTCAAGGCAGTGTACTCTCCGATAACGCGTTTCACGGCCGGTGATGCAGTTTCCGAGCGGCTCGTCCCTCTTTTCGTGCGCTTCTACGGCTTGCACGGGCCGCCCGTCAGCCCGGAGTGATACGATGCCAAGAGCTCGGCACTCATGCCCGCGCCCTCTAGCATCGCTCACTACCGAATCCTTATCCAAGCTTGGTGAAGGCGGCATGGGTGCTGTCTACCGTGCCACCGATACCAAACTGAATCGCGACGTCGCCATCAAAGTCCTGCCGCCAGCCTTCGCCCAGGACTCCGACCGCATGGCGCGGTTCGAGCGTGAAGCGCAAGTGCTCGCGTCTTTGAATCACCCCAACATCGCGGCGATCTACGGCATTGAGCTGGGCGCGCTGGTGATGGAGTTGGTCGACGGCGAAACGCTTCAGGGACCGCTGCCGCTCGAAACGGCGCTCAATTATGCGCGGCAGATCGCGGAGGCGCTCGAAGCGGCGCATGACAAGGGCATCATCCATCGCGATTTGAAGCCGGCCAACGTCATGATCACGACAGCGGGAGCCGTTAAGGTGCTCGATTTCGGTCTGGCCAAAACGACCGACCCGACCACTGCATCGGGCGACACCGTGAATTCGCAACTCTCACGATGTCTCCGACGCGGGCCGGCATGATCCTCGGCACCGCGGCATATATGGCTCCGGAGCAGGCGCGGGGCAAGGCCGTGGACCGGCGCGCGGACATTTTCGCGTTCGGCTGCGTGTTGTACGAAATCCTGACCGGCACGCCGGCGCTTACCGGCGAGACGACGGTCGACATTCTCCCCGCGGTAGTGACGAAGGAGCCAGATCTTTCGCGGGTCCCTCCTAAAGTGCGGCGGCTGATTGAATCGTGTCTCAAGAAAGATGCGAAGCAGCGGCTGCAAGCGATCGGGGATTGGCGGTTGTTGCTGGAAAATCCGGAGGCGCCGGCGGCAGCGGCAAAGAGCGCGTGGCCCTGGATTGCCACGGCCACAACAGCGGTGCTCATCGCGATGGGGATGTCCTGGGTTGCGTGGCGTGCAACGCGCTCGGCCGATCATCCGCTCACGCGATTGAATGTGGATCTCGGGCCGGATGCGATTCGCGGGATTCAGCACGACGGTCGCAATCTCGCCGGATGGGCGGCGCATTGTGTATCCGGAGCGTTGGCCGGACGGGAAACAGCATCTCGGCACGCAGTTGCTCGATCAGGCCGCGCCCACGCTGCTGCCGGGATCGGAAGACGCCGGCGATCCGTTCTTCTCTTTCGATGGCCAATGGATCGGCTTCTATGCCGGTGGCCAGCTCAAGAAAATCTCGGTTCAGGGCGGTGCACCGGTGGAGTTGGGGCGCATCTACAGCCCCGTTGGCTATGGTGCCAGTTGGGATGTGGACGGAACGATCGCGGCGTCGATGGGGATCCTGGTACCCCTCTCGCTCTTTCCCGCCGCCGGCGGCGCACCCACGCCGCTCACGAAGCTCGGTCCTGGTGAGGTGTCTCACCGCTGGCCGCAGGCCCTGCCCGGCGGAAGCGACGTTCTTTTCACGGCTTCACCCTCCCCGGCGTCATGGGACGACGCCAATATCGAAGCCATTTCGCTGAAAACCGGACAGGTCAAAATCGTGCAGCGCGGCGGATATTACGGCCGGTATTTGCCCGGAGGCTACCTCGTTTATATTCACCAGGGTGTTCTGCTCGGCGTCAAGTTCGATCCCAAGACACTGCAAGCGACCGGCGCGCCCGCGCGGATTCTGGAAGATGTTGCCGCCAATCCAAGCACCGGCGGCGGACAATTTAATTTTTCGAATACGGGGACATTCGTCTACGCGGCGGGCAAGAGTGCGGCACCGGCATGGCAGGTGGTTTGGCTGGACAAATCCGACGCAACGTTGCCGTTGCTGGCCGCGCCAGGTGCATACACGGAGCCTCGCCTGTCACCGGACGGGAGCAAGCTGGCATTCATGAACGGCGGAGACATTTATGTTCACGATTCGGACAGGGACACGATCAGCCGGCTGACATTCACGGGCGGCGCGAGCATGCCGGCCTGGGCGCCGGATGGCAAGCACATCATATTCCACACCAGCAGCCTCTTCTGGGTTCGCAGCGACGGAGCGGGAGTTCCCCAGAGGGTGTTAGAGGGCCCGAGTGCCGCCCTGCCCTGGTCCTTCTCTTCCGACGGCCGGCGGCTGGCGTACTTCGAACCCAGGCACGAAACCGGACAAGATCTCTGGACGCTGCCTTTGGACCGGACCGATCCCGATCATCCCAAGCCTGGCAAACCGGAGCCGTTCCTGCGCAGGTCGGCCAACGAGGTGCTTCCGAGATTCTCTCCCGACGGCCGCTGGATCGCTTACCGCTCGGACGAATCGGGTGGCAACGAGATCTACGTGTCAGTGCCGAGATAAAACACCCGCAATATTGCCGGTTTCCCCAATCCGGGGTGTGGCCAACCTGGGCGGGGACGCGGTAGGTACTCTATAGCAGTTTCTACATCTTCCTCTTTTCATACGTCGCTATCTGTTTTGCTCAGAGATTGGAATCCCTTTCGATTTCTGAGGAGACGCATTGACCGAAACCCGCTGCTGTCCGTACTGCCAGCGAAGCTTTCATCCATCCCCGTATCGGCTCCAGCAGCGCGTGGGCAGCCAGGCGGAGTGCCAGCGGCATCGCCGGGCCGACTACCACCGGCGGAAGATTCAAACCGACCCAGTGTATGCGCAGGTGGTCCAAGACAGCCGGAAGCAGTGGCGCGCCGAGCATGCCGATTATCAGAAGACCTACTGGCGCACCCATCCCGAGGCCGCCACGCGTAACCGTCAGCGACAACTGCAACTCGACCGGCAAAGCCGTATCACCTCGCTTGTAAAGAACAACGTAGCTCTGGACCTAAAGCATTCCGCAGCAGAGGTTTGGCTGGTTGGACCGGATGCGGCCGATCTTGTAAAGAACAACGTAGCTTTCTCCGAAGTCATAGTCTTTCAACGGGTTATTCCCCTCCAGCCGGAATCTTGTAAAGAACAACGTCCTGGTTCCAGCGACCTTCTCCCCGTATAAATGAGGAGACCATGCTGACGACCGAACAGATCAACGACCTGCATCGCCTGTACTGGTCCGACCACTGGCCCATCCGCAAGATCGAACGCCATCTGCACATGGGATGGGAAACGATCAAGAAGTACCTGGATATGCCGGCGCAGACTCCCGCGGGACGCCCCCGATCCAGCAAGCTCGACCCGTATAAGGCCACCATCGCCGAGTTGCTTGAAAAGGATCCTTCCGCCAGCGCCGCCGTGATCGGCCAGCGGCTCCAACCGCTGGGCTACACCGGTGGCGGCAGTATTCTGCGCCAGTATGTGCATGAAGTCCGTCCGCAGTCGAAACCGCAACGAGCCTTCGTGCGCATGGAGCCAAAGCCCGGCGAACGCTTCGAGGTCGACTGGGGTCACTTCGAATCGCTCGACTACCAAGGCGACCAGCGGAAGCTCTACGCCTTCGCCCTCGTCGATGGGCACAGCCGCATGCAGTATCTGGAGTTCACGCACAGCCAGAGTTTCGAGACCTTTGTTCGTTGTCACGTTCACGCGTTTCAGATGCTGAACGGCATTGCCCGCGAGCTCTGGTATGACAACCTGGCCACCGCTGTGGCCGAGCATGACGGTCGATTAGTTCGCTTCAATCCGCGCTTCCTGGCCTTTGCTCGTGAGTTCAACTTTTATCCGCGTGCCTGCAATCAGGCGAGTGGATGGGAGAAAGGAAAAGTGGAACGGAGTGGCATCGGTTATGTGCGGCAGAACTTCTGGCCGCTGCGCGATTTCCTCGATCTCCACGACGTGAACCGACAGGCGCGTGAGTGGCTCGATCAGATCGCCAACCGGCGCTTGCACAGCGAAACACGAGAGCGCCCAATCGATCGTTTCCAACCCGATGCCCTCCGATGCTTGCCGGTCATCACGCCGGATTATCGCGACACCGTCGCGGCGCTGGTTTACAAAGACATACGATTGCAGTTCGACGGCAATCTCTACTGCGTGCCGCATCGCTTCGCCGGCCGCCGTCTCACACTGAAGGCCGACTCCAGTTCGGTCACCATTTACGATCGGGTGACCGAGATCGTCAGCTATGCGCGTTCGTGGCGCCGTGGCCAGACCTTGGGCGCAGAACGATTCGAAGCCGAACTGGCTGAGTTTCGGCCCGCCGCCCGGCGGTCGCGCGCCCAAGACCGGCTGTTTGCCTTTCTCGACGGACTCTGTTCGAAAGCGGAGCTGGAAGCCTATCTCCGCGACATCGCCGACGGCGATCGCTCCCTGTCGCGGCAGATCACCGAACTGCTCGAACTCATTCGCCAGTACGGTCCAGATGCCGTGGCCGGCGCCATCGAAAAGGCCGCCACCGCTCGCGCTTTCGGCGCCGGACCCAGAGGGTACCCCGTCGCCAACATTCTGCGGCAGCAGCAGTCTCCACGCCGCGAACAGCCACCGCTTCGCCTCCGCGATCCGCGGTTGAATGAACTCGTCACCGACCCGCTATCGCTGCTGGCTTATGACGCCTTCATTCTTAAATCTGAAAAGGAATCCGATGATCCCCCTGGAACAGAAACTCCTCGATCTGAATCTGACGGTCATGAGCCCCCATCTGGAGACGACCCTCTCTGAAGCGGCCGGCAAGAATCTCAGTGCGGCCGCGACCTTGGAATGGCTTGCCGATATGGAGTTGGAAGCGCGTCGCGGCCGGCCCATCGAGCGCCGTTTCAAATGCTCGAAATTACAGACACAACCCAGCATCGACGCGTTTCACTTCTCTCACCACAAGAGCCGCTCGCAGAACAAGAATCGCGTCTTGCGCCTGCTCGACCTGAGCTTCATCGCCAACGGCACCAACCTGATTCTCATCGGAAATCCTGGGGTCGGCAAGACCTTCTTGTCCAAGATCGTGGGCTGGCGCGCCTGTCAGTCGAATCAGCGCGTTCTGTTTACCACCGCCATGGACATGCTCAATCACTTACTCGCTTCACAGGTCGATCATTCCCTCGTCCGCAAGCTCAAGGCTTATACCGAACCCACGCTCCTCATCTGTGACGAACTTGGGTATCTGGCCCTCGACCAACAGTCATCGAACCTCTTCTATCAGGTCATTTCAACCCGTCACAGTCAGAAGCGTTCTACAGTCATAACCACCAATACACCGTTCTCCGACTGGGGCAACATTCTCTTCAATACGACCATCGCCACGGCGATCGCCGACCGCCTCGTCGAGAACTCCGAGATCTTCTTGTTCGGCGGTGATAGCCTCCGCAAGCCCAAGAATCCGAATCCGCCAGCCGCGTAGTCTGGCTGGCTCCAAGCAAGCGCCGCGCTGTGGCGATATCCCGGGCCGGAGGAGTCCGCCGGGTAACCCCTCAACGGCGCTGACCAGGGCGGGGGCTTCGGCTCCCGCTCGTTTTCGTCCTCTCCCCACAATGTTCAACTTCAGCGCCAATCATCTGTTCCTGCTCTCACGGACGGAATACCAGAAGTGTGCGGTGTTCTTGTTGCGGGACCTCGACACGCAGCGCGTTTACCGGCTCTATGACTTCACCAAAGCCCTGCTCCTCCGGCCCGGAGTGGCCTACTCGGTAGCGGGCAAGGTCAACAGCGCCGATAAGCTCTACCTCGTGCTCGAATCGGTCCGGCTCGACACCAAGCACTCGCTGGCTTCCACTGCTCCTGTTCCTGCTGACGGCGCGGGAGGGTCGGGTATCGGCTAACCACCTCGGCTGTCCGTCATCGCGCAATTCCAGACGCTCACCACGTTCAATCACGTTGCGCGCCGCCGTATTCATGTGTCTCGCGCTCTCTCCCGGCGGCATTCCTAACGACAAAACCGGCAATATTGCGGGTGTTCTATTCCGGCACTGACAATCTACGTCCGCCCATTTCCCGCGGGCAGCGGAGGAAAGTGGCAAATTTCGAGCGGAGGCGGATTCTACGCTCTCTGGTCCAATAACGGCCGCGAGCTTTTCTACGAGACCAAACATAAACGCATCATGGTGGTGGATTACACCGTAGACGGCACTTCCTTCGTCACCGGCAAGCCGCGCCTGTGGTCCGACAAGCAACTTTTCTACTTCAGCACCTCCAATCTCGATATTGCCCCCGACGGCAAGCGTTTCGCTGTGTTCGCTCTGCCCGAAGCAGCGCCCGGCGCGAAAGGCTCGGTGCACGTCACCATGCTGGAGAATTTCTTCGACGAGTTGAAGCGGAGAATTCCATGATGCCGCGGCAACTGGTCCGAAGCGATCCCTGATGATGTGGTCCATTTCCACGTAGCGACCATTCGTCCACTAGCGCCAGATGCTCTCAGTCCAAAGACGGGTCGTGCCCGTCGCGGGCGCGGTAGACTTCACCATTCCCGCCCGCGTCGAGGAGAGCGAGGATTTCGTACGGGCTGAGTTTGTCGCCGGCAGAAAGGGGCATATGCGCGATTCAGCCTAGTTTACTCGATCAGAAAGCGGATTGGGCCTGGATGACGGCGCATTCGGAAGTTTTCTGCCGGCGTCGTGGGCTCCATCGGCCCGGTCTTGGCGCTTGCGAAATCTTCAAAGCAATCGGACGGCCAGGACAGCGTAACGTTGAGTGCCACCGCTCAACGATACGCGCGTCTGCCAGTTCCAAGTCTGTGCCGGATGACAACCCGAGTACCTACGGTCCCTCGGGAACGCCTTCTCGCACATATGGCGCGCTCGATGTTGTCGCGTGAGCAGCCGGCTCTTGAACCAAACGCCGAGAACGCGAAGAAGTTCTTGGACTGGCTCAAGGAGCAGTAGCCTTACGATGCGATCCAGTATACACGCCAATCCTGTCCGATAACCGGCGATCAAGGTGCTGCCGCAGGGGTTCGCCGATGGCACCAGGCGCGTACCGCGCTTGACGTGTCGCCTCCACGATCTAGGGTCGAGGACACGTCCTCGTAACGTTTTTACCCCCCCTCGATGCGAAGTCGGCGGGGGAAGCAATACAAATTCGAGGAAAGCTCTCTGGAAAGAACCAGGCCGGCCCGGGTTGCTCGCCAGCCCCGTCGTCACGGCTCCAGCCCGACCTTGCGCCTCATCGCGCCTTGCGCTGCAGCTCGGCAGGCGCCCGCTCGCGCTCCATCCCTTGGAACTGGAATCGCCACTCCACCGGTACGGTCTCGGGAGGGTAGCATACCCGGTCGTCGCACGCCTGGTAGCGGAAAGCACCCTTCAGCACCAGTTCGCCGTTAGCATCCACCAGCGGCTTGAGCGTGGCCTCCTGGCCGAAGGTGATTTCGCGTGTCAGTCGAACTTTCCGGCGGTATATCAGCGCGGTTTCCTTGATGGCCTTCAGATACAGCTTTTCCGGCGCGGGGAACTGAACGGGCTGCAGTTTCGTCCCGCCAGCCGGGTCGATGTTCCACTCAACAGGGATATACCCTGCGACCCCGGGAGCATACACGTGCATGTGCGCCGACAGGTCGATGTCCAGGCTGAGCAGGATGCGGTGCCCGGGCATCGCAATGGGGGTGCTGGCGGCGGTCGTCAGGGCCGTGTGCTTGGCTGCTACTGTTGCGCTTGCCGACGCCACCGGTTCCCCGAAACGTCCCGCCAGGATCGCACTGGCCGAGATGCGCTCCCGCATGTCGTCCTCGAAATACTTGGCTACAACGCGGCCGTTGGCGTCGAGAACGTAAGTGCCGGGGTACGGAATCCCGTATTGAGAGCTCTCCGGCTTCACCGAGTCGTTCAGAATGCCGAATGCGCGGATGATGTGTGAGTCCGGATCGGACAGCAGGGGGAAGGTGATCACCTTCCGGTCCGCGAAGTTCTTCAGCACGTCGACCGAATCGTAGCTGATGGCGGCCAGCCCGAGGCCGCGCTTCCGAACCATGCTGTAATCGCGTTCCAGCTCCACGAGCTGGGTTTTGCAGTAGGGTCACCAGTCAGCGGAGCGGAAGAAGGCCAGCAGGGCGCCCTTGGGGCCCATGATGGATCTGAGGGTCTGAGCCTTGCCGGTCTGGTCCGGTGCAGAGAACTCAGGAACCGTTTGCCCGATTTCCGGCCCGGTACGAACCGCGCTCCAAGCCGCTATCGCGAACAGAGGCAGGGCGAATATTCGCTTGCTACGCATCGGCGCCTTCCTTTTAGCGTATTGTATCGCGCCGCAGAGCGTCGGAATAGGGACTTTAAGAGCTATTTATCATTGTGGCCGCGCAGCCGCATCCACGCATTTCACCGCCAGATTTATTCCCCCCACCGTTCCACCAACTCCGCCACCCCGCCCGCCCCCCTTTCACTGGGCAGGTAAGCCAGAGGCGTCGCAGACACTACGCCAGGTAAAGGGTGGACATGTGTTCATGCAGGAACTGACCGACTAAACCATCGAAATGCGCGCAGGGCGATAATGGGTCTTGGACCTAAACTCATCAACGGACTCGCCAGCACCTTCCCCGCCTTCCCGGGGCTCCGGCGTGGAAGGTAGAGTCACTCCGCTTCCGTTCGACTCGCAATACGATGGATAGCAACCAGCGATCATCATGGGCTGCCAAGGCGCGCCGGTATCTGGAAAGATTTCGGCAAAACGAAGACCAGCTGTCGCTGGTTCTCAGCCTGATAATCGGCGGGCTGGTTGGCCTGGTGGTAGTAGCGTTCATCCTGCTCACCGGACGGCTCGCAGCCCGCATGTATCCGGCGGGAGGATCGGGGTGGCGGCGAGTCCTGGTTCCCGTGCTTGGCTCACTCGGCACCGGCTATCTGCTGTGGCGCTATTTCCCGTTCGCGCGGGGCAGCGGAATCCCGCAAACTAAGTTTGCACTCTTCATCGACGACGGGCGAATCTTGTTTCGAACCGTGCTGGGGAAGTTCTTTTGCTGCTCGGCCTCGCTGGCCAGCGGCATCGCGCTCGGGCGTGAAGGACCATCCGTGCAAGTGGGGGCGGGCATCGCCTCGGTAATCGCCCGCAACCTGGGACTCAGTCCGCGACAGGTGAAGGCGCTGGTGCCGGCAGGTTGCGCCGCAGCACTAGCGGCCGCTTTCAATACGCCGATCGCGGCGGTCATGTTCTCGCTCGAAGAGATCATGGGCGATCTGCACGCCTCGGTGCTAGGTTCTGTCGTCATCAGCTCGGCAACCTCCTGGATGGTCTTACACCTGGTTCTGGGCGACGATCCGCTGTTCCACGTTGCCGCTTATAAAGCGGTCCATCCGGCGGAATTCCTTGTTTATGCGGTGCTCGGTGTAGTGGGTGGGCTGGGATCGGTTTGTTTTGTCAAACTTCTGCTGGGACTTCGCGCGTGGTTCATGCGCTTGCCCAAAACGACAGCTTGGTTTCAGCCGGTTGTGGGCGGCCTGACAGTCGGGCTGATGGGCTACTTCGTACCCGAAGTGTTGGGCGTTGGCTATAACCACGTCGAAAAAGTGTTGAACGGCGACATTGTTCTGAAGGTCGTCGTCCTGCTGGCGGTGCTCAAGATCGTTGCGACCGCGGTCTGCTATGCGTCCGGCAACGCCGGCGGCATCTTCGGTCCGGCTCTCTTCATCGGCGCGATGATGGGGGCGACGGTCGGCGGCGTCGCTCATTCGCTGTTCCCCCACTACACGGCCGGTGCGGGCGCGTATGCACTGGTGGGCATGGGGACCGCGTTCGCGGGGATCGTGCGTACGCCGCTGACGTCGGTGTTTATGATTTTCGAGATCACGCGCGATTATACGATCATCGTTCCGCTGATGATCTCCAACATGATCGCGTACTACATTTCGTACAAGCTGCAGCCGGAGTCTATCTATGACGCACTGGCCCAACAGGAGGGCGTGCGATTGCCCCATGCCCATTCCCGTTCCCGAGCCGAGCGGATTGAGGTTCGCCAGGTAATGCGTTCGGCGCCCGTGGTGCTATCGCCCGACCTACCGATTGCGGTTGTTCTCGATCAAACCAATGACAGCGCGTTCGACGCCTGGCCCGTCGCCGACGAGCAAGGGCTATTGGGGATGGTGCGGAGCAGCGAACTTGAACAAGCCGCGGACGACGGAGCTTCCAATCAGAGCGTGGGGGAGCTTCTCCGCGAAGCTTCCTGGAGCGGGCAGACCGTCGTTGGCGACCCTCCGCACGTTTATCCCGACCACAGCCTGAGCGTGGCGCTCGAACGCATGGGAAACACCGGGCTGAATGTTCTGCCGGTGGTCAGCCGCGCAAACGTGCGGCATTTGATCGGGATGGTTGCCCTGGACGATGTCCTCGACGCGTACGGCGTGGCGAGACGGCCCGGGCCGAAGGGGAGAAAGCGCTGATGGCCGCACCCTTTGCCGGACGATCTTTTCTGGGAACAGTGGCCCTGGTCTTCCTGGCGATCGCGATCCTTTCTGCGGTCGATATGTTTCTAGCCGGGCTGGAGCGGAAGGAGACCCGGATTGAGGCGGCACATTTGTTCGCCCAGGGGCGTGACCTGATGCAGCGGGGAAAGAAAACCGAGGCGATTGAACGCATTCAGGACGCGCTGGCGAGCGACCGCGGGAATCACGACTATCTCAGGACGCTGGCACAGGCGCAATTCGAGGCCGGGAAGACTGCCGACGCCGAATCGACTATTGAGGAGTTGCTGCAGACTGATTCCACCGACGGTCTCGCCACTTTGATCATGGGCCGCATTCTCGCAAAGGAAGGGCAATTCCCGGAGGCGATTTCCTATTTTCGCCGCGCCATCTATGGCCACTGGAACGGGGACGCCGCGGGGAACCGGCTCCGTGCGAGGTTCGAATTGATCGATCTTCTGGCGCGGCGTAACTCCAAAGAGGAGCTGCTCGCCGAATTACTGCCCGTTCAGGATCAGGCTCCTCGCGACTTGAATACACAGATACGGCTGGGGCGGCTGTTCCTACTGGCGGGGTCTGCTGGCCGGGCCGCCGCGGTTTTTCGTGGGGTCCTCCGTAATGTACCTGCGAACGCGGACGCATACGCCGGCCTCGGCGAGGCGGAGTTTGCCCGAGGCGACTATCGCGCGGCACAGCGGGACTTCCAGTCTGCGCTGCGGTTGGCTCCCGTTGACCAGACCACCCGGCAACGCCTCGACGTCTGCAACGAACTGCTCATGCTTGATCCCACGGTGAGAGGCCTGGGCCCGGCGGAGCGTTTTCACCGGAGCCTCAAACTTCTTGATCTTACGCTGGATCAGACGAGGCCATGCATCGGTCAAAACCCGTCGTTCCAATTGCAGCAATTCTTCGACCAGGCCGGGAAGACGCTCGAAGCGCGTGTGAGCGCCGCCCACCAGAGCGAAGCGTCCGAAGCCAATCTGGACCTTGCCGAACAGCTCTGGCAGGCTCGCAGGCAGGAATGCACGCCGCCTCCGGCCACGGACAGTCCGCTGGCGTTGGTACTGGCGAGATTGGCTCAGTGAATCAGCGTCAGCCCGTCGACGAGTTCCTTCGACGCACGTAAACCGCTACGGCCTCTTCCGCAATGGCCCACACACACAGCGGCTACTTCCCGCCGTGCCTCAATTTCGTGCCCGGGTGCAAATGGTCCTTTTCGAGAGCACAATGAAGGCATGAGCGACCAGACCTTCAACGCCTCCCGTATCAACATCGACCGCGTCTATACGCGCCGCGGCGACCAGGGCGAAACCAGCCTGGTAGGCGGCCATCGAGTGGCCAAAGACGGTGCCCGCATCAAGGCTTATGGCGTCGTCGAAGAGCTGAATGATGACCTTCGTGGCCAAGCGACGCGGAGCTGCGCCAGCACGCCGCCGCGCCGATTCGCACTGCGTGGTTCCAGCGGATGGGCTTGACCATGG
>Ga0302319_10010823_pt1 | contig 17361 bp, 17 predicted proteins | sample Bog_T0_2_FD_203319 | JGI IMG/M metagenome (GOLD analysis project Ga0302319, IMG submission 203319) | Peat permafrost microbial communities from Stordalen Mire near Abisko, Sweden - Bog_T0_2 | ecosystem: Environmental > Terrestrial > Soil > Wetlands > Peat | place: Sweden: Abisko, Stordalen Mire...
AGATTTCTTGAAGACAGCCACCGTAGCTGCCGCGGGATCCGCAGCGCCTGCAAGCATCCAAAGCGCTCAGTCTTCCGGTGTGCCTGGCCGTCCTGAATCCCCAAACATGATCTATCGCGAACTCGGCGCACGGGCGAACGCGTTTCCGCAATCGGCCTCGGCGGCTATCACCTCGGGAAACAGCAAGACCCCGACGAGAGCGTCCATCTACTTCGTACAGGAATCGATCGCGGCATCACTTTTATGGATAACTGCTGGGACTACAACGGCGGTATCGGCGAGGTCCGGATGGGCCAGGCTCTCCGCGATGGTTACAGGCAAAAGGTCTTCCTGATGACAAAGATCGATGGCAGGGATAAGAACACCGCTGCGAGGCAAATTGAGCAGTCCCTGGGACGCCTGCAGACGGATGTGATTGACCTTTTACAATTCCATGAGGTCATTCGCCTTGACGATCCGGATGCAATCTTTGCGATGGGCGGAGCGATGGAGGCTGTTCAGGAAGCGAGACAGGCGGGCAAGCTTCGTTTCATCGGCTTTACGGGCCACAAAGATCCCAGCATCCACTTGCGCATGTTTGAGACTGCGGACAAGCATGAGTTTCACTTCGACACTGTGCAGATGCCCATTAACGTCATGGATGCGCATTTCCGTTCGTTCTTGAATGGGGTCGCCCCCGTGGCGCTGGAGCACGGAACGGCTATTCTCGCGATGAAGACATTTGGTGATCCATACATCCTCCAAAGCAAAACGGTGACACCGATGGAGGCATTGCATTTTGGGCTGAACTCGTCGGCTTCGGTGGTCATCACCGGGATCGATTCTGCAGCGATCCTCGATCAGGCGTTCCAGGCAGTCGAGAATTTCAAGCCCTTGAATAAACAGCAGGTGGAGGCAATTCTCGCCAAGACCAAGGATGCAGCAATGACAGGGAAATTCGAACTCTTCAAGACCAGTCCGCATTACGACGGTACGATCAAGAACCCTTCCTGGCTCGGATACACGAACGGCTGAGCGAACCCTTCAACGATGGCTTTCGCTAAAGGGTCAGGATTCGCAATTGCTCATCTACTTTCCAACATACGTTATGTGCCAGACGGAGCGCGATCCGTCATCGGTAACGAACAGGCTACCGTCGTTTGCAACGGCGACGCCGACCGGCCGGCCCCACACCTGGCCATCCTTGGTGACGAAGCCCGTGAGGAAGTCTTCGTAACTGCCATCGCCATGGCCGTCGTGCATGGGGATTCGGATCACTTCGTAGCCGGCACGGTTGGCGCGATTCCAGGAGCCGTGTTCGGCGGCGAACGCATCGCCCTCATATTGCTGAGGGAACTCGCCGGCGTGCGGATAGAAGGTCATTTCGAGCGAAGCCATGTGGGGCTGAACGAGAACGTCGGGGGTGATCACGTTCGATGCAAGATCGACGCGCTTGCAGGACTTTGCCTCGTCTGAGGTCAGAACTGCTGCCTGCGGATTAGGACCGGTACCGTTGGCGCACGGCTCGGGCAATCGCGGATCCTGGTGGCCGCCCATGTAGTACCAGGGCCATCCGTAGAAACCGCCTTCCTTCACCGAGGTGACATAGTCGGGTACAAGATGATTGCCCAGGTTGTCGCGCTCATTGGTGGAGCACCAGAGTTGACCACTGGTCGGATTGATGGCTTCGCCAACACAGTTGCGGATGCCGTGGGCATAGACCTCAATAAACTTCCCTTCAGGTGTGTACTCGAGCACGTCGGCGCGGTGGAACTCTTTCGGGTGTGTGTCGGGATCATCCGCATTGGAGCCGGAGCCCACGGAGACGAGCATGTGCTGACCGCCTTTGGTGAAGACCACATCGCGAGTCCAGTGACCTCCGCCGGTGAGTTGAGCATAACCAGGGATGTCTGGAACAATCGTCTCGGGTGCGGCAATAGCGTGCAGATCTCCGGAGTGGTAAGGAATGCGCTGGATGGTTGTGGCGTTTCCCACGTAAATGTATTTAGGGTTTTCAGCAGGATAAAAAGCAATGCCGAAAGGATGGTCCAGGCCGGTTGCGAACTTCTCGATTTGTGCGGCCTTCCCATCAGAACCTACGCCGCGAAGGATGAAGATAGTTCCCGCTCCGGAGTCGGCGAGGAAGAGATCGCCATTCGGCGCCGTGCGGATGAGGCGCGGCATAGTGAACGTTCCCTTGCTGGGGGTCATCACTTCCTTATTGTCCGCACGCTGCATGGGGTTTGAATCGCCCCCTGCGTACAGGGTGACCTTGAAACCCGTGGGAGCGATGGGCCACGCATCGGCTGGCCGTGGGATAACATGGGGCGTATTGTTGACAGCCTCATCTGGCTTGGGCTCCGGCAGGTCGGCAAGAGTGATTTTGCGTCGAACTCCGGGCTGTTGCTGGTTCCAATCGGCAAATGCTGCCTTGCCGGTAATGGTTTGCTGCGCCGCCTGCGCAGCCAGAAGAAACACGCCGGCGGCGGCCAGCAGGATGGTAGACGAGAATCGCATAATAGAACTCCTCAGGTTTGCAAGTAATGAATTTCGTGACCGTGTGGCGCTTGCTACGCGGCCGATTCGCGCGCGTCTTTCCAAAGGTCGATTCCGGAGTCTTGCGCATAGCGATTGATTTCCGTTAACTCCGCAGTTGTGAACTCGAGTTTCTTCAATGCGTCGAGTGAGTCATCCAGTTGTTCGACACTCCGAGCTCCAATCAGCGCTGAAGTGATCCTACTGTCGCGCAGGACCCACGCGATCGCCATCTGCGCCAGCGATTGCCCGCGCCCCTTCGCAATTTCGTTCAGCGCGCGCACCCGCTCCAGATTCGTCTTGCTCAAAAACTCTTTCTGAAACCAGAGGCCGCTATTGGCGCGCGAGTTCTCCGGAACGCCGCTCAAATACTTGTTCGTCAACAATCCCTGAGCCAGCGGAGAAAATGCAATGCAGCCTACGCCAAGTTCTTCCAGCGTACCGAGAAGCTCGTTCTCCACCCAGCGATTCAACATCGAATACGACGGCTGATGAATCGGCAGGGAGACGCCTTCGCTCTTCAGAATCTGTGCCGCCTCGCGCGTCCGCTCCGGGCTATAAGACGAGATCCCAACGTACAATGCTTTGCCTTGCCGCACTGCCTGAACCAGCGCACCCATTGTTTCTTCCAGCGGTACATCCATGGTCGGCCGGTGAGAGTAAAAGATGTCGACATACTCCAAACCCAGGCGCTTCAGGCTTTCATCCAGGGACGCAAGCATGTATTTGCGCGAACCACCCAAGCCATAGGGTCCGGGCCACATATCCCATCCCGCTTTAGTCGAGATCAGAAGTTCATTGCGGAGACCCCGGAAATCCTTGCGCAGAATCTCCCCGAAGTTCTCCTCGGCAGAACCATACGGCGGTCCATAGTTGTTAGCCAGATCAAAGTGCGTCACGCCTCGATCAAAGGCCCGCCGAACCACGGCACGCTGCGTCTCGAGGACATTCACCCCTCCAAAATTCTGCCACAGCCCAAGCGAAATCGGGGGCATTACGATCCCCGATTTGCCGCTCCGCCTAAAGTGAACTCCGTCATATCTTTTTGCATCCGGTTCGTAACTCATCTCAGTAGTCCTCTCCTTCTTACAATCCGTTCATCATCTGCTTCAGTTGTGCGCGAGCCCGCCACAAGCGAGACTTGATTGTTGCCACCGAAACTTCTAAAATCCGCGAAGCTTCACCTATGGTCAGCCCATCCAGGTAGTGCATCTGAATTGCCTGCCCCAGCGAAGGCGAAAGCTCCGACAAGAGCTGCATAAGGACTCCATGCGATTCCGAACTGGCGCACACATCTTCGGGGTTCGGTCTGCCGTCCGCCAAAGTGTCTGACAGGAAATAGTCCTGCTCTTCATTCAATTCCTCATTCAAGGACACATGAGAGTGACGTGGCCTCCTGCGCAACTGCGTCAGAGCGCTGTTCGTAACGATCGTCGTCAGCCATGTTGTCATCTTCGCCGTGGCCTTGAACTGATCCAAATGCTTGTAGGCGGATAAGAGGGCATCCTGAACCGCATCTTCAGCGTCATGCGGGTCGCTCACGTAACGATATGCCCTTCTGTAAAGTGAGGGCAGATATTGCGAAGCAGCATTTTCAAGTTCTTTCAGGCCTTGTGGGCGAGTGTGAACGGCATACTGCCGCTCGCCTCCGATGTGCGAATCTAGCACCTGCATATCGTTTATACCTCCTTGGCACCGGTAAAATGCACGCTGCCTGCCAAACATTCCGACGTAGCTTACTTGTTTGATTTCACCGATTTATTTCAACCCGAGGATTGGGTAAGCCTTATTGATTCCACTTTACGCGTCAGGTATTCGACTCGGCGTCCACTGTCCGACAGACCCCGGGGAATGACCGTGCGCAGTGTCGTCAAACACAAGCAGGAACTGGCATCCGTTCTCGCCCAAAACTTGAATCGAGTGTGGTACGCCGCCCGGAAACAGCCAAAGATCTCCGTCATTCACGTCCTCGACAAACGCATGCCCCTTCTGATCAACCGCCGTAATGCGCGCACTGCCGGCGGTCATAAAGGCCCACTCGGAGCCCACATGCCACTGCAGTTCGCGCACGCCTCCGGAGATCAGACGCATCTCCACGCCAGCCATCTTTTTCGACAGCGGGAAGTCGCGCACCGTCAACAGGCGGGTCCAGCCGCCCGATTCAATGCGCCTGTGCGACATAGCAAAGGGATACTTGAATGGAGGTTGGCCGCCCGCATCGGTTCCTGGCGGGTAGACCGAATCCGGCTCCTGCGCTTCCAGACCCGGATTCCTCGGTCCCAACTGCTGCTCGTTAATGCCGGTATGCGTGTCCCTGCTCAGGTCCTTCGTCTGCTGCGCCGCAGCTAGAATTGGAAGGCCCGCTGCGGCGACGAATGCTGCCGAGGTCTTCCCCAAAAACGATCGCCGGCTGACGCCGTCATTGCTCATCGCACCGTCTTGCTCTGTCATATTTCTCCCTCCCTTTGTTTCGATCCATCGCCATTGAACCATTGCGAGCCGAGCGTATTCTGTTCACGAGTTTGTTGAAGCAACAATTTGAAATCCGCTGCAACGCGCCCATTCTCGTTGGGCCCGTTTGTGGGGCGAGGATTCTCGCTGTCACAGCGAATTGCACGTGGGATGCCAATCCTCCGGACCCAGGGTATCCCCGTAATTTCAGCGGTATACTTCAACCGGGGGGCGAGTAAACCCCATGGAATCCGCCTCACGCGTCGGATAATTGACTCGATGTCCGCCATCCGACAGACTTCGGGCTGGAGGCCCGCGAATGACGCTTCAGAGTGCTCCTACGGTCTTTGTCATCGATGATGATGATGAGGTGCGTTTGTCCATTCAGGGCTTGCTGAAGGCCGCGGGCTTACACTCCGAACCATTTGCAACGGCGGAAGAGTTTTTGACCAACGTGCGGAATGGTCCGAGTTGCCTTGTTCTGGACGTGTCCCTGCCCGGAGTCAACGGCTTGGAGCTTCAGCAGAAGCTGGCCGAAGCCGGGGTTCGTATTCCCATCATCTTCATTACAGGCCATGGCGATATTCCCATGACCGTCAAGGCCATGAAGACGGGTGCGGTGGAGTTCCTGACCAAGCCCTTCGTTGACGAAGATTTATTGAATGCAATTCAGCAGGCTTTCGATCGCGACCGCGTCACACGGCGCCTGCAGGGCGAAATTGACGAGTTGCGAAGACGCTTCAATTCGCTCACCGCACGCGAGAGCCAGGTGATGGGACTGGTGGTTTCCGGAATGCTCAACAAGCAAGTCGCCTTTGAACTCGGGACCAGTGAAATTACTGTGAAGATCCAGCGCGGGCATGTAATGGCGAAGATGCGGGCGAATTCACTTGCAGAGCTCGTCCGAATGGCCGCAAAGCTTGAGCTTCCCATCGACGGGCAATAACTCACATTCGCGGCTACGGGGCATTGAACTCCCGCAATCTGGCGACTAGTACGGCGGGTTCGTTGTGATCCACCCGAAGAACCCTTTTTGAGGTAAAAGAGATTTTGGGGAAAAGGGACTTTGAACATGAACCATTCAGAAGCGATGAATGACACTGCTGGATCGGCAAGACCGATAGCTCAACGCTATGCATTGGCTGTGGCTACGGTCGCGGTGGCTTTTGGCCTGGCAAGCGCGTTCACTCACTTCAATCTGCCTCAGCCTTTTAGTGCGTTTGCGCTATCTGCCATCGCAATCACCTTTTGGTATGCCGGCACCGCACCCGGCGTTCTTGCGGCGGTGCTGTCATCGATTGTCCGCGACTACCTCTTCGAACCCACCACGAGCACCCAGTCTCGCCTGCTCTTCGACCTTGTGTTTCTGGTCTTCGCGTTACTCATGACGCAAGTTCTGCGGCATCGAAACCAGCTTGAAGTTCGAGTCGCGGAGCGAACCGCGGAGCTGACTCAAACGAATGACAACCTCAAACGTGAGATCGCCAAGCACAACAAGGTTGAGGCGGAACTGCGCTTGAGCCAAGCCTATTTAGACGAGGCACAGAGGCTGAGCCACACCGGCAGTTGGGCATGGAGTCCGCCTCCCGGCGACATCAGGTACTGGTCCGATGAATGCTACCGCGTGCAAGGCTTTGACCCGAAAGCGGGGCAGCCGAGTTTTGATGAGTTCCTGCAAAGCGTTCATCCGAACGATCAAGCCCGAATAGTGGAAGTGATTGACAGAGCAGTGCGTGAAAAGGAGGAGTTCGAATTCGACTACCGCATCATTCTTCCCGACGGCGAAGTCAGAGACGCCCGCTCGCTAGGCCATCCCATTCTCGGCCCAACTGGCGATCTCGTCGAATACATTGGTACCATCATCGACGTCACTGACCGCAGGCAGGCAGAGAAAGAGCGCGAGAGATTGCGCGAGGCACAGGCGGATCTCGCTCACGTTAGCCGGATGACCGTCATGGGAGAACTGACCGCTTCCCTGGCCCACGAAGTGAATCAGCCGATTACCGCCGCTGTCAACGGCGCCGGCACCTGCGTGCGGTGGCTTACACGAGAGGAACCCGACCTGGCGGAGGCTCGCGAAGCCGCTCTGGGAGTCATTCGAAATGCAAAGCGCGCGGCAGACATCATCAACCGCATCCGTTCGATATCGAAAAAGGGCGAATCGAAGCGGCAACTGGCCGATGTCAATGAACTTATTCAGGAAATGATCGCACTGCTGCGCAGCGAAGCAATGAGGTATTCTGTTTCTGTTCGCACTGAACTCAACGCCGATCTTCCCAAGGTCATGGCAGACCCTGTGCAAGTGCAGCAGGTGTTGATGAATCTCATCATGAACAGCATCGATGCGATGAAAAATGTCGATCGGGAGCGTGAGCTCACAATCCGTTCTCAGTGGGCTGACAATCGCATGCTATCGATTTCGGTTAGCGATACGGGCGTGGGGCTTCCACCGCACCAGGAGGACCGCATATTTGATGCCTTCTTTACCACTAAATCTCATGGCATCGGCATGGGACTTCGCATCAGCCGTTCAATCGTCGAATCACATGGCGGCCGCTTGTGGGCCGCCGATAATTCCCCGCACGGTGCAAGCTTCCATTTCACTCTTTCCACACCAGTCGAAGTCGGAGCATGACGCTGCCACGGCAATCAAGACTCATACGAACGTATGATTGCGCCCGGTGCATTGAAGGCGCATAGTCGCTACATGAGCTGCAAGAACGAGAACAAATTGGTGGCAATCGTCGACGACGACGACGCGGTGCGCGGCACCTTGAAGGAGCTGCTTAGATCGGCGGGATACGCGTCGCAAACATTCGAGTCCGCAGAAGATTTTCTCGGGTCGGGCCACCAACAGGAAACAGCGTGTCTCATCACGGATATTCGCATGCCGGGAATGTCTGGTCTGGAATTGCAGGCCAGGCTGAACGCGGAACGTTGCAGAATTCCAACTATCTTTATTACAGCACACGGCGATGAACAAATGCGATTTCAAGCACTCAGGGCGGGTGCCGTCGAGTTCCTGCCGAAACCCTTCGACGATGACGTTCTGATTGAAAGTGTCCGGGCAGCTCTCAACCGCTAAGTTCAGAAGGAAGGTACTCGATGAGCACCAGGTTCCCCGTGAGCCCATCCGAAGATTGTGACTGTAGCGACCAAGGTTCTCGCCCCCGCAAATTCGAGCAACTCATTGGAGGCAGTCCTGCGCTGGAAGCGGTGCTCGAAGGCGTCAGACGAGTGGCGCCAACAAGCTCCACAGTATTGATCCAGGGTGAGACCGGCACGGGCAAGGAACTGATCGCACGCGCAATCCACAATGTCAGTCCCCGGTGCGGGCGTCCATTCATCAAGCTGAACTGTGCCGCCATCCCCCTGGACCTTCTGGAAAGCGAACTCTTTGGACACGAAAAGGGCGCGTTCACCGGGGCCATTACGCAGAAGCTTGGACGCTTCGAGTTGGCCGACAAGGGTACGCTTTTCCTTGACGAAGTGGGAGATATTCCAGCGCCGCTTCAGCCCAAGCTGCTGCGTATTTTGCAGGAACAGGAATTTGAACGTCTGGGCAGCAGTCGAACTCATCAGGTTGACGTTCGGCTCGTGGCTGCAACCCATCGCAACCTGGCGGAGATGGTGAGAAATGGCGATTTTCGCAGTGACCTTTACTTTCGCCTGAATGTATTTCCCGTTGAGTTGCCACCTTTGCGGGACCGCCGCGAGGATATTCCGGCGCTGGTGGAGCACTTTGCCGATATTCTTGGCCGCCGCGTGGGCCGGACCATCGACCATATTCCCACGGAGACCATGATGGCTCTCTGTTCATACGAATGGCCTGGCAATATCCGCGAATTACAAAATTTGATCGAACGTGCCGTGATCCTTTCCGACGATGGTGTGCTTCCGAATCCTTTGCTGACTGCCGGAACACAGCGTATCGGCGTTGTCGCAGCGCCAACTACCCTGATGGATTCCGAACGTGTCCTGATTCTGCGCACGCTTGAAGCAGCTGGCTGGGTTATTGGCGGACGAGATGGCGCCGCCGCGAGGCTTGGCTTGAAGCGCACGACGCTGATCTACAAAATGCAGAGGCACGGACTTTCTCGACCGTCTTTCGATCACAATCTCGAAATGACCGAGTCCCCATTTGACGCGTCGGTGTTTGTGCCGCAGTTGCAGTAGCACCGAATCTTGACTTGTCGCCACTTGAAGCGCCCACTCGTCCTGAGGATCAGCTTTGCAATCGAGTCCAGAATCCGACCCGATTCGTCATTCGATGTCGAGTCTTCGACAGTACACCGGAGCTTCTGCGCCCAATCGCCGCCGATCTCCGCAGAAAAACCGAATGGCATCCATCGTGCTCTGTCCTACAGGGTACACTTCCTCATCTACGCCGAGAACGGAGTTGAACTCAAAGGTCCGGAATGGCTGGACACGGTGAATGTTCCAGTCCAAGGAAATGTTGACCTGATGATGGATTTCACCGATCCCATTATCCGAGGCATTTCGCTCTTTCACTGCCATCTTCTGAGCCATGAAGACAAAGGCATGATGGCCAAAATACCTTTCAAGTAGAGAATTGGAGAACCCAGTGTGATTCGGACAAGCAACGTGCAGCACTCAAACAGCGAAGCGATTCAAGGGAATGCGCCTGGAGGACGAATTCAATCGTTATGAAAGCTCCCTCTTCTATCGATCCCCTGCACGCGACAGACGGCTCCGTGCTGCAGACTGTTGTCGAAAGGGTCACGAGGCAAATATCGCACGAGGTTGAAGAATGCCTTGCGCTGGAAGAACCCCTCGAAATTCAAGTCACGTATGGGCCATACGATGCACGGCAGACCCGTTCAATCTCCGTAACAATGCGCACTCCAGGCAACGACTTCGACCTCGCGGCCGGCTTTCTTATGACGGAAGGAGTCATCCGGGACGCAAATGACATCGAGCAAATTGCCTACGCGGGATACACCTTCAATGAAGGCGCGCAATTCCCTCAGGCCATGGATGTACCCATGACCGGCTCTAATCAGAACACAGTTCGAGTTGACCTGGCAGCGGATGTCGAAGTGAATGTCGGGAGTCTTCAACGCAACTTCTATACAACATCAAGCTGCGGCATTTGTGGCAAAGCGTCTCTTCTCGCCCTGCGTACAGTCTGCCCGCCTCGCAGGGCAAACGATTTCAAAATAGACGCGCCACTGCTCTGCGGTCTCCCAGCGCGCCTCCGCGCATCGCAGCCATTGTTTGATCGTACTGGCGGATTGCACGGTGCGGGCCTCTTCGACCCCGCTGGGAATCTACTTGCTCTTCGGGAGGATGTAGGCCGGCACAACGCGGTTGATAAGCTTATCGGCTCTGAATTCCTCGCTGATCGCACCCCATTGCGGGATTGTCTGCTTTTGCTGTCTGGACGGGCCAGCTTCGAACTTCTGCAGAAAGCCTTGATGGGTGGGCTTCCGATGGTGGCAGCCGTCGGTGCTCCATCGAGCCTTGCGGTGCATGTTGCGAGGGAATTCGATATCACTCTTATAGGGTTCTTGCGGGAGGACCACTTCAATATTTATCACGGCGGTGAGCGCGTTACGGGATACACATCGACATCAATGGGAGTTGACCATGAAGCTGAGAATTAAGGGAAATACATTGCGAGTCAGGGTATCGCGCTCGGAAGTTGCAAGACTTCTCGCGGCCGACTGCCTGGAAGAGACGATTCATTTCTCGCCAGAACCGGTCGCCAAGCTCACCTATGCTCTAAAACAGGAGCAGTCGTTGAGTCGGCCGACCGTTCAGTACACTGGGAACAGAGTGGCGATTCTCATCCCTGCCGATCAGGCGAATGCGTGGGGCACAACCGATCAGGTCGGAATTGCGGAGGAAATAAGCTTGGGGAAGCTCGGGTCACTTGGGCTGTTGATTGAGAAGGACTTCGCATGTCTCGATCGAAGTGATGAAGACAATGAAGACAGCTTCCCGAATCCAAATTCAGGAACAACATGTTAAGGAGGACGAAGGCAATCGAGCCGGACCAATTGAAGAGCCGATTCTGTCGGGGGTTTCGCAAAGAATCGGCCCCTCTACCGCTGTAAGCCTCCCTTTACTCTCCAGCCCGAGCCTATGCCGCAACCTTCTGCGAACTCACCTTTGGAGCGCTCTTGCGAGATCGTTAAGGCCCGGCTCATCGGGAAAGGCTGCAGTCTGGTCCGCGAATTGTCTCTCCCGTTGAGCCATGTGGGTTTCAAAGCTATGGTCGCAACGAGAAAGTAAGTGGCATAGCGCGTAAATGGCGTGCCCCACGGCTCGGGCTCTACTCGCATCACTTGCCGACCCGCTGAACGCCCGGAACCTTCAGGTAACGATCCAGTCGCAAAGGGCGTTTCAGGGGAGTAATCGTTGCGATTGATTCCCAAGACGCGCTCGACGGGCGCGTTGACGTTAGTACAGGATCATGCCGGATTAGCCCCGCCCACGAGTTTGATCTAAGCTCTCTCTATGACAAATTGGACACCATATATGGCAAACACACGAGAGATAGCGGTGAGCGTTGAGCCGACTTATCTTGAGACGAGATCATCACCGGACAGCTCGCAGTATTTTTGGGCTTATCGAGTGATCATCGAGAATCATGGACGGGAAACGGTGCAGCTGCTGAGCCGGCACTGGATGATCACGAATGCGCGTGGCGAATTGACCGAGGTCAAGGGACCAGGTGTCGTCGGGGAGCAACCGGTCCTCAAGCCGGGAGAGAGCTTTGAATATACAAGTGGCGCGCCTCTCGACACGCCGTCGGGGATGATGGGCGGGGCTTACCAGATGCAGAGTGAGAGCGGTGAGCGTTTTGATATTGAGATACCGACGTTCTCGCTGGATCGTCCAAATCAGGGCGTATTGCTGAATTAGCCGACGCATCTCTCGCTTTCATGATTATTTATCCGCTGGAACCGAACTTTCGGTGGCTCCAACACCTCTCTTAAGCATTGACACCCGGACTCAATCGAAAGAGCCCCCGATGGCCGACCAAACCTTTCTGGTCCTTCTCGCCCAAACCGGCGACCGGACCGCACTGGAACAGCTTCTCCGTGGCGTCTATGCGCCGTTGCGCCGTTATATCACTCGACTCGCCGGTGGGGACCTCGCCGAAGACATCCTTCAAGAGACCTCGCTCCAGATCTTCCGCAAACTCCCATTCCTGCGCGAACCCGCCGTCTTCCGCCCCTGGGCCTTCCGGATTGCTTCGCGTATAGCCTTCTCGCATCTCAAACACGCCCGGCGCTGGCAACCCCTTGACGACGCACCACCTGAACACCTCACCACCCTCAACCCCAGTCTCGGCGAGCCACCCGACGAGGCCTTCTTGACCCTTCTCGACTACGTCTCGCCCGCTAGCCGAGCCGTCCTCCTTCTTCACTTCCAGCACGATCTCTCACTCGAAGAAAGTGCCGCCATCCTGGAGATTCCGATCGGCACCGCCAAGTCACGCCTCCATTACGGAGTCACCACCCTTCGCAACCAACTCGCTTCGGAAAGGAAACCAGCATGAGCCCCGAACACCAGCATCCCAACTCCGAAAACGCCAGCGCGGAATTCGCCTTCGTCCAGCAAGCCCTTGCAGCCGCCGATAGGTCCGAGCGCTCCTCCCGGATCATCGTTGGTGTACTCGCCCTCCTGGCCGTCGTCGCTTTCGTCTGGATGCATCTCCACATGTTCCCCCCAGAAAACCTGGGCGGACTTCTGCATTCGCTGCTTCGCGTAGACCTTTTCTTCCTGGTCATCCTGTTCGCCATCACCATGTACCTTCGTCAGGTGATGAACAAGAACACCCGCACAATCCTTCGGGCCCTCGCCAACACCCGCCAGCGCTGATTTGATCGCGGACGAAACGCGGGCCGCCGAGGCCCGCTTCGCTTTATGTTTCCAGCTCATGCCAGACAGTCGGATAGGGTGGATGGGTTTTCCCCGATTGGTAAATCGCCAGTGCGCGTGCTGGCGTTGGATCATAATGTGAAGTCGGCTTCCCTTCATTGATCGAGCAGGAATGTTGGATCACGACACAGCGAACCTCGAAGACCTCAAGCCGACTGGGGCTGCCCGTTTACAATCACATTCTCGAACCTGAGACCTTTGACGCCGCTGGCCGCGAGCTTCTCCTGCTGCAGCACCACGTCGAAATCCTTGAAGGAAATGTTGCTGATCTCCGTTTGACCAGGGTTTGGCCTGATCGTGCCGAAGGCTGTGTAACGACCCTTGATGCCGATGAAGCTCAGGTTACGAACCACAGACTTCGGCGGCGCTTCACCCTGCAGATTCGCATACTGCGACCATGGCTGCACCGAAAGGATCGCGGAGGCCGTGGCTTCCGAGGTGATGTTGCGGAACGTGATGTCCTCATAATGCTGCGGTGTGTCTGGCCGCAGCTTCAAGGTTGCGATCCTGACATTGCCGATGATCCTGCAATTCTCCACGACCACATCGCGAACGATCGTGGCTTCGGATCCAAGCGTCAGCACGCCGCCGCCACGCTTGTAGACGCAGTTCCGGATGTGGATGTGCTCCACCGGCGGACTGTCTGTGTCCTTCATGGCATGGGGTCCCTTGGAACCCTTGGCCGCGATGCAATCGTCCGTGACGGAGAAAAAGCAGCCGTCGATCGTGACGTTCCGGGAACTGTCCAGGTCGATTCCGTCCGTGCTGGGAGCCTGCTTGTAGTCGTCCGGAACCTCGAAACGTGTCCTGCTCACGGCAACGCCGTCGCAGTTGTAGATATGGAGATTCCAGAACTGCGAATCCTTGAAAGTAACGCCCTCGATCTTCACGTCGCGCGAACTTTCAATGAGCGCCAGGCGGGCGCGGGGAACACCCACGTTCGGGAAGTTCCCGCGCGCGGGCGACGCGTTACGCAGTTTCCAGAACAGGTCCCATATTGGCCGGCCTGCTCCATCGAGCGTCCCTTCGCCGGTGAGCTGGAAGCCATCGCAGTTCGTTGCGTTGATTAGAGCCGGATTGAACTTCTCCTCGAAGTGGCCCTCAATCCGGGTGCGCTGGGCGGGGAAGTTGGCCATGTCCGTCGAGCACTGCAGCACCGCTCCCGCCCGCAGGTGAAGATTCACCTGCGGCTTGAAGAACAGGGCGCCGCTCACGAAGGTGCCCTGCGGGATGACGACCGTTCCTCCGCGGCGCGATGCCAAATGATCGATCGCCGCCTGGATGGCCTTGGTGTTTATGGTTGCACCATCCGGCCGCGCGCCGAATTCCGTAATCAGGGCTTCCGCGGAAGACTCCGCATCAGCCATCAACGCAGACCCCCAGAAGGGAGCTGCAAGCATCAACGACATGAACCGCCGGCGTGCAAACGGATGAATGGACACAACTCACCTCTGTGCGACAGTTAAAGATGCTCTAGCAAGGCGCCATTTGATGGAGTCGAACTGGTCTCGCGCCAACAAATCGCCGCGTCTTTACCGATCGCACGCCATCGACTTCACCGTAACTTTGCGCGAACGCAAGAGTCAACGACTCCGCACCCGGGCGAGAGGAACTTGCCGAAGCGCGCGGGTGCGGCGCACCACCATTCGCCTATGGGAGATCAGATCCATCTGACGAGAAGGGTGTTTTACAGTACCTTTCCTCGCGTTCCCAGCTTCAATACCTGGCGAGCGATACTCGCAGGACCTCGGAGTCCGACCCGAAGTCCAGCCCCCAGTCGGTTTGATCGCCGTTCAGAATGCGTTGCGATTGGAAGACGCCGTTCTCATAAGCGCCTTCTTCTACACGCAGGAACTGGCGGTGCTGCCAATTCCCGTCGATAAGGGCCGAGGGTGTCTGACCGGTCCCGACGACGATCTCCTGCGTTTTCTGTTGCTGTGCGGTGACTGCAGGACGGAAGTCGACACGGCAATGGAATCCTGTGACAAGAAACCGATTGTCGCTCAATTGCGCCACAAGTGCGCGTCCGATCGGCTCTGCATTCCCTTTGGCAGCGCCTCCCCGGCCAACGCCGAATGAGACCACGGCGTCCCAACTTCCGAAGTGAAGTGTCTGCCTGGACTGGTCCTCCACTTCTGCCACAGCCTGCAGTTTTCCTTCGAAGTTCAGGCGGGCAATGTCGCGCATCATCGGACCGAGAAGCTTGTAGTTCTGCGCCGTGGGGTCAAGAAAGGCGTTCGGCTCATTGGGCACCATCCTCTCCGGATGATTGGTCCGCGTGTAGTCCAGCCCGAATGGGGAATAGCCGATAGTCTGCATTCCCAAGGCAGCAAAAAGAAAACGCGCCGCACGCGGCGTTCCCGCTGTCTCAGGAATGAACAAGGCGTTATCCGGCCGGTGGTACAGCTCAATGACCTTCAGATAGGACTGCGTATCCAGCAGGTAGATATCCGGCGCCAGGACGTCGATCGCCGGCGCCTCGGCCTTCCAGATGGAAAGCACGTTGTCTGTCGGGCCGCCACTTTCGTAGGTCCCAGGCTCGCCTTTGAACGGATCGCGCAGCGCCGCATTCACATACAGAGGCAGCGGGTAAACTGCCTTGCCCGCGAGGGCAATCTGTCCCACGTACCGGGCGATGGCCCAGGCATGAAAGTAGACGTCGGCATCCGGCCCAAACACCTCGGCCCATCCCGCCCCATTTGCGGCGGTCTTGTTCATCGCATTTAACACCTCGTCAGGAACCGCCGCCGCGAAGAGCGTGTTGGCTTCAGCAGAGTAATCGCGCAGCGTTCCCCAGGTGCCTGTTTCATTCTCTACCTGCATCATCAACACCGTTCGCTCAGGATCTGCCGCTTTCAAGTGCCGCATGAAAGCAGTGAAAGCGTGTATGTCAGCATCCAGTGAGGCCCGCGCAAACGGCGAGGGCGAGTCCACCCGTTCCCCGTTCCTGTTGACGACGTGGGCGTAGCGCTCCGGGTCCAGCTTCATCCACTCCGGCATGTAGTGCTGGCTGCCGTTTTTCCACGTACCGAACCACAGCAGAACAAGGTGAACGCGATGCGCGCGGGCCTGCGCGAGAACACTGTCGATCTGCGAGTAGTCGAATTGACCCTGCTTGGGCTCGAACTGCTCCCAATAGATGGGAATTTCGAGCGTATTGGCATGGAGATATTCGATCGCGGGCCACACTTTTTGAAGCGTCGCGGGCCAGTCGCTGGAGTTGTTGGCCTGCGCGCCAAGCATCAGAAATGGCGCACCATCGACCTTCAGGGCGTAGCGGCCGTTCTCGTGAACGATACTCGGGATGGGATGCACATTCACCTGCGAATACGCGGCTAACCCGAAAGGAAATAGAGCCGCGACTATGGCCACGGCAAACGATTTCATCTTCATTCTGCACACCTTTCTCGCAGGCCTGGTTTTGTGCGGGAATTCATTTTCCGATCTCCTGCGCTTGAATCTCTTGGGAGGATGCAAATTTGACTCGAAGAGCAAAGCCATATTTGCAATCGGCATTGGCGGGCAGCTTCACTGAGAGCGCATCGGTGGTTTGCAGCCAGTCGATCTTCTGGCTTGACCCGAGCAGATCTACCTCCCGGATCACCTTGCCCTTCGCTTCGCCGGCCAAGCCAAGAGCATGAACGGCAGCCGTTCCATCCGCGGGGCACGCCAAACTGATGACGTAGAGATTTTCCCCTTTCCGTGTGAAGCGAAAGTCCGATGGCGTATAGGGCTTCATCTCCTGGTCCGTGGCAAAGCCGGTCTTCACTTGCGTCGGTCCCTCGCCGGAGACGGTCCACGGCTCGGTCGCATAGATGGCCTCGCCATTGCGATTAAGCCACGCGCCCATATCCAGCAGGATGGTTCGCACTTCATCGGGAATTGTCCCATCTGCCCGCGGGCCGATACTCAACAGCAGGTTGCCGTTCTTGCTGACGATATCCACCAATTGGTGGACAAGAAACTCGGGCGTCTTGAACTGGTCGTGCTCCATGTATCCCCACGACAAATTGCTGATGGAGGTGTCGGTCTGCCATGGCCGCGGATCGATATCGGTGCGCAGGCTCCGCTCAAAGTCCCTCGCTCCGGCAGTCCACTCCATCGCATAATCCTTGAGCGTAATTACGCCGTCGATGCCATGGCTTACCGCAAAGTTATCGTAGAACGCAGTGAATTCCGTCATGCTGGCGCGGAAGGCAGGTTGACCGTTGCCGCCGTCGAAGTACATCAGCTCCGGCTTGTACTTTTCGACCAATTCAACCGATCGTGCCAGCCAGTCGCGAAGCCACGCATCGCTGACGTAGGTCCATTCGTTTACCGGGTTAAAGTGCGGATCGTTGAGCCACTGGTGGGCCGGCCCATAAAAAGACGCATATTTCGGATCATTGACATCGGAGCGGATGGAACGGCCCTCTCCATAGTAGTAATTGTGCTCTGCACGATGTGAGGAGAGACCAAAGTGCAACCCGGCTCCGCGAATGG
>Ga0302319_10010824_pt1 | contig 17359 bp, 11 predicted proteins | sample Bog_T0_2_FD_203319 | JGI IMG/M metagenome (GOLD analysis project Ga0302319, IMG submission 203319) | Peat permafrost microbial communities from Stordalen Mire near Abisko, Sweden - Bog_T0_2 | ecosystem: Environmental > Terrestrial > Soil > Wetlands > Peat | place: Sweden: Abisko, Stordalen Mire...
CGATTCACTACACGCTGGATAGCTCCTCGCCTACTACTTCGTCGCCGGTTTATGTCTCGCCGATCACAGTGGCCAGTACCGCCAAACTGACCGCAATGGCCACAGCGCCAAACTATCGCAAGAGTGCCAGCGTAGCGGCCGTCTACACCATTACTCCGACCACACCAGTTCCGGTGATTGGTCCCTTCGTGAACACCTGGCTACCTAATTACAGCACGCCATCGGCGATCACCATCACCGACTCGAACCCCAACGCGACAATCTACTACACCACCGACGGCACCATGCCTACGACATCGTCGCCGACGTATGCAGGACCGTTCTTCCCGTCCGACTGGTTCGTCAACTACGGCTGGTTCCTGGTGAGCGCCTTCGCGGAAAGCCCGGGTATGCCTGCCAGCCCCATTGTCACCCAGGTGTATACAATTCCGCCTCCCATCATCTTTACTGTTGCGGGGAATGGAACTCCTGGTGACACCGGAGACGGTGGTCCGTCCACCAGCGCCGAGGTCTACAGCCCATCGGGTTTAACTATCGATTCCGCAGGCAATGTGTATTTCTCCGATAACGCGGAAAACGTAGTGCGGAAAGTCACGCCCTCGGGCGTTATCTCCACCGTTGCCGGGATTCCTTATGTGGTAGACGGCCGGAATGTGACCGCGTATCGGTTCGGGGGGGATGGAGGTCCCGCCGTCAGCGCCTCTCTGGCTTATCCCAGCGGACTGGCTCTTGACTCTGTGGGGAATCTTTACATCGCCGACGCAGGCAACAACCGCATCCGCAAAGTCGCTCCCGACGGCATCATCACCACTGTTGCGGGCATCGGCCAGGGTGCGCCCGGATTCCCGATCCCGGGCTGGCAAGGGTTCCTGGACAACTATCCCGGTTATGGCCCGCCACCGCTCGGATCTTACAATCTCCCCTCGGGGGGATACACCGGCGACGGACAACCGGCAACCTCTGAGGCGCTGAACGGACCGATGGGCGTTGCTGTGGACGCAGCCGGGAATCTCTTCATTGCCGACACCCAGAACCACCGCATCCGCAAGGTGGATCCCCAAGGCATCATATCCACCGTCGCCGGCAATGGACAGAATACCCTGTATACCCTCAACCTTGGTCCATTCAACGACGGAGTTATCTACGTCGAGTACAATGACGGCAGCTTTTCAGGCGACGGGGGGCCTGCCACCAGCGCTTCTCTCAGCGCTCCCCAGGGGATCGCGTTCGACGCCGCGGGCAATCTTTACATCGCCGATACCGATAACAATCGCGTGCGGATGGTGAACCCAAAGGGAATCATCTCCACCGTAGCCGGCGTAGGCCAAGCCACTTACTCACTTGGCGATGGAGGTCCGGCAGTCAACGCCCAGATCATTATTCCCACAGGCGTCGCTGTCGATGCGAATGGAGACGTGTATATCGCCGACACCGGCGACAGTCGCGTGCGCGTCGTTGTCCCCGGAGGCACAATCTACACAATCACGGGTACAGATCTGTCGGGTGCAATCGCACCGCCGGTATTTTCCTGGCTAGTCGACGGGGTGCCCTATGGTTCGAATTATTTTTCCTATCAACAGGCCTTCTTCCCCGGAGGAAATTCCGGATTCAATGGAAGCAACCAGGACGGTAACCCAGCTTCATGGATCGAATTGGCTCAGCCAATGGGTGTAGCCGTGGACTCCCAACTCGACGTCGTCTACACAGATAACGGCAATCATCTGGTCCGAATCGCCGATCCAAACGCGGTACAGGCGTCGTCATGGGGCTCGTGCTATTGCTACGATTGGCCGCCGCCGAACGTGCCCCCGTTTTACTCGACGCCCTACTGAGCACAGGAACAACTGGAAAATTCTGCGGCCTGGTGTTGAGCCTGTGTCTGATCACCGCCGTGCTGTCGGCTTCGCGGGAATCCGGTGTCTGGCTGATCGATAAACAGGGCTGGGATAGCTCGTCATAACCACATGCTGTGCCCCAATCCGCAGTTATGGTGCGGTGCAGGACGTTCATCGCGCTCGTTTGTTCTCAGGGGATTGCAGCATACCGATGGGTTAGGCTCCTGGATCAGGACGTCCGTTGACGACAACAGGGCTCAGCACTCGTCGCGTTCGGGTTGAGATAGTTCCCGAGGATTACTTCTGAAAAACGCCCCGTGACTCTGCAATGAGGGTTCCACCTGGTTTGTCGCGAACTCGGGAGTAACCATGCTCTTTGCCTTCGGGTGGATCCAAATCAGAAGGAGAACCCGGGGGCTGAGAGGTAAACGCTACCTACTTGCTGGTGGATGGCGGCGCTGGGGATGTGCTGCGGAAGCGGTTTGTTGTGGCATGAAATCCGAGAAAAAGCATCGTTCAGGGGCCAAACAGGCTGCAAGAAAATACCCATTTGGTGGAGATTTGAGGGCCACAAGCCCACAGGGGCTAAAGCCCAACGCTGATTTGATTGGCCTTATTGGCACGACTGAAGTCATGCCCTGATACAAAGCCTTTGCAGATGCTCGCACGAATGAGTTTTTCCGCAGCCAGTAAAGCCCAACATATCCGATGGGGTTTATTGGCACGGCTGAAGTCGTGCCCTTTCAAGACAGACGCCTTTTCGGAAATCAAACTTCATTGCGAGAGGTCAGGCGCCGGTGGCTCCGAGGTCGTCATTTTTGGTTTCGCGGATCATGAGGAGGCCGATGAAGGTGAGTACTGCCGATGCGGAGAGGTAGTAGCCGACATAGGGGAGGCCGTAGTTTTTTGCCAGCCAGGTGGCGGCATAGGGGGCGAGGGATGCGCCGAGGATTCCGGCGAAGTTGAAGGCGAGGGAGCTGCCGGAGTAGCGGACGGGGGTGGGGAAGAGCTCGGAGACGACGGTTCCGAGTGGGCCGTAGGTGAGGCCCATGAGGGCGAGGCCGAGGGCCATCATGCCGAGTGCGCCGCCTTCGCCGGCCTGGAACATGGGGGCGAGGATGAATCCGAAGAGGAAGATGGCTGCGGTGATTGACAGCATGGAGCTGCGGCGGCCGCGCTCGGCCAGGACGGCGGAGACGGGGATCATGGCAGCGAAGAAGCAGGTATCGAGGAGCTGCATTTCGAGGAAACGTGCGCGGGGGATGTGGAGGGCCGAGGTTCCCCAACTGAGGGAAAAGACGATCATCAGGTAGAAGAGGACAAAGGTGGCCATGCAGAGGAGAGTTCCGGCAACGAGCGGGCGGAGATGGCGGCGGAAGACCATGACGGTGGGCAGGCGAACCTGTTCCTTGCGCTTGAGGGATTCCTGAAAGACGGGGGTTTCAGTGATTGTGAGGCGGACATAGAGGCCGAGGAATACGAGAACCGCGCTGGAGAGGAAGGGCAGCCGCCAGCCGAAGGTGAAGAACTGCTGGTCAGTGAGGAACTGGGAGAGGACTAGAAAGACGGAGCCTGAAAGGAAGAATCCTATGGGCGCGCCGAGCTGGGGGAACATGCCGTACCAGGCGCGTTTGCCGGGGGGCGCGTTTTCAATGGCGAGCAGGACGGCGCCTCCCCACTCCCCGCCGAGGCCGATTCCCTGGCCGAATCGGCAGAGGGCGAGAAGAAGCGGGGCCCAGATGCCGATAGAGCTGTAGGCGGGTAGCAGGCCGATGGAGACGGTGGAGATTCCCATGGTGGCGAGGGCGACGACGAGGGTGGTTTTGCGGCCGACGCGATCGCCGAAGTGGCCGAAGAGGGCGGAGCCGATGGGGCGGGCGAGGAAGGCGATGCCGAAGGTTGCCAGTGAGGCCAGAGTTGCAGTCGCGGGGTCGGCGGAGGGGAAGAAGAGCCTGGGAAAGACCAGCACAGCCGCAGTGGCGTAAATATAAAAGTCAAAAAATTCGATAGCTGTGCCGATAAGACTAGCAAAGAGCACCTGGCGGGGAGAGTTGACGGTTTTTCTGGCGCGGGCCTGATCAATTCGGATGGGAATGGCGGTCATGCGGTCTCCAGGGGAAGTTTGGACTGTACTTGGTTATACCGTCTGGCAGGCATCGTGGGGAAACGGGCCAAGTCGTTGAGTTCACGTGGGCTCGACTTGTATTCACTCAACGTTACACACTCCGGGTGATTGACGGGCGACTAAAGTCGATAGATCATAGGAGCGACATTATGGCGCAACCCTGGCGAAATCCGGCCGAGCACCCCATTGCGGACCGGGGTGCGCCTTCCGATGGACGCTCCCGTTCGGCGACAGAATTGTCGCGGGTAAAGGGGCAAATGGAAGCGGGCCAAAACTGCGCATACAACCATACGCGGGGGTGCTTTCTGGGCTTGCGTGTGGTAGCCGGGGAACTGTCCCTGCCAAGTCTCCTGGACTGGATTTCGACCATCAAAGCCGAATCCGGCGCGGGCATCTGGATGATTCCATTCCGCGGCATTCCCACGAAAGAGGTGAAGATGCCGGTTGACCTGCTTTACCTGGATGCGAACTGCCAGGTGATGGAGGTGGTGGAGCTTTTTCCGACATTTCGAGTTTCTTCCAGTTGTCCGCCGGCGGCAAGTGTTCTGGTGCTGCCGTCGTATTCAATTTCTTCGACGAAAACGGCGCGAGGCGACCAGCTTCTGCTTTGTCCGACGGAAGAGATCAAGTGGCGTTTGGAGCAGCTTTCCGAGACTGGTTCGGTTGGAGCCGCGGCGGTTCCGCTGCCTGGCAGGCCTGTATTGCGGCCTGTCCTGGTACAAGACAAGACCGCTCGTGCGGCGGTCGCGGAGCAAGGGCCTCGCGAGAGCCCGCAGCAGACGCCTGAAGTCAAAGCCCCCGCAGTGGTGGAAGATCGGGCGCCGGAGGCAGTCGATCTTCCCAAGGTTGAAGTGCAACAGGCGAGTGTTGTGGAGCGGACGGCGGAAGTTCAGCCGGTTGTCCAACCTGAGACGGGCAAGTCCAGCCTGGATCAGCCGTGGCTGGCGCCGTCGCGTCAGCCGGTTTTGTCGCCGCTGGGAAAGCTGAGCCGCTGGCTTTCCACTCCGAAAGATCCGCGGAAAGTGGACCGCCGGCCGGTAGAGGGGCTGGTTGCGCACTTTTTCACGGGCGGCGCCCCACAGGCGCACGAGGTTCGGGATGTCAGTCCAACGGGACTCTATATTGTCACGTCGGAGCGCTGGTATCCGGGGACCGTGATTCGCATGACTTTGAGCAAGCCGGATGTGGGCCAGGCTCCGGCGGATCGTTCGATTACGGTGCAGACGCGCGCCGTGCGATGGGGAAACGATGGGGTGGGGCTGGAGTTTCTCGTCGATCCCAAACAGGAATCGAGGCCGCAGCAGCAGGATCCGCTGGGCGGAGCCAACGGGAAACAGCTGGAGCGATTCCTCAAGGGTGTTGCCAATCCAGTTCGCTAGCGTGGTGTCCCGGAGATTCGTGGAATCAATCGCAAAGGACAAATGCGGATCCTTCGACTCACCACCCCCAAACTGAGAAGCGTTTGGGGCCCCGTTCGCTCAGGATGACAGTGTCTTTTTCTGATATGTACTTCTGGGACAGGACAGTAGCGGCGCTCTGACGCGATGTTACCTTGGGGTGCAGAGGGCTCACGCGGGCCTCAGGATTTTTCTGGCTCGGCCTCCTCTCCAGTGGTACTCTACGGGGACTTGACGGCTGTCCATCCCTGCCCCTTCCAAACAGGCATCCGTTTAGATATTCCCCAAGGAGAAAATATGGTTCGGAGAATCAGTCTGCTTCTGCTGACAGTGGCGGCGCTGGTGTGCGCTGCGACAACGAATTCCCAGGGACAAACCGTGTTGACCCACCATGTGCGTGAAGCCGTCCGTACCGGTCAGGCACAGGCATTGGGCCGCTTGCCGGCAAACCAGGTGATGCAGCTCGATGTGGTTCTCCCGCTGCGCGATCCGGCCGGCCTGAAGGTCTTCCTCGCGGATGTTTACGATCCCGCCAGCTTTTCGTATCGGCGGTTTCTGACCCCGGGCGAGTTCACTGAGCGCTTTGGACCTTCGCCGGCTGATTACGAGGCCCTGGTGAGCTATCTCAAGGAGAATGGATTCGAAGTTGTGGGCGGTTCGCGCGATGGAATGGAAGTGCAGATCAAGGGCAGTGTTTCCTCGATCGAGAAGGCCTTCCATGTTGCCATGCTGAGCTATCAGCACCCGATTGAGGGCAGGAGCTTTTATGGGCCGGACCGGGAGCCCTCGACGAGCCTGCCGTTTCCGTTGTGGCATGTGTCGGGGCTGGATAACTTCTCGATTCCGCACCCGATGCTGGTGAAGAAAAGCGACTACGCGAAGGCGCATGGGATTGATGAAAAATTGGTGGTGAGGCACGCGACGACCGGGTCGGGACCTTCGGCGTCGTTTTTGGGCAGTGACATGCGGGCGGCCTATTACGGCGGAACGGCCCTGACCGGTGCGGGCCAGAATCTTGGGCTCTTTGAGTACCTGGGCACCGATCTGACCGATTTGAGCACGTATTTCACCAACGCCAAGCAGACCAACAACGTGCCGGTTACGCTGCTTTCGACAGATGGAACCAGCACATCGTGCGTGGACACACGGGCTGGTGGCAACTGCGACGACACGGAGCAGACGCTGGACATGACCCAGGCCATTGGCATGGCGCCGGGGCTGGCAAGCCTGGTGATGTACGTCGGATCGACGGACACGGCGATTATCAGCGCGATGACGACGCACAATCCGCTGCCGACGACGATTGGCTGCTCGTGGGGATGGACGCCGGCGGACCCCTCTACGCTCGATCCGTATTTCGAAAAGATGGCCTCGCAGGGGCAGAACTTCTTTGCGGCATCGGGCGATAGCTCGACTTGGTCGGCAAGCAATGAAGCGTGGCCGGCGGACGATGCAAATGTCGTCTCCGTTGGTGGAACCGACCTGACAACCGCCAGCGCGGGCGGCGCATGGGCATCAGAGACGGCATGGGTAGATTCCGGCGGCGGCATTTCGCCGGACAAGATCGCGATACCGGCATGGCAACAGCTATCAGGCGTGATCAACTCAACCAACAAGGGGTCGACGACTCTGCGCAACGGGCCGGACGTTTCAGCGAACGCGAATTTCACCTTTTACACCTGCGCCGACCAGACGGCTTGCCTGGCCAACGATTACGGCGGCACCAGTTTTGCCGCGCCAATGTGGGCGGGGTATATCGCGCTGGTCAACCAGCAACTCGCAACCAATGGCGACAAGCCGATTGGCTTCATCAACCCGACCATTTACGCGCAGAACATCACGTCGGCGTATGCGACGGACTTCCACGACGTAACGAGCGGGAAGTCGGGTAGCTACTCGGCGACCACGGGCTACGACCTGGTGACGGGCTGGGGCAGTCCGAACGGAACGGGGCTGATCAACGCGCTGGCGCCGACGGCCACTTCACCGACATTCACGCTGGGGGTCTCGCCGACGTCCGTTTCGGTGGTCCAGGGCAGCAACGGCACGGCGACCGTGACCACCACGGCGGTGGATGGGTTTGACCAGGCGGTAGCGCTGTCAGCATCCGGCCAGCCAAGCGGGGTTACAGTGAGCTTCAACCCAACATCTGTTGCAGCTCCCGGGTCGGGAACATCTACGGTTACGCTGGCTGTGGCCGCTGGAACGGCGCTGGGAACCTATCCGATCAAGATCAGCGGGACGGGCGGCGGGATTACGCAGACTGCCACAATCTCATTGACGATGACGTCGTCTTCGCCGGCGGCATTCACGCTTTCGGCTTCGCCGACGTCGATTTCGATTGTGCGCGGCAGTTCGGGCAACGTAGCGATCAGCACGGTTGCATCGGGCAGCTTTAATTCGCCGATCAGCCTTTCGGCCACAGGCGAAGAGAGCAGAGAGACGATCACGTTCAGCCCGTCTTCGATTGCGGCTCCTGGGTCGGGAACCTCGACGATGAAGATCAGCACCACATCGAGGGCGGCAACCGGGACGCGGACGATTACGATTACCGCAACCGGCGGAGGGATCACGCACACGACGACGGTCTCTGTGGATGTAACTCGGTAGAGACAGCAACAACTGAATAGCGGCCTGGACTTCACAGTCCGGGCCGCTTTTCTGTTTGCTCCGGTATTCTGAACTTTGGACATCGAAGCTCAGGACGCGCGGCGATCCCCCAGCAACTGGGCAGCCGCGGCGGTTACGCTTTGCGGGGTCTGCGCTTTTCTTCAGCTTTATTGCACGCAGCCTCTTCTGCCGCTGTTCACGGGGTTGTTCCACTCGTCAAAGACGGCTGTCGGGCTCACAGTATCGGCCGCCACGCTGGGGGTGGCTTTGTCCGCGCCTGTATTTGGCTCATTGACGGAGCGGCTGCCGCGCAAGAAAGTGATTGTGGGCTCGTTGCTGGGGATAGCGATTCCAACATTCATGGCGGCGACTTCGACGTCGCTGGTGCAGCTGATTTTCTGGCGGTTTCTTCAAGGAGTGATGGTTCCTGGCGTGGTTGCGGTGATTGTGACCTACATCGGGGAGGAATGGCCGCCTGACCGGGTTGCGCTGATCATGAGCTTCTATGTGAGCGGGACGGCGCTGGGCGGCTTTCTGGGGCGCGTAGCGACCGGTTTGCTGACTGACTGGCTCAATTGGCGCGTTGCATTTCTTGCCTTGGGAGTGGCGTCGCTGGGTGGCGCGGGCGCGGTGGCCGCATGGCTTCCGAAAGGACGCTGGCCGGCCAGGCAGGCGAGCAAGGATGCGCGTATTGGGTTCCCATACCAGATTCAGGCGCTGTTCCGGAGCCGCCGGCTTGTGGCCACGTTTGCTGTGGGTTTCAATGTGCTGTTTTCGTTGGTTGGAGTGTTTACGTGGATCACGTTTCACCTCAGCGCCGCGCCGTTCCGGCTTTCCACGACCGCGCTCAGTTCGCTGTTCTTTGTGTATTTGATCGGGCTGCTGGTGACCCCCGCGGCGGGGTTTCTGATTACGCGTGTGGGCCTGCGCACGGGGATTGCGGGTGCGATTCTGCTTTCGATGGCGGGGGTTCTGCTGACGCTTTCGGCTTCGCTGGCGGTTATCATTCTGGGCTTGGCGCTGGTCTGCTCGGGGGTGTTTATTGCGCAGACGGCGGCGCAGAGTCACCTGCGGGTGGCGGCGCCGGCGGATGCCCGGGTTACAGCGGCAGGGATGTACATGACCTGCTACTATTTCGGCGGGACCGCGGCCGGGTTTGTTCCGGGGGCGTTCTGGGCGATGGGCAGATGGCCTGCGTGCGCGGCTTTCATTGTGGGAATGCAGGCGGTGGCGCTGGCCATTGCGCTGGCCGGCTGGCGCACTTCTGAGGCTGTAATTCTTCCCGTCTCCCAAATCGATGAACCGCAAACCTTGTAAGCCGAATCTAAGGTTATGTATCGCAAGTGGCGGTGTGGTTTACCGGAAACTCGTTGAAGAACAAAAGCGGATCCTTCGACTCACCACCCCCAAACTGAAGAGCGTTTGGGGCCCCGTTCGCTCAGGATGACAGTCTCGTTTCTTGTTGAATTCCAGAAGCGATTCCTGAGGTCTTTTTCACTTCCCCTTTCTCACTTCAGGGGCCGTCCGTCTCCTGCACCGGACATGAGCTTTCTCAACGATTGTTGAGGAGAACATCGATACCCACCCGCAGAGGAGAATACTTTTGCCCGCAGAAAGCCAAGCAGCGCCGGAGCCCGGCAGCATCACAGTCAACAACCCGCAAGCGGCTTCACTGACGCCGTGGAAGCCGCGCGTCAATCCGTGGTTGATTGCCATGACGGTGGCCCTGGCCGCGTTTATGGAGGTGCTGGACACCTCCATTGCCAACGTGGCACTGCCGCATATTGCGGGTTCGCTGGGCGCGAGTACCGACGAAGGCACATGGGTGCTGACCAGCTACCTGGTGGCGAACGCGATCGTGCTGCCGCTGGGTGGATGGGCTTCGAATGTGCTGGGCCGCCGAAACTTCTTTGTTTTATGCATCACCATCTTCACCATTTCGAGCTTTCTGTGCGGCGCGGCTCCTTCGCTGCCTATCCTGCTGATCTGCCGAATTCTTCAGGGTGCCGGCGGCGGCGGAATGCAGCCCATGGCTCAGGCCATCATGGCGGACAGCTTTGAGCCGCATAAGCGCGGGCAGGCGTTTGCCCTCTACGGCCTGGTCGCGGTGCTTGCGCCCTCGATTGGACCTACACTGGGCGGCTGGATTACTGACAACTACTCATGGCGCTGGATCTTCTTTATCAACATCCCGGTGGGCATTCTCGCTTTCATCCTGGTGACCAGGCTGGTGGACGATCCACCGTGGATCAAGCCGGACCGGTCACTGCTGAAAAGGATGGACTACCTGGGCCTGAGCTTCCTGACCATCGCCATGGGCGGGCTGCAGATCATGCTGGACAAGGGCGAGGAAAACGACTGGTTCAGCTCCCCGTTCATCTGCACCTTTGCGTTTCTGTTTGTTTTCGGGATGGCGGGGCTGTTTTATTGGGAGTGGAACCACAAGACGCCGCTGATCAATATCAAGCTTTTCAAGTACAAGAATTTCGCGATCTGTTGCCTGTTGATGATGCTGGTGGGCGGCGTGTTGAATGCCAGCACTGTGCTGCAGCCTCAATTCATGCAGCAACTGCTTGGCTGGACCGCGACCACGTCTGGCCTGGCGCTGACCGCAGGCGGCATTACGCTGGTGCTGGTGATGCCGCTGGCGGGATTCCTGACCGGCAAGGTTGCGGCGCGATGGCTGGCCGTCATCGGCTTCACCATGTTTGTATTCACCTATCGTTACGCGGCCGCAGTGACGAATCTGAATATGACGTTTGCGGCATCTTCATGGCTGCGCGTCATTCAGATGGTTCCGCTGCCGTTCTGCTTTATTTCGCTGACGAATGCTGCTTACGTGGGAATGCCGAAGGAGCAGAGCAACCAGGTTGCGGGGCTGATCAACTTTGCGCGAAACATTGGGGGCAGCATCCTGATCGCCATGACCAGCGCGCAGGTAACGACTCGAGCTACATGGCACCAGCAGCACCTGCAGAACACCATGACGCCTGCGTCCATCGGCTACGCGCAGCAATTGCAGGGGCTTTCCGGCTTTTTCGGCGGAGTGTTCGGGGGCCAGAATGGCGCCGGAATGGCCTTGGCCAGCATCTACAACCAGCTCAATATGCAGGCGCAGGCGCAGGGCTACCAGGATGTGTATATGGAGCTTTCGTGGATGTCTGTGGTGCTGGTTGGGCTGGCGTTTTTGCTGAGCAAAAACAAGCCAGGAGAAGGGCCGGGGGCGGAAGCGGTGCACTAGGGCCGGCAGGATCTTAGATCTCCAAGATCCAGATCCTTCGGCATGTGCAGGACGGGCTGTGGCGCACCGGGCCCCCGAACTTATTGTTCGAACGCACACCTTTCTCTCCCACCTCCATCCGGCCCCGCTCCCGCCAAAGTGCTATCGCTTTGCACCTCGTGCACGCTTACACTGAGTTCACGATCCTCCTGTAGACGAGCTGAACGCGCTTGTCCTGCCTTCGGGGAAGTTGCGCAAGCACCAATGGTAATGGTCTAAAGCTGTTGTCAAAAGATGAGACGTTTCTAAAGTAAACGCGCGTCCTGCACGATGCTGGAAATAACCTTACACCGATTGGAAGCCACCGAAAGCCTATGCCAGGAAGCACCCGCAAAGTTGCGCTCGTCATGCCATCCCAGCCCACGGCTCCCTCAATGGCGGAGATCATTTCCGCACTGTCGTTCGCGCTCGACCTGACGGAAGGCGCTGTTCCCGGGCATGCATTGCGCTGCTGCCTGCTGGGCATGCGTCTGGGGACGGAACTCGGCTTCTCCGATCACGATCTTGGCGATCTTTATCATGCCTTGCTGCTGAAGGATGTGGGCTGCAGCAGCAATGCGGCGCGGATGTGCCAGATTATCGGCGGCGGCGACGACCGTGCGGTGAAGTCCGGGGTAAAGCTGGAAGACTGGACCAAGCCGCACCGGCCCAGTCTCCCGGCACTGCGCCTGTTGTGGAACAGTGTTGTGCCGGGTAGCGGCGCCTTCCGCAAAGTCGGACACATGGTGAAGATCGCGCTGACCCAGCACCACAACAATGCGGAGATGATCCAGTTGCGTTGTGATCGCGGCGCCAGCATTGTGCGCAAGATCGGCATGAGCGAGCAGACCGCGCTAGCCGTCCGCTCGCTCGATGAGCACTGGGACGGGAGCGGTTATCCGGAGCGCTCGACGAAGAATAGGATCTCGCCACTGGCCAGGGTCATGGCCGTTGCACAGCATCTGGATGTCTTCGCGCTCGAACGTGGCCCGGAACAGGCCATGCTGGTTTTGCTCGAGCGCAGCGGGCGGTGGTTCGATCCGCAGGTGGTGAAGGCGGCTGAGTCGCTTGACCGGCGCGGGGCTTTGTGGATGCAGTGCCTTCCCGTTGCCGCGGAGAGCGCTACACAGGCGCAGATTACCGCACGGTCAGCTGTACTGGACCTTGCACCGGCTCAGGCTGCACGCATAAGCGCGGCGGATATAGACCAGATTTGCGAAGCGTTTGCGGAGGTGGTCGATGCCAAATCGCCGTACACATTCAGCCACTCAGTGGGCGTGACGGATGTGGCATCGGCAATTGGCGGAGCGATGGGCCTGAGCTCGGAGCGTAAGCAGCTTTTGCATCGAGCGGCTCTGTTGCACGATCTGGGCAAGCTGCGCATTCCCAACTCCATTCTGGACAAGCCTGGAAAGCTAGACGCAGCCGAGTGGTCTGTGATGCAGGAGCATCCGGCGCTTACACGCGCCATTCTGGGCCGCGTCTCGCAATTCGGCGAGTTGGCGTATGTGGCCGGCGCGCATCATGAAAAACTGGATGGATCGGGGTATCCGGACCGGTTGACTGCCAAGGATATCAGCATTGAGGCGCGAGTTCTGGCAGTTGCCGATATGTATGGCGCGCTGACGGAAGACCGGCCTTACCGGCGCGGGTTTTCACCGGAGCAAGCGCTGCAGATCATGTCGCGGGACCTTCCGCACAAGCTGGACGTGATCTGCTACCAGGCTTTGGCGGCAGTGGCTGATACGATTCCGGGAGTGAGCGTGCAGCCGCCGTTGTGCCGGCTGCCGGAGAGCAGGGCGGTTGCTTCTGGGGTGCTGGAGCCGGTGCACAGCTAGTGTCCTGTTCCTAAAGTTCCTGGCAAAACCCGGAGGAACAAAAGCAGATCCTTCGCTCACCACCCTCAAACTGAAGAGCGTTTGGGGCCCCGTTCGCTCAGGATGACAGTCTTTTTTCGTTATGAACTGCTGGGACCGGACACCAGGCCGTTCTACCCTTTGGCGAACATGGCCTTGATGCCGCGCAGTGCCTGCCTTGTGCGCTCTTCATTTTCGATTAAAGAGAAGCGGACGTGGCCGTCGCCGTAATCGCCGAAGCCGATGCCGGGGGAGACGGCAACCTTGGCTTCGTTGAGCAGGAGCTTGGAGAACTCAAGCGAACCGAGCTTTCGGTACTGCTCGGGAATCTGCGCCCATACGAACATGGTTGCTTTGGGCAGAGCTACGGGCCAGCCGAGCTTGTTGAGTCCTTCGACGAGGACGTTGCGGCGGCTGCGGTAGGTCTCGCAGATTTCGGCGACGCACTCCTGCGGGCCTTCGAGCGCGGCGATGGAGGCAACCTGAATGGGCGTGAAGGTGCCGTAGTCGAAGTAGCTCTTGAGGCGGGCAAGGGCGGAGACCAGCACTGGGTTGCCGACCATGAATCCCACGCGCCATCCGGGCATGTTGTAGCTCTTGCTGAGGGTGAAGAACTCGACGGCGACGTCTTTTGCGCCGGGAACTTCGAGCACGCTTGGCGGCTTGAAGCCGTCAAAGGCGATGTCGGCGTAGGCCAGGTCGTGGATGAGGTGGAATCCATATTCGCGGGCCAGTTCAACTAGTCGCGCGAGGAACGGCAGGTCAACGCACTGGGTGGTGGGGTTCGAAGGGAAGTTGACGATGAGCGCCTTGGGGCGGGGAACCATGCGCGGGATCAGGTCTTCCAACTCTGCGAGAAAATGATCGGGGTCATGGACCGGGACGCTGACGACGTGAGCCCCGGCGATGACCGGGCCGTAGATGTGGATGGGGTAGCTTGGATTGGGGACGAGCACGGTGTCGCGCGAGTCGAGGATGGCCAGGCAGAGGTGGGCAATGCCCTCCTTGGAGCCGATGGTGACGATGGCCTCGGTGTCGGGATCGAGATCGACGTTGTAGCGGGTTTTGTACCAGGTGCAGACTGCCTTGCGCAGGCGCGGAATGCCGCGGGAGACCGAGTAGCGATGGGTGGGAGGCTTCATGGCCGCTTCCACCAGCTTGTCTACGATGTGTTTGGGCGTGGCTCCGTCGGGATTTCCCATCCCAAAATCGATGATGTCCTCGCCGATGCGGCGGGCCGATACTTTCATCTCCCCGGTGATGTTGAAGACATAAGGGGGGAGGCGCTGAATACGACTGAACTCTTCCATTCTTACTCCAATGCTGGATTACTCCATTATCAACTGCGCACGCGCAGGCAGGCGTGAACTGTGGCAAGGAATCAGGCACGAAGGGACCTGATTCGGAACTGTTTCTTCTGGAATTTGGGATGGGAAAAGCGGTATCTAGGCGGCCGGGGCCGCCGCCGCGCGAAGCGCGGACGCGCGGAGAGCGCGAAGGTCGTTCAGAGCGCGGCAACGAACTGAAAATGACATAGCGCGATTATATCGTTAATGGATTGTAGGTGCATCTTGTAAATGCCACGAACACTGCCGCAAATTTTTTTTCAAAAGTGCCCAATTTTGAACAGAATTTCCGCCACTCCTAGCAGAAAGTTGTCTATCCACAAACGGGGAACGCTTCTCGACGCTCAAAATCACACCTGGATCTGCGGCGGCGTCTCGTAGTTCCTGTCCTCTTGCTGAAAGACAACTGTAGCAACGCGGGAAGCGAATTGAAGGAGAGCTTGGATGCCTAGCGAGACGGAGCGCATTGCAAACGAGTTTATGGACAGGCACGCCTTCAACGAGCTTGAAGGGGGCACAGGTTGGGAGCATTCCCGGAACCCGTCCCGTCGTCATCGCGAAGGAGATGATCCGGACTTCGTGAATCAGGGTTACATGGAGTTGGAAAGTGTGGTTCGGGCAGGGAACACCAAGTGAGGAACTACCCATGTTTTGCCCCTGAATCCCCAAAACTGGACGGAGATTCAGGGGGTATCGGGTAAAAAGTGGCGCTTGGTTGCCTCCGCAAAACGGCTTTGGCATTTTCGGAATTGGTGTAGACCGAAGGCACACACTCAGGTGGCTTTTTCCTCAAGAAAAGCCACCTTTCAATGCTCTCAAAATGTCGACGCGTATTCCGAAAATGCTCTAAGCGCCAGTGGTCAGCACCACGCGGAATCGCGCTTTACCGCTCATCATGCGGGCGAACGCCTCCTCGGCCTGTTCCAGCGGATAGGTCTCGATCATTGGTTTTACGCCTGCGAGCGAGCTGAAGTTGAGAGTGTCTTCGGAGTCCATGCCGGTTCCGGAGGCCCAGCCGTCGATGGAGCGATTGCCCATAATCAGGGAAACCGCGGCGACTTCGAAGGGCTTGTCGGGGACTCCGAGAATGACGAGCTTGCCGTTGGGGCCGAGGCCGCCGACAGCCTGCGTCAGCGATTCGGCGTTGGTGAGGGTGGAGAGGATCACCGTCGCGCCGCCCAGCGTTTGCAGTTCGGCTGCGAAGTCGTGCGTGGTGCTGTCGATGTAGATGTGCGCGCCGAGTTGCTTGGCCAGGGGAGCCTTGTCTTCTCCACGAGCGATGGCGATGGTGCGGAAGCCGCTCTTGGCCGCGAACTGGACGGCGAGATGGCCGAGGCCGCCGATGCCGAGGATGGCAACGGTGTCGCCGGGGCGGGCTCCGCTGTGGCGCAGGCTGTTGAATGTAGTGACGCCGGCGCACATGAGCGGGGCCGCGTCGACGTCGGCAAGATCGTCAGGGATGAGCGCGAGGGCGTTGGCTGGGGCGATTACGTAGTCGGCATAGCCGCCGTCGAAGGTGACGCCGGAGATCTGGCCGTTTTCGCAGAGGATGAAGTCGCCGCGACGGCAGGGGGCGCAGTAGTTGCAGTGGCCTCCGTGCCAACCGAGGCCGACACGCTGGCCGGGCGTGAAGAGCGGCACATCGGAGGCGACGGCGTCGACGACTCCGGCAACTTCATGGCCGGGAACGCGGGGGTAGGTGATTCCGGGAAAGACGTTGTATTTGGTGATTGCATCGCTGTGGCAGACGCCGCAGGCCTGGACGCGAATGCGCACATGGCCCGGGCCGGGCTCGGGGAATTGTTTTTGCACCAATTCAAAGGCTCCGCCGGGGGCGGGAACCTGCATTGCACGGCCAGTTACGGAAGGCATAAGGGTACTCTTCTCCTGCCGCTTGGATGTAGGGATGGTGGGCGAAGATGCATGAAGAAATTGCGAATTGCGTTGGTGCCCCGTGCGGCAAAAAGTTACACTCGAAGGAGGGGATGCTTCGGAGCAGAAGGCAATGCGTTTTATTGTAAAGAATCCCGGACGGATTCCGATAGAGCGTCGTGAGGGGTTCAGTGGAGCATTGTGACTTTCCGATTGCAGATTTTATGGCTGCTGAGGTATGCTGACGTAGAGAGGTGTTTTATGAAGGGCATAGGCGGCCAGTAAAAATCGGCATTACGCTTCACCAACCCCAACTCATTCGTATAGTTCGCCCCGGGTGGGGCTTTTTTATTGTTGCTCGAAGGCGCAGGCCATTCTGCTCAATTGTGGGCGAGCCAAGGCTGCGTGCAGGCTCTCCAGCAACTCGTTCCTCAAGTGCAGCGTCATGAAATTTCCTTAGTCCTTGGGGAAGTTCGACAACCAGTTCCAGCAAATCGGTCGCGGGCGTCACGTCGTGGTCTATAAATTCTCTCCGATTCGGAAATGAATCGACTAAGTCGTGGGTCCAGCAGACGGTGGTCACCTGACCGCGATACAGCGTCGCGCCAAAGCGCTTTCGAACGTCAAGTAGGCATCCCAATGTCTGCCTGTCCTCAGCAGGAGGAGTTTCTCCGTCCACTTGAACGTTCTCGATCTTTCCATCCGCGACTATATTCCGGCACCATATCTCGTCCATGCTTCCGTAATTCACTCGTATCGTTTGGTCCCGTGTGAAGGTTGCTCGGGTCGCCTCCGAGGTTTGGAATTTCAGAGACTTGCGCATCATGGTCGTCGAATACTGCGGTCCCCGCCCGGACTTGTAAAGGACAACAAAAACCAAAAGTAGAAGCGAGAGCGATACGCTGTACAGGACTCGTCCCTGAGTTTCCGCGTCCCGGAAAATAGGTACCAGACCAAGAAGGCCTATAACCACTCCGATTACGGCAAGCGACCGGTCTGTGTTCAAGAAACTCGTTGCTCCTTTTGAACAGAGGATGCATTCATGCAGCTATAGGTAGG
>Ga0302319_10010825_pt1 | contig 17357 bp, 19 predicted proteins | sample Bog_T0_2_FD_203319 | JGI IMG/M metagenome (GOLD analysis project Ga0302319, IMG submission 203319) | Peat permafrost microbial communities from Stordalen Mire near Abisko, Sweden - Bog_T0_2 | ecosystem: Environmental > Terrestrial > Soil > Wetlands > Peat | place: Sweden: Abisko, Stordalen Mire...
GCGGAGGAAACCAATTTGATCTTGTCGCGCATCAGTCGCTCCTTAAACCTTGACGCCCTTGGCGCGCAAGTCCGCTACCACCACGTCCACGCCGCGCTTCTCGATGGTACGCAAGCCGCGCGTCGAGACCCGCAAGCTCAAAAACTTCTTTTCCGCTTCCGACCAGAAGCGATGCGTATGCAAATTCGGCAGGAAACGGCGACGCTTGCGATTGTTCGCGTGGGAGACCGTGTTTCCCGTTTTGGGGGCTTTGCCCGTGACTTGGCAGACTCGCGACATGGCGTAAACCTTTGAACTTAAACACTCTAAGGGAGCCGCGCTTTATACCAGGGTCATCAGGACAGGGCAATAAGGCGCGGATCGGCTAAAGAAAAAATCTATGCTATTCAAGGGATTGCGCGGCTATCGGGCGTCGCCCATGTGCTCGAACAGCTTACCGTTCGGTTCGATGTGCCCGATCTTGCAGAACACCATCATCATCAGGAATGGAACCAGGACGCAGTGATCATTGATGTGGATGAGAGGAAAGCCGCCCGGCGTCACTTCGACGCGGGGTTGTGCCCAGGCGATGCCCGGCGGTGCGGGTTCCATATGGTTCTGCTGCAGCCAATCGCGCTGCGCCGGTGTCAATGCCGCTAGATTGCGATAAGCCGCTTCCTCGTCGGCCTTGCTCTGCGCGTTTTGGGCCGCGAGTTCAATTTCCTTGTCCCAGTCGATCGGCGGAGGCGGCGCTGGAATTTCCCGCGGGAGCGCAATCCCCTGGTCCTGCGCCGGATGATCCGTGCGCTTCCCTCGGGCGCGCGATGGTGAGGGGGTTTGCGGCGGCGGCCCGGCATGCGGCGGCGCGGGGGCAAGCACCAGAAGTTGTAACGCGTCGACCGGGATTTGCAGCACGATCTGCCGCGCTCGGAATAGCACCAAGATGATCGCGAAGTGGAACATGACCACCGCAAGAAAGATGAGCGGCCGCCCGACGCGGGTATCCGTTCTCACCGGGTATCCCTTCTGACTTCTTATCTACGGAGTGACCGCTACCGCCGTTGAGGGTTCCCGCGAACGGCGGCGCTGTACTCGCGCATCGCAGCGGAACGTTCAGGCGGCCGTGCCCTCCACCAGGCCATAAGGCGCGCTGTAGTCGGGCGTGATCGACCCGTTGATGAGGTCGCGCGTTATTGTCCGGCGATTGTGATGGCTCGCCCAGCTAGTTGAGCGCGCGCATCGTGAACCACACCTCGGGCTTTGACTTGACGCCGGCGGCGTGCATGGCGGCTTTGAGTTCATCCAACGCGGCAAACGCCTTGGCTTTCTCAAGCGAAGCGAAGTCGTGATAGGCAATCACATCGTTCGAGTCGTCGACTGCCTGATACACGGCCTGGGCGAGGACTCCTTTTTTATTCGCGGTTTTGATCTGAAACGCGTCGTAAGCCTTGTGTCCGTCGACTGGTATACGGCTTGCGCGGTGACACCCATCTCGCGTTGCGTGGTGCGAAACCCCTCATACGACTTGTGCCACGCGGCATAGTCGGAGACCTCATGTCGAACAAACATTTTAACGCCCGCTTCGGCGGTGTTGGCCGCGGAAATCACGCCAATCAGCATTGCGCCGAGGATTAAAGGTGCACGCATGGACACCCCCGAAAAGCTTATTAGAATTTGCGCGCTGAACGTAACAGCGCGGGGGAACTTTAGGCAACACCGTGGCAGGAACCCAAACGCGTGCGACGCGAAGGCAGCGCGCTACCGCGCAAAAATCCCGCCGGACTTTAGATGGCGAGCTTGCGTTTGCGCGCGCTGAAACCGAGCAGGCCCAGTCCCGCGAGCAGGAGATAGGCGCTTGCGGGCAGCGGCACAGGCGCGGTACCGGTCGCGAGATTGTCGACCTCGAAATCTGTCGACGACTCGGAGAGCACGATCTTCGTAAAATCCTTGGCGACACTGGCGGCGTTGAAATTGATGTAGCTGGCACCGGCCGGATAGAGGCCCGCGCCGCTACCGTCGGAGGAGAGCTGCGCGCCGGTGTAACTCGCGATCAACGTCGTGCCGTTGTAAAAGGTAATGGTATTCGTCGGATCCATGCTGCCCCACAGCAGGCCAAAGTAGTTCTCAGCAGTTTTGAAGGTGATCGTGATCGAACTGCCGCTATCGGCGGTGATCCAATTCGCAATGCTGGTGCCGCTTCCCGTAAAGCCCGAATCGGGATTGGTGCCTGCATTTAACTGCCCACCGGTGATGGTCGCAACCGGGGTTATCAAGGAACCGGGATAGCTCGCCAAGTTGGCAGAATTCGCAAAATCGGCGGCGCCCGTCTGGGTCGTGTCGAACTGGGTAGCACCGGAACTAGCCGATATCGTGTAATTGCCGTCCGTGACGGAACCCGCGGCAGCGGGCAACGCCGCAATCGACACCAGTGCAAGCGCAACGAATGAGTGGGTTTTCAAGAGACTCCCTCCGATGGAATCGATATTGCCCGAGCATAACAAAAGGCCGCGTGCTGCGTCCAGGTAACTGCGCGTTGGGATTCCGCATCTCTGTTTCGGATCAGTCGACACGCGGGTGCCTTCGCCGGGTTATAAGTCTGAAACCAAATTGATAGAGTGAGATTGGAGGAAGTCAACGATTGGGGCATCGCAATGCACAAGGCAATTCAATTTACCTTCTTGGTCGCGGTATGCATGACGAGCACAGGATGTGTGACGCCCGCGCGATTGCAATCACTGAGCGCAGGGCAGACAGGGTGTGTTCCGGATGCGATAGCGGTCTCGGAACCGAAGCCTATAACAGGCGGATTCATGTGGAATGCGACGTGCACTGGAAAAAAGTATCTCTGCACTGTCATCCAGTCAGGGAAAAATGCCGATCAAGCGAGTTGTGCGGTCGCGGCTCAGTGAGCAGAAATGAGGCGTCGCAAACCGGAGGCATTTGCGGATGCAGCCGACGCTGTTTCCGATCGATTTAAATCAACACGGCATCCGGGCCAGGCGCAGGTGCCGTGCTTCCAGCCACTGCCAGGAAATCAACGAAGGCAACCCGCACAGCACCTCGCGCAGGCGCTTGGCGAGCGAGACGGCCAACGCGGTTTCTGCATCGATGCCGAACAGCCCCCCGAATACGACCAGCCCCGCTTCCTGCGCGCCCAAACCGCCGGGAATGAAAAACGCCAGGTGGCGCACGGCCTGCGTGGCGCCTTCCAGAACGAACGCAGTCACCGCATCGACGGGATGTCCGAACAGACGCAGCACCAGCCAGATCTCGAACGAGGCCGACGCCATTGCCGCGAATTGCAGTGCCCCGGCTTCAAGCAACGCTCGGCCGCGGCCGAGGAGCGTGCGTAGCTCGAGATCGAGCGCGGCGCCTCGGTCTGCGCTGCCATCGAATCCGATCATGGAACTCAGCAGCCGCTCCAAGCGCCCGAACCAGCGCCCGTAGCGCAATAACAAGAAACAGGTGATGGGTATCGGCAGCGTCATCGCAAGGGCGGTCAAGGTTGGCCGCTGTGCCGATATCCCGGTTAGCTTCACCATGAAAAAGGCGCCCAATGCCGCGAATAGGTAGGAGGCCGTCAACGTCAGAATCACTTCGACGATCACGCTCGCGCTCGACTGAATGCGGGCCACACCGCGCCAGGCCAACAGGCGCACGCCGACGATTCCGCCACCCACGCTGGCGACCGGCAGCAGTCGATCGATGGCCTCGCGAACACTGCTGACCCACCAAAGATAACCGAGGCTAAGGCCGTCGGCGCCGGGGTAGCATTTCAGCAGCTGGCGCCAGCCCAACGCGAAGCAAAAAAAGTAAACACTGCGGTAGGGCACCAGCCACAACAGCGAGCGCCCGGCCAAGCGCCATATCTGGCTCAGAGCGGAGAAATCGGTGCGCAGCGCGAGGCCGACAAGCAGCGCCAGTCCCACGATGCTGCCGAGGTAGGCGAGTGTGCGCGCATGCGACACTCGTTTCGTGCGAGGATCAGGTGCTTCGATGCATGACCCCTTGCGAGTCCACATCGAATTCGCTGCCGCGCCATACCACGCGGGAGACGAAGAACGTACGCAGCCAGGTCCAGCATAGAATCAGGTCGCGTGCCGGAACCAGCGCCAGATCGGCGAACCAAGCGAAGTCGAGACGCCTGTGGCTTGCGATGTGCAACAACAGCTGTGCAGCCAGGGTCGAGCCAAACATCGTCCATGCCATACCGCCGGCCGGCGCCGTTCGCGAAATCAACAGCATACCGAGCACCGCCAACGGCAGGCTGAAACTCAAAAAAATGAACCGAAAACTGCGCGGCCGCAAAATTTTCAATGTGCGCATCCACCTGACTTGGTGGCTGACCAAAGACCTCAGGCTGGGCTCATGATGCTGAGCTTGAACCTCGTAGCTCGACAAAACAATTTTCAATCCCAAGAAGCGCACCAATTCGCCCAGGCGATAGTCGTCCGCGAGGTGATTGGCTATCGACCGCAAGCCGCCGATGGCGTCAAGTGTGTCCCGGCGCAGGCAAAGAGTCTGTCCCGAGGCGTAGTTTTCGTGCCCAAACAGCCACGCGAGCAGAACTGAGGGCATAAACCATTCATTGACATACATGGCGCCGAGCCGCGACCAAACCGTGGGCGAGGGAATGCCTCGATAGATGCAAGTGACCAATCCTACGTGCGGCAGCCGCAAAGGCGCGGTCACGCGGCTCAGGTAATCGGGCCGCACCTTGGCGTCGCTATCGGCAACCACCAGGATGTCGTGCTGGGCCACTTCCAGCATATTCATCAAATTGCTGTTCTTGAAGTTGTCGCCAAAGAGCCGCGGATTGATCACTACTGAAATAGCCAGCGCGGGGAACTCGGCGATCAGCTGTTCGACGATGGCCAGCGCAGGATCCAAAGGATCTCGCACACCGAATATCAGTTGAAACCGCGGATAGTCCTGATCGCAGAATGAGCGCAGGTTCGCATGCAATTCCGGCTCGATGCCGCACAGCGGCTTCAGGATGCTCACCGGCGGCTGTCGTTCATCAGTGGGCAAAATCCAGGCGCCGCGCACTCGCCACACCAACGTCGCTGTCAGTGTCAGCACCGAATAAATAGACGCGATCGCCAGGCAGAGGAGCCCGAGGATCCCCGCTAGGCTGTGCAAGAAGGGTGTCATGTCGGCGTGCGCCTCTAAGCTTGGTGCGCGCGCAGAAAGCGGAAGAATTCCAGGCCTTCGCGCAGGCGCCGTCTCATCATTTCCGTGCTCAGCAGCATGGTCCGGACGATTTCCCAAATCTTGCTGGGCCGGAAATAGAAGCGTTTGTAAAACACTTCCATGCTGTGAAAAATCTGGTCCTTCGACAAGTGCGGGTAGCTGATGGCGGCGAGCTGTATCCCCTTCTCGTTCACAAGGTTGACTGCGTCGTTTTCCTGCAGCCAACCCTCACGAACCGCTTGCTTGTACAAGGTCGTGCCCGGATAAGGTGCCGCCAGGGAAACTTGAATGGTGTGTGGATTTAACTGCTTGGCGAATTCGATGGTCTTTTCGATGCTGGCCAGCGTTTCCCCGGGTAATCCTAGGATGAAGGTGCCGTGAATCAAAATCCCGAGGCGATGGCAGTCTTGCGTGAAACGCAAGGCGATGTCGGTGCGCAATCCCTTTTTTATGTTTAGAAGAATCTGATCGTCACCGGACTCATAGCCGACCAGCAGCAGGCGCAAGCCGTTGTCCTTCATGACCTTCAAAGTGTCGTAAGGAACATTGGCCTTGGCGTTGCAGCTCCAAGTCATGCCGAGTTGGCCCATGCCGCGTGCAATGGCCTCGACCCGCTCCAGCGCCGATGAGTCCGTGAAGGTGTCGTCATCGAACATGATCTCTTTGACTTCCGGCATGTTTTCTTTGATCCACCGCACTTCTGCGATGACGTTGTCGGCAGAGCGCACCCGATAGCGGTGACCGCCGACCGTCTGCGGCCAAAGACAAAACGTACACTTCGATCGGCAGCCTCTACCGGTGTAGAAACTCACATAGGGATGCTTCAGGTACCCGATGAAATAGTTCTTGATGTTCAGGTCGCGTCGGTAGACCGGCGCCACGAACGGCAGATCGTCCATGTTCTCGACCATCGCGCGCGGCAGATTGTGGCGGATGACGCCGCCAGCGTCGCGGAACGAGAGTCCGGTGATTTGCGCATAGGGCAGTCCGCGAGCCAGATCCCGGCAAGTGAAGTCGAACTCTTCGCGGCACGCAAAATCGATTGCGGTGGTGGCTTTGAGCGAACCTTCCGGATCGATCATGGGCTTGGCTCCCACCATGCCCACTTTGACCTTGGGGTTCCTTTCCTTGAGCAGCTCCGCGAAGCGCGCGTCCGTCGGAAATGACGGTGTGCTGGTATGCATGATGACGAGTTCGAATTCGGTCGCGACCGCAAGCGTCTCGGCGACGTCCATCTCATCGGCAGCGGCATCCACGACTCGGGAGCCGGGGACGAGCGCTGCGGGCTGCGCCAACCATGTGGGGTACCAATACGATTTCACTTCTCGTTTGGCCTGGTAGCGGCTCCCGGCCCCCCCGTCGAAGCCGTCAAATGAAGGCGCTTGAAGGAATAACGTTCGTAGATATCCAGTGTCAGTTGCGATCTCGGTCATTGGGGGGCTCGCTGTCTTGGGGGGGGGCGCAGTCGCTCCGCTCGGAGAATAGCACTTTGTAACACAAAGTAACGTGTTACAAAGTGATAATCAAGAGTCGCGCCGTCACTGCGCGCTCTTTGGCGTAGACAATTCGAGCTACGCTTTCCATTGCACGACGCAAAACGTTGAATGTCGGGAGCTCTACCGGCGCGAACGGTGCGAGGCGTGACGTGGAGGCCCTGCGCTGAGTCGCGCCTTTGCCGGGTGATTGGGAGCAACGGCCTTTGGACGCTGATAGTCTTCTACCCCGGTCGGCGGTGTTAGGTCGGTTGTCCCGCGCCGATGAGACCTTTGGCGTCAAGAGGGCGCTCGAAGACACCATTTCACCGTCCCGTTGCGCCGGGATGTCAGTACGATGACAAAAGTTCGCGGCCTGGAAAGGGCCTTCGGGTCAGCTCAGTCTGCGTCGCTGTTTGAGCCGCTGAAGGACTACGCAGGTGCGGCGCTTAAAGCGCAGCAGTCAAGGAAACCACCCCGTATGGCGCCGGAGGCTTCTATGGCTGCGCGAACCGGGGAGCTGAGCAGCGCCGACCACTCTTCTTGATGTCGGTAACCTTGCATGGATGAGGCAATCGCACCACCCGAGGTTGTCGCCGGATGCAAATAAAGTTCGGTTACCCCCGGCGGCAACCGTGCCAGGATCTTGAGCATCGTCCGCTCATCCATGGCTCCGCTGGCGGCAATTCCGAAGAGCGAATCATTGTGCGTCACACCAGCGCGGCGCAATGTTCGTCGCATCAACGACGCCCAGGGTCTCAATGCCGCCCCCGCTAGGCCGAGCGCGGTACCTTTGTTGAATGCGAACCACAGCGGTTCGACCGTCGCTCTGACCGGCGGCCTGCCGAAATCCTGCGCGACTCGCAGCAGGATGCTCAAGATGGTCGGATGCAAATGAAAGTGCTTGTGCACATTGACATGATCGAGCCGCAAACCGGTGCGCGCGAACGCCTCAAATTGTGCGCGAATCTCCGCTTCGAGCTGCCTGCGGACCGAATGCAAGAGAAAATATCGTAATCCGTCATAGGCCATTCGATCTCCCATTCGTCCTTCGACGTCCACGAGAGAAGGAATTTGTGTCGCATCGAGCATGGCACTGCCGTCCGCCAGCACCAAATGCAAACCCACGTGAAGGTTCGGCAGCAGCCTTGCCCGCCGAACGGCATCTTGAGCCGCCGGCGCGGCCACCATTAGGCTCGCGGCCGTCAGCACACCGTCGCGGGCGGCGCTTGCCACCGCTTCGTTGATAGATTGGTGCAGACCAAAATCATCGGCAGTGATGATCAGATACTTGCGCGGCATTTTGGAGCCTTGACCTGGACTTGATTATCCTTGCGACGCCGGCCATACAGATGCCGATCGGCCGATACCGGAACTCTATCGCACGCGTGCCGCCAGTGAAACGCTACTCCGTCACCCATGCTGTGGGCCAGCAGCCAAATGTCGACCGAGTGCCAGGGCCTCCCTTATGCGCTGAAGGATGATCGTGGACACTTGACGCGCTGGGACTTTGTGATACAAAGCAACGATGCTCGCACGCCTTATTGCGGTTCTGCAACTAGTGCTCATCTTCCCGGCCTCGCTCTTTATGACCGCGCTCGTCGTGCGCAACTTTGGGCCGTTGCAATACGAACCGGCGCATGCCGCTCATCAGCTCGTCATGTGGTACGCCGGGCGGTTGTGGACGCTGTGGGTACTGCTGTTTGCTCTGCCATGTGTGGTGCTGGTTGTCGGTTTTGCGGCATTAAGGACTGCGATTCGTGACATCGGACAGCACAACTCGCGGCCGCCGCCGCCTGCCTTGATGCGCCCACTCTGGCCGATACGCTGCATATCCGTCACAACAGTTGCATCCGCCGGAATACTTGCGATTGTGATCTCACACGTGCTTGCACACTGACCCGTTCTGCAATTGAGCTGGTGTCCTCAAAACGCCATCGCTGTAGACAAAACGCTGTTCGTCAAACTAACGAAGACGTTCTTGATCCACTGTGAATAATATGTGGAGCTTGAGCAGCGGAGACCGGTGAGGAAACCCACGCCGGCTGCCCCTTTGGAGCGTCGGGCTGGATTCGCTATAGTGCGCTGATCGCCGCCCCGTTAACGCCAACCTATTTTTTTGCTCAATCGATGGTCGCTACGGTCTATGTAGTAAAAAGCCTGCTGTGATCGGCATGCGTTTCCGCACACTGCTTCCCCAGCCAAAGCTCGCCGCAAGGCTAGATCGATGCTCCAAGACAACGACGGACCAAGCAATCACGAGGGAGGGCATCACCAGCCTGCGGTGGAAGTGCTGTTGGCCTTCCTGCGGCTAGGGCTTATTTCATTTGGGGGCCCAATCGCGCACATCGGTTATTTTCGTGAAGAGTTCGTCGCGCGCCGTCGTTGGATTGATGATGCGACGTTCACAGACCTCGTGGCGCTTTGCCAGTTCCTTCCAGGTCCCGCGAGCAGCCAGGTCGGCTTTTCTATCGGGCTGACGCGGGCGGGATATCTCGGCGGCCTGGCGGCGTGGGCAGGCTTTACGTTGCCATCCGCGATTGCGCTCGTGCTTTTTGCTTTTGGAGCGCACTTACTGACCGGCGCGATTGGCGCGGGACTTTTGCATGGTCTGAAGCTCGTGGCAGTGGCGATTGTTGCGCAGGCTGTTCTTGGCATGGCGCGAACGCTGTGCCCGGATCTGCGCCGCGCTACCATCGCCGTTCTTGCAATGCTGGCGATCCTCTACAGCAGTTCGACGATTGCTCAGATGAGCGTGCTTGCCATGGGCGCTGCGGCGGGTCTCCTCTTCTGCCGTGCTCCCGAAGGCGTCTCTAAGGGCTGCATCCGCGTTGGTGTGTCGCGCCGCGCAGGTCTCGCATCGCTCACGATATTTTTCGTATTGCTTGTCGTCCTGCCGCTCTGGATCAGCCTGGGCGCCCCGTCATGGATCGCGTTGCTCGACGCGTTTTATTGGCCGGGCGCACTTGTTTTCGGCGGCGGTCACGTCGTACTGCCTTTATTGAGAGAGGCTTTTGTGGCGCCGGGATGGGTTAGCGACGGCGCATTTCTCGCCGGTTACGGCGCCGCCCAAGCGGTCCCGGGTCCTCTCTTTACGTTCGCAGCGTATCTGGGCACGGTTGCAACGCCGAACCTCGGCCTGCTTGGAGCAGTGTTGGGGCTGGTTGGCATCTTTCTCCCGGGGATGTTGGTGCTGGTGGGTGTCTTGCCGTTCTGGAGCACTCTGCGCGCTCGCGCTGACGCGCGCGGCGCGATACGGGGTGTAAACGCCGCGGTGGTCGGACTGCTGGCCGCTGCACTTTACAGCCCCGTCGGCACAAGCTCCATCCAAACCAAGGCTGACTTTGCCGTCGCGTTGATAGGATTCGCATTGACCCTCATGCGCATTGCACCGCTTCTGGTCGTGCTTCTGGGTGCATTGTCCGGTATCGCGCTCACCCAGCTTCGGTGAGCGCCCGAGAGAAGCCAGGATGCGCGTTCGGCACGCGCGTCGGCGAACAGCACGCGGGCGGCGGTATCGCTGTCACTCCCCCGAGCAGGTGCGCGAGGACGAACTCCGGCACGCCAGATGGCGCGATGCGGGCGAAGGTGTCGGACAAGGCTCGTGCGGCCGTATTGGCAGGATTCGCATACGAGCGGGTTGAGGTGAACCAGAAGGCCGCCCCGATCCAAGCATGGTGCATCCTGCGCTTTGCGGGTCCCTCAGGCTTTGATTTGCGCCTCGTCCACTTGAGGGATCGATGCGGCGCCGATTTGAAGCCACGTGGCCAGCATCAAGCCGAGCAGCGCACCGCAGAGTTGGGAGACGATGAACGCAGGGGCGTTGTTGGGCGCGATGCCCGCGAACGTATTGGAGAGCGCCCGGGCGACGGTGATCGCAGGATTCGCGAACGAGGTCGAGGCAGTAAACCAGTACGCGGCGCCGATCCAGGCGGACACCCGCCACGCCGCGTCCCTTGGACTCGTTGAGCCGATCACGACGAGGATCAAGCCCGCCGTCGCAACCGCTTCGGACAGCCATTGCGCTGGGCCCGCCCGCACGTGGATCGAAGTCTGGATGATCGGTAGTTCGAACATGGCATGGGCGAGGAAGGTGCCGGCGACACATCCTATGATTTGGACGATTGCATAAGCGATCGCGGCTCTGGCGCTCAAGTTACCGCGCAGTGCTTCGATGAGCGATACGGCGGGATTAAAGTGTGCGCCGCTGACGGAACCCAGGAGCGCGATCAACGTCGCGAGCACGGCCACCGTCGCACCCGTGTTGGCGATCAGCGCGACTGCAAGATTCCCGCCGGCGAGCCGCTCGGCCATGATGCCGGAGCCTATGACAGTGGCGGTGAGCAGCATCGCACCTAAGCCTTCGGCGAGAAGCGCGCGGCGCATTACGACGGCCTGGTCGCGCCTTCGCTATTGCCGATCTCGCGAAGCTTCGCGTTGAGCGTCATGCTATCGAGCGAGGCGATGGGCAGGCTCGTGAAGAGCTTGATTCGAATTTCGAGCTCCTTGAAGGCCTTGCGGAAGGCGGTCGCTTTCTCCATATCGGTGCCCTCCACTGCGGCGGGGTCGACAACACCCCAGTGGGCCGTCATCGGCTTTCCTGGCCAAACGGGGCAGACCTCGCCCGCGGCGTTGTCGCAGACCGTGACGATAAAGTCGACCGCGGGTGCACCGGGCGCGGCGAACTCATCCCAGCTTTTGCTGCGAAGATTCTCAGTCGGCAGGTTCATGCGCTTAAGGAGATCCACCGCGTGGGGATTAACCTGTCCCTTCGGGAAGCTGCCCGCGCTGAAGCCGCGGAACCGACCGTGACCCCAGTGATTTAAGAGCGACTCGGCGATGACGCTGCGAGCCGAGTTGCCAGTGCATAAAAAGAGGACGTTGTAGATCCGTTCCGTCATTTGGTGCAGCAACTCGCCGCAGGCGGCGCGGCCCTCTGCGCCGGCATGCAGCATTGAGCTGTGGATTTCTCGATCGGAACACTCGACTCGCCATGATTGAAGACGGGCGTGTCGTCCCCGTACACCGGGATGCTCCCGAGCGTGTGGAAGGTCTCCCACGCGATTCCCGTCGGATCAGTGACCCAGTACTTGTCCGATTTCGCGTAGCAGCAGGGCTGATCGCTTTCCTCGACCATGCGAGCATCGGCCGCCTCCAGCTGCGCGCGCATACCACGCAGCTCCTCGTCCGTTTCGACTTGGAACCCCAGATGATTGACGCCGACGGGTTGACGGTCTATCGAAATTGCGAAGTTCACTTTCGGATCCTCGAGCATCCACTTCGCATAGTCGGGTTGCGTTACGACTGGCTCCGCACTAAACAGAGTCTTATAAAAACGGATGGAGGCGGGAAGGTCCTTGACGCTGACGTGAACGTGGAGTCGTTTCATGAGTCACCTTTCGTAAAGCCATAGTCGTTTGAACATGAACGCGGAGCTCGCGGGGCAGAGACCCGCAAACTCCCGCGTCGACCGGATCGCCGCCGGTGCCACCGTGCGGTCGATACGGCGGTAGCCACGACGAGCGAAGAAGCCTTCCGCCGTGGTCGTCAACAGATACAGCGTGCCAACACCGTGCACTGCCGAGTGTGCCTCGGCACGCTCTACCAGCGCTGAACCAAGACCCTTCGAGCGGACGGTGGGATCGACTACCAGCGAGCGAAGTAATGCGTCGGCTCCGTAGATCTCAAGACCGATCAGCGCCGAGGGCGCAGTGGCGAGTCCGCAGTAGAAGAACTTCGCCAGCTGCTCGTCGGTCAGACCCGAAGTCGGCAGATTAGCGGCTGCCAGCAGGCCGCGTGCCGCCTCGGGCGCCGGACCTGCGCTGATGGTCTCTGCGAGATTCGTCATGCGACTCTGGCTGCACGCTTCGCCGCTTTCGGGGAGCGCGTCGGAGCGCATGCGGTCGAGCAGCTTTCACCGCTCGCCTTGCAACAGTTCTCGGTCAGATAGCCAACCAGACCGTTCATGATGTCAAAATCCGCACTGTAGATTAGCTGTCGGCTGGCGCGCTGCTGAGTAATCAAGCCCGCACGCTGAAGATTTTGCAGGTGGAACGTTAACGAGGACGGCACTAGGCCAATTCGCTCACCGATGGTGCCGGCTGGCAAGCCTTCAGGGCCGTGCTCCACCAAAAGCCTATATATTGCGAGCCGGTGCTCATGGGCAAGAGCATTCAAGGCGTCGATGACCTGGGTTGTCTTCACCTTCATTACGATATTACGGGAATACTCGTAATGTCAACGACCGCGTAATCACCGCCAGCATCCAACGCTTCTTCTCAGTCATTTCCATGCATTAGTATAGGGTGGGTGGGTATGGCATACTGTGAATATGAGCCATACGATTCGAGATCAGAAGAAGCTTCTGGCGCGAGTACGCCGTATTCGCGGCCAAGTCGATGGTATCGAACGCGCTCTAACGACTCAGGTTGGATGCGAACAGGTTATGCACCTAATCGCCGGCGCGCGTGGCGCCATGGCGGGCCTGATGGCCGAGGTCGTCGAAGATCATGTGCGCTCCCATTTGGTCGACGAAGACAAACACCCGGGCGCACTGAAAGCGGAAGCGGCGGAGCAACTACTAGACGTCGTCCGAACCTACTTGAAGTGAGCACAGTCATGACCACCGATCCCGGGACCGCTGAACCAGCGTTCCACGAGCACGTTTTTCTTGGTGCTGGCCACGAGCGAAGTGAGCGCAAGACTTGGACCGTGATCTGGCTATGCGGCGCGATGATGTGCATTGAGATTGTCGGCGGCCTTCTCTTTGGATCGATCGCGCTAGTCGCGGACGGTCTGCATATGAGTACCCACGCCGGCGCCCTGCTCCTTGCCGCGCTCGCCTACACGTACGCGCGCAGGCATGCCCGTAACGCGAACTTCACCTTCGGAACAGGCAAGTTCGGCGATCTGGCCGGGTTCACCAGCGCCATCGTGCTCGCGATGATCGCGATCTTGATCGGCTACGAGTCCGTAACGCGCATTTTGGCGCCGGTTCAGATCCACTTCGCCGAGGCGATACCTATCGCGTGTGTCGGCCTGGCAGTTAACATTGCAAGCGCGTGGCTCTTGAGCAGCGGCGGCCATCACCACGGCCACAGTCATGGTGAGGAGCCCGGTCACGACGAAGCGCACTCGATCGAGACGCCTACGGGCGACCTTATCCTCGAAGTCTTCGAGGACGGGGTGCCTCCGCGCTTTCGGCTGCGGGCGGCTCTCGGGACACCACCTGCGGCCGAGACGACGTTCATCACCACAGTGCGCCCGGATCGTGCCCGGCAGGAGTTTACGCTGGTCGCGCGCGGTGATTTTCTGGAGTCGCTGGCAGTAATCCCGGAACCCCACGCATTCACTGCGCAAATCAAGATCGGCACTGATACTTACACAACCGTCTTCGAGGAACATGACCACGGACACGGTGCGACTGGGCGTGACAACAATATGCGTGCTGCAATTATCCATGTGATGGCGGACGCAGCCGTGTCGGTCTTGGTGATTGTTGGACTGCTCCTCGCACGTGCATTCGGGTGGCTCTGGATGGATCCATTGGCAGGCATCATCGGAGCGTGCGTGATCGCCAGCTGGTCGTATGGACTCATTCGCGACACCGGCGCCATCCTGCTAGATCGGATTCCGGACAGTCGACTCGCGCAAAATCTGCGAACGACGATTGAGAGCGATGGCAGTAGGCTCGCCGATCTGCATCTGTGGCGCCTTGGACCTGGCCATCTGGGAGCCATCGTATCGGTGTGTCCGAAGGAAGGGCGAAGCGCAGACTATTATCGAGCAAAACTGGCTCGCTACCGCACTCTCTCTCACGTCACCATCGAGATTCAGGGACGAAAGCTGTAACGACCCTTTTGCCCTCCGTCCACCGCAGCTTGCGGAGATTCTTCGCCATTGCCGAAGGGCTGGGAATGTAGCTGATTCCAGAATCGGCGCCTAAAGTGTCACCATCTGCTATTGAAGATGTGATCAAGCACCGCGATATCGACAAGCGCTAATGCTTCTTTGAGCTCTGTGATATGAGTTCGTCCGCTGAACTCGGTTCCGGCGAACCACGCGTCGAGTCATCGCGCGCCGGGTGGCCCAGGCGCATCACATTTCACAAAAGCCCACGTTCCGCCAGTGAAACGCTGACGCCGTCACCCACGATGATGTGGTCCAGCAGCCGAATGTCGACCAGCCCCAAGGCCTCCTTGACGCGCTGGGTGATCAATTCGTCCGCCTGGCTGGGCTCGGCGACGCCCGACGGGTGTTAGGTTGCATTTCCCTTTGTAACCATCATTTACAGCGCTCGTTTTCCATTACTACAGTGCGCACACTTCAGTAGCCCCAGCCTCTATGAGAGGCGAGTAGCCGGGAGGGGCCTGGGGAGGGTTAAGCATCATGAGGTGGCCGAACCGTGCGCAGATCATTCAGCCCGACGGTTTTGGCACGGTTGCGCGAGCTGCCGAGTGACGAGGTTCTCGCGCGCCTGGCGATCGACCTTAAGCCGGACGTGACTTTCAAGTCGGCAAAAAACGCCGGGAGTCGTCGCTGGCATGCGCACACGGTAAGCGGCGACTTTGAGATTTTGACGACCGGCCCCAAGTGGTACGACACCCGTGCGCGCAAGGGCGGTGGCGGCGCGATTGACCTGGCGATGCACGTGCTCGGGCTCTCGTTCGTGGACGCAGTCAAGAGTCTCAACAAGCTGGCAGGCGTCTGTGGTTCAGATCATCCGTAAGGGGGCGCTGCCTTTGCCCGCGGAAGTGCCCGAGGCGGTTCGCGAGGCTGCCACGGTTGCAGCCACGATCCGCCTGCGTGAGCCGAGGCCGGAGCGCTTTCCGGTCCTGTTTACGGACGAGCTCCGTCTCCTTGAGGCGCCGCACCTCTTTCTGCACGAACATGCGGTAGAGCGCGCACACACAACCGATACGCTGCGAACCTACGCGGAGATTCTGTACGACTGGTTCGACACACTCGAGCAGAACCGGATCGTCTGGACCGACGCCGGCGCAGCCGATCTGGTCGCCTACCGCAACCGGATGTTGCTGGAGCCAAGCGCACATACAGGCCGGCCGTATAGCATTCGCACGATCAACCATCGTGTGCGCGGCGTAATGCGCTTCTATGCGTGGGCGGTACGTACGGGTTGGCTAGAAGCTTCACCGTTAATCGGCCGGGCGACCGATTTCGATGTCGCCCGGCGACCGGTGGTGGTGCGCGCCTCCCGGCCGGATGATGCCGAGCGCGACTTGTTTGTCGTGCGCCAGTTCACGAGCATGCCGCGGCCGCTGACCACCGCGCAGTCGCGCGAACTCCTAGCCAAGCTCGTGCCGCCGTACGATTTGATGGCGCGCTGGCAACTCTACACCGGCTTGCGAGTTAGCGAGCTGCTGCGTGTCAACGTCGCGGATGTCTTCAAGTCCTCCGCATCACCGCGCTCTGGCGATGAGGCCGCGTACCGACTCGTGGAGGTGGTGAGAAAGGGGCGCAAGCCGGGATATGTCATTGCGCCGGCTAGCTTGCTGGAGGAGACATCAGGTTACGTCTCTGCTCAGCGTCTCGGGTGGCTGGCACGGGCCAAACGCAGGAAGCGGGCATCGGATGCGGGTCTCTTGTTCATCGGTAGCCTTGGTTCGCCGGTGTCAAAGAACCGGTATCAGAAAGTCGTCAATGAAAGCGGTCTCGCTTGCGGATTCAGGGCGACGACGCATCTGCTGCGCGCCACCTTCGCGTGCATGATGCTCGCTCGCCTTGAGGGGCTCGCCAAACAAGGCGCGTCGCTCAACCCGCTCCTCATCGTCAAGGTGCTGATGGGGCACGAACATATCGAGACGACAGATCGGTACCTGCGTGCTATTGCGGTCGATACCTGCGTTTTGAGCGAGGTTCTCGACTCCTTGCTTACAGGGGTGCCGGAATGACCGCGCGACGCAAGCGAATGAGGCGCTCGCTGCCGCGATCGCCGGATCTCACAGGCGTCCCGCACGAGCGCATCGATGCTCCGCGGCAAATGCGTCAGACGACCATCGATTTTTCCACGTTGTCGCTGCCGCCGGATGTACGCGTCGCCCTCGCGGACGCATTCTGGAACCACTTCGGCGGACGCTCGCACAATCAGATCTTGACGTTGTGGGCACACATTAAGGTCTTTTCGCGCTTTGCTGAAGAGTCCGTGGCGATCAGCAGCCTAGCCGACTTTCACCACGGGCTGCTGGTACGTTACATCGAGTGGCTAAACGGCCGGTGCCGACGCAATGGACAACCCTGGACCAAGTCGAGTCGTTCGGGGCCGTATACCGCATTAAGGATGCTGCTGCAGTGGCTGGCACGTTGCCGCCCCGGCGTCCTCAGTGATCTGCATTATCCTTTCAACCCGTTCCCTTACCGTAACCGAGATAGCGCGCGTCTCAAGAAGCTGTCAGCTCGGGAGTTGCGCGCGATCCTCAAAGCCTGCGAGCGCGATATCAAGGCGCTGCGAGCACAGCGCGAGGAAGGGGAATGCGCTCGCACCGATGTGGGTAACCGCGATCCAGCCACCTCGCTTGGTGCCTTGCTTGATGCGATCGATCAACGTTTCGGTGGGATCGTACCGGAGTATAAAAAAGTGCTCTCTCGGGCGGGCAATAACCCGGTCCGTTGTGGATTGAAGCGGTTCGGTGGCTGCAAGAAGGTCGAGCCGTATTTGTATCCGCGGAGCGAGTCGCTGCTGCCGTATTACTTAGC
>Ga0302319_10010826_pt1 | contig 17355 bp, 31 predicted proteins | sample Bog_T0_2_FD_203319 | JGI IMG/M metagenome (GOLD analysis project Ga0302319, IMG submission 203319) | Peat permafrost microbial communities from Stordalen Mire near Abisko, Sweden - Bog_T0_2 | ecosystem: Environmental > Terrestrial > Soil > Wetlands > Peat | place: Sweden: Abisko, Stordalen Mire...
TGTAAGATATACAAGTGCGGAATGCTGTCAGTACCAACCACTTGCTACTGTGAAGGCCACACTTCCCCCCTTAGAACAGGGTTAGACTTATTCATGCCTGGCTCAGCTCCGGTGAAGAAACTTCATCCTTGGAGACAACATAGACCTAAATATAGATAATAGTTGACACACCTTTAATTTTATGTCATTATAACACTAGGAGATCAAAATGATTAAGACTGTACTTAAAATAAGTATCAAAATGATTGCGATATTGGTTCTAACAAACTTAGCATTAAACCTTTTAATAACTCATATTAATACTTCTAATCAGCATTTTGCAAACAACACCGTCTCTGTGATCAATAACCATGGAGGAGGCACGGGAGTTATCCTAAATAGCAATCCTATATCAAGTTCAGTTCTCACCAATAAGCATGTCTGTCAGCACATCATGTATGGTGGGGTAGTTATGGATGATGGTAATACCCCTTATGCTATTCTTAACTTTAGAATGTCTAATATTCATGATCTCTGCCAGATCTGGGTATCAGGAGATCTTCATGGACACACTAACTTAGCTGAATCTGCTCCTCGTCCCTATGATACTTCGGTTGTAGTTGGGCATCCTTTATTACTTCCTACTACTATTACTACCGGTCATTTTGGACAAAAGGTAATGATCACAGTCAGTGGCGGGTCTGCATTTCCCGTAGAAGCTCAAGCCGTTAGCAATGTAATCAGCCCCGGGTCTTCCGGTTCTGCAGTCTATAATGACAAAGGAGAGCTATCCGGAATGGTGTTTGCTGGATCTGGTATGCTAAGCTGGGGAATGATTGTTCCTTATGAATATGTAAAGCTTTTCTTAGAAACTGAGTTGCAAGGGTTAGATGTGCAAGTAATAACCGCACCTCCAATACCCGTATTTGACCCACTGGCAGGGTTAGGTGATATTGTTACTAAAAAGAAAGTAAAGCCTTCTCTATGATAAAGTTGATCAATATCAGCTTCTCTATACTGGTTTCAGTTGGTGTTACCCTTCTGCTTAACTTAATAATGGGGTCTAAATGATCACTCTTCAAGAATTAAATAGACATGACTACCACACTACACCAGAGATTGATGACAATCTTTTAGAGCTTCAAAGAAGGCTTAACATTGTAAGACTTCAGTACAACCAGCCCATGTTGGTGACTAGTGGTCTTAGATCTGAGTATCAACAACAGCAATTGATAGCAGATGGTAAAAGCACTGCTACAAAAAGTAAGCATTTAACGGGACAAGCAGCCGATATATCCGATGATGGTGCTATTAAGCCCTGGGTATTAGCCAATGTCCCTTTAATGGAGGAAGTAGGCCTTTGGATGGAAACATTTGATGCTACTCCAAATTGGGTTCACTTTCAAACAGTAGCCCCTAATTCAGGAAACAGATTCTTTAACCCTTAGGAGATAATATGAAACAGAAACTAATAAGATTAGCAAAGCAGATAGCCGGAAGATTCCCCACAAAGCTTCCCACCGGTGTTACTGAGTTTAATGCTTGGGCAGAGTCTTTCTCAGAGACTTATGACCTTCCTACTCAGGACCGAGACTCCATTAAGATCGTATTAGCTTCTACAGTGATCAATCTAGGCTCTATCACTACACATAAACCTAAAGCTCACTTTCTTAAAACCATTATCGCAGCTTCTGCTAAACAAGTAGCAGGCTCGGTATTCCAAGAGATCCAACAAGCGAAATTCGCCGCTGATAGAGTTGCAAGACGCGACGCCTCAGCATTTACTCAAGCCAAGGAAGTCCCCAATGACAAAACCCCCGAAGCAGTTACAAAATAAGTGGAGTAAGATCCTGAAAGATTCAGGATTTGTAGACATAGAGAACAATAAAGGCAATATAAAAGAATGGTCTCGCAGTCTCTTCCAAAAGAAGGGGCAGTATCTTACAGAACTTACTAAACAAAGTGCTAAACAAGACTACTACCGCCTAGCTGGGCATTTTCTATATGAATTCACTAACTTCACTGAGGCTAATAAACCTCTGTGGGATATGCACTCTCAAGGCATGAGCATTAGAGAAATCTCAAAAGTAACTGGTGTTGGTAAGAGCACCGTTGGTTCTATGTTAAAATCTCTTTCAAATGAAATGATTCGAATGTACTCGGTGCAACATGAACAAGGATGAGTTAGTCATCGTAAGGCCTACTGTTGAGGCAGATAAGAACTTTATCATGGCTACGATCCTAAGGGGGTTGTTCTATGGTGAAAGTTGGTTCAGTGAGATCGATAAGTCGGTGTTCATGGAGAACTATCACCGAGTGATTGACTTCTTGCTAGCTAAAGATACCACTGAGGTTAGGATTGCATGTCTTAAAGAAGATCCCGAAGTGATATTGGGGTATTCCATTGTCTCTCCTTCCTCAAATCTAATACACTTTGTATTTGTAAAGAAAGCTTGGCGGGGTATTGGCATAGCTTCTATGCTAGTCCCTACCACTACCACCACGGCTACTCAATTAACCAAAACCGGATTAGCCATTATACGCAAGAAGTCTATTGACTTCAATCCCTTTCTGTTGTAATATCTTTCTAAGGAGACAATAACATGTCAAAAAGAACTGTATCTGAGATTCAAACTGAGTACACAACCCTTTGCACTCGTGCGGGGCACTTGAATTATTCTATCTTTGCATTAGGCTTAGACCTTGCATTAGTTCAAGAACAATTAAAAGAACTTAACTTAGAAGGCGCTGCAGCACAAAAAGCTGAGGCAGATGCTAAAGCTGAGTCAGAAACACCGGTGGCATAATGTCACGTAAAGTAACTTACGCTAAACTTCATCATCCCTTGTTTATACCAGGGATTGGGGAATTAGGGAGTGTTTTTCCTCCACAAGCTAAGACTCTTGTTGGTTTGTCAATGGAAGTTGATGAAAACATGAATCTTACTCTTAGCTTTAAACACACCGGTGTTGAAAGAGAGGCTGGAGTTCCTGCAGCAACTGTTGCTGGAGTTCTGTATGCTCCAAAGCCTGTAACGCCGTTAGTATCTAAAGGTAAATAATGTCAAAGATTTGGGCAGATAATAAACGTACGGTCGTCATCAAGGAGATAGTGGAAGTTCCCACTATCAAAGAAGAAGGCTTAACTACGGATATTGACTCCCTACTTAATCAAGGTCTCAAGAATATATCACGGATGATGAATGTAATCAGCACACAAGCTGGTCTTGAGACCTTTGACAGGTCCACAGTGCAGAACCTAAAAGACTTAATGGCAATGTTGGGTGATCTTAAACAGAAAGAGACAGATCTTTTAGCTGAAATGTCAGATGAAGAACTTCTTTCAAGGATAACCAAAGAATGAGTGTTCTTAATATCAAAGCAGTCAAACGAGCGCTTAGTCGTCGTAAGAAAGTTGCTGATGAGAATAAGCAGTTCAGGCTTGAAGGCCATTTGTTCAAAGAACAGCTAGCTTTTGTCATGGACCCATCGCCTAATAAAGTAGCGGTATGTTCTAGAAGAGCAGGAAAGACCACAGCTTGTGCCGCTGATCTGGTATATACCGCGATTAACAGCCCAGGTACGGTATGTCTCTATATTACACTTAGCAGAAACAATGCTAAGAAGATTATATGGAAAGAGATTAAAGATTTAAATAGAGATTACAAACTAAACGGTGTCTTGAGCATAGCAGAACTATCTATAACATTTCCAAATGCATCTACCATCTACCTATCCGGTGCCAAAGATGAGACCGAGATTGAGAAGTTCCGTGGTCTTGCCCTTAAACTAGTTTACATCGATGAGTGCCAATCTTTTCGTTCTTATATCAAAGAGCTTATCAATGAAGTACTTGCACCAAGCCTAATGGATTATGCCGGTACTTTGAATATCATTGGAACACCATCCCCTCTTCCTACAGGCTTCTTTCACGATGCTTACATCTCAGACAATGGATGGGCTAAGTTTCACTGGACCTTTTGGGATAACCCTTTTATCATTCAAAAGTCTAAAGTAACTCATCAACAGATGCTAGACAGAGAGCTTAAGCGACGCGGTGTTCCTGCTTCAGACCCTTCAGTACAGAGGGAGTGGTTTGGGCGCTTCACGCTGGATTCAAATTCATTGTTATTACATTACAATCCTCAACTTAATCACTTTGATGCAATGCCTGCAATCAGCCCTAAGCGGCTCAACTATATAATGGGCATCGATTTGGGGTTCGATGACGCTGATGCCATCGCGGTGTTAGCCTGGTCTGAGGATACTGCTGCAACTTACCTAGTTGAAGAATTAGTTGTGAGGCAACAAGGATTAACTGAGTTGGTTGAACAAATTGAACTTTTACGCAAGAAGTATGATATCACTAAGATAATGATTGATCAAGGTGGTCTTGGTAAGAAACTAGCTGAGGAAATGAGGCGTCGTCATGGCATACCTGTACAAGCTGCAGATAAAGCTCGTAAGATGGAGCACATTGCATTTCTTAACGATGCTCTCCGCACTGGACGATTCAAAGCTAAAACTGATTCTAAGTTTGCACAAGATTCTTATCTAGTTGAAATTGATAGAGATAAGTCTACACCGGATAGAATTAAAGTATCCTCAGCCTACCACTCAGATATAATCGATGCGGTGTTATACGCTTTCGTAGAATCCCCAGCATTTACATATACTCCCCCAGTTGCAAAGCCTAAATGGGGCACCCAAGCCTGGGCTGATGCTCAAAACGATGAGATGTTTCAAGCTGAGCTTGAGGGCATCACCAAAGAATACGAGCAGCTAAAAGATCCATATGCTGATAATTACTAATAATGGGTAATATTTAGTACAAATTCGATATAAACAGGGGTATTTGGACATATTATCATAAGAGAGGTCCATTGAACTATGCTCCCATTTCTCAAACCAAAAGCCCAAGCAGCCGGTATCATGACAATAGAACGAAAGCCTGATAGCACAGATGGTGAATCCCATGATGATGGTATTGATGCTTGTTCTCATGACCTTATCGAAGCCGTACACTCAAAGAATATTAAAGCTGTAAGTGCAGCCATTAAGGCAGCATTCGAATTACTAGACAGTGAGCCACACGAAGAAGGCCCTCACACTAACGAAGAAGAAGAAGGATAAGTAAATGCCATTGATCAAAGGGAAATCCCCTAAAGCTTTTAGCAAGAACGTTGAAACTGAAATGCATGCTGGGAAACCTCAGAAAACAGCATTAGCGATTGCCTACTCTGTAAAACGTAAGGCCCCTAAGAAAATGGCTGAAGGCGGAATGATCTCTCCTGGTGATGCTAGAGGTCCTAAGTCTGAAAGCCCAATGCCTGAATCTACTCATGAAGATGCAATGAGATTTGCAACTGACAAACGTGACGCTGCAATCATGAAAGCTCATGAAGAATTCCGAAAGATGTCAGAAGGCGGGATGATCTCAGCCGGTGATGATCGTGGCGAAAGTTCAGAGCCTTCTGCCCATGAGCCTACATATGAAGATCAAATCCTTGAATCTAAAGATGAAATGACTGCTAGACACCTCCATGAGATGGAAAGTCTCGCACACGGTGGATCTATTGCTGAACACATCATGTCACGTAAGGCATATGCTGACGGCGGTGAAGTTGATCTTGATACCAATGAAGAAGAGCAACCAAATGGATTCTATGAACGCAATGAGCATGAAGCATTAGAAGAAGACAGAGACTCTACGATGGATGGAATACATCAGCCTAAAGATTCTAATGAACATGACCCTGGAGACGAACTTCTCGAAGAGTCTGATGAACATGATATGGTCGGTAAGATCATGAAGAAAAACAAGTCTAAGAAATAACCTAGGAGTTTCCATGATGGATGCCAAGGCCCTTAAGAAATTAGTAGCCACCTGCCGAAAGTTAGGCGTCAAGGAATTCACATCTCCTGATGTAAGCTTTAAGCTTGCTGATGAGACACCAAGAACTAAAGCTCCCAAAGTTGCTATACACCACACTGGTGATGATGTTGAGTCTGAACCAGAACTCTCGGCAGATGATCTTCTGTTCTGGAGCGCGACGGGACAAGATCCCTTAGCACAAGGAAACTAATATGAAAGTCACCGCATCTGAAGGCCCAAAGAAAACCATCATAGCCAAGACGGTGGCTCAAAAAGATTCCAAAACCCAGTACAAATGGTGGAAGGCCCCTACACAAGCTGAGGCCGCCGCTCAGCTCTTAAGCACCGCTGCTTTCTTAAAAGAGACCCAGAACTACCGCCAAAGACAAACAGCCATCTACGCTCGTCTATATGGCAACATGCCACTCATGTCCTTCATCGGCTCTAACATGTCAAAGATGGACCAGAACCAAGGGCTTCCGACTGACCGCCCTACGTTCAACATAGTGCAATCAGTTATCGACACTAAAGTAGCCCGCATTGCACAATCTAGGCCAGCACCGGTGTTTCTCACCGACAATGGCAACTATAAAGAGCGTAACTTAGCACAAAAGCTAAATAGCTTCATACTCGGTGAATTCTATCAGACTAAAACCTATGAGAAGGCAGCTAAGATCCTAAGAGATGCGTCTGTAACTGGTACTGGTTGTATTAAAGTCTATGAGTCAGAAGATAACAAAGTCTCTTTAGAACGAGTGCTTTTGACTGAACTCCTCATCGACCCGAATGAGGCCATCTATGGTGACCCAAGACAGCTATACCAATTAAAGCTAGTTGACCGAACGGTGTTGATAGAACAAATGGGCTCTAAATATCGATCTATCATTGAACGTGCTGAGAATGCATATCCTGATAATTCCTCTGATTCTTCTAAAACTGTTGCTGACTTAGTTATGGTTGTTGAAGGATGGCATTTAAGATCCGGTAAGAATTCTAAAGACGGCCGCCATACGATAGCCTGTAGCGCCGGTATTATATTGGATGAAGATTATGACAAAGATAAGTTCCCATTTGTATTTCTACATGATTCTGATCGCTTGCTTGGCTTCTGGTCTCAAGGCGCTGCTGAGAGGCTCATGGGCACCCAACTTGAAATCAATAGCATCTTATTCACTATATCAAAAGCCATCAAACTAGTCGGTGTACCTAGAGTATTCGTTGAAGATGGCTCTAAGGTTGTCTCAACATCATTCAATAACGATGTTGGCTCTATAGTTAAATACCGAGGCACAAAGCCTATCTATGAAGTTGCCCCATGTGTACCAGAAGAGATGTATGCTCAATTACAAAGGTTGATTCAATATGGCTATCAGCAAGAAGGTGTTTCAGAAATGTCGGCGTCAAGCCAGAAACCTGCCGGTCTTAATTCTGGTGAAGCTATACGCTCTTACGATGATATTAGCACTGATCGTATGGCTACACTCAGCCGCAAATACGATAACTTCTTTATTGATCTCGCATATGCAATAATTGATAAAGCTATTGATATTGCTAAAGAACAAGGCTCTTATCAAACGGTGTTTCCTAATAAAGATTCTACTAAAACTATTGATCTTCCAAACATAGAGATGCTTAAAGATCCTTTTGTTATCCAATGCTTCAACTCCTCATCCCTCCCGCGTGATCCAGCAGGACGTATGGAAAAGGTCACTGAGATGATGCAATCAGGCATGATCTCTCTTAAAGAAGGCCGAAGGCTCTTAGATTTCAGTGACTTAAGTCAGATTGAGAAGCTAGCTAATGCTTCAGAAGAACGTATCTTTCAGATATTAGATAAGATTATTGATGATGGTGATTATACACCGCCAGATCCATTTCTTGACTTAGCCCTTGCACAAGACCTTACAACACAGTATATCAACCTTTACGGTAGCTCTAAGCTTGAAGAAGAGAAGATGCAGATGCTCAGGGACTTCTTTACTCAGATCCAAGCTCTTAAACAAGCAGCTATGCCCCCTGCTGCACCTCCAGGCGCTCCAGGACAGGCACCAGGAGCAAACGCCCCACAAGCAGTAGCTGCACCCCCAGCTGTAAGCCCAATGCTCCCTAATGCCCCTCAAGGTTAATATGAACCTAGCCTGCATCAGTAAAGAACACTGTTCTCTTTGCAAGAACGTAACTCAAATTAAACGAGTTAAAGAAATTGATTGGAAAGCCATTTCCATAGCCCTTGGTACACTGGTGCTGCTGCTAGTCACCGGTATAATTCTCAAGAAATAGACTGTAAGTCTATATCCCTAAGTAGCGACAAACCAAACCGCATTCTTGACTGAATGCTTATAGTAATGAAAGAAGACCTTATGAAGATCGAATCTATGTCCGCGCCTATTACCCAACAAAATCAACCATCTAGTGCTAGAGATAAAGCTGTAGCCTTCCTAAATGGACGGATGCAAGCTGCTCTCACACCAGTGGCTAACCCAAACAACGTCTCTCCTGAGGAGCTGTCTGCTGTAAAGACTGGACAAAATACCATCAGTGAGACATTATCTACTCCAGTTGCTCCGCCTGCAGATACGAAGGCGCCCACGGAAGATCCTATCTCAACTCAATATGCGACATTAGCGCGTAAAGAGAAGGCCCTCCGAGCCAAGGCTGTTCAACAAGAACAAGCACTTAAAGCCAAAGAAGCTGCTTTTACCGCAAGGGAAGAAGCCTTCAAGGCCAAGGAAACAGAATACCAATCCAAATACATTTCGAAGGATCGCCTTTCACAGGACACACTCAGTGCCCTAGCTGAGGCCGGTCTTACATATGACCAAATCACTGAGCTGATGCTGACGCAGAATAGCCCAGAGCGTCAGGCCCAATCCCAGTACGAAAAGAAGTTGGATGCAAAGATATTAGAGTTTGAGAAGAAACAAGCCGAAGCCAGCAAGTCTGTAGAACAACAGCAGACAGTTGCATACCAGAATGCAATCAAACAGATTAAAGCAGATACTACGGCGCTTGTGACTTCTAACCCAGAATTCGAGACGATCAGAGAAACTAGTTCAGTTGATGATGTAGTGGAATTGATCGAGCGAACGTTTAAACAGGACGGTGTCCTTCTCAGTGTTGAGGATGCCGCTAAACAAGTTGAGGACTACTTAGTTGAAGAAGCTTTCAAGCTAACTAAGTTAAAGAAGATTCAACAGAGGCTAGCTCCCGCCCAGAAGCCGGTGGAAGCAAAGTTAGAGCCGCAAAAGCAGCCACAAACATTGAAAACTTTAACCAATGCCGTATCTAGCTCAGGCCGAGTGAGTGTCAGAGAAAGAGCGATTGCAGCGTTTAAAGGTCAGCTTAAGTAGTTTAGAAAAAGTCTTAAATGTAAACTTATAGTTTACATTTACGGTTAAATCTAAACTAATGACACAAAACCAAAACACATGTCACAAAAAGTAATACTAATTTATGACATTGTACCCCCATAAGGGGTCATAACATAGTGCTATGACACCCTATAAGGGTACATAAAGACTAAGGACCATGGTGTGCTAATCCACATTATCACCGAAGTCAAATGAAAGAAGATATAACATGTCTGCAGTTTACGCAAATAGTTCAAATCAGATCGCAGCTCTTAAAGAGCTTTATACAGATGACAAAGATTACATGAGGGATCTCGTGTACAAGGAGAATCCATTACTAGCTCTCGTCCCTAAGAACGAAAGTCCAGATGGATTCGCCGGTAAGTATATTCCAGTTCCTTTGGAATATGGCAACCCACAGGGACGTGCCCACACGTTCGCTAACGCTCAGAACCAACAGACGGCTACAAGCCTTGTTTCGTTCTTCGTTTATGTTATCTCGGATTATCAATTGGTTACAATCACTAACCTTTTGATGGAACAGACTAAGTCCAATGCTGGCGCTTTCGTTGATTCTGCTAAATTGCAGATCGACGGCGGTATCCGCAACTTAACCAACAACATTGCATTCGAATTATTCGGATCAGGAACCTCTACTCGTGGTATCTCTTCCGCTTCTTCGAGCCAAGTTGGCGTTACGGTTGGTGGAACAGTGTTACCTCTTACCAACAGCAACAGCATCATAGCTTTCGAAGTTGGCATGTTGTTAGTGGCTTCTGCTACTGACGGCGGCGCTCCTTCCACCGATACGGTTATGATCACCTCTGTAGACAGAGATTCCGGTATTGTTACTGGAACAGCATCAGCTTCCACGCTGTCCAGCAACTGGGCAATCGGAACTGGCATGGCTTACCTCACCATCTCTGGTGACTTGCCAAGTGCTGGCGCTACAAGCACCGGCTCATTCCTAGCCCTTTCCGGACTAGCAGCTTGGCTCCCAAGCACCTCTCCTGCAAGCAACGATAGCTTCTGGGGTGTTAACCGATCTACTGACCCAACCCGTTTGGCTGGTATCAGATACAATGCTCAATCGTACACGATTGAAGAAGGCATCACGAATGCTCTTGCATTGTTAAACAGAGAAGGTGGAAAGCCCGACATCTGTATCATGGACTTCGCTTCTTATGCTGCTTTAGTTAACAGCTTAGGCGCTAAGGTTCAGTACGTACAAGTTAAGCATGATGAAGTTGAAGTTGCTTTCGAAGGTATCACCTTCCAGAGCGCTTACGGCCGAGTAACGATCCTTACTGACCGTTCTTGCCCTCCTCAGACCGCTTACCTCTTGACCATGGACACCTTCAAGTTGAGAAGCCTTGGAAAGGTTCCACACATTCTGACTTACGGGATGGAAGGCCTTGAAGGATTGCGCGTAGGAAACGCCGATGCGTTAGAAATTCGTATTGGTTACTATGGCAATTTGATATGTTCGGCGCCCGGTTGGAACGCAGTTGTTTTGCTTTCAGCTTAGATTTCAACTAGTTAGAATATAATATCCGAAGGCCCTTGGTAGAAATACCAGGGGCCTTTTTAGTTGTCTAATACCCGAAACTATGATATATTCTCTTTAAGGAGTCAACATGACTAAGATTTGTAGGCAATGTAACGTAGAACAAGAAGAAAACCAATTTTACAAAGACGCCAAGACACCCGGCGGGTATCGACATAATTGTAAGATATGCAAGAATAAGCAAATCGTAAGATGGCGAGAACTAAACAGAGACCGCTATAATGAAATCGCCAGACAAAACAACCACAAGCATTATGAAAAAGATAGACTTAAACGCTACGGGCTTACTATTCAAGAACATGACACCATCCGGAGTGCACAGGATAATAGATGTGCTATTTGCAATAAGCTTAATAGTTCCTTAAAAAGAGATTTTGCCACCGACCACAACCATGCAACCGGTAAAGTACGCGGACTACTGTGTTATAAATGCAATCGAGATATGGCAGCTATTGACGATTCGACTCACCTAGCAAAGTTGATTGCATATAGGGACAGGACATAGTAACATCAGTATGTACCCCCTATTAGGCCTAATAGGCTCATCTCTCATTGTTTACTCCAACTTACCTCAAATACTGCTATTCATACGCCAGAGTCATGCTAAGGGCATCTCAAAGAGCTCAACCTGGTGCTGGCTTATAGGGACGATATGCCGTGGTGCTTATCTAGTACACCTATCTGGTTGGGATGTTATTTTATTAGCTCCATACGTTTTAGCTGTCGTGTTCTCAGTAGTTACACTTTATTATTGTTATAAAATTGATACTTGACACCATCGCTCATCTATGAGATTCTTTATATAGGAGATATCATGAGAGCAGAACACATTTGGTTACTAAGATTGAGATTATATCTAGGTTGTCATGGTAAAGCAACGCTAAGAGCTCATCAGATCTACTTATACTTTAACACTCATCCAGGAGAGAAATAATATGATAAACACTGAAGTGATAGAAGCATTAAAGCCATGCGAAGAGAGATTTAACAACTTTAAGAAGTTCTATGATAACAGAGACTTTACTATGGCTCAGTTCTTAGGGCTTAAGAACATAACTCATTCTGATAAGATTTGGGTTGCTATGCGTTTAATGCCTACGCCTAAACTACGTTTCTTGGCCGCGGACATCGCTGAGCTGTCTCTTCACAAATATGAAGAGAAATATCCCAACGATTTAAGGCCTAGGCAAGCGATTGAAGCAGCAAGGGCTGTGCCCTTTGATACGGAGGCCGCCTACGCCGCCTACGTCGCCGCCAACGCCGCCTCCGCCTTCACCGCCGCCTACGCCGCCTCCGCTGCCTACGCCGCCTCCGCCGCCGCTGCCTACGACGCCGCCTACGTCGCCGCCAACGCCGTCTACACCGCCTCCGCCCATCCCCCCACCAGAGCTGCTCTTGTCACCGTCGCCCTCAATAGTACCGCGATTGAAAAACAAATAAGGACTCTTGTACTTAAACATTGGAACAAGAAAGAAGGAAAATAATATGTTCAAACTATATAAACTCACGAACAAACAATACGCAGTTCGTGGAGACGATAGAGTACTAATCACCGGCACTAGGTTAGATGTATTAGAGTTTCTAATGAATCTCGGTGTTGATAGTGAGGAGATCTTTATGGGGTTAGATGCCCTACAGGCAGGAGATGATATTGCTGATTATGGAGTCAATAAGATGTTCATATACAGTGAGAAAATAGAAGCAGGAGTATATAATGGTTAAGAGAGATAGAGCAAACGAACAAGAGATGATACTGACCGAGTTAGATGGTGCATACCAAAGGCTAGAAGCCATGGGCATATCAATGGATGATGGATATCCACAATATGTTATGGCCATAGCACTTGGCTCATTTATACACGCCTTAGTTGACGAAGCGGTATTTGAGAGCATGATAGATAACATGGTAATTAACTCAGTGAAAATCACCTCAGAGATTAAAAGACGTGAAAAAGAAGAAGAAGGGAATAAATCATGACTAAAGAGAAGAAAGAGAAATTAGTAAAGTATTTAGCTTTAATCAATAATCGCTTAGCTGAGAAAACTACACCGGCGAAGCATGCTGGGCACATAGAGACTTATGTTGCATATCTAAAGCGTGAAGCTAAGATCGTTCATGGTCAGTTAGAAGCCGAACGATTAGATGGTAGTGCAAAATGATTTACGTAGCCATCTGTGATTATTGTGGTGACAGACAAGTTGTTAAGGAATCCGAAGCTCAAAGCGTCTCAGCAAGATGCCCTAAGTGTCGTTCTAAACGACGTATGCAGAAGCATGCAGTCATAGATGGCTATCTTGGTTGCCCACCGTTTCCGAGCAAGACGATGGTTCTCGATGACATAGAGCCCTACGATTACGTAGGCTCACCATATAGTGGAGGGTACTCATATGACTGAAGGACAGCTGGTAATGATTGTAGGTGAAATGCCTAAAGGTTATGAGAACTCTGGAAGAATAGGAACTCTCTTATTTAGAGACAGAACTACTTCTACGATTCTCATGCCTGATGGTCAGATATTAAAGTACCCTAATTACGCGGTGATAGACGAACAAATAGATAGTTGACAAGCATTCTCTACTATGACATTCTATATATGTAAGCAGGAGGTAGGACGGAAACCTTCCGAGGCTAAAACAGATCCCCTTCTGCTTACATTAACTAAGGGAGTTTATATGATTGTCATATTTCTTATAATAGCTACACCAATAGTAATAGTGATCTCTGAGTTCTTAATCGCATTAATGTTTAATAAGAATAAATAAAGGAGTATTTATGCGTAAAATGAATTCTGTAGACTTTGCTGACAAGTATGTTGAGACTGAACAATTTGAAGATTATGTACAAGACTCTCATTGGAACCAAAGCTTTAACACCGATAGAGCTCTCTGCCACATGCTGGATAATGCAGAAGAGCGTGGTGTTGAGATTGTTAACCTCGACTCCTTTGATGCTGATCAGTTCTTCTGGGAAGTGTACAATTCGATGGAACGAGGTCTTTCGTAATGCGTACGTTAGATGCAGACAAATACCGCATCAACATACCAGCTATAAGGGCTCTACTTGATCCTAAGACTGATGAAGAACGTCTTGCTTATATTGGCAACCTAGCTATTATAACTGGAGTGCCTATAATTATAGTAGGGGTTTACGTAAGAGAGCTTTATGGTGATATCCCAGGTCTTGCAGAGAAACATGAACGATTGATGCGATTCTACCAGATAGATGAGGTTATATGTGCTTGATATGTGTACAGCATGAGATGGGTAAGTTAACAGATGCTGAAGCTCTTAAGAATGCCTTTGAATTCGCACTTGACAATGATGACCCCCATGCAGCAGAGTTATTAAGAGTACTGTATGAATTAAATAGGGAGAAAAACAAATGAACTACAAATTAGGTGATATAATAACAGTTAAAGGTATTTCTGGAACTATAGCTTATATTAATAACAACTTAGCATGGATTAAACCACACCATTTAAATCCAAACATTGAAGTTAATTTTCAAGGTAAAAAGCTTATCACCGGTGTTGTATTTGCAAAACTTGATAGAAATGGACGAGTTGTTCAAGAATCTCCAACAGATAAGATTATAAACGCTATTAGAACGAGCTGATTGGACAATATACCATTACTGACCCCCTAGAATGTCTATAGGGTCCTGGCAGCCCGTGGGTGGTAACTGTTAGTCTCTCTACCCACCTAAACTATTAGTGTTTAGGTCTTAAAATGAGGTCCTATGTCTAATTTCAATTATCGTTCACAATTTCATTCTAGTTACGCTGGTCAGATGGTGTCTTTACTCGCTAAGATAAGCATCGGAGCTTCTGGAGCCCCTACTCTTATTCCAAACACTGGTATGGGTATTGCTTCTATCGTTCGTAACTCTGCTGGTAACTATACCATTAATCTTTCTAATACATTCTACTCCTTGATGGGAGTACGAGTGACAAACGTTTCAGGTGCATCGGCTCCCGCTGCCCCACTCGTCAACGTAGCTGTAGACGCAGTTAAAGTTGCTGCCGCACCGCTTGTTACAATCCAGACTCGAAATGTTAGTAATGCTGCAACGGATCCAGCATCTGGAGAGATACTTCAGATTGAACTCTTACTCAACAGAAGTTCTACAGGCAATTAATAAGTTTATAGGGTGCCCCAGCGTCTAATTAGCGCCCGGGTTAAATGCGTGACCAGCCCTATGTTTTAGTTTCGGGTGGTGCCTTTCGTTAATAGCGTCGGGCTAAGTGTGATATCGTAAAGGACGTCGCAGCCACCCACACAAAGTGACCACAAGAAGCCGGGAGAAGGTTGTACGTGTAGGTCTCCCGGCTTAGAGGATTTAAATGAGCATTCCAGGCATACCAAACAATCTAATTGGGCAAACAGGTAATCAACAAAACTACTTGTCCTGGTCGCCATCCTCAGGCGCTACGTCCTATGCTATCCAAGTCTCAACTGATGGTATGAACTTCAGTGCTCTTGGGACTTCTACCTCAAACTCTTATGTGGATACAGCAGCCGTCATTGGTACCGCTTATTATTATACAGTTCAATCAGTTAACATTTCAGGCAGCAGTCCATCATCACCAGTCGTAGGGCCGTTGGTTCCCGCACCAACCGGTGAGATGTCCTTAGCCTCCCTGCGCTTAGCCTCACAGCAGAAGGCTGATAGAATCAACTCCCAGTTCGTCACCACACAAGAGTGGAACACATTCATTAACCTAGCAATGAATGAGCTTTATGATTTACTCATTACCACCTATGAAGACTACTTCATGGCGCCTAGGATACAGTTCATAGCGCCAGGAAATACCTCCATATTCGCTCTACCTAACGGATCTAATCAGTTCTTAAGCTACCCTAACCAAGGACCAGCCTTTACACCAGCTCCTTTCTATAAGCTCCTCGGTGTAGACCTTGGGCTTCAAAACGCCAATAATGCCTTTGTCACCATCAACAAATACAATTTAATAGATAGAAATAGATTCGTATTCCCTAATACCGCCTCAACCATTTATGGCGTATTCAACCTCCAATATCGTTTATTGGGGACTAACATTGAGTTTATACCGACGCCATCAGGTGGCCAAGTTCTTCAGATCCTTTACATTCCCCGCCTTCCTCTTTTAATGCTTGATACAGACATCACTACCATTGGCTTCAGTGGATGGTTAGAGTATGTAATTGTTAGGGCTGCTAAATATGCACTTGATAAAGAAGAATCAGACACAACGAAGCTAACAGAAGAGATTCTGTTCATTCAGAAACGTATTGAAGATACCGCTCCTAACAGAGATGCAGGACAACCGGATCGAGTCAGTGACATACGCCAAGGCCGAGGCTGGGGCGATGGTGGTGGCTTCGGACAAAACGGCGCGATTGGTGGATTCTAATGGCCCTCCCCCTTTTCAATTTCAGTGACCGCAATCAACAAATGATGCAGAGTCAATGGGCTTCGCAGATTAACCCAGTATTAGCTAACCCGCTTACCTCTCCTAGGATACTAAAGAATATTGCTTTAACCACCGGAGTCAACGTCATCAACACCGGGTTACAAGCAATGCAACAAGGATGGATTATCTCTGACCAAAGTGCCGCAGCCTCAATCTATAGGTCTGCTGCTTTTAATGACTTAACTTTAACTTTAACCTCTAGTGCTCCTTGCACTATTAACTTAGTGGTGTACTAATGTCAAACGACGGCTCTATAACAACCCCAAACATGGGTCTATTAAATCCAGTACCAGGTGTTACACCGGGGCAAGCTTATGCCTCAGATATTTACACCTCATTAACTTTAATCGATTCCCACGATCATACCTTAAACAAAGGCGTGCAGCTTACTCCTCTTTCTTTAAACATCAACTCAGCACTCAACATGGCCGGTGTCGGAAGCTCAACCCCTCAAATCCTCTTAAATACACAAGCAGTGAACTTCGTACCTCAAACAACTAATGCTGCTATCAATAGTATTTTCTTTAAGGGGACAGAATTATGGGTAACCGATGGGGCCAATAATCATATACAAATAACTGCTGCAGGAGTTGTAAATGCCACGGGCAGCGGTGTTACAAACGGCCTTGCTACAGCAGCCTTCAATGGTTCAAATAATCTACAATTATTCTATGATATCGGGGGTCTTGCCACTTCAATAGACACAGGAAATGTATTACTTAGAAACTTATCTCCTAACTCTACATATGCATTAACTCTGTCAGCTCCTAACTTAACAGCAAGCTATCAAGTTACCTTACCCACTTTACCTGGTGTTCAAGGGCCTTTGATAATGAGCACCTCCGGTGAACTAATCCCAACTACTTATGATCAAGTAGGATTAGATATGGGGGCCTTAGGATCTAATAACATCTTAGCCTCTTTTAACAGCATCTCTTCAAGCCAAGCAAATCTTATTGCAGAACAAGTTACTGAAGTTGGAGCAAATTCTATAGCAGGTCAGATGTCTTTTGTAGGTGTTAATTATATATTCAATAGTGTTAGCTCAGTAACTAACACCACAGCAAATCTTGTAGCCAGCAGCATGTCAGCTACAGGTGCAAATGATGTTGCTAGTCTTATGACCACTAGC
>Ga0302319_10010828_pt1 | contig 17353 bp, 13 predicted proteins | sample Bog_T0_2_FD_203319 | JGI IMG/M metagenome (GOLD analysis project Ga0302319, IMG submission 203319) | Peat permafrost microbial communities from Stordalen Mire near Abisko, Sweden - Bog_T0_2 | ecosystem: Environmental > Terrestrial > Soil > Wetlands > Peat | place: Sweden: Abisko, Stordalen Mire...
GTAGTCTGAAAAGCGTAAGCCCGCCGCCGGTCGTGAAACGTATCCAGCATGACCTCAACCTGGTCATCGTCGTAAATGTCCTCTCTTCGCGACAATCGCGCCCGCACTTTCTTCGGATCGTCGAAGCACACAAACACGAGGTACAGATTCTTCTGGTCGTAGCCCAGATAGGCTTCCGTCTCCTCCGAAACTTTCTCGCCATCGTGCGGGTTGCGTTGAACGAAGCCCGTGACCTTCGCCATCTGCAGCGCGGTTTCACTCTGCGGCTTCATCTCCAGGAAGTCCTCGAGTGCCGGGGCGCGCGTCAAACGCGGAATGGTCAGGGCCGGAGGCGCAATCGCTGGTACCGGCGCCGGTTTTACTTCTGGATTTCTGATTGCCGGCTCCGGCAACTGAGCTGAGGGAGGAGACTTCTGAGGGGTGGTCGGCGCATTTTGACCACTCGCATTCTGTGGCGCCGGAGTCGCCTCCTGCGCCGTAACCGAGGCTTGCGGTGTGGACGCGCTCCATCCGCACTGCACGGCTCCACGCAGTATCAAAGCGGCTGCCAGCAGGAACCTCACGAGCCCTTTGAATGAACGACCTCGAATTTCACCCGAACCCAAAACGCCCTCATGTCTCCCCGCTCACGTCTGGAGAGGAATTAAGCAAGATACACTATGAGCGCGTCTCACAAAACAGGGAAGCATTGTTTTAAGGTTTGCCGAACACAACTGCGGGCTATTCAGCCAGAATATAAGGCGCGATGGGCGCGCCTTTAGGTTTCGAAAAACGATCGTGGCAACCCTGATTGCCGAATAATGGACGTCAAAGTCCCGATCCGAAGCTCGTAATGGTCCGGAATAGGCACGGTAACAGTGGAATTCGCAGTTCGCTTCTGCATTACCACATGACTGCCTCTGCGTCGCACTTCGGAGAATCCATTACTAACAAGAATGGCGCAAACCTCGCGACCGGACAGCACACGCAGCTTACCCAACCTCGACCTCAATACGGGTCACAAAAAGTTCGGAATGAGCCCGCTGTTCGATTTCAGTGGGGTCCGCGGTTTCAAAGAACAATTCCACCGCCTCTTGCAGGTTATTACGCGCGGATTCAATCGTATCGCCTTGGCTGGCAACATCTACCTCTGGACACAAGGCAACATAGCCGTCACCTTCGCGTTCAATAATCGCGGTAACTTGTCGCAGTTGTTTCATGTTGATTCCGGCAATCGATATCACATTGTAGAACAACGAGCTCTAGAACAACGAACTCTGCCGCCGGCTCGGCGTGATCCCAAAATGATCGTAAGCCAGCTGCGTCGCCACGCGCCCGCGCGGCGTGCGGTTCAAGAACCCAATCTGCATCAGGAACGGCTCGTAAATCTCCTCAATCGCGTCCGGCTCTTCGGCCAGCACCGCCGCCAGCGTATTCACGCCCACCGGTCCGCCCTGATACTTTTCGATAATCGTCAGCAGCAGCCGCCGGTCCACTTCGTCGAACCCATATTTATCCACTTCCAGCATCTGCAGCGCCGCTTGCGCCGTGGGTAAATCGATCTTGCCCGCCCCGCGCACCTGCGCGTAGTCGCGCACCCGCCGCAGCAGCCGATTCGCGATTCGCGGCGTCCCCCGCGAACGGCTGGCAATCTCGATCGCGCCCGCGCCGTCGACCTCAACTCCCAAAATCTCCGCCGACCGTTCCACAATCACCCGCAAATCTTCCGGTGTATAAAACTCCAGCCGCAGCACAATCCCAAACCGCGACCGCAGCGGCGCCGAAATCAATCCTGCCCGCGTGGTCGCGCCGACAAACGTAAACGGCTTCACCTCCAGCGTGTGCGTGCGCGCCGAAGGCCCCTGCCCAATAATAATGTCCAGCTTGTAATCTTCCAGCGCCGAATAGAGCAACTCTTCCAGCACCGGCTGCAGCCGGTGAATCTCATCGATGAACAAGACTTGCTTGTCCTGCATGTTGGTGATGATCGCGGTCAGGTCGCCCTTGATCTGCAGCAGCGGCGCCGCCGTCGGCTGAAAATGCACGCCCAGCTCGTTGGCAATAATGTTGGCCAGCGTCGTCTTCCCCAGCCCCGGAGGCCCATACAGCAACACATGATCCATGGCCTCGCCGCGCGACCGCGCCGCCTCAATCGCCACCGCCAGATTTTCTTTGACTTTGCTTTGCCCGATAAACTCGCCCAGCCGTTGCGGCCGCAGCTTCAGCTCAAACGAAGAATCGTCTTCCACCGCCGCCGCCGACACCAGCCGGTCGGGGCTGTAATTCAGGTTGGGATTGTTCTTGGCAGCGCCCACTCGCCGGATGTTACCACGAACCATGTAGAGACAACGGCCCCGGTTATTCGGCCGTTGGTCGTTAGGAGAATTGCGATTTGTCTCTTGGCGCAGACCATTTGACAATGTGACACATAATGTGTCACATTGAGTTATGCCATCGGTCAACATGAGACAGCTCCGCGAGACGCGCCGTTTGAAGGCTTGGCTGCGCGCGGGAACGACAGTCGAGTTGCGAGAACGCGACAAGGTCATTGCCCGCATTGTTCCTGAAAAGATCGAGGAAAAACCGGCAAAGTGGCCTGACTTCGAAGCCCGCGCCAAGAAAATATTTGGGGACCGCATTCTTCCTAATGTTGTCCTCGACGATCGAGGCCGTTATTGAGCATTTATGTTGATTCCAGCTTTGTAGTCTCCTTGTACCTGACTGACGTCCACTCCCCAGAGGCGCGGCGTCGCATGCAAGGTGCGCCGCCGCTAATTTTAACTCCCCTGCATCATGCCGAGTGGGCTCACGCTCTCGGACAACACCAATTTCGTGGAACCCTCACAACGGAGAAGGCCCAACACGCGCATGCTCAATTTATCTCGGATGAGGCTGCCAACCTCTGGCGTGAGACTCCTCTGCCGGAGAAGGCTTTCGAGCTATGTGCCGATCTCGCCCGCCGTTACGCTGCGAAGCTCGGCATGAGAACCCTCGATACGCTGCATGTGGCGTGCGCGATGGAACTCAAGGCCGAAAGATTCTGGACGTTTGACGAACGACAGACGAAGCTGGCAAAGGTGCAGGGGATGAAGGTCTCCTAGCTCCATCGGCCGCCCGCTATTCGTGCACCCGCCACTCCTGATAGCTTCCTACTTCGGATACCACTCCAGCAGCCGCACCTCAATCCCAGTCCCTTCCAACCCTTTTTGAAACACGGCGAGATCAGAGCCGTGATAGTGGTAAGGAATAACAATCTTCGGATGAAACGCCTTCACCGCGTCAGCAGCCTCTTCCGGCGGCATGGTGTAAGGCAGGTTCATGCACACAAACGCCACATCGATGTTCTTCAGCGCGCGCATCTCGGGAACACCTTCGGTGTCGCCGGAAAAATAAAAGCGCTTGCCCCCATAGGTAAGCACATAACCGTTGCCGCGTCCCTTATCATGAAAAAATTTCCCCGGCGCGGGGCCGCGCTTCAGGTTGTACGCCGGAATCGCCTCGATCGTCCATCCCTGCCAGCTCTTCGTTTCACCGTTGGCAATGGGCTTCGCGCTGGTGACCGTCGAGACCACCGCCGGCGCAGCGAGAATTTCCGTGTCGGCCTTGCTGATTTCCTTGATCGACTCCGGATCCATGTGATCGCCATGAATGTCGGTGATCAGCACAAGGTCCGCCTTCGGGAGTCCGGCCAATTTCGCAGGCTTCGCAGGATCCAGGTAGATTGTCTTTCCTCCCGCCTCAATCAGCGTGCTGGCATGATACAGCGGCGTGATCTGAACCATCCCAGCCGATGTGGTAAACACTTGCGTCCCGGGGGCGCGCACAAGGGTCGCTATCGCAATAAGAGAGGAGACAATGATCGCTGTTACTTTCATCTTGACCTCGCTGAGATTTTAATTCCGTTGGGGCAAGTTTACCCATCCCTATTGTCATCCTGAGCGAAGCATGAGCGCCTGCAAGGCGGTCATGCGCAGTCGAAGGATCCCTATAAGCTAGCCGGACCTCGCCGCACTCGGCTTTCCCCACTGCAGCGTGCCTCCATTACTCTTCCTCTTCCTTCACCTCACCCCGCGCCGCCTTAGCCTTCTCAATAATTTTGTCCTGCAGCGCTCCCGGCACGGCATCGTAATGATGCATTTCCATGTTGAAGCTGCCGCGCCCCTGCGTCATCGAAGTCAAATCCACGCCATAAGTCAGCATCTCCGCCATGGGCACTTCGGCTTTCACCACGGTATTGCCGCCCTTATTGTCCATGCCCTGGATGCGTCCCCGCCGGCTGTTCAAATCGCCCATGATCGAGCCCGCAAAGTCGTCCGGAATCGTGATCTCGACCGACATTACCGGCTCCAGGATCGTCGGTTTAGCCTGTTCCATCGCTTTTCTAAATGCGATGCGCCCCGCCATCTGGAACGACATGTCGTTCGAATCCACATCGTGATACGAACCGTCATACAGAATCACGCGGAAATCCACCACCGGAAATCCCGCCAGATACCCGCGCGCCGCCGCGTCCTTGATTCCTTTTTCGATGGCGGGAATATAGTTCTTCGGAATCGCTCCCCCGAAAATATCGTTCACAAACTCAAACTGCCCGCCTCGCGCCATCGGCTCCATCTTGATCTTGCAATCGCCGTACTGCCCGTGTCCGCCAGTCTGCTTCTTGTGCCGCCCCTGCACATCGGCCTTCCCGCGAATGGTCTCGCGATACGGCACCTTCGGCGCTTTCAAAACCACTTCCGTGTGATAGCGCTTCTTCAGCTTCGCCACCACCACTTCAATGTGCTGCTGTCCCGTGCCCGCGATCAGAAACTCCTGCGTCTGCGCATCCCGAAAGAATCGCAGCATGGCATCTTCTTCCATCAGCTTATGAATCCCCGGCCCCAGCTTGTCTTCATCCGCACGGCTCTTCGGCTCGATGGCAAACGTGATCGCCGGCTCCGGCAGCTTCACTCGCGGATAAAGAATCGGCGCAGCTTTGTCTCCCAGCGTGTCCCCCGTGAGCGTGTCTTTCAATTTCGCAACCGCGCCAATATCTCCCGCATGCAGCTCCGTCACCGGCACCGCCGTCTTCCCCTGCGAGATGGAAAGATGCGACAGCTTCTCCACCGATCCTCGTGAAAAGTTCTGCACCGTGGATTCGTTCTTCAGCACCCCGGAGAAAACCTTGAAATAAGAAATCCTTCCCGCAAACGCGTCCGAAACCGTCTTGAACACATACAGCGACACCGGCTCCGCATCCGTCTCATGCCGCTTCGGCGCATCCCCGTTTCCCGAAGCCGCCGGCTCGCCCTGTATCCACTCATGCTCGGACGGCGCCGGCGTGTAGTCCACAATGAAATCCATCACCCGGTCCGCCCCAATGTTCCCCAGCCCGGAAGAAAAAATCACCGGAAAGAGTCGATCTTCGCGAATCGCGTTGTGCAGCGCCGGAATCAGATCTTCTTCCCCCAGCGTCCCTGCTTCGAAAAACTTCTCCATCAGTTTGTCATCGCCTTCAGCCACCAGCTCCACCAGTTGCTCGTGCGATTCCTGCACCTGCGCTCTCATGCTGGCCGGGATTTCCGTCTCCTTGCCTTTTCCATTCCCGCCCAGCTCATAGGTGTAAGCCTTCATGCGCACCAGGTCGACCACGCCCGTCAAACTCTTTTCGCTCCCAATGGGCAGCTCAATCGGGATCACATTCCGCCCAAAGGCGTTAATCAGCGACTCCAGCACGCGCTCCGCATTGGCCCGGTCGCGGTCCATGCGGTTCACCACAATCAGCCGCGGAGTCTTGTACTCGTCGCAATCCTTCCACACCCGTTGCGTCACCACTTCCACGCCGGCCACGCCGTCCACCACTACGATCGCCGCATCCACCACCGGCAGCACCATCCTGGCCTCGTGAACAAACATGTTGAACCCGGGCGTATCGATCACGTTGATCTTCGTCTTCCCCCACTCCACGTACGCCGCCGACCCCGCAATCGACATCTGGCGCGCGATCTCTTCCTCGTCGTAATCGGTCGTTGACGACCCGTCATCCACCCGCCCCAGCCGCGGCGTTGCCCCCGCCGTGTACAACATGGCCGAGAGCAGCGTAGTCTTCCCCGCGTGCCCATGTCCCACAATCGCTACATTACGAATGTTTTCTCCGGTATAAATCTTCACGAGTAGGCTCCTTCGCAGGCGTGGAAAGAGAGAAGGCCCTTATGAGGATTAGCGCAATACAGGCCAGCCCGACATCCCCTGCCAAAACTCCCGATGCTACCACGCGGGCAGCGGAAGCCTCAACCTGCGCTATCTTTAGTCTGGCGTCATCCCGAAGTCCCGCGTTTTCACCAGCGGGACGAGGGATCTCCCGTGAGCACACCGCCGTTCGGACCGAGCACCACGACCGACACGTGGATAGTGGGTCAGTTTGATTTCCACAGTTAAACGATGGTCATTACGGCGGTGCTGTTCTTGGAGAGCTGAGCATGAGTCCGCTCGATGGTCTCGGCGTCGGCGTCCTTTGCTCGGAAATACTGCTCTGCTTCTTTCCAGTTGATGAATCGAAGCGCGGGAACCATCTTCGTATTTCCCGTTCGTGGATTGATCTCGATTGCCATGCCAAACTGCGAAATATCTACCACCAGAATGGTGTGATTTAAGGAGTGGAGCAAAAACCGATGCTTCATAAGTTACGAGACCCGTTCTCTGAGTGCCTTCAGGATAAGCCCCTTGTCAATTCGCTTCGTAGCGGAAATGAGACTCGCCAACCACCGATCCCGTGCAAAGCGGCGCCCGCCGGTGTATCATCCCTCCGCATGCTGGGCAACCGCACCAACGAGCAGTGGATCGTGCAGTACGCCTCCAGCCATCAGCATCCCGTGAACCGCGCCTGCCACACTCTGGGCATTCCCACCATCCTGCTCTCGCTCCCAGTTTTTATCGCCAGCATCTTCTTCCACCGCCTGTGGCCCTACGCGCTCGCTCTTTTTCTCCTGGGATGGATTTTCCAATTCATCGGCCATGCCTTCGAAGGCAAGCCGCCAGAGTTTTTCAGCGACTGGCGTTTCCTGTTCGTCGGCGTCCGCTGGTGGTGGGCCAAGATCCACGGCAAAGCTTGATTTTTTGATCTTGGAACGCTCGAGATCCTGGAACGCTGGTCGTATGAAATGGAAGTCCGCACGACCGTGGAAGAGCGGCGCTTGAGCGCCGCGTAAGGTAGTTTAGGAGTCCCGGGCTTTAGCCCCGGTGGTCGTGGTGGCAGAAGTTTCCCAAAGTTCGATTCGCAACCTTACTCAAATCCGCATCATCGAAGAGACCACCGCATGTTCCCTCAACTCGCCCGCTTCACCGACCTCGGCATCCTGCTCCAGCGCCTCATGGTCGGCCTGGTCTTTGTCACCAGCGGCTACAGTCATCTAAAGAACTCCGCCGCCCGCGCCAAGGACATCGGCATGTCCAAGCCCTTTACCATCTTCCTCGGTGCCGCCGAAGTCGCTGGCGCCCTCGGTGTGGCCTTCGGAGTCCTCACCCAACTCGCCGCCTTCGGCCTCATCCTCATCATGCTCGGGGCCATTCAGAAAAAGATTTTCGCCTGGCACACCGGCTTCTGGGGCGAGAAAGCCTCTGGCTGGCATTACGACCTGATGTTTATCCTGATGAACCTGATCATCGCCTTCACCAACGGCGGAGCCTACGTCTTGCTGCGATAACCGCCTTGCCCGCCGGTAGTGGTGCAGTTTGAACACCAGCGGGCCGAGGGATCTCCCGCTAGCACACTGCCGTGCGGGCCAAACTGCACCCCTTTGCTTGCGCCCATTCGCGAATCTGTTCTATGCTAGCCCCACCTCGGGGTTCTGATTCGCACAGAAAGCATGCATCGCCTGACTTCCAGATTGTTGCTGTTCTTCGCCCTCGTGGGAAATCTCGCCCCGCTGGCCCTGGCGGCCGCCGCGGCTGCCCCGCCGCATGCCTGCTGCCTCCGCAAGGGACTCCATCGCTGCCACGATTCGCTGACCTCAGAGACCGGACAGCTCGTCATCCGCGATTCCAGTTGCTGCAACCACGATTGTTGTCAATCGACCGTCTCAGCCCGCTGGGCTCACCCCCAGTCGCATGCGGCGTCTTTTTTCTTGCAACCCGCCAATGCGCGCGTCGCCGCATCCCAATCGCACTCCCCAGCCACCGCTTCCGCCAGTTTCCAATCCACCCGCGCCCCGCCTGCCTCCTGAAGCTGTCTCCAGCTCAAGCTAATTTTATTTGTTGAACGCATGCGTGCATTTGTCGGCGGGACTTCCCGCCATGCTCGCTCTCACCCGGTCCGCATAGGGGAAAGATGTCCCACAAGAAGAACATCGTCATGCTGGCATTGCTGCTGATCAGCCTTCCTGCCTTCGCCAACGTCTACGGCGCCATCCGCGGCGTCGTGCATGACCCGCAACATCGTCCCGTGCAGAACGCGATGGTAATGCTGAAAGCGAAATCGTCGGACTGGGCCAAGACCACCACCACCGACGCCAGCGGCGAATTCCAGTTCAACGCCGTGCCCCTCGGCGACTACTCCGTCACCGTCGCCAGCCAAGGCTTCGCCCAGACAGCACAGGACGTCACCGTCATCTCGGGAACCGTGCCAGTCGCTCACTTCCAATTGCAGTTGGCCTCCACGCAAGTACAGGTCACCGTTTCTGCGTCGCAGGCAGTCGTTTCCACGGACAGCGCCACTCCCGTCACGCTCGTCGACAGCCTCGACATCGCGCGCACTCCTGGCGCCGACCGCTCCAACAGCCTCGCCATGATCACCGACTACGTTCCCGGATCTTACGTGACCCACGACATGCTGCACATCCGCGGCGGTCACCAGACGCAGTGGCTGCTCGATGGCATTCCCGTCATCGACACTGCCATCGCGCAGAACGTCGGCCCGCAGTTCGACCCTAAAGACTTGGAATACGTTGAAGTCAATCGCGGCAGCTACGGCGCGGAGTTCGGCGACCGCACCTACGGCGTTTTCAACGTCGTGCCCCGCACCGGTTTCGAGCGCAACAACCAGGCCGAACTCGTCCTGAGCGCCGGCAATTTCTACCAGACCAATGACGCGCTCAGTTTCGGCAGCCACACCGAACGCTTCGCCTACTACGCCAGCGTCAACGCCAATCGCAGCAATCTCGGCTTGCAGACACCGGTTCCGCAGGTCGTTCACGATGCCGTCAACGGCATCGGCGGCTTCGGCTCCTTCATTTTCAATGTCGATCCCTCCAATCAACTCCGCCTCGTGACTTCTCTTCGTCGCGACTACTTCCAGGTGCCTTACGATCCCTTCCCCAACGACATCGAGAACGGATCGATCGCGGCCAACGGCTTCAGCCCGCAATACCCCAGCCTCGGCCTGCGCGATGGCGAACACGAAGCCGATGCCGGCGTTCTCTTCACCTGGGTTCACACTTTCAATTCGCATCTCATGACCACTGTGTCCCCCTTCTATCATTACAACAGCGGCGATTACGGCAGTAAGCCGGCCGACAACCCCGTCGCCAGCGCGGAAAACCGCAGCTCCACCTACGTCGGAGGTCAGTCCACCCTCGCCGCCAACTACAAGAAGAACGATCTACAGGTTGGATTCCTCAGCTTCTACCAGAGCGATACCCAATTCTTCGGAGCCGGCTTCAATCCGCTCAGCTACAATCCCGTCCCCACGCCCATCGCCGATTCCGAAAGCCCCACCGCCAACCTCGAAGCCTTCTACATCGACGACAAGTTCAAACCTTTTTCATGGCTGGTACTTTCCGCCGGCATGCGCCCCACCCATTTCTCCGAAGGCAACTTTGCGGCCGGCTCGACCGCGCAGCCTGTCTCCGAGTCCGCCATCAGCCCGCGTTTCGGCGCCACCGTCACCATCCCTCGTCTTCGTTGGACATTCCGCGCCTTCTATGGACACTACTACCAAGCCCCACCGATCGAAACCGTTTCCGGCCCGCTGCTGCAGTTCGTCCAGCAAAGCAACGTCGCCATCATCTCTCTCCCCGGCGAACGCGATGAAGAACATCAGTTCGGCATAACCATCCCTTACCGCGGATGGGTGCTCGACGCCGATAACTTCAAGACCGATGTCGCCAACTTTCTCGACCACAACAACATCGGCGCATCCAGCATCTTCTTCCCCATCACCATCCAGCACGCCGTGGTTCGCGGCTGGGAACTCACGCTCCGCTCTCCGCGCTTCGCTCACCGCGGCCAAGTGCACCTCGCCTACTCCAACCAGATCGCCGAGGGCAGCGGCACCATCACCGGCGGACTCACCAATTTCACGCTCTCTCCCGCGCTCACGCCCCTCGATCACGACCAGCGCAACACCCTCAACTTCGGCGGCGATGTCACTCTTCCCCGCCGCGCCTACGTTTCCACCAACGTTTACTACGGTTCCGGCTTCAGCAACGCGTTTCCCGGTCAGCCTTATCCCGGCAACTACTTGCCGCAGCACACCACGTTCGATCTTTCGCTCGGCAAGGATTTCGGCGAACGCTTCTCCGCGTCTCTGTCCGCGCTGAACGTTGCGAATCGCCGCGTCGAGTATGACAATAGCCTCACCTTCGGCGGCTTCCACTGGGACAACCCGCGCGAACTCTACGTCGAACTTCGCTATCGCTTCCACTATTGAAGCCGGAGATTTCATAACAAGAACGATCGGCGATAATGAAAAATAAAAGAAGACCGAATATGCCCCGCAAATTCAAGTCGGCTCTCTCATGCCCTGCGTTGTTCTCCCTCTGCGCCCTGTTAACTCTCTCCGCCGCCTGCAGCCGCGCCCCATCGCATCCGACCGCCGCCGCTGGCTCCTCCGCGAAACGTTATTCCCTCAAAGGAAAAGTCGTTTCCATCGACAAGAGCGCCGGAACCGCCAACATCGACAACGAGCCCATCCCCGGCTTCATGGACCCCATGGTCATGCCCTACACCTTCAAGCCGCCCACGCAAATCGATCAACTTCAGCCCGGCGACTCCATCACCGCCGATGTCGTCGTCGAGCCCGGCAAGTATTGGCTGGAGAACGTCAAAGTCACCGCCCATTCGGAAACGCCCGCCAGCAAGCCCACCGCGGCCATGCACATCCCCGCTCCCGGCGACGAAGTCCCTGACTTCCAACTCATCAATCAGAACGGCAAGCGCATCTCGCTGCATCAATATCGCGGCCAGACCCTGCTCCTCACTCTCATCTACACCCGCTGCCCCTTCCCCGATTTCTGCCCGCGCGTCAGCCACGAGTTCTCCACCATCGACCACCAGGTCCGCGCCGATCCCGCCCGCTACGGCAAGACTCACTTGCTCAGCATCAGCTTCGACCCCGCCCACGACACGCCCAAAGTTCTCCGCGCCTACGGTTTTTCCTGCGCCGGAACCAAAGATCCCGCACTCTTCACCCACTGGGAATTCTCCGCCATCCCCGCCTCGGAGCTACCTGACTTCGCCAACTATTTCGCCCTGACCTACCAGGAAGAAGGCGGACTCATCACCCACTCCCTCAGCACCGCCGTCATCTCTCCCAATGGCAAAATCTTCAAGTGGTATCACGGCGCAGACTGGCAAGCATTCGATCTGCTCGAAGACATCGCAGCCGCCGCGCACCCCGCCAGTTGACGGCGTACGAGCGAGCCGTGTCAGATAGATCTGCATTAATAAATTCGGGTTTTGATTCGTATCAGGGCACGGCTTAAGCCGCGCCGTAAGCAAAGCCTTGAGATCGGGGCTTTAGCCCCTGCGTCTTGGTTAAGAAAGAGAGCAGCCCATGAAGTACGTTCTAGTTCTACTCGCCGTCTTCGGGATCATCGTCTCCGCACTCGCCCTCCGCGAGCACTACCGCACCGAAGGCGACTCGCCCTGCAGCATCAACGAGCGTTGGGACTGCGGCATCGTCAATCACAGCCCCTACGCCGTGGTGAAAGGAACCGGCATTCCCGTCGCCATCCTCGGCATCGCCGGATACCTCCTCATCGGCGCGCTAGCCTGGCGCCGCGCCTATCGCCCGGTACTGCCCGCAGCCCTCGCCGGACTCGCCTACTCCCTCTACCTCGCGCACATCGAGGCCCACGTCCTCGGAGTCTGGTGCATCTACTGCGTCATCTCCCTCGGGATCATCTCGCTCATCACACTGCTGTCGCTGGGAGCGGCCGTCGCCTCGCTGCGCCGCATCTCATCCGATCGTCCCTAATAACGGTCTCGGGAAACGAGAAATGCCCATGTGGGGACGGGCGCATTCGCCCATCCAGCGAGCGAAGCGAGCCTCCATAGCAGCTCTCTCGGAAAGTCGCGGACTCTATCGCCCGTATTCCGCCAGCTCACGTCGGCTCCTCCTCAGCAGACTCCACGCCTCCCTGTAACCCTCGTAACAGTAACTCTTTTTCTTAGTCGGCGGCACGACCGGGCTCAGCATGACGCAGCCGATTCGCCGCTCGCCCAGCACCCGCGACGCCGGGATCAGATACCACGCGTTCACCGGAATCACGTAGGCGGCGAACAGGTCAATTTGTTCCAAAGTGTAGTCTTGCTTCTTCTCGTGGTTTGGCGTTAGCTCACAGTAATAGCCATCCCCACGCCGGTAGCTGGTGGACTTCACCTGCACCGCAGAAAGTTCAGCCCATGTTCGATTCCCACATCGTAAGCTTTGGTCTCTCCCCAAGGCATGCAAACCGCAAACCCCCGCCCCGCTGCCGCCGCCATAAACAGCAACTCCACCCATTCCCCGCGTTCCTTGTAGGTCTTGAATCTCTCCCAATACTTCATCACCGAACCCCTCCCGCGAATCGCCCACCCTAAACGGACGTCATTTCGAATTGCCCACACCACAAATCGAATTGCCCACACCACAAAAAGTGGCGCCATCCCGAAGCCCCGCGTTTTCACCAGCGGGGCGAGACGCTGCCCTGAGCGAAGCCGAACGCGACGGCGCACACTTTGTCATTCCGACCGGAGTCGGAGCGAACGCGACGGCGCAGTGGAGGAACCTGCTTTCTTTTCCATCGCACCCAACGCCGCCCGTCGCCCCAAAAGAAAAGGCGCGACCCGACAGGCCGCGCCGCCCACCGCCTCCGTTGTCATGCTGAGCGCAGGAATGAAAATCGCGAAGCGATATTCATCCCAGAGTCGAAGCATCCCTACCCGTCCCACGCCGCCCAAGCCTGTCGAGCCCTCCCATCACGCCAAAAGAAAAGGCGCGACCCATAGGCCGCGCCTTCCGAAAATCTTTACCCTATATATCTAGAATATCAAGTTGAAGGGGGTAACCGCGTCACAAACCCCAACTTTATATTCGCCTTCTTTCGTTCAAGTTAACCCCGTTCGTGTAATTTCTCCCTATTGACAAGATTCCCCACAGAACCAAATTCCCCCTGGGGATTCTTGGGCGGCGCAGCGCTTCCAACACTCCGGCAAAGCTTGCCATGACCCAAGGGGCTTTGGCGTATGAGTGGGAACCAGCTTTTGGATCGGTGCAGTGGAACGTGATCGGGGATTCGCGCCCCGGAGGGGCGTTTGATAATAGCCCGGCGCGTTCAGCGCCGGGGAACGCGGTAAATCGTGACGCGTCCCAGAGGGACGCCTGCAGCCCTGTTGATCCGTGTAAATCCGCGGCAATAAGATCTCTAAATATCCAGATTCTTCACATCCAGCGCATTCTCTTCAATGAACTTCCGCCGCGCCTCCACGTCCTCGCCCATCAGCGTGGTAAAGATGGTCTCGCACTCGGCAATATCTTCCAGCTTCACCGATAGCAGAGTCCGCCGCTCCGGATCCATGGTCGTCTCCCACAACTGCGGAGCCGTCATCTCCCCCAGACCTTTGTAGCGCTGAATGATGAACCCCTTCTTGCCCTGTTCCAGGACGTAATCGAAAAGCCCCTGCAGGGAAGAGTTATCGAACATATTTTCGGAATCGTTCACGACGGTCTTAGCAACCACTTCGGCCGCCTCTTCGTCCTCCTCGACCGCTGGTTCAGCCGCTCCCTTCTTAGCCTGCGGCTTCACCTCCACCACATACGGCGGCTCCAGATATTGCTCGATCAGCTTGAACTTTGCCGTGAGCTGCCGGCATTCCGGAGCCGAAGCCAGCTCCCAGTTGATGATGTGCTCCGCGCCCTGCGAGTCCACATACCGTACTTCCCACAAGTTATGGTCTTCGTCAAACCGGCTCTCGATCTCTTTCAGCGGACGCCGCGAATTACGCTCTCCGCCCAGGCGGCTCACCACTCCGGTGACCTTGCGGTCTTTCTGCAGCCGGTTCAATTCCTTTTCCAGCTTCTCAATTTTCTTCGAAGGCGTCTTCTTGTCGCCCTCAAAATCCGTGTGCTTCGAAAGGTCCAGCCGCGGCAGCAGTTCGGTGATGCTCTCATCGCGCAGACGTTTGTTTACTTTGTCGAAGAAGCTGAGATACTCCTTCAGCACGCTCATGAAGCGCGTCAGGTTCGCGCCTTCCAGCTTGGCTGCGCCTTCGCCATAGCGAACCACAAGCCCATCCGCCGCGCGCTTCAGCATCACCTTGTCGAATGCATCGTCGTCCTTGATGTACTGCAACGACTTGCCTTTCTTCAGCGAATACAGCGGCGGCTGCGCGATAAATACGTTCCCGCGCTTGATCAGCTCCTGCATATGCCGGAAGAAGAAAGTCAGAAGCAGCGTCCGGATGTGCGACCCGTCCACGTCGGCATCGGTCATCAGGATGATTTTCCCGTACCGAACTTTCGTGGGATCGAAATCATCTTTCGCAATGCCGGTGCCGAGCGCCGTGATCATGGCGCGAATTTCTTCGTGCGCCAGCATCTTGTCGTAGCGCGCTTTCTCGACGTTGAGAATCTTTCCCTTGAGCGGCAGAATCGCCTGGAAGCGCCGGTCGCGTCCCTGCTTCGCCGTCCCGCCTGCGGACTCGCCTTCTACTAAAAATAATTCGCACCGGTTCGGATCGCGCTCCGAGCAATCCGCCAGCTTGCCCGGCAGACCTCCGGAATCGAGCGCGCCTTTGCGCCGCGTCAAATCCCGCGCCTTGCGCGCCGCCTCTCGCGCCCGCGCCGCGTCCACCGCCTTGTTGATAATCTTCTTTGCGACGGCGGAATTCTGCTCGAAAAACGCTCCCAGCCGCTCGTTGATGAACGCTTGCACGACTCCCGCGATGTCGGAATTCAGCTTGCCCTTGGTCTGCCCTTCGAACTGCGGCTGCGACAGCTTCACGCTGATCACCGCGACCAGGCCTTCACGCACATCGTCGCCCGTCAGGTTTTCTTTTATGTCCTTGAACAAGCCCATCTGCTGCCCGGCGTAATTGATCGTGCGGGTCAGCGCCATGCGGAAACCCGAAAGATGCGTGCCCCCGTCCACTGTGTTGATGTTGTTCGCGAAGCTGAACACCGACTCCGAGTACCCATCGTTGTATTGCAGACCAATCTCCATGGCCACGCCGTTGCGCTCCGCTTCCATGTAAATCGGTTTGTCGTGCAGCACCTGCTTGCCGCGGTTCAAATGCTTGATGAACTCCGCGATGCCGCCGTTGTATTTGAACTCGGTGTGCTTGGCCTCGCCGCTCTTCGCGTCAGTCGTGCGTTCGTCGGTGAGAGTGATGAGCAGTCCCTTGTTCAGGAACGCAAGTTCGCGCAGCCGTTGCGCCAGCGTGTCGTAGTTGTATTCCACTGTCCCCGTAAAAATGGTTCGATCGGGCAGGAAGTGGACCTTCGTCCCGCGCCGCTTGGCTGCGCCCACCTTCTTCATCTTGCTGGTGGGTTCACCTTTCGAGTAAGTCTGCTCCCAGGTCGCGCCATCGCGCCAGATTTCCAACTCCAGTTCCTCGCTGAGCGCGTTCACGCACGAAACGCCGACGCCGTGCAATCCGCCAGAAACCTTGTATGTCGACGAATCGAACTTCCCTCCGGCATGCAGTGTGGTCATTACCACCTGCGCCGCCGAAACTTTTTCCCCATCAATGTCCATGTCGTCAACGGGAATCCCGCGCCCATCGTCCACAACGGTGACACTGTTGTCGATGTGAATCGTGACTTCGATCTTGGTCGCGAACCCGGCCAAGGCCTCGTCGACTGAGTTGTCGACGACTTCATACACCAAGTGGTGCAGGCCAAGATCGCCGGTCGATCCGATGTACATCGCCGGACGCTTGCGCACCGCTTCCATACCGCCGAGCACTTTGATCGAGTCGGCGTTGTAGTCGCTGTTGCCTCCGCCGTTTCCGGTGGTAATCGGCGTCACAATTCCGTTTTTTGTTTTGGTTTCGACGATGGGAGTGTTGATCTCTTTGGTGGCCATTCCGCTCCGCGGGAGAATGCCCCGACTTTCTCTAAGAAACGGGCCCAGTGCGCCTGAACAATTGACTTTGAAAATCTGCCTCAACCCAGGTCCGCACGACGCCTGCAAATTGACTTCAAGTTATTGAAATGTCTTATACTTAGGCTCGCTTGTCGACTATCGAAATTATACCATGGAAGCGCCTACTTTTCGACCCTCGCAGCAGCCCGAATCGGCCCAGTAAACCTCCCATTTTGAGTCGATTCCGAAGCCATTCTGTGGTCTGTTTGAACCCGGAGAAAGACCTTTAAGAAACTCGTAAGCCAAGGTTTACTTTCTGGCACCTCGAATCGCTTCGCCGCCATCTAACAACTCGACCCTGATAAGATACAAGCACAGGAGTTACCAACCCAAGAATGCCAGTTCCCGTATCACAGATGTGGACGGTTTCGTCCTACGTCCTGCGCCAGAAGCTTGCCGGCCGCAAGCAGTACCCGCTCGTGCTCATGCTCGAGCCCCTGTTCCGCTGCAACCTGGCCTGCGCTGGATGCGGCAAGATTCAATATCCCGCCCACATCCTCAAGAAAGATCTCTCTCCTGAAGAATGTTTCCGCGCCGTCGACGAATGCGGCGCCCCCATGGTCTCCATCCCCGGCGGTGAGCCGCTCATGCACCCGCAAATTGGCGAGATTATCGAAGGCCTGGTCGCGCGCAAAAAATATATCTATCTGTGCACCAACGCCCTGCTGCTGAAGGAAAAGCTGCATCTCTTTAAGCCCAGCAAGTATTTGACTTTCAGCGTGCACCTCGACGGCCAGCGCGAAGAGCATGACCTGGCGGTCTGCCGCGAGGGCGGATACGACATCGCGGTCGATGCGATCAAGGAAGCACTCAGCCGCGGCTTCCGCGTGACTACGAACACCACGCTGTTCGACGGCGCCGATCCAAAATCCGTTCGCGCCTTTTTCGACGACATGATGGAGCTCGGCCTCGAAGGCATGATGCTCTCGCCCGGCTACTCCTACGACAAGGCGCCTGACCAGAAACACTTTCTCGGCCGTGCCCGCACCCGGCGCATGTTCCGCGCCATCCTGTCGAACCGTAAGAAGAATTGGAAATTCAATCTCTCTCCG